>Ga0315289_10014952_pt1 | contig 10799 bp, 9 predicted proteins | sample YL17G11_40_MG_FD_203452 | JGI IMG/M metagenome (GOLD analysis project Ga0315289, IMG submission 203452) | Sediment microbial communities from Yellowstone Lake, YNP, Wyoming, USA - YL17G11_40 | ecosystem: Environmental > Aquatic > Freshwater > Lake > Sediment | place: USA: Wyoming | collected...
AATGCTAGGAAAAAAGATCGTCGTCGTTGATGATGATGAGTCCATCCGGAAGACGTTTTTCTTGATTCTCAATAAGAAATACCGGGTCTATCTGGCCAAAGATTCCCAGGAGGCCCTTGATCGTTTCAAGAACGCCAAGATCGACCTCATTATCGCCGACCTGAAGCTACCCACCATGAGCGGCATCGAACTCGTCGCCCAGTTGAGGAAATTCGGGTACAGGGGGGAAGCGATCCTGATCTCCGCCCATCCCGACCAAATCAATCCTGATGAACTCAGCCGTCTCTCGATCAGCCACTTCTTTGTCAAGCCCCTTGATCTCAATGCCCTGAGCCGATCGATCGATTATCTGATCAACCTCCAGGACCTGGCGGAAAAGGAATACAGGACCTGACACATGCCCAACGGATTGGCCTATTCTTCCCAGCACCGAGATCAAGGGCCGCCTGGTCTGCGTCCACCCGGCTTGGCACGCGTTCATCAAGGTTTGCCGGAACATCCGGTTCGGGGACATCGAGCCATTGAAGATCCAGGACGGGCTTCCGATGCCGGCCGAGGAAGTGACGAAGAAAATCCGGTTTATTGAGGACCAATCATAGGAAGCCCGTCCGTGTTTTTTGAAGGAGTCGAACCATGAGAGAGGAGAGAATAGCGACGGAGAATCCGGATGCGCTGTCGCCGTTTTTACCGACTGTGCCTTCCGGCGCCAGCTTTTACGATCTTTTTGTCGAATTCTTCTGCGAGGGCAGGCCGATCATGCTCAAAGAAAAGATGGACGACCTCGAAAAGAAGATCATCCTCAATGTCCTGGAGAAAGCCCACGGGAACCAGCGGGATGCGGCCCGCATCTTGGGGATCAAATACACGACCCTGAATGAAAAAATCAAAAAGTACGGCATCCGCTTCCAAAAACGGCTGGTGGTTTATCCGCTGTCCTCTTGAGGGCCGCCGGATCATTTTCGCTCCGGACAAGACATCGGCATTCAGGCGATAGGAAAAGTCCCGTCTCCATTTTTTGAGCAGGGTAGGCCTGATACCTTTTTTATGCTAAAATTCCCCCGGCATGAAGGCTTACTTGGATTGCTACCCTTGTTTTCTCACCCAGACTCTGAAGACGGCACGTTTTGTGACGTCGGACGAAAAAACCATCCGCCAAATCCTGGATGAAGTCGGCCTGGCCCTGGCCGGCCGCTCGTTCGATGCGCCTCCTCCGGTTATTTCGCAGGCGGTTTACAGGATCATCGCCGCCCGGCTGGGAGTACAGGATCCTTACCGGGAGATCAAGAAGGCCTGCATCGGTCAGGCGCTCTCTCTCTATCCCCGCTTGAAACGGCTTATTGCAGAATCGCCGGACCGGCTCTGGACAGCCGTGAAGCTGGCCATCGCCGGGAACGTCATCGATTTCGGGGCCAACGCGGATTTCGACCTCAAGAGAGATGTCGATCAGATCCTGGCCCAGGATCCGGCCGTCAACCATTTTCCAGAATTTCGCAAGATGCTCGACAAAGCCGGGAGAATTCTCTATCTGGCCGACAACGCCGGCGAAACCGTCTTCGACCGGCTTTTGATCGAAGAGCTCCGAAAGCCTGTCGTCTACGCCGTCCGGCAAAGCCCGATCATCAACGATGCCCTCTATGCCGATGCCGTGCAATCCGGCATCGGCGAGGCCGCTCGAATCATCTCTTCGGGGGTGGGGACGCCCGGGACGGTCTTGGCCTTTTGCTCGGATGAATTTCTGGAGACCTACCGGTCTGCGGACTTGATCATCAGCAAGGGCCAGGGGAATTTCGAAGCGCTGTCCGACGAGGATCGCCCCATCTTTTTCCTTTTGAAAATCAAATGCGATGTCGTCGCCCGACATCTCGGAAGGAACAAAGGCGACATCATCTTGATGTCGTCCAAGACGAAAAGCCTCCCCATACCAGGATGATCGGAAAAGACAAGTCTTGGATTTTCTTTGTCCTCTTTCTCTTCTTCGCCTTCGACCAGGTCAACGCCCGGACGATCAACGTCCCGAACGATTTCCTATCGATCAGGCTCGCCGTCGATGCGGCGCGGGACGGTGACGTGATTGAGGTCGAAGACGGATTTTATTTTGAAAAAAATATCATCCTTGCCAAGGCCGTTGTCGTCCGCTCAAAAAATCTGTTCGGCGCCGTCATTTACGGCTCCACCGATCCCGACGCTGCCGTCTTCATCGTCCGGGGCGCGGCCGAGATCGAAGGCTTCGTCCTAAAGAATTCCTATTATGGAATCCTTCAGCGCGACGGCCCCGACATCACCTGGCAGGGGCATGATTTGGCCCTGGTCAACCTGGGCGTCGGCGTTTCGGTCAATGACCGGGAAACGAACATCGGGCAGGCGGTCCTCTTCAATATCATCGCGGATCATTGCGGGGTTGCCTTCAACACAAACGATGCCCATGGACTGGACGTCAGAAACAGCCTGATTGCCGGCGCACGGACGGCCTTGGTTGGGTTCGATCACCTGCATTTTCGCGTCGATGATATCATAGCCTTGAGTTGCGGGACCCTGGTCCATGAAGCCGCCGTGTCTGTCAAGCCGCCGGCGACGAATAAAATCAGCTTCGGCAAAAATGTCTTCAGCTTTGATAAGGCGCGCTTGACGTCGGATATCAAAACGATCGAAGAGATGATAGGCCGTCTGTTTTTGGCTTCCGAATCCGCCGGCCTCGAAAAAGCCAGGGCACAACAGTCAAGACTGGCGCTTCTGAAGAACCTTCTGGGCGATCTTTTCATGAAGAGCGGTGATGCGGCCCGCGCCGCCGTCTATTATCGAGAAGCCCTCCGCTTGGCAGAGGCTGTGAGTTCCGAGGAGCTGGTTTGGCGCGCCTTTCATGGGCTAGGCCGGGTTTCGGAACTCCAAGCGAACCTGGTTCAGTCCGTGGCTTACTACAAGAAAACCATCGAGGTCATCGAAAAAATCAGCTTCAGGCTCCCTCTCCACATCTTCCGCTCCGGATTCCGGAAGGACAAGATCGGTATCTATGAAACCATGATTCAATGGCTCCTCCAGATGCATCGGAAAGAGCGGGCCAGGGGCTACGACAGGGAGGCCTTCCTCTATGCGGAGAAATCCAAGGCCATGGGGCTCCACACCTTTCTCCAGGAGTCCGAGCTCGATGCGGAAGAGCAAAAAGACAGGGCTCTCCGAGAACAATACCAAAGGATCGGCCAAAACATCACCCGGCTCCAAATCGAGCTTCAAAATCCCGGCCTGTCAACCGATCGGCGCATGGCGCTCCTCCAGGCGCTTGACAAGGCAGACGACGAGGTGAGGAACTTTCTTTTCCAGATCCGCAGGAAAAATCCCAAGTATTTCCGGATCGATTATGCCCAGCCTTCGAGCTTCGAGAGCGTCAGACAAAAACTCGTGAAGGCCGACACGGCCTTGCTTGAATTCGTGATCGGCGAACAGCGGTCTTTCGCCTTTCTTGTGACACGGGACGAATTCGTCGTGGCCGGGCTTCCCCCGGAAAAGGAGTTGACGCCGCTGATCAACAACTATTTGGAATTCCTGACTTTGAAGGAATCCGGGCCGTTCCGAGGAAAGAAGGGCGGGCAGAAGCTCTTCGGCCTGTTGATCGCTCCTTTCCAAAAACACTTGGGAACGACCATCAAGACGGTGATGATCGTCCCCGATGGGCCGCTTGATTATCTGCCTTTCGAAGCCCTTATTGAAGATCATGAAACCTCCCGGTTTTTGATCGAAAAATATGAAATCGTGTACGGAGCCTCCTCCTCCTGTCTGATCAATTTGGGAGAGCGGCTTAGGAAATCCGAAGCTCCCATGGATTTCCTGGGCGTGGCCAATCCCTATCCGGCGAGCGCCTACGGCTTGTCCCTTGACCAGGAGTATCGGTTTCCTCGGCTCCGGTATGCCCGCCGGGAGATCCGGACCATCAAGAATTTCTTCAAGCCGGAACGAACCTCGCTTCTCATGGGCAGAGCGGCCGAAGAAAAGAAATTTAAGGAGCTTCGGCTGGCCGATTATCGCATCATCCATCTGGCCGCCCACGGCGTCATCGACGACCGGAACTGGTGGCGGTCGGCCATGCTTCTCGTCAAGGATCCCGGGAACGTGGAAGACGGGTTCCTCCAGTCCACGGAAATCTATCTCCTGCGCTTCAGCCCGGATCTTCTGGTCCTGTCGGGCTGTCAAACGGGTATCGGAACGCTGGAGAAGGGGGAAGGGATCAACGGCATGTCCTCGGCGTTTTTCTACGCCGGAGCCCGGTCGATTCTGCTCAGCCTCTGGAGCATCAATGACAAAGCGACGGCCATGTTCATGGAATATTTCTACCGTCGTCTGACGGGAGGAAAGCCCGCCGCTGAGGCCTTAAGGCTGGCCAAGATGCAGATGTTGAGGTCGCGGTATGCCCACCCCTTCTATTGGGCGGCCTTTGTCTTGAACGGCCGTTGAACCGGGCTATTCGATCTCGAAATATTGCTGGCCGGAATCGATCTTGAGGTTCAGGTCGTCATAGGCCGTGACTGACCAGACGTAGGGCTTGCCCCTGACCATTTTTTGCCGGAGGTCGGAGGGGATATCAAAGGAGTTCTGTCTAATGTCGTCTCGACGAACGATCGTCTGAAGGTCATCATTGGTCAAGGCCAATGTATAGAAGTCGGCCTTTCGAACCGGCGACCATTTGAAGACGGACGGAGCTTCGGAGATCCGTCCTTCCGGCTCGATCAAGCGGAGCTTGGGCATCTCCCCGCTCCTAAGGACTTCCGTTTGAGCCGGCCGGAAAAGGACAAAATAGGCGGCGGCCAGAAGGCCTGCGACGACGAGGAGTCCTGCCGCCATCCGGGCCCATGCCCGTCCCGGCCGAGCCGCTTTTTCTTGCGTCTTGAGTTCCCTCAAGCTCTGCCTGGCCAGTCGGGAAAATTCGGCTTCCTGGTTTCGGAATTCTTTGCCGACCTGCTTCAGGAGATCGAATTGCGCCCCGCAGGCGCGGCAGTCAAGAATATGATCGATGAACGCTTCGCGCTCATCGGCCCCGGCTTCATCCATAAAAACCCTGGCGAACATGTCCCGGTCAGGACATGGCGTTTTTGATGAGTTTTTCATTGGTTCCCTCTTTCAAAAGGCTTCCCGAAGGATGTTCCCCCGCCTTCAGTTTTTCTTTGAGGTCCTGGAGACCTCTGTAGAACAAGTGCCGGACTTTATGATGCGTCCAGTTGAGAAAATCGGCCATCTCGTCGAAATCCATGCCGGCCAGGTGCAGCTTGAGAATGGTGCGGCGTTTCGGCGGCAGGGAATCGACGATTTTCTCCAGGACCATCTTTAAATCATCCTTGTTGATGCCTAATTCATGTCCGCCGATGTCCCCGGACGCGGAATGGCCGGACTCTGCCGATTCGAAATAATCTTTCAGGGAGAGCTTTTCGAGCCGGGTTTCCATGATGTCCAGGGCGGTCGTGTAAACGACCTTCCATAGATAAGACTTGACATTGTCGATTTTCTTCCCATTGGAGACCATTCTCCAGATCTTCAGCTTCACTTCCTGTTCGATGTCCTCGCGGTCTCCTCCGTCCAGATCGGGGAATTTTTTGTGGACGATCGAATGGACGGAACTGGTGACTTCTTCGAGAAATTGCTTGGTTTTGACCAGTTCGTCCAGCTCCATAGGCGCTAAAGCTCCCTGCTTAAAGTACCAAGAATTTTAAAAAAAAGCCACGATTTTTTCAAGAGGCATGTTTTTTTCCCGCTATTTAAAGCTTTTTTTGAAAAAAGTGGGACAAAAATCTCAATTTTTGGGTCTGTATTAATATCAGGGAGCCTTTGAAGGCCGAGGGGCTCTCGCCCGCAAGACAGCTTTAGCCGAATCCCCAACTTAACACCCGAGGGGGGTGTGTTTTTCCCGGATTCTCGAAAATCGTCGAAAATGATTGAGACTTGACGCTGCAAATTGTAAAATAGGACGAATAGGAGGGTCCATAATCATGAACAATTTCCGCAACAACGCTCTCGGCGAGCCTGTGCCGGACGGTCTTTCTCGCAGACATTTCATGAAATATCTGCTGGCGGGCTCGGCGCTCTCAGTGACGGCGCTCCATGAATTGAACGCCGGGATCTATCAAAGCATCGCGTCCTTGAACCAGAAATATGTCGAGGACAACTCCCCGGACGGCGCCTATTGGGACGCGCTGCGCCAACATTATCTGTTTGAGGACAAGCTGATCATGATGAACAACGGCACGGTCGGGCCGATGCCCAAGCCCGTCTTCAACACCCTGATGAAATATTTCCGGACACAGGTCAGCAACCCCTTCGATGTCTATAACTTTCTCCCGGCCAAGAAGGAGGAGGTTCGGACGAAGCTGGCCGATTTCATCCATGCCTTACCCGACGAGGTCTCTCTGACCAGCAATACCACCGAAGGCCTGAATTTCGTCATCAATGGCCTGGATCTCAAGGCGGGGGATGAGGTCCTGGTCTCTAACATGGAGCATCCCGGAGCGATTAGCCCCTGGAGGCTCAAGGCCAAGCGCTACGGCGTGGTCATCAAGGAACTCCCGATCGGCCTTCCCCCGAAAAGCACGGAGGAAATCGTCAAAACCTTTGCCGCGGCCATCACACCCCGGACAAAGATCATCAGCGTCGGCCATACCGTTTATATCTCGGGCCTCATCACGCCCATCAAGGAGCTGAGCAAGATGGGCCATGAAAAGGGCGTCCTTGTCCTGGCCGACAGCGCCCACGGGCTCGGCATGATCAGCCTCAACATGAAGGACCTGGGCTGTGATTTCTTCGCCTCCAGCCCCTACAAGTGGCTGGGAGCGCCGACGGGCATCGGGCTGCTCTACGTGAGCAAAGAAGTTCAGGACAAGCTCTGGCCGACCGTCGTCTCTTCAGGCTGGGACACGACGGTGAGCGCCCGCAAGTATGACCCGCAGGGCCAGCGAGCGGACGCCATGGTCTATGCCTTGGGCGAGGCCATCGATTTTATCAATCATATCGGCAAGGTGAAAGTCGAGAAAAGAATCAAGACCCTGGCCGCGTATCTCAAGCAGGGCCTGAGCAAGATCCCCGGCGCAAAGATCAACACGCCTCTCGACCCCTACCTGAGCGCGGGGTTGACCGCGTTTTCCGTGGAGGGCGTCGAGAACTCGAAGATCGTGGATTATATCCGGGACAAGTACAACCTGGTCGTACGGACGATCGGCGGCAAAGAAATGGCGGCCGTAAGGGTTTCCACGCCCATTTATATCTCTTTTAAGGAAATCGACATGTTCCTGGAGGGCGTGAATCAGCTCGTCCGGCATAAAGCTTGATCGGGCGAGAATCTGTCTTTCTTCCATTTCGTGCGGGGCATAAAACACGGAGTCTGAGGTGGCCGCTGCCACCGTCACGGACTCCCGAATTCACCCAGGCGAGATCAAAGAGAGCCAGAAAATATAAATAAATTGGACACGAGCGTAAAAATTTATTACAGAAAAATCTTCTCTAACCCTTATTTCGGCTGGCACAAAATATGCATATTTGGATTAAGGAGAGAAAAAAAGGCACTCTAAGAAGTGCCTATCCATAAATCTTTCAACTCTCTTCCTTTCAGTGGGGAGGCGAAAGAGTGAAATTCTCGTTCGCCTCCTTTTTTATTTGCCCCAGAGCTCGATGGCGGCGCGCCTTGTTTTTCTGATCAATTTCCCGTACCGGAATTCAATTCTTCTGATCCGTCTAGCGTCACCCGGGAGGTCGATGGCCTGACTGTCGACGTCGGCTTTCATTTTCAGCCTGAGGTCGGGCGAAAAGTCTTCTCCGTTGTCAAATGTAATCCTGATGCCAAATATCTCGATGTCATTCATGCGGGCCACGATCAAAAGGCTCCTCAGCGGTTTTGCGGCCGTCGGCAGCTCGATGGTCTCGCGGCTGTTGGCGAAGCTCACTTCTCGCTTTAATAGAAACTCCCAGCCTTTCGGGACTAGGTTCGGTGCGCAAGTGATAAGCGCCAGAAGGCTCACCAAAAGGATCCCTTGAAGGCCTGCTTTGGATAATTTCATCGTTCCTCCTCCCTTTCGGCCATTGGAAGGAGGTATTATTGCATATTCATTTTCATCGATCAATAAAGGCACCTCCTGAAGTGCCTTGGATTGTCCTGCATCGCAATAGTCAATATCAAAAATGGAAATGGTCCTTTCTTTTCGGGGATCCAACGGCCCTCGGCGGCGATGATTTTTGATGCTCGCCTCGCAAAATTTATTCCTATTTTCCTTGATTTCGATATAATGAATATTTATGAGAGCTAGCTAAAAAAGGCTTGGCCGAGGCCAAAATTCGTTTTCGCTTAGATCGATGTTTTCATTTGAATCGGATATCAAGATCTGATCCTGAACCTTCTGAAAGGATCTATGGTGTCGCCAGGAGCGAAGCGAAGTGATCATCTCATCGTTTAAGCCGCTTCTTGCTCTTTCCCTCTGTCTGGCCGCCCTGCTTCTTTATCTTTTTGCCGAAAAGCTCCTCCTTGAGAGAAGGCTGAGGAAAATCCGGCTCCGCATTTGTGTCACTGGGACGCGGGGAAAGTCCTCGGTGACCCGACTGATCGCTTCTGTCCTGAGGGAAGCACGTTATAAAACTCTGGCCAAGACGACAGGCTCAAAGCCCGTGCTGATCCTCTCCGACGGCACAGAGAAAGAAATCAGACGGGCGGGTCGGGCTTCGATTCTTGAACAGAAGAAAGTCCTAAGAAAGGCCGCTGAATCGGGGGCCGAAGCCGCCGTCATCGAGATGATGAGCATCAAGGCGGAGTGTCTTCGGGCCGAGTCGGAGAAGCTTCTTAAGCCTCATGTTTTAATCATCACGAATGTCCGTTTAGACCACCTTGAAGATATGGGCCGGACGAAGCCTGAGATCGCGAAGTCCATGGCTGCGGCGATTTCCGGAGGAAGCACGGTGCTTGTGCCCGAAGAAGAGTTGCATCCGATCTTCGTAGAGGCGGCCGAACGTGCCGGGTCCCGGATCGTGCGGATTCCGAAGGCGCTTTACCGGCAAGAATCTGTCCAGGACCCTGGTGGAACCGGCCATGAATTCGAGGAAAATAAAACGATCGCCCTGGCCGTCGCCGATTATTTGAAGATTGACAAAAAGACGGCCCTTCTGGGGATCGATAAAGCCCGGCCTGATTTCGGCAGCCTAAAGGTTTTCAAAGTCAGGCTGGATGATCCGGCCCGCACCTGTTATATGGCCAGTCTATTTGCGGCCAATGACCCGGAATCCACGGACAAGGCGCTTTCTCATCTTAGGCGTCAATGGAACGCTCTCCCTCCTAAGACGATCGGGCTCCTGAACTTGAGGCAGGACAGGAGCGACCGGAGCCTTCAATGGCTCCGGGCGCTGGAGAACGGTTTTTTCAAGGGTTTTGAGAAGTTGATATTCATCGGCGATCATGCTCATGCCCTGGGACGGAAAAGAAAATGGTCCGGGCTGGCCGGGCCGAATATCTTTGCTTTACCCGGGAAAGACCCCCAAAAAATCATGGGCAGGTTGTTTGCCGGTGAATCCGAAGATGCCGTGCTTATCGGACTCGGGAACATGGGGGGTCTGGGGAAAAAGCTGGTCGACTACTGGGCACGGATCGGGACGCGAGTCTCATGATCGGGACGATTCTCATCGGGATTGTGGCGGCCCTCTTTTATGCCGAAGCGACCGGCCTTCTGCCCGGCGGCATCATCGTTCCCGCTTATATCGCGCTGTACCTAGACCAGCCCCTTCGCGTCGCGGCTACGGTCGCAGCCGCGCTTTTGGCCCTTCTCAGCTTCAGGCTGCTCTCCCGCTATTTTATTCTTTTCGGCCGTCGGCGGTTCGTCCTGTTGATCCTGCTGGGGGGGCTTTTCGGTCAGCTCTGGTTTGTCCTCTGGCCCCGCCTTTTTTCGGGACCGCTCGACCTCCGGGTCATCGGCTGGATCATCCCCGGCCTGTTGGCCAATAACTGCCAGCGGCAGAAGATCGTGCCGACCCTGGCCTCGTTGATCACGGTCTCCGTGCTGACCTATTTAATCGCCGGAATCATGGCTTTATTTTGAACATCACCATGCAGAGAAAGATCATTTTTGGCTTGTCGCTACTGAGCCTGGCCATTTTCATCCTTTCCAGGTTCATCCCTTCTGTGAAGGAATTCGTCAGGGATAGAGACATGCTGAAGGCGTCGGCGATCATGGCTCAAGCCATCCAGGCTTTGCGGGACTGCGCGGGGAGGGGAGGCCGGGCCGCCTTTAACAAGGATGATCTCAATCAGACGGGGCTCATCGGCCTGGAGGCTTCTCCGCTCACGACGTCCCTTGGGAATCTGGAGGCCAAAAGAACATCCACAAACCCGAATTTTGCCGGGCTCGTCGTTCATCTGTTGAAGAAAGCGGGGGTCGGGCGAGGCGACACGGTCGCCGTCGGGGCATCGAGCTCGTTCCCGGCCATGATCGTAGCGACGCTCTCCGCGGCGAAGGCCCTGGAGCTGAGGCCGCTTGTCATCAGCTCCCTCGGGGCTTCCCAATGGGGAGCCAATGATCCCAAGTTCACTTGGCTGGAGATGTCCGAATGCTTGCAAAGAGCAGGAATTTTTGACGTTTCGCCTCTGGCTACGGCCATGGGCGGGGAAAATGATACCGGGAGGGACATGACGGAAGGGGAGAGGGCGTTCCTGGCCGAAAAGATTAAGAAAAGCGGCCAGGCTTTGCTCGAACAGCCGGACCTGGCCATGAATGTCCGGACGAGAATGAAAATTTATGAAGATGGAGCAGGCGCCGCCAGGATCAAGGCCTTTGTCAATATCGGCGGGAGCT
>Ga0315289_10014956_pt1 | contig 10798 bp, 6 predicted proteins | sample YL17G11_40_MG_FD_203452 | JGI IMG/M metagenome (GOLD analysis project Ga0315289, IMG submission 203452) | Sediment microbial communities from Yellowstone Lake, YNP, Wyoming, USA - YL17G11_40 | ecosystem: Environmental > Aquatic > Freshwater > Lake > Sediment | place: USA: Wyoming | collected...
GGTGTGTGAAAATCTGTGCTACTCGCTCGGTGCTCGTCGAAGCTAGGATTTCCCTTTGAACTCTCGGCTCGGTTGCTTCCAGAGCGTCCGCGGCAACCTCACTATCTAGTGCGCTGAAGATGTGAATTCTCTCTTCATTGCTGAGTTCTTCGAGTATGTCAGCTAAGTCTTCGGGATGTATGTCCTTGAGCCCCTCTCTCGTGATAGTGAGTTTCACGTCCCCCTTTGTACCTGTGAGGTCTGTTGGTAGGCCCTGAACGTATCGCCAGGGTATGATGTCCTTATCCGAGCTAATCTCATGCATGGACTTGGCAAGTCGCCTAAAACCGAGCCGGCGCAACATTGCATGTCGGTCGACATCGGCTGCTACCACGAAGAGCTTGTCCTTCACTAGAAGGAGCTGTATGTCGTAGACGACTTCAACGTCGAATCCTTCTATGTCGAGGATTCTCTTGTCGAGGACTCTGTCTCGAAGCAGGGGTTGTTCCTCGCCATGCTTGATCTCGGGATACTTGCCTTCGGACGGGTCCTGCACGATCGTCTTCGCCGTGGTCACGTCGACAACACTACTCCAGGGCACGTTCAAGGAAGGGCGACCAAGTGAGCGTTCGACGATAACGCCAGTCACCTCAGCATAGCGCGGATCGTCCTTGATGACCAAGTCCTTCAGTTTACCTATCGTGAGGCCGGACTTGGTTTGGACTTTCTTGTTAACGATCTCACTCAGCATGAGATACTTTGTGTTACTATTACCTCCGAGCGAGGCCTTGCGAATGTGCTCTCGGATCTCATTTGAGTTCACTGTCATTCATGGTCGCCTCGAGATCGCTTCATCCTCCAAACAAGTTCGGAAAGATCGTTGAGATGCCATATAAGGTGGAGATCCCGATCACCGCTGCAACGATCGTCCAGTCTATCACATTCTGAAGCTTGGTGTTTGCATACGACCCCATGAGCGGTTTATCATTCAGGAGCAGAATCAAGAAGACGAGAGCAGCAGGGAGAAGAGTCACAGCGATGACTTGGACAAAGAGTGTGATCAACACGAAGGGTGCGCCAGGAATGAGCACTATCACTCCAGCCAAAGCCAAGTTGACAAAGTAGAAGAGGTAAAACCAAGGAGCGCTCCTCACGTTCACGTTTAGAGTGTGCGCCCAACCGAAGACTTCTCCAAAAGCCCATGAGGACGCAAGGGAGATACAGATCGCCCCCAGTAGGCCCGCATCGAAGAGACCTACTGCGAAGAGGGCCCCGGCGTACTGGCCTGCTACGGGCGCCAAGGAGGCTGCTGCCTGAGATGCGTCGGTAATGTTCGGGGTCGAATGGTGAAGTGCTGCTCCGGTCGCGATCATAATAAACGCTGCACCGGCCCCTGTCAAGATCGATCCAAGTGCTGTGTCGATCTTCGAATAGGGGATATCTTTCTCGTCAAGCTCTTTGTCAACAACTGCGCTCTGCTGGAAGAACAGCATCCAGGGCGCGATTGTGGTTCCAATATTCGCCATGATCAATGTCAAGAGTCCGACGGTTACGCCCTTCGGAAAGCTCGGATGAAATACGCCTTGAAGGACAGTGTTCCACTCAGGTCTAGCGAGGAAGGCTGCTGGCACGTATATCATGTTCACGAGACAGAGAACGAGTGCGATCCTCTCGAAGGTCCAGTATCTGCCCGTCAAGACGAGTATCGTTAGGAACGCTATAGCCGCGACGACCGTGTAGATAGGAGGTATCCCGAAGATGTTCGTGGCTGAGACCATGCCGATGAACTCGGTCACGATCGTCAGGAAGTTGACCACGGTCAGGTCTATCAACGAGAACCAGCCCCAGAACGGGCCGAAACCGTCGAAGATTGCTTCTGCATGTCCTCTCTTAGTTACGGCTCCAAGCCGTACTGTCATCTCCTGAACGAAGTAAGCGAGTATTGCGAATCCTAGGACGAGTAGGACAAGGTTGTACTCATAGCGGGCACCGGAGATCGCGTATGTTGTGATGCCGCCGGCATCATTGTCGGCAACCATTACTATGATGCCTGGGCCCATGATGGCGAGGAGTATCGCAAGTCGTTTTCGGGTGCGCCGGTAGAAGTAGTAGAGCCGAGGTATGAGTCTCATTGTTCTCCACAGCCATCCAAGTGACAGTCTGTTGCATTCCGGTTTCTATTCGCTCAACCTCTTCTCTTACGGCGTCGCACTTGGGCTGACAGCATCCGAATTAAGGCTTGCTACAAGTCAGAAGGCGTTTCGGGTAGAGTATTCATCGCATAGGGCATTAGCAGGATCGATGCGTCTTTTCCATGCGAGCGCCACGCCTCATCCAACGCATCCTGCGGCTTCTTGCAGGTTCTGAGAATGATGGAGTTTGCCGGCAGCTTGTTGGATGCGACGATGATCTCGGCTCTTTTCGCGATCTTGCTGAGTGCGAAAGCCTTGTGGGCGCCTAGAATGAAGTGCCTGCTCAGTTTCTCTCCGACTTCATCCAGACTGGACGCGGTCGTCATCCAAGTCTCGAATGTGCTGTTCCCGAAACCTTCGCGGCATTCCGCGACCAGTATTATGGTTCCTCCGGCCTTGACGGCGTGGGAGGCATTCTCGATCGCCTTGTGAGCCTGATACAGGTTGATATCTCTCGGATATCCGCCCGCGCTTGCAACAACGATGTCAGCGGGCTCGACGATTGGAGCCTTCACCAGCTCATCCACAATCTTGGTGGCCGGTCGATGGGCGGCAATCGGGTCACCGGCAAATGCGGCAACGATCCGCTTCGCTTCATCCAGTACGACGTTGACGACGAATCGCAGTTCAGCTCGTATTCCGGCCTCTTCCAGATCCTCACGGACAGGGTTTGACTCGTTGACTCCTGGTTCAGCGTTCGGGAGTGTCATGAGGCTGTGGTTTCTCTCGATCGTCTCCTTTCCGGCGAGTCCTGGAATCACCGCTTTGTGGCCGCCAGTGTATCCGGCGAAATAGTGCATGTCGACATTGCCGATCGCCAGAATGAAATCAGAGTCAAGCAGGAGTGGATTGATGGAGATCTTCGTTCCTCTCTTTGTGGTTCCAATGCAATGCACATTCTTCATATCGTGATCAGAGACTTGCGGGATCGTTCGTGCATAGTCTCCGAGGATCCTTCTCCTCTCAGCGGGCGTATGTCCTCTGTGTGTTCCAGTACCAATGAGCATACGTACATGGTCACGAGGAATAGCTGAAGACTTGAGCTGTCGCATGACATGTGGCAGAATTCTACGCGTCGGGCAAGACCTAGTCACATCACTCACAACCAAGGCGACTTTGTCGTTTCTGTCAAGGAGTCTCGGCAGAGTCTCAGTCCCGATCGGCGAGGAGAGTGCTTCTTGGACGCTTCGGCCATGCGGAACTGAGGCCTTAGGCTTAACGATGCCCAACAGTCGGTTTTTGGGGATCTGAATGCTTACTGACCGTCTGCCATATTTCAGAGAAACCTGCACGGCGCGGATCTCCATGAAGACTTGCCGTTCCACGGTATCTCATAGGCATTTTGATCATGGATTATCCTGACTAGCAGCGTAATCGCCGAACCTCGAGTCTGGTCATGCGTCGTTCTCAGGCGGTCCGATGATTGGGCTCACACGTCACCTGTACATGCTCAGCAACCAATGAATACGCGTCTGTCAGGAAAACCTGTTGCACGACTTCAACCAGTCCGCAGCACCGAATGTGAGTCTAAGGGATTCCAGCAAGCCTTGCAGCGGTTAAGGCATGCTGAACGACTGCCAGTAGGCGTGCGATTGCTATTGAGGCGATCAGGGTTGAGACAGCTAGACTCGTGAGGACGATTGCTGACGCTGCGGTCATCATTGGTAGCAGTGGGGCATCAACGGTCAGTGTCAGAGCAGTAGTGATGAGGGCCAGTAGCAGGGCACATGACAATGGGACTGTTAGTTTTCTTCCCAGTCGACGGGCTCTTGCGGAGTATCTGAAGAGCACCGCAAGTGGAAGAGAAAGGTACACTGATCCTATCAAAGAGCTTACGACAACACCGGTGATCACTGTACTGGCTTCTTGGTCGGTCGGGAGAAGATGGTATGTCGCTCCGCCGATGCGAAGGATTCCGATGAGCGGGTACAGCACGAGTTTCGCCGCGTCTCTGACAGTTGAATGTTCACGTATGATAGCGGCAATGGTTGGGCTGAACGAGTAGTACCAAGCGTTGAATGCGATCATGAAGCTTGATCCTGTCTTGGTTGTCAGAATCGAATGGTCGCGGAAGTTCCTCAGCAACTGGACCTCATCTGAGAGTTCGGAACCATATGTGGCAGTTGCAATCAGGCAGCCTCCTGTGATCTCAACGGTGAGTGTCGCGCTTCGGTTGAGTGAGCCGTCGCTTCCAGAAATCGTGAGGGCGTAATTTCCCTGGAGTGCTCCGGACAGATTGACTGTGACAGTGGACTGTGCAGTCCCGCCTATCGGGACTGTCACAGGATTCGGCTCGAACAGCAACGCCATCCCAGCCGGCGTGCCCGAACCGGCTAATTGCACTGATGAGAAGAACACTCCTAGCGACTGAACTGTTATCGTTGCGGAACCTAATCCTCCCGGCGCAATCGACAGGTACGAGGGAGAAACTACTATCGTGAAGTCAGCTACGCCCGCTGCGATCGTCACTCCGATTTCTGTGGCGTGTCTCAGGGACCCGCTTGTCCCCGTTACTCGAAATGTGTACGTCCCCGTGGACGCTCTGGGACCTGCTGAGATGATCAGCGTCGACGACACGCCTCTACCGGGTGGCGGGGTCACTGGGTTCGGCAGTGTGTAGGCCACCCCTTCTGGTATCGCTCCCACCCATGAGCCTGAGAGTTCAACCGTTGAGGAGAATCCATCGACCGAGGTTACCGTGCACGTGCTCGTGATGTTGGCGCTTTGAACCACACTCAGTGAAGACGGGTCACATTCGACGAGGAAGTTGGAGGCCAGTGAGAGTCTCGCCACCTTGTTGGCTGAAGATTCAAGCGTCCAAGTCTCGCCTGATGCATCAACAACTATGTCCTGAAGTCCGCTTCCAGCCTCCAATGTCCACTCTGCGAAATTCGCGTCGCTCGTCATGGACGGGGTGCTCGTTGCGGGGGCGACTGTCACGGTGGACGGGAGTGCTGGTCCAGTCACGTGTGTGAAGAAAGCCTCGCTTACCGGTTCGGATCTTGTGGTCACGGGTTTTGCGTTCGTGACCGTTCCGCCGCTCGAGGGGTCCAGTTTCGCGATCTTGTCCGTGCCCAGCTCTGCGATCCAGGGGTTCTGGGTTGTCGGATTGATGCTGATTGCCTGTCCGTTGGCGTTAGTTGTTGGAATTTGCCACTCCGTGAATGTGTTGTCGCTCCGGAGCACCCCGACATAGTTGGCGCCCTGAACGCTCGCTGAAGCATACCAGACCTGACCGAGCTCATCGATATCAAGGAAGGCGGGCTGCGCTGGAGTGTGAACCGGAACAGTCCATGTTGTGAAGCGGCTTGTCGCGGTCTCCCACTTGAGTATAGCATTAGCCGCTGCGAACCATATGACGCCCGGAGTTGCACGCAGGCCTTTCGCCCCTCCGGCAGCCGCCGCTGGGAGAGGTAGCAGGATCATTCTGAGAGTCCCTAGGGAGGGGTCGTAGGTTACCTGTCCTATCGAATTGCCGAGGCCGGTGAACCATGCCCTGACCTGCGAACCCTCAGGCTCAATTGAAATGTATCGCGGGCTGAAACCCTGAGGCAGCGTGTACTCTCTGAACATGCCAGTGCTCGGGAAGAAGAGGAACACTTTTCCCACATCTGTCTCCGTGCCGAAAACCAGCATCGACCCCGACACCGTCACTAGTGCCAGACTCGTCGGCTTTGAGCTGGGTGTTGGAATCGCCCATTCCTGGAATGTGTCCGTGGACGGATCAAGCTGAACCACCTTGTTACCGAGTGCCTCCACAAACCAGCAGCACTGCCCAGAGGGATCCAACGTCAAGCCTGACGGGAGGCTGTTGGGAGTCGGAATCGTCCATTGAGTGAGCGCGGCAGCTACTTCACTCTCCAGACCATAAGTTGGGACAACGCCACGAAATGAAACGGCCACTGTGAACGAAGCCAACGTCAAAGTCAGCATGACTACAAGTGATACTTGGCTTGTGAGCACACCTGCTCTCAATTTGCTCACCAATCAGAATGATGACTGGAGGATGGACCCTGAATCCTTCATGGCGGACATAGCATTTATCCATTCACTCGAACTCCGCCAGATGGATCGCAAGCGATCCAAACAACCGACACTGATGTGTAACGATTCAGGCGACATGTCTTTGTCTCGTTCTCTGACTTATGCTCCTTCGGCGATTTCGACCAGATATCCTGACGCTTGAAATGTTCGACGGCCATCAGGTATCATCGCGGAAATCGATCAGCTCAGGAGCGCAGAGACTCGCAGGTTCTGTGGAGAACCAAACAGTATGGACCTCTGTTGCAGATTCATTCTCGCATAATTGTTAAGTGGACAAGGTCAACGTATCGGGTTTGTGGCGGGGGTACCCGAGGCCAGCCTTGATGCTGGCGGGAACCAGGTCTAAGGGGTAGAAGCGTCCAGCCGCTGCCTTAGCTTCAGGAGCCTATGGCGTAGGCCTTCGGGGGTTCGAATCCCCCCTCCCGCACCACAACCGAACCTCCCGCATTTTGCCTGAGATTCTAGCGTATGGGTTCTGGATGAGGAAAGAAGGCTACAGCGAGACCACGATTGAACGATATGTGCGGCTGCTGAAGGAGCTGGCGAAACGCGGGGATTTGCGGGACTCCGAGTCAGTCAAGGTTGCGTTGACTCGGACAGGTTGGGCTGATGATACCAAAGAGATGGCATGCGGCGCATATGCCCTCTACGCGAAGCAGCATGGATACACCTTCGTCCCGCTGCGCTCACATTGCAACGCTTTTCTTTCCAGACTCGCATTATTCAACGATGGGTGATAGTGAGATTTAGCCTGACGCCCCAATCCCAGCCTCGTCACGACCACAATCTTGCTGCAATCAAGTAGGAAGTTAGTACGAACCGCATACTACCAGTAGAACTCGTAAGCACGAAGCCAGATGTCAAGTGGAAGAAGATAGGTCGCTACCGACTATTCTGGAAAGAAAAGCCGAAATGAGAGGTGAGTTGAATCACAAACACGAAGGGGCATATGATAAGTCTCGTTACTAGATTGCTTATCGTGGTCGCCGTTACCGTATCTATTTCAGTGGTGACGGCGATCCTGCTGATACAGAAGTTCGGAGTGACGTGGAATGTTGTTCCCGTAATGGTTTTTGCAATCATTGTTCCCGCAACACTCGCAATAGCAATCAACTATCTGTATTGGCGTCCACGATACAGGGTGCTCTGAATAGAAATCCGCCGATGCCGAACAGTCTGCAAAGAACAGCCATCAACCGAACAGAGCCGTAGAGCACAGACCTCTTATGGAGAGGCCCCTCCCACTACCACTTCAGTGAACCCTAGCTAGCATCCTACTAGGAAGACATTCTAGCGGAAAGCTAGGGGCGTTTAGCAGACTAGAGTCAAATGAAACTCAGTGAAGGTATGAAATGGACCTACTACGGAGAAACCCATCCCACCACCTACTTCAGTAAACCCCTAGCTAGCATCCTAGTAGGAAGACCAACAGCAGGTGACACCTGCAACGAAGTATGCACAGCCAAGCCGCGTACTCGCATGGCTGCTAGAGTAGTAGTGAAGTTAGGGACGTTAACGTGTTTACCCCGTTTTCCTATGGCGAGGTCGCACGACTCTATGACGGCCATGCGTTCTGGCGCGTCCGGTTTTCCTGTGTTTTTTGGTACGTTTCCGCTTTGGTCTCTTGCGGCGAGCGAGAGGTGCGACTCTAGGTCCCTGATCAGGGCTGTTCTTCAGAAACTCTATGATCTTGTCGGTGACCGAAACAAAGTTCTCTGAGTTCTTTCCGAAATCGTGGTCTCCGTGATAGTACGACTCCTTAACTTGATTCTCCTTTGTTCTCTTCTTCCACTCTGCTACGCCATCTCTGAGGAAATCTTGGTCACCGTATATCAACAGAGTTATCGCTTTGATATTCTCCGCGTAAAAGGCTGCATCCGTGTGTGGGATGCAGGTGAACTTGTCTTTCTCCTGATCCCCATGTTGTCCACGTTCCGCAATCGGACCACTTATGATGACCAGACTTTTGACCATGCCTGCATCTTTCTTGTCTGAATGATGAGCTAGTGAGCTTGCCGCGATTGCACCGCCTCCACTGAACCCCACGATATCCACGGACTTGTATCCGCCCTTACGAGCCTCCTCATAGAATCTCTTGACAAACTCGGTCGGAATGTTACGGCCCTCTTTCTCACTCCACTCGAAACTGGAGAAATACGGGTCCGGAGAATGCACGCCGAACTCAGTCTCCTGTCTGATTCTCTCGCAAAACGCGCCGTCCCTTTCATCTTTCCAATCACCAAGAGTGCACACTATGCCCGTGAACCCTGGCGGCTTTATCTCGCCACCCCAAAGATAGCAGACAAGATGGTTCTTCTTCCCATGCAGCGTGAAACGGGGTCGAGGTCTCGCAGCCACCAATTCCGCGAACTTGGGTGGGGTGGGGGCATCACTTATGGGTGCATCTGACAAGCGTTTTCGCCACCTCACATGGTTCGTTTATTGAGACGTTAGGGACGTAGTCAACTGTTGGACACATAAGCTCTTCCTCATGAGAGATGAGTGAAAATGATTTGTGATAACCGGGTCATACCAACTCATATTACCATACTGGCGTACCGGACTAACCCTCATCCCAAAGGGAATAGTACCCTGTGTTGTGGAATCATAGGGACGTTAGGGGTCTCCTTCACCCGTTTTTCTACAGTCTAGTTCCAAAATCCTACATTCATGATACGATTTGACGCGTTTCCCATCCGTTTGTTCTATAACGAACGGGTCGGTAACATCAACTCACGGCGGGGCACCGCAATATGGATGTCGGCTCGATCTCTCCTCGACGAGAGTTCCACACATCAAGCGTGATTCCATTCCCCTGCATATCGCTATTCACCTTGGATGCAAGAGCAACCCTGAGAGCACAACGGAAATAACCGCTGTGATGGCGGACGATATCACGGCCAACAGGAGCGCAAACTGAGTAGGATGCTTGCTTGGGTACGATCGGATATCGTTCTTGATGTCACCAAGAGACACCCTTCTTGGACCGAGCTCCGCCTCAACCGCTTGTAATGTTTCGGTGAGCAAATTGGCCTGAATCTGCGAAGCAGACTCGAAAGAGTAGCTCTTGATCTTGGCCCGGGCTTTCCAACTCCGCAGAAGGCCGTCGATCTCCGCCTGCAAGTCGAGCACATCATCGTTCTGCCTGACTTCTCTCACGCTTTCATGAACGACTTCGTGGAGAACGAGAACCAAATTCGTTGTGTTGCTGCTCTCGAAGTAACTCGCACGTAGATACAGAGGACCCTTGGTGGCCGAGATGTATCCCGCAATAGGGAGATGTGACTTGGGCAAGATAGTGCGTGCCACAATGAGTCCGGCGCGATCGAGGATGCTTCTTAGCATATCCAGGCTTGACTGGCTCAAGCGCACTATTGTGTAACCGAACTGTGTAGTTCGAGGAAGCTCACATGTGTCGATGCCCGTAAGCAGATACACAGAGAAAGAGGCGAAACTGAAGACCGTCACAGGCACAAGAGTGAGCGCAAGGAAGAGTGACAGTAGCACAACCGGAGCATCAGGGCCGACAGCGGGGTAGAAGAACAGCAGGGAAGCAAGCCAGGAGAGCGGCATCGTCCACATCCCTGCATAGATGCTTCTCGAAGTCGTGGGCTGTTTGAAGACCGTAGCCAGCGACAATTGCAGAACGAAGTACACGAGACCCAACGCCATCAAATACGCAAGAATCTGGAATGGACGAGCCAACAATTCCATCTCAGTTCCGACGGTCGCCCCCATCCAGAAGCCGAACAATATCCCCAATAGTGCACCAAGCAACTGGAAGAAGCGCTTTGACAGCCTATGATGAACCAGTGCCAAGCCGACCCTGGCCTCGCTCCTTTACGTAGGGCGTCTTCTGTTTCAAAGAACTTTCCCTTCTCCATCGCTGCGAGTTCGTACCAGTGTTGCTTCGCCGTTGCGCTTGGACTGGCGCGGCCCACCCTCATTCCGCTTCGCTTCCTGAGTCTCTCTGGCCGCTTCCCTGATGCTCACAGCTCAGCACCAAGAGGAGATAGAGATGCCAATGTGCATGCCGGTTCACGGATGCGGAGATGTTATTATCACAAAGCCTGACGAACATGTCGGGGCAGTTCTGTGGCCATTCCTGATTATCAGACGATCATGCTCCCCCTTCTGAGGCTCGTAGATGACGAATCGGATGCCTAGAACAGAGAATTGTGAGAAAAAACATGAGAAAGAAGCACTCCGGATATGTTGGTCATACATTCACGTGTGTAGTATGCCACAAAAAATGTCTATGCGGCATCAAGAAGAAGGATCATGTTGGCCGACATCGAGCGCATCCATGGCTGTCTGATCATAGATGGGGTCTGCACTTCGGGAGAAAACGCCACAAGACAAAGTGACCAGAATTATGTCGCTTATTCCGGCTTTTGAGTTAGGCTTATGGAATGCTTGGATTTTCATGCTTTATGTGATATTTTCCAACGTATTACCCTATGTATTATCAGGATGGCTAATTGACAAAGAGGTATGGAAGAGATGTGCTGCTACTGACATGCCGCTCAACGAGACTGAGAAAAGAATCTCGAATATCATATCCTTTCTATTCTTTGCTCTAA
>Ga0315289_10014957_pt1 | contig 10798 bp, 10 predicted proteins | sample YL17G11_40_MG_FD_203452 | JGI IMG/M metagenome (GOLD analysis project Ga0315289, IMG submission 203452) | Sediment microbial communities from Yellowstone Lake, YNP, Wyoming, USA - YL17G11_40 | ecosystem: Environmental > Aquatic > Freshwater > Lake > Sediment | place: USA: Wyoming | collected...
CAACCCCAGTTCACGCAACGCTTGGCGCAGTCGCTTTTCGCTCGCGGGCGCAAGAGATTTGAGTCTGTGGATCCTCAACTGCTCTGCCTCCACCAGGGGGTAAGAATCAACCTGTGCAGTTCCAGACGCGGCCATTTCCATTCTTGTCAAGGGCCGTGTAATGTGCTATACTGACGGTGTAATCGGTGTTGGTACGACCGAAGAGTGGGGCTTTTCCCACTCTTCGGCGTTCAAGGAGCGTAGGGCGATGCAAGTAGACTTCGTACAGGCCCTGCGGGATATAGAGAAGGAAAAGGACATACCGCTGGAGACGCTGGAGGAGATCCTGGAGGCGGCTCTGGTTTCGGCATACCGCAAGCACTACGGCTCGGCGGGCGAGATCCACGTCGAGATAGACTGGGAGGACTCGCGCGCGAGCATGTACGCGCGCCGGAAGGTGGTGGAGAAGGTCGAGGATCCGCACACCGAGATGTCTATTGCGGAGGCGCGCAAGCTCGACGAGGGGATTCAGGTCGGGGAGAGCCTCGACATCGAGGTGACGCCCGAGAACTTTGGGCGCATTGCGGCGCAGACGGCGAAGCAGGTCGTGGTGCAGCGCATCCGCGAGGCGGAGCGCGAGATTATCTTCTCGGAGTTCGCCGACCGCGCGGGCGAGGTAGTGACGGGAATCGTGCAGCGGCGCGGCGGTCGCTCGGTGTTCATCAATGTCGGCAAGGTGGAGGCGCTGCTGCCGGCGTCAGAGCAGATGCCCTCGGACTCTTATCATTTCGGCGAGCGGCTGAAGGTTTACGTGGTCGAGGTCAAGCGGACCACGAAGACGCCGCACGTGCTGGTGTCGCGCAGCCACCCGGGTCTTCTGCGCCGGCTGTTCGAGCTCGAGGTGCCGGAGGTCCACGACGGGGTGGTCGAGATCAAGGCGATCGCGCGGGAGGCGGGGCTGCGCACCAAGGTTGCGGTCTTTTCGCGGCAAGAGAACGTGGACCCCGTGGGCGCGTGCGTGGGCCATCGCGGCAGCCGGGTGCAGGCGGTGGTGGACGAGCTGCGCGGCGAGAAGATTGACATCGTGCGCTGGAGCGATGACATATCGCGCTACCTGGCGAGCGCGCTGAGCCCGGCGCGGGTCAACGAGGTGCGCCTAGAGGAGGATCAAAAGACCGCGACGGTCATCGTCCCCGATAATCAGCTTTCACTGGCCATCGGCAAAGAGGGCCAGAACGTCCGCCTTGCGGCGCGGCTCACCGGATGGCGCATAGATATCCGCAGCGAGAGCCAGATCGCGGAGGTGGAAGAGGCGATGTACGCCGAGATGGATGCGCGGGCCAAGGGCGCGACAATCACTCCCTCGGCGCCAGAGGAGGGGCTGATCGGAGAAGAGGAAGTGGCGGAGGCGCCAGCGGAGTACATCGGCGCCGAGCGCGCCGAAGGGGTGACCGCAGAAATACCTGAAGCGCCGGCGCGCGAGGCATTGGAGCAAGCCGAGGCCGGGGAGGCGGTGGCACCCGAGCAACCGGCGGCCGAGGACGAGGAGCAAGTCGCCGCCGATGACCGCGCGACCGAGCCACAGCCGGCGCAGGACGAAACCGCGGCGACGGTGGTTGCGAGCGAAGAGCGAGGGGATTAGCGGGGCGGCGCCGAGGGCGCTGCCGGTGGGTCCATGAATCAGACGAGGCCGCATGGGAGCCGCAGCATGGAAGGTCGGCATGTTCCGATGCGCCGGTGCGCGGCCTGTCGCACCGGGCGCCCAAAGGCAGATCTGATCCGGGTGGTGCGCACGCCGGAGGGTGGGGTGGCGGTTGATCCGACAGGGCGGACGGCGGGCCGGGGGGTATATTTCTGCCGCCGCAGAGAATGCGCGCAGACCGCGGTGCGCAGAGATGTCGTGCGACAAGCGCTCGGCCAATCACTGGATGAGCAAACGGCGCAGCAGTTGCTGGATTGTGCCCGTGCGCCAGACGCGGGTTAGCCAGTAGCAAAGTAGGCCGCCGCGCTACGGCCGTCATTCGCATAAGATGAAGGTTATCGAGCTATCAAAGGCGCTGGGAATAGCCCTGCCAAAGCTCAAGGCGACGCTGGATGAGCTGGGGATCAGCGCGCGCACCGTAAGCAGCAGTCTGAAGAGCCCAGACGTGCTGCGGATCGCGGAGAAGCTGGGCAAGGCGGAGAAGGTACGCGCGCTGCTGGAGGCGGCGATGCCTCCCGCGGCCGAGGTTGCGCCGGCGGCGGTGCCGGAGCCTCAAGCGGCGCCGACTGCCCCCGAAGCCCCGACCGTGGTGCGGAAAATCCCAAAGGTGAGGGCGGCCGAGCCGGCGGCGGGGAAAGCGGTGGCACCTGCGGCCAAGGCTTCGCCGGCGAAAAAGCCGGTCGAGAGCAAGGTGAGCAAGGTGGTGGCGCCGCTGCTGCGCGTCACCGAGCAGCGGAGGCCCAAAGAGGAACGCGGGGGGGTGCTCAAACCGCCGGTGCGGCTGCGCATTCCGCCGCGCCGCCTGCCCACGATCCGCCGGGGAGCGCGCATTAGGCCCAAGGCCGAGAAGGAAGCTGCACCGCCCAAGAGGAGCAAAGAGCCGGTGATCATCTCGACCCCGATGTCGGTCCAGGAGTTCGCGGCGTTGCTGCGAGCGGAGCCGGCGCGGGTGCTCAGCGCGCTGCTCGACATGGGGGTTGTGGCGAGCCTTAGCAAAGTCATTCAGCCCGAGATCCTAGCCCAGGTTGGCGCCCAGGTAAGGCGCGAGGTGAGCGTGGGCGAGCCCACCGAGGAGGCGCTGGAGGCGGCGCTGGAGGCAGAGGAGACGCGCCCGCGAGCGCGGCTGGCGCCGCGTCCTCCGGTGGTGACGGTGCTAGGGCACGTGGACCATGGCAAGACGACGCTGCTGGACGCGATTCGCCACACCAAAGTTACGGAGCAGGAGGTGGGCGGCATTACCCAGCACATCGGCGCCTACCATGTGGAGGTTGACCACCGCAGCATCACGTTTGTGGACACCCCCGGGCATGAGGCCTTCACCGCGATGCGGGCGCGCGGGGCCAATGTCACCGATGTGGCGGTGCTGGTGGTGGCTGCCGACGACGGGGTGATGCCCCAGACCATCGAGGCGCTCAACCACGCGCGCGCCGCTGGGGTGCCGATCGTGGTCGCGGTCAATAAGATAGACCGGCCGCAGGCCAACCCGGAACGAGTGCGCCAGCAGTTGGTGGAGCAGGGGCTGGTGCCCGAGCAGTGGGGTGGAGACACCGTGTTCGTTGACATCTCGGCGCTCCAGGGCACCGGCATCCAGAGCCTGCTGGAGATGATCTTGCTGGTGGCCGAGGTGCAGGAGCTGCGGGCGGATCCGACGGCGCCGGCGACGGCGACGGTAATCGAGGCCGAGCTCGATCGGCGAGTGGGGCCGCTGGTGACGGCGCTGGTGCGGGACGGGACGCTGCGGGTGGGGGACGCGGTGGTGGTGGGCTCGGCGTGGGGCAAGATTCGGGCGATGCTGGACGACAGCGGGGCGGCGCTGGAGCAGGCGGGGCCGGCGATGCCGGCGGTCATCACGGGGCTCAACAGCGTGCCCCAGGCGGGCGACCTGCTGGAGGTGGTGCAGGACGAGCGGACGGCGAAGCAAGTGGCATCATCGCGCCAGGAGCAGCGGCGCGCGGACCGCATCCAGGCGGCGACGCGGCTGAGCCTGGAAGACCTTTACCAGCGCATCCAGGCGGGCGAGGTCAAGGAACTCAACGTCATCCTCAAGGCCGATGTCCAGGGGTCGGTGGAGGCGATCTCGGAGTCGCTGCGCAGCATCGAGCACCCGGAGGTGCGGGTGCGCGTGCTGCACGCCGGGGTCGGGGATATCTCCGATTCCGATGTCATGCTGGCGCAGGCGTCGGCGGCGGTGATTATCGGCTTCCACGCGAGCATCGAATCGGCGGCGCGCGAGATGGCGCAGGAGCAGAGGGTTGACGTCCGCATCTACCAGGTCATCTACGACCTGCTCGACGACGTCAAAGCGGCGATGACGGGCATGCTTGCGCCGGAGTACGAGACCGTGCTGCTGGGGCGGGCGGAGGTGCGGCAGTTGTTCCACATCTCGCGCGTGGGCACCATCGCGGGCTGCTATGTCACTGAAGGAATGATACAGCGCGGCGGCGACGTGCGGGTGCTGCGCAACGGCAAGCCGGTGCACGAGGGCAAAATCGAGTCGCTGCGTCACCTCAAAGATGACGTGCGCGAGATCGGCGAAGGCTTCGAGTGCGGCATCGGGGTCGCGGGGTTCAACAATTTTGAGGCCGGCGATGTCATCGAAGCGTACACCACTCGCGAGGTGCGCCGGGAAGTGATCTGAGCCCCAATACTGTTCGTTTAGGTGGGGGCAACTGTCATCCTGAGCAACGCGAAGAGCCTGCCCTGAGCAACGCGAAGGGATCTTGCCCTGGAGAACATCAGTTCCAAGATTCTTCGCCAAGGCTCAGAATGACATCCTTCGGCCCTAAACGAACAGTATTGGACAACGAGTACTCCATGTGGTTTATCGGCACCGGTACCATCGAACTGGAGATCACCGACGGCGTGACGCTGAAGGATAAACGCCAGGTGGTGAAGGCGGTGCTCGATCGGGTGCGGGCGCGCTTCAAGGTTGCGGCGGCAGAGGTTGATCATCTCGATTCCCCGCGCTTCGCGACGCTGGCGATGGCCGCGGTAGCCAACGACCAGAGCCATGTCCACCAGGTCTTGGAGAAGGCAGTTGACCTGGTGGAGTCAGAGCCGCGAGCGATGGTGCTCGGTTACGAAATCCAGATGCTGTGATTCGCGGGGCCGGGCCCGCCCGCCATAGCGCTGGCGACGGCCGGCGACGGCCGGTTCGGGAAGTCAGCAGCTCCTGGGCGCACTTTCGCCCGCGGGCGCGAATCGCGAATCCCCGCGCGGTCGGAGGATCGCGCGCCCGACGGACTTGTGAGGTGAGCGGTGGCCACTCAGCGGCAGGAGCGCGTCAGTCAACTGCTGCGCGAGGAGATCAGCCGCATCATCGAGCGCCAGCTCAAGGACCCGCGCCTGGGGGGCATGATCACGGTGACCGACGTCCAGGTCACCCCGGACCTGCGCCAGGCGCGCGTTTTTATCAGCGTCCTCGGCACTGACGAGGAGGCGCGCGCCAGCTTGGAGGCGCTCCAGCGCGCGGCAGGGTTTATGCGCGCCGAGCTGGCCAAGCAGCACCTGCGGCTGCGCTATCTCCCGGAGCTGGAGTTCCGCCGCGACGAGTCCCTCGCCCGCGGCGCGCGCATCTTCGAATTGCTGGAACAGGTGAAGCGTGAGCCCCGCCCCGAAGACGATTCAGAAGATCGCGAGCCTGGTGCGGCGGCACAATAGCTGCCTGCTCTTAACCCACGTCAACCCCGACGGCGATGCACTGGGGTCCTTGCTCGGCCTGACGCTGGGCCTGGAATCACTGGGCATACGATGTTTCCCGGTGTGCGCGGACCCGGTGCCCGCCATTTACCGCTTCTTGCCGGGCGCGAACCGGATTCGCGCCGCCCTGCCCCCGCCGCCGCCGATGCTGGCGGTGGCGGTGGATGCGGACGGCCTCGGGCGGGTGGGCAGGTTCGCGGCGGAGCTGGAACGCGTCTGCGCGATCATTGATATAGATCACCACGCGACCGAGAAGGCCTTTGGTGATTTGCAGTGGGTGGATCCCAAGGCCGCCGCCGCGGGCGAAATGGTTTACCGGCTGCTGGATGAAATGAAGGTCGCGATCAGCCCCGACATCGCAACCTGCCTCTACACCGCCATCCTCACCGATACCGGGCGGTTCTGCTATTCGAACACCACGGCGCGGGCGCTGCGAATCTCGGCGCGACTGGTGCGCGCGGGGGCGAACCCGCCGCTGATCTATCGCGAGGCATATGAGAGCAAGTCGTTCTCGGCGAGCCGGCTGCTGGGTCTCGCGCTGGGGCGGCTGCGGCAGGCGCAGGACGGGCGGGTCACGTTTTCATCATTGACGCAGGAGGATTTTCGCGGCGCCGGCAGCACCCCCGAGGAGACGGAAGGCATCATAGAGCACCTGCGGGCGGTGCGCGAGGCGCGAGCGGCGGCACTATTCGTGGAGCTTCCCGAGGGCGCAATCCGGGTCAGCATGCGCTCGCGCGGGGCGATGGACGTGGGCGAAGTCGCGATGCGCTTCGGGGGCGGGGGGCACGTCAACGCCGCCGGCTGCACGGTGCCGGGGCCGATGGAGGCGGCGCAAGAACGGGTGCTGCGCGCGCTGATCGAAGCGCCGCCGCGGGAGTAGGCGGTGCCTGCCGACGGATTCCTCAACCTGCTCAAACCGCCGGGCATGACCTCCCACGACGCTGTCGCATGGCTGCGCCGGCTGTCCCGAAGCGCGGTCGGACACGCGGGCACTCTCGATCGCGCTGCTGCGGGGGTGCTCGTGCTGTGCCTCGGTCGCGCGCGGCGCCTGAGCCAGTGGGCGGTCGCGGCCGATAAGGCGTATATCGGCGAGATCACCTTCGGCATCATCACCGATACCCTGGATGCGGACGGCACCGTGCTGCGCGATGAGGACGCCTCGGGGCTTACGGCTAACGAGGTCGCGCAGGCGCTGCGGCGTTTCGAGGGCGAGATTGAGCAGCGCGCGCCTGCGTATTCGGCGATTCATGTTGGGGGCGTGAGGCTCTATCAGTTGGCGCGGCAGGGGCAAGAGGTAGCGCGCCGAACACGCCAGGTGCGTATTTCGTCGGCGCAGCTGGTTGATTTCACCGCGGCGCGGCATCCGCGAGCGCGAATCGCGGTCGAGTGCTCCAAGGGCACCTATATCCGGGCGCTGGCGGCGGATATAGGCGCAGCCGTGGGCTGCTGCGCATACCTCTCGTTTCTGGTGCGCACGCGCTCGGGGAGCTTCGACATCGCGGGCAGCCTCTCCATCCAAGAGACGGAAGCAGCGATCGCCGCGGGACGCCTGGAGCCGGCGCTGCGACCTCTGGATGAGCCGCTGTCATCGCTGCCGGCGGTGAGGCTGGAGGCGCGGGAGGCGCGTCTGGCGCAACATGGGAGCGCGGTGCCAGCGCCGGAGGGCTTTGCCGCGGGTGCGTCGGTAAGAATGTACGATGCGGCAGGCAGGTTCATCGGGGTCGCGCAGGCGCGAGGGGATGAGCTGCGGCCGCGGGTGGTGGTGGCAGGGTGAATGCGCGCCATGGGGTGTGAATCAGTTTGGTGGGTGTGGGGGATTCGCGATAACTCCTCTCCCTGTCAGGGAGAGGTTTACCCGCCGTAGCCTCGGCGAAGGCGGGCCGGGTGAGGGTGCGTCGTCGCGGCCTACCACCCTCTCCTCAACCCTCTCCCTGCAAAGGGAGAGGGGTTGGCCTGTGTGTGCGACCCACAGTCCGCTGCGATCGGCAGTGAAACCAATCGTATGAACATCCTGCGCGATATCGAGCCGCAGCGGCTGCCGCCGACGTGCGTCGCGGTGGGGGTCTTCGACGGCGTGCACCTCGGGCATCAGGCGGTGCTGCGCCAGGCGGTGACCGGAGCGCGCGAGCAAGGATTGCTGGCGGCGGCGCTGACCTTCGACCCGCATCCCGCACGGGTGCTTCAGCCTCGGCGCCGGCCATTGCTGCTGACCACCATGTGCGAGCGCACCGCCCTCATCGGTAAGCTGGGCATCGCGGCGCTGGTGGTCATCAAGTTCGACCAGGCTTGCGCCAACCAGGCGCCGGAGGAATTCGCCCGCTGCGTGCTGGTGGCGCGGCTTAATGCGCGCTGCGTGGTGGCGGGCGAAGGCTTTGCTTTCGGGCGCGGCGCCAGCGGGAACATCACTACGCTTATCGAGTTGGGCCCAAAGCTCGGCTTCCACGCATCGGCGGTCAAGCGTGTCACGGTGGAGGGCGGGGAAGTCTCCAGCACGCTCATCCGCGAACTGATTTCGGAGGGAGAGATCGAGCGCGCGACCGCGCTGCTCGGGCATTGCTACATCATCACCGGGCCGGCGGCGGCGGGCAGCGGGCGCGGGCGCGACCTGGGCTTCCCAACGGCCAACATTTGCGTCGAGCGGGACAAGCTCCTGCCGCCAAACGGCGTCTATGCGATGAGGGCGGAGATCGCGGGCGCGAACCGGCCGGCGGTGGGGAATATCGGCGTGCGCCCGACGTTCGATAGTGGCCGGAGCAGGGTCGCAGGGCGGCGACGATGTGTCGAAGTGCATCTCATGGGGGCGGAGTCCGGGGACCTCTACGGGCAGACGTTAACCCTGGAGGTGGTGCGCCGATTGCGCGATGAAAAAAAGTTCGCGACCCCCGAAGCCCTGGCACAGCAGATTCGATGCGATGTCGCCCAAGCCCAGGAGATACTGTTGGACAAGGTCTAGCCGCAATACTGTTCATTTAGGGTCGAAGGATGTCATTCTGAGCCTTGGCGAAGAATCTTGCGGCTGAATGTTCTCCAGGGCAAGATCCTTCGCGTTGCTCAGAGCCTGCCCTGAGTCTAACGAAGGGATGACAGTTGCCCCCACCTGAATGAACAGTATTGGGTCTAGCCGCGGATAAACGCAGCCATTCTGTGCCGTGGTGGTTCTATTGAAGATTGCGGGGCACACGATCAACCGCGCCAGGGAGCCGGCAGAGAATGTTTCGATCAAGCGAAATGGTGGGGGAAAACGTCCTGGCATGGTTCGGCTCTGCTCACCACAGGCCGAAACAACGGGGCTTCGGACGAGGTCGCCGATTTCGATGCCAGGTCGGTTTGGTTACCGATTGGGAATCAAAACCGCGTCTGGGCGGGAGTAATGGCCGGCGCCAGGAGCCGTCGGCGCGCCACACCCACCGTCTCGCCTTCATCCGTCGAGCGCAGCACGCTATCTGGGGCGCCAAAGCGGTGTCCCAAGCCTACTTGACATCCACACATGCCTCCACAACACGATCATCGGTGCGCATCGAGGATACCACGATTCACGCTCCTGACTCACTCCAGAGGGCGGATGAGTTTCTGGACACTACGGGGTACGGGGCGGAGATGTGGATCTTTTTTGTCCGCTGATTTCGCAGAGTTGAATTTAGCCGTAAGATTCTCCCTGACCTTGTCGAATGGGCGCAAAGAACGCGAAGAAAAAGCAGAGCTTCGAATGCTTTGAATTCATTATGGCTTGGGGGTTGATCCCGAAAGTTGATATTTCTTGAGAGTAAGACTCACTAATAATACACCATCTTCTGTTTCTTGTATCCATTTCACGATACCGACACCGGGCTTGAACCATGATCGTTCTCGCCAAGTCCAAGCAGGCAAGGAAGAATCAGATGGATTTGTGCTTTTGCATTCGATAGTTGTTATGAAGCATTGATCGAATTCTCCCGCAGCAACGACAACCTTCTGAGTATACGGTTCAATGTATTCCTTGTACCATCTTACTGGTGTCGAATTGATCTTTATTACCCTTCCACCCAGCAATGTTCGTTCTTTCGGAAGGCGTTTTGTTAACCATCCTAAAGTGCGGTAAACTGCCAAGGGAATTTCTTGAGAAAAAGATTCGGGAACTTTTGCCCAAGAAGGAGGTCTGGAATTATACCAGGTTGCTTCTTCTATCAGTACGCAATCACCATTCTCAGTTTCGATAGGGATCCAGCAAATGGAAGATTCATCGATATTCGTATAGATTCCAAGATTCGTGTGGTCAAGTCTACTAATGCCTTTCACTCGTATAGGAATCCGCACAACCTCAGGTCTCAATACCTCTTCTCTGCCATGTGCAACAACAGGTTTCCCGCCTATAACAGAAAATGTGATATCTGTAGGATATTGTAGAGCACTTGATTGAGATGTTCCCTTACTAGCGGCTTTAACAGAGTCGGATTCGCTAGCGTTTTCAATAGATGCTTCTAATGGTTGCGTCCAGCTGATTCGTCCAAAGTTGATATCATTCGGACAAACCCATGCTTCATATTGAACGAGTTTGGCATCTTTTGTATTCTCCACTTTAAGAATGTAAATCCACTCGTTTCCAGGTGTTAGTAATGCTCTTAGTTCATCAATCGGGTCTTCTTTTGCGATTGCTGTAACCCAAAAAGAACATAATAGAAATCCTGCCGCAAGGATCTGAAAGAAATATCTCATTTTTCTCCTTTAAATTGCATTTCTCAATGCTGAGCTAATAAGTGTTGAGGTTCAGCATTCCTGGGACAAATCCGGGGATGAATTAAGGTGCAGGTCTGGTGTCCCCGCTCTTGATTCTTGTTCCCTCCGCGCGAGCTTTCGATAGTTCTCACGCCGTGCCACCAAGGTCCGAATCTGCAACGCTTTTCGCCGGGCCAGGATGGCTTCCTGGGGAAAATGGGAAAATGGGGAAAATGGGGACAGTTACCTATTTCCGCCACCTGTATCATACTCCGTCTGCCGCTATTCGGCGGCAAGGAGCTTGCCTCCTGCTCCATCCGCCACCGACGGAACGGTGGAGTTTCCATGGCAGGAGGCTTTGGTCATGGTGGAGGAAAACATCCTGGCATGCTTCGACGGAGTTTACCCTGAGCGAAGTCGAAGGGCTCAGCACAGGTGGTTCGGCAGCGTTTACCCTGAGCGAAGCTTGCCCTGAGTTTGCCGAATGGGTTGAAGGGCCCACCACGGGTCGAAACTGCGGGGCCTGCCCTGAGCGGAGTCGAATGGGATGTGGACGAGTCGCCGATTCCGATGCCAGAGCGTTTTGGTGAGGAAACTGACCTGTGACCGAAACGCGCGCAGACGTCCGGATGCTACTGGCGGTGACTCACCAGGCAGGCGTCGGGAGTTGGTGGCGGGGCGGGGAACTCGTATCTGACCAGGTCTTGCCATCATGCGCCGGGTGTA
>Ga0315289_10014960_pt1 | contig 10797 bp, 6 predicted proteins | sample YL17G11_40_MG_FD_203452 | JGI IMG/M metagenome (GOLD analysis project Ga0315289, IMG submission 203452) | Sediment microbial communities from Yellowstone Lake, YNP, Wyoming, USA - YL17G11_40 | ecosystem: Environmental > Aquatic > Freshwater > Lake > Sediment | place: USA: Wyoming | collected...
CGTTGCCACTGCGCATCCTTTAGACCGGCTATGTCGACCCGAACTTAATTTTGAAAACGTGTTTGCTCCGTTGACATACGGGACAAAATTATGAAATGGACATTCGAACCCTTCTTGAAATATTCTCGCCATATAAATTCCTCCTTATTAGTTAGTATCAATCCATATATCGTTAACTTCTGGATCGGTTGGTTCAGCGTTAGACACGCTAATATTTCTTAAACTTTTTGTCTTGGTTCCGACTCCGCTAACCATTATACCATCATTACCGTTTATTATCTTTTGTTCTATATCATTAGTAACATACATAAGTTCGAAGCCACTAACAGTCTTAGACCAGAAACCTTTACCATTATCGCCAACACCAGTACCTATACCCCACTGCATTATCGGAGTATATAGTCCATTTATCGACTGGAATGATATTTTCAACTTAATGACCTCGGTGTAGAAATACTGAGTTACTTGCCAAGCCGTTATGTCAGTAGTTATCCCATAATTATTTTCAGGAATAGGCTCCTCAGTCCAATATAAGTCATTACCATCTCTATCGGTGACAAACTCAGTATATTGACCCGTGGTAACAGCCTCAATAAACTCTATATTCTGGTTGTATATCTTGATATAGCACACGTCACTGACATCAGCATTAAGATAATTCTTAACCTTATCGGACGTCTCCAGACTATCAACCGTCAACTCAGCAATATAAGCTTTGTTAGCCATTAGATTGTTAACCACTACCGTTTTGAACTCGGCTTGTGCTGCTTCGATCGTACTGGCAGATAATTTTCCGTCTAACACTAGAACCCACGTGCCGCTTCCTTCTGGTATCTCTTTGAACGACAGACGGTCCACCCAATTTGCTAGTTCTCCTGACCCATCGCCCGTTTGGAACGCTAGACTATCACTGTTGAAATATGATCTGGTCTTTTTATCACTACGTACGCACTCAAAACCATAGTCTGGACCAATTCTACAACCATGATATTTCTTATTCTTGGTTACTGAGGACGTACTTATCCTATACAACTGACTCTCGAGTGCATTTACATAATTGGCTAATTCGAAAGTCCTATCCATATTATCATACGGGTTATAACTTAGTTTAACCACTCTCAATTGCTCGTCTATATCCAAATCAGGTTGTATTAGTCTAATGGTGTCACCTAGTACGTATGTATCCGTTGGTAGATATATAGGGGTACACAGATAGGATACTTTCGGATTACCCAACTCGTCTAGTTCTCTTTTGCTATATTTCTTAGATACTATCTTTATGTTTTTATCTTTCAATACAGTCTTGACGCCAGAAGTTCCTCTATGGAGAACTATACTCACCACAAATCCAGAAAATGACAATTCCCCTCCAATATTAGTTCCAGGCGGACTATATTCTAGTGATAGGTAAGTAACAAACTCCATAAGTATCTGTCGTCTACTCTTAGCCTCCTGAGCTGAATACGTAACGTCGCCAGTAAACTCTACTGGTAAAGCACCGACACTAAAGTCCGTATCTTCTAGAATCTTGCCTAATATAAAGGTAGGAGTTCCAGTATAGGTAAAGTACTCTACGTTGTATAGAGGGTCGTTAAGACGATATGATACGTGGTCGGCCTCTACGTTGACTATAAAACTATTATCGTCATTTAATACTTTTTCGAACGTAGCAATGTCGAAATATTCTCCCTCCGACTCAAATATCGAATCTCCGTCTATTAAATCATTAAGTTTAGACTCAAGTATTGAAGAAAAGTCAAGAGTATTCTCACCGTTTATAGCCTCTACTCGATTTGCTTTTATGGCTTTGTTAATTACGCCTAATCTTAATAGATTGGTGTCTAATATTTTAATCATGATATCACATCCTCTTCAATACCACAACGGAGTATACTTAACCGTCATAGTAACATTAAGTGCGGTTCCACCTATAGTTAAAGCGTTAGCCCCAGCATTTATACTAAGAAAAGTATCTATGGCTCCGCTAAGCACGCTAAATTTATTTGTAGAGCCTAAGAATGCTGTCATTTCTATGTTATCTATGACTAGAAAACCGTTTATTGGCTCTCCATAAATTAGGGATTTACCGTTAATGGTTAATGCCATGTCTGTAAACGTACCAGCTACTTCTATTTTGAATTTACTGCCTTGAGGGCTGTTGTTGTTTATTACTCGTGTTCCTGGATTTGTAAAATTGCATACCGTAGTTCCTGAGATGATAAATGATGGTTCTTGGTCAGTAACTGCGTAAGCAAACGGTTGGCAGTCAAACACAACGTCAGCCGTACCAGACTCCCACAAACTATCTAGGTCAATATCGTTCGTAACCCTAGCGAGATAGTACTTGTCAGGTTCATCATTGAGTATCAATTTAGCCCAAGTCGACGTACTTAGCCACGCTGCTATACTGCGAGCCCTACTTCTTAATTCCTGATAACTCGTTCCAATATAGGCTATTTTCATAGTCACAGTTCTTAACGAATACTCATTGCCAGGAAAATCGTATGCTCCAGACGTCCCTGGCAACTCTATTCTCTTAACTTTAACCGCTGGTAGGAGCGGTCGCTTTACAGATTTACAAACTAGACTATAATAACTGCTTTCAACAGTATTAAAATTAAAGCTACCTATCATTCGACCGCTACCCCCTGTGCATAATAGTATTTTTGTAACATGTTATTCAAACTGCCGCTTATATTACGTATGTCGTTATCACTACGTACAGTGTAGTTGTTAGTGATATTTATTTCGGCATTCTTTGTATTATTGGTTGTTGATGGTTGTTGGTCTAGGTAAATAGGACTCTTACGCATAGTCGCAATATCAGCAGTCTTAGCCGCTATACTAGATACGTTTAGACTTTGGTTACTGAACGTTGTATTCAGCCCCTGTTCTAACTTAGAAGCGTCTAGTACAGGTGTAATAACTGGCGCTAAGTTAATACCACTAACGCGAGATGTCAATAATCCAAGTACTTCTTTACCCTTTTTAATAATATCTCTACTATTAATTTCTTCTGGACTTTTAGTTCCAGTAGTCGATGCCCCATTCAAACCAGTCTCCAACTTTGACCAATTTAACTTCTTTAACTCGTTTTGTATGGTCTTTATCATCTCTACAAACTGGTTCTCGGTATCGGATCTAAACTCACCAATCTTAGTTGACCACTCTTTATTTATCAAACCTATTTGAGTACTCGTCTCAGTTTTCAAAGTTGTCATTTTGGTTTTCCACGTTGCCACATACTTATCCAATTCCGTAGCTGAGGACTTCTCTAACTCTCCTATTTTGACGAGTGATGACGTACGTAAACCTTCAAGTTCGCTAACCGCCTGCGTTTTAGCATCCTCATGCTTTCTTTTCCATAAAGCAACATATATGTCTAATTCAGGACCAGATAACTCATTTAAAGCCTTAATCTGCTCTATGGATTTTGGACCTGCGTCTTGGAGCTCCTTAACTAAATCTTTCTCGTTAATTTTCGAGGATAAGGATGTCATGCTGCTTTTCCAAGTCTCAATCTCTGTTACTTGACTCTTTAGATTGTTAATTAATTCTTGTCCTGAGACTGTTTTGTTTGCCGATAATGCGGTTTCGACCCTAGCAACTTGTTGATCTGCTAATTTTCTCTTAGCCGTTCCCTCTAAGTATTTTTGTTGTATTCTCTGCCAGGATGCCAGTTCAGCTTCTAATGCCTTTTGTTTTTCTTTATCGATCTTTACTGGTTCAACCTTTTCAAATAAAGAATACGTAGAATACAGAGTATCAGTTCTAGATTTAAGAGCATTCGTATACTCGTCCGTAACTGCTTTAACGTCATCTTTCAACTTGTCGTTAATCTCTTTGGTTTTAGCATAGTAGTCTTCCTCAAGTTGCTTTTTAGAATCCGTCATATTCTTGTGTATATCTAGTATTTGATCGCTATTACTTTTTGTGGTATCTGTCATTTCTTTTTGTAGGGTGAATGTTTCACGGTCTGCTCGTTTATGGTTTACGTTATCCTCGGCGTATCTGGATTGTAGTATCTGCCAATATCCTAGTTCCTCAGATATACTCCCGCCATAAAACTTACGTTCGTCAATCCAATCTAGAGATTTCTGAAATGCATCCTTAGCAAGTTCCTCTTGTACCCTATAGACTTCTCTGTCAGCCGTCGTACGCTCCTCACTACCTTGGAGATATCGTTTCTGGATAATCTCCCAATAAGTAAGTTCTTGAGTCAGAGTCAATCTGTTGTAGTACTTTTCTTGGTCCAGATATTTTTGTGAGGTTTCGAAACCTTTCTTGACTATCTCATTCTTTACTCGATAAACCTCTCTATCTAATTTCTTATGTTCGTCCGTAAGCGCTCCATATTTTTTCAACATCGACGAGTAAGCGTCTAATTCTTGTTGTAAGGTTAGTTGATTATAGTACTTACGTTCGTCTATACCCTCCATGAAGATTTCGAATGCTGTTTTAATAGCTTTACTTGCTGTTCCTACCCCTGATGAGCCCCTATTAAAACCGTCTGTAACTGCCTTGAATGGTTCTTTTATTTTTTTCTCAACGTCATCCTTTTTATCAGTTAGATTCTTTACCAAAGAGTCATATGCCGCTGTAAATATATTTTTTGGTTTTACTTCTGGTACTTTCAAATCATCAAATGTAAGTGTATATTTGCTCATAGTACGTATTACGTCGGCAGTTAGATTTTCCGCAGCGGTGATACTGTAGTATTGTCCTGCTTCTAGTCCGCTTCCCATAGATTTGGCGATGTTATAACCGTTTTCGAATGACCATTTAGAAGGGGAATTTATTTCAAATGCGTCCGTAATAGTAGTTTTTACACCACCACTCAAATCGTTAGCCGCGGCTTTTGCTGGTGAAATTCCTGCTTGCATGCCTTTTCCTAAACCTTTACTTATTGCTTTTCCTGCGCTAACCGTCCCATCAAGAGCCCCACCAATAATTAAATCCATTATGCTAGGCAGTATTGTGATTGATCCGTTCCAGAGTGCTTTTGCTATTGACTTAAGCAGTTTATCAACCACTTTTACAATTTTATCCTCATGCTTATCTATGCCCTCTGCTAATCCGTCTAAGAACGCTACTATAAACGTAATAGCTGCTTCTGTTATTATGGGTAATCCCTCTTCTACCTTCTCTAAAAACTTAACAAAAATCCTAATTACAACATCTGTTATTTTATAAATATTATTGTTAAGGGAGTCTAGAAAACCAGAAATGAAATCTGCTACAGCCGTTATAAGATATGGTGTAAGTTGAATTATGGAATCCAAAACAGATTGGAGTATGTTAGATATGGATGTGGTTATTGTTTCGGCACCATCGCCTAAAACCTTTAATCCATCAACAAACCCTTTAGCTAAATTTGTAAATAGTAATGGTAGAACACCTACTAGTGCTGATGCCGAGGTTATAAATATACCTATGGTTAATCCGCCAGCAGCTATTGCTGCAACTATGGTTGCTATAGAGAACGCAAATATAGCCATGGACGCGCTTATACCTAGTAGACTCATTGAAAACACAAATAGAGACCCCGATAAGGTTAATAATACTGGTGTTAATGGCGCCATAAGCCATCCAGCTACTCCCAATACCGTAAACGCTCCAGCTAAAGCCAGTAATGCGATTCCAATTTGACTTAGAGACATATCTCCTAACGTAGTTAATACTGGTGTAAGAAGACTTAATGCATCAGCCATCATATACAGAGCAAATAAGCCAGAAACAGATGTATCCATGTAATTTATAGCCACCGTTATTAGAATTAGCGATCCAGCTAGAGCCCCTAGACTTTTGATTACACCATTCAATGACATTTGACCCATAGTGGCTAGAGATGTCGATATTAGTAGTAAGGCCCCAGCTATAACCGTTAACCCTATACCTATTAGTATACCGTTTTTTGGTATTACGGACATAGCGACTCCCACTATAAGTAATGCCGCTGCCATTGCTCCTAGACCCTTGCCTAGGTTTTCTAAAGGAAGGTTGCCCATTCGAGCAATAGCCGATGAAAATATGATCATGGCTCCGCCTAATATAACTAAACCCGTAGCTGTAAGTATAACTTTTTTCGAATTACCAGTTAGTGTTGTAAATAGTCCAACTTCTAATAATAATACGCCTAACGCAGAAAGGCCTTGTATTAGTTTGTTCTGATCCATATCTGCGAACTTACGGACTGCCAAACCTAATGCTAACACGGCAACAGATAAAGCCATTAAACCAACACTTGTTACTATTCCCATGTTGTTTAGTTTTATTAACTTCATAAATAGACCGAGTGATAGTAATATTGCACCTATACCTAGAAGTCCTCTACCTATAGAATCCATATCTAGAGCGCTAATGCTAATAAGCGATTTGGATAATAGGAGTAGAGCTACACTCAGAAGAATAAATCCTGTAGAACTACTAATTAAACTAGAAGCCACACCACTTAGTAACTTTGCAGAACCTACTAGGATTAATGCTAGTCCAGCAACTCCAAATAACCCTTTTGTTATGGATTCGAAATCGAGTACTGATATTCTTTTTAACGCCGATGAGAGTATAAGTATAGCAATGGATAATCCGATCATGGATAATGTTATCTTAGCCATGGCTAGAAATCCAGCAGAGCCCATCATCCTTTCAAATATAACCATAGCTCCAAATAATTCCATAATCATAACGGTCATAGCGCCCAAAGCGGTTTTAAGTTTATTAGCGTCTATGGATGCTAAAACAGCTAACGCTACGGCTAATATACCTATAGCTATTCCTATCTGTAACAATATATTAGCTCTTAATGCTTTTTGCATTGTACCTAGACTTCCAGTAACTCCTTCGATTATGGAATTAAATTTCTCCATAAATCCGCCCGTAATATCTCCTTTAAAGTTGTCCTTTATCCTATTTATAAAGTCTCTAATACCTACAAATATAGTAGCTAGGATTCCTGTATTTAAAATGCCCAATAGGTCTTGATAGTTACTATTATTAAACCCGTCGGCAATACTTGTAAATATTTTCGATACAGCAACTTCTATTTTACTAGATACGTCTCCAAGAAAATTTAATAACTTATCAAATATACCCTCTACTCCTGTTGTACTGTCTCCAAAAAAAGATATAGACGATGCCATTCCAAGAATTCTAGATGTTACCATTTTGATAATGTTACCTATTGGTGTTAGAATAGCTTCTATTTTTCCCATAAACTTGTTAAAGGAATCTGAGGATTTTAATGCTGAGTCAATGGCTACTATAAAATCTCCAATATAGGCGGTGAAGGATAAAAACCCATCACTAGCTGGGAGTAAATAGTTAAGCATTGAACTTAGACTGTTACCAATAGCTGATAGTGCTTGTTTGCCTATGCTAAATATAGCAAATACGCCCTGAAAAGTCCTACTGAGTTTATCAGCGGTACTATCACTAATTATAAACCACTCCGTTAACTCTTTAAACTTCTTAGAAAGCATTATTAACGTAGCACTAGTTATTGGTGGGAATATTTTTCCGAAAGCGTCTTGTACTGAGCCTAATACTTTCCCTAAGAATAAAAACGTATTAGCTATCCCCATGATTAAATCAGAACGTCCACCACTAGTAGCCCACACTTCTAACATATTATTTCGCATATTAGCAGAGGCAGTAACTACGTCAGTAAACGCGTTGTATAGCGACGTCCATATATTTTTTGAGTCTTCTGCTCCACCTAGTATCTTTTCCCATGACGTAGCCCATCCAGAAGCTAGAGATTCTTTCATTACGCCTATCATTTTAGTAAAGGTGGTTACGTTTGTAGCAGCTTTTAATAATGCTGGATCTTCAGCCATTCTAGCCATTGTTTTAGTAAATACTTCGGCAGTTAACCACCCTTTTTCCAAACTATCTCTAAAAGATAAGGTGTCGTACGTAACTATACCAAGCGATTTGGCGGTTTTGGTTAACTCTTTTTGTAAACTCTGACCCCCCATACCCGCTTGAGTCATCGAATTCCAATCTTGGAGTTTTATAACTCCATTTTGTAACGCCTGAGTCATTTGGTAAGTTGCGGCTGCCATTTTAGTAGCATCGACACCAAATCCAGCAGCTATGTTGGCTAAACCTTTTGTATTTGTTACTGCATCTTTAAGATCTAATCCAGCAGCAGTAAATTTAGCTGCATTATCTGTCATCTGAGCAAAGTTATATATTGTCTTGTCTGCGTACTCATTAAGCTCGGCTAGTGACTTATTAACATCATCTAGAGTAGTTCCTTTATCGGCCGTATTAGATAGAAATGTTTGTATAGAGTTCATTTTTATTTCATACTCGTCAAAACCCTGTGATAGAGGGTCTATGGTGAAGGCTTTTCCCATCTTAGTACCAAAATCTATTGCTGCGTTGGTGAGTCTTTGTATTATGGTTAAACCAATAATCCCAAGCGAATTAAACTTACTAGCAATAGAATCTATTCCTGACGCCATAGTAGATAGAGAAACGTCTTTAGCTGTTTTATTTAGATTAGATAGTCCTTTTGCCGCCTCTTCTAATTTAAGACTATTTTTTAAGTTATCTAGCGAGCCAATACTTGATTTTATACCGCTTTCAAATTGTTGGTTGTTAAATCGCATATCGACGATTCGTTGATCAACTGTACTCATAGCAATGTTACCTCCTTCCATATATCGTCTATAATTTTATTAAAAATAGGTTTCATTATTGGATTTATGAAGTCTAATCCTTGGATGTATCCCCCATTTTTACCGACATGTCCATATTGGAGAAGTATCACTACGGGTATTCCATCAACCATGTTTGAATTTGTCCACGTTATTGAGATGCCTTTATTACTTCTTTGAATTTTATATCCCCACGAATTTGCTGTTTTGCCAGTATCTAGGGGAGTTACGGAGGAAAGTGCATTCACACCTATCACTCCGTATTTATTAAATATATGTAAATAATCGGAGAATAATACCCTTTTAAAAAATTTATCGGTTTTATTGAAACTTCCTGAATGTTTAAAACTTATCATTTACTAATCCTCCTTATTATTTAATGGATTTCTAATAGTAAGTTCTTTATCATTCCTTTTCTCTTTTTAAAGTATACATAGATCTAATAACTTTTTATCCATTTGATATACTTATATGGGTAATATCGTTTGGTCAACACATACACTTTAAAAAGAGAAAAGAACTCTTTGGAGAGTCCTTTTGAAAAATTTATGTTATAATCATACAACTTCATTTAGTACTCGTTTCAATTCTTCATATGCCGATAGTTGTTCTGGTGACATAGTTCCTTGTGGGGCTAATGTTTTATACACTAGATCACACATGGTAAATATCACTGTTGCTTGGTCTAGGGATATCTTAATCCCGTCCATTACCTTCTTGTAAGTCACTTCCATTTTGATTACCCCTTATCCTGATAGTTAAAATACTCTTTTTCTTTATCTTTATACTTAGTGTGCAATTTGTCACTACGTAATAAAACGTAACTTCTATCGCTATTTGTATATGTAAGGTCTTTAACTTCTCTGTAATACCTAGCAACCTCGCACGATTCGTCTCTTAAGAGTTTTTCCAACATACCCATTAACAAATCTTCACCTTCATCTATGGCCATTTTAGCCGTGGATTTTAGAAGTTCCAAATGATTAACTGATAGGTCATGCATTCTCTGCATTGCCTCTAGTAAAGAACTAGATGTCGTGTTTGCGCTATTATATGAAACTGATATTACTGGCGTTACATGATGATATTCAACTACAAAGTTAGATAACATCAAAGCATGTCTTTGTCTATCCATAGCGTAGAACCTGTGAAATCTTTTAAAGCCTTGAAAACCCATTTCGTGACAGTGATTCATTTCATTGAGTTCCATTGCTGACATCGTTAACTCGCCTGAGATGACGGCGTTGATGTTGGTTAATAATTTAGGGGTCATGATACATTCTCCTTTATTCGCATAGGATGTATGGTACGGAAGATTTTTGGACAGTTGTTAGTAATTCGTAATCTGTTTCACTAATTACTTGGTTGACCCATGCATAGTCTGCGATAGAAGCAGATGGGTGACTCGCTTTTATTATGTATGCAATGGTCTTCTGTCTCCGCCGCAAGCAAGTAATGGAGCAATATGCTGCAATATCACATTCGTTTGCGCTGCATTATTTGCAGTAAGAGCGTTTGTTTGCATCAAATTACTATTAGATAACTTAGCATCAGTCAACTGTCCATTAAGTTCTGAAATCCTAATGTCGTTGATGAGAGCTCTTGTTAATCCACCATCAATAGCGATTGCCTGTTTAACTTCGCAACAACAAGCAGCACTTTGTGCGGCCAATGCGTTTCCTTGTGCGATTAGTTGAGTTGTAGCAGTATTAACATCTCTTCCCATTTCATTGAATCCTTGATTAAGCATAGTTGCAACTTGATTAAAGCTATTCAATTGTTGTAAGGCGATGTTGTTATTTTGTGCCGTTATGTCTCTCCCAAGTCCGTTAAGATTTGTTAGAGTGGCAAATCCGTTATTCGTGATGGAGTTGCTGATGGCTCCTTGTCCTGCGAGAAGGTCTCTAGAAATTGAATTTAAGTTAGAGTCAATTGAAGAGATACCATCCGTTACAGAGTCATTTAATTGACTCATTTGATTGGCAACTTGATTTGAATTAACAGTGCCAGCTAATGCTGTCAACTGACCCTGTAATGCTGTTATTCCTGCTGATTGCTCGCCCTGAATGTTACCGCCATAAAAACCATTAGCGCCCATACCCATACCAGCACCCATTCCGTTTCTACCTCCAAA
>Ga0315289_10014962_pt1 | contig 10796 bp, 12 predicted proteins | sample YL17G11_40_MG_FD_203452 | JGI IMG/M metagenome (GOLD analysis project Ga0315289, IMG submission 203452) | Sediment microbial communities from Yellowstone Lake, YNP, Wyoming, USA - YL17G11_40 | ecosystem: Environmental > Aquatic > Freshwater > Lake > Sediment | place: USA: Wyoming | collected...
ATTACCGGCGAATCTTTTCGCCAGAAGGAACCTTTGGGACTGGCTTAACGCACCATTTCATCAAAGAGCTAATAATCCGCCGGATGCCCAGCTAAGGCTGGCCTTCGGCTAATTTGGACAGCAGTGACTTATTCTAAACTTAAAAATTCCGCCTCCACTTGCTTACGGCCTAAAGTCACAACGTTCGCCCAGATCAGGCTTGAGATCACCAGCCTTAAAAACAACATCGGCAGCCACAAAAAGATATTGCCGAGCGTATTTGCGGCAAAACCGGCAAAAGCCGCTATGGCCAAAGGTATAAACTTGCCATACTTACCCGCGAGTTCGTCCAGCACTTTACCGGTCTGATCCAGGATAGTCTGATCAAGTTCGTCGAGGACTTTTGCGTCGGCATCTCTGGGGAGCTGGGACACGACCATACCCCGCAGGCCGCCGGCAACAAACTTGACTACCGGCGCTGGGACCACTCGTTCGCCGCCGGCGATATATTTAAACGAACCCTCATAAAAAGCCACGGCCACACACATTGCCATGACCATGATCAAAAGCCCTTGTTGACTGCCGACAGTCCATACGGAAAACCGCAGACGCTGGCTCAACTCATGACGGCAATTGGAATAAAACACCAAGCCGGCCAGGGCTAGCGCCAGGGCCAGGACATATTTGCTCGTATTAAAGCCCCAGCAGACCGGTATGATCAAGCCGCTCAAAATAAATGCCGGTGCCGCGGCCCCAAAATCCAAAAACGCGGCTACGAGGCCGGCACCGGCCAAGACTAAGACGCCGGCGCCAAACACGCGAATAAACGCGGGCCAAATCGTCACAGTACCATCACTGGTATGACTAAGCGAGCCGGTCAAGGCCTTCAGGTCTGTGGCCCACAACCCGGCAAACGCCAAAAATATCAGCACCAGCAAAACAGCTTTGATCTTCACGCGCATTCCCCTGCAAAATCATCGATCAGCCCGGCCATCTCCGACTGACTGCGTGAGCGAAATATTTTGTCGCGAAAATGACGGGCGCCGGGTAAATATCGGATGTACCAGGAAAAAACTTTCCGAAACCTCACGTGGCCCGTGCGCGGATCGTAATCGGTCAACATATCAAAATGCCGCCGGACCATGGCGACAAGCGCTGCTCTGTCAGGCCGGTGCTCCACGAGCACCTCGCCGGAAAAAAGCGCTTTGATCTGGCTGAATATCCAGGGATTGCCGAAACTGCCCCTGGCCACCACTACCCCATCGCAAGCAGTTTTCTTGATGATATCTTGCGCCAGTTCCGCGCTGAACACGTTGCCGCTGACGAACACCGGTATGCTCAATCGCCGTTTCGCAGCGCCAATAAGCTCGTAATCCACGTCGCCGTGATATTGCTGGCTGCAAGTCCTGCCGTGGATAAACACACAAACCGCTCCGGCATCCTGCACAGCCAGGGCCGCGTCGCAAACATTACGGTTATCCGCGTCCCATCCTGCGCGCAGTTTCACGCTGACTGGCGTTTGGGAATGTTTTACCATGACCTTGACCAGTTCCCCCAAAAGTTTTATATCCTTGGCGAGCGCCGCGCCTTCTCCCCGACGTATGACTTTGCGTACCGGGCAGGCGGCGTTAAGGTCAAGCAACTCATAACGACCCGACTCGTTTAGGACATCCACGGCTTTTCGGATATACTCCGGCTCGCGACCAAGCAGCTGGACGCCTAACGGAGAGTCCTGGGGGCAAGTATCCAAAAGCTTTAAGACTTTTTTACCGCCATATGACAAAGAACGGGCGTTGATCATCTCGGTAAAGGCCAACGGGCAACCGCAAGAACGGTTGACCAACCTAAAGGGGAGGTCGCTTGTATCCGCCATCGGCGCCAGCACTGCCGGTATGCCCAGGTTGAGGCCTCCGATGTGAATGCTCACTTACTTTCCAGGAGCCAGGCCGTGCAAGCCTGTACGCTGTCCAAAAATTCGATTTTCCTGGATAGAGTCCGGACACTTTGCTCCAACATGACTTTTTTTATCCCGGAAATACCGGTAACGGCGATCTTCGGCGCGTAAGAAGCCGCGCAGCGAACGGCGTTAAAAGCCGCGTCCAGCGACGCGTCGTCAAGCAAAAGCCCGTCGAAATTTAAGATGACCAGCAGATCGCGATCGGATTGCGCATCCATGAACTTTCTGGCGTCGCTGACCGCCGCGGGCATCGCGGCAGGCACCAGCCGCGAAAAATCCAGCAGCAATACCCGTAAACCCTTTTCGTAAATAAAAGTCCAGCGTTCCATGATTAAACCAACTGGTCCATCGCCCGCATACGCCTCCCCATATCCTGGATTATGCGGTACATTATCTTGGTCCCGATGTAAGGTTCACGGGATATCAACTCGGCGAAACGGTCGCGGTGCATCTCCCACAACAAAGAATCCTCGATCGCGCAAGCGGCCGCGGTGCGCTGGAGCCGGTCAAAAAGAGCTATTTCTCCAAAAAAACTGGTCGGGCTAAAACGTACCACTTCTTTTTCGCTCTCCGCGCTCAAAATGGTGATCGCCACCACCCCTTTGCGGATGATGTACATGGTATCGCCCGGGTCCCCCTGGCTGAAAATACGGGAACCGGCCGGATATTCTTTAGCCGCAAGGATATTGCCGATGGCCAATATCTCCTCAGCCGTCATCAACCGGAAAAGCGATACTGCCCTTAATTCTTCAAAGTCATTTACGGACATACCTCACCTCTATTGTTTTTGCCCGCAGCGGGCAAAAGATAGTGTAGCATGGAATCACCGGCGGATAAAGAGAAAATATACGCTACGGGGCAGATTTATTTTGCCAAGGCCGCGCTGTCCCAAAAAAACGTCCCGCTCAACGCCGACTTGGCGCAAGAATAACGCCGTTGTCCTTGGTTAATATATCAATCACTATCTTTTCTGGGCCAGGTAGGAAGCGAGCAAAGGGTTGACTTTAGACGCCAGGACCAACGCCGTCCAGACGGTAAGAATACTTATACTTATGACCGCGCCCAGGAGCAGATCGCTGACCAGCTCTTTGGGCAGACAAAACAGCTCACCGTTCCAAAGATGATCGATCAAACCGAACATGGTCCCGCCGCAAAACATCAGCATCAACCAGAAGACCTTGACGCTTTTGGTCTTCTTCCAGGCAAACGCACTGATCGCGGCTCCTAATAGCGGTTCAGCATAACACATGTCAGACCTCCCATAAATATTACAGTTTTAAAGTATAACACTTCTGTGCCAATAGGCCAAGAAGATTTTGAAACGCGGCGATTATCCCCGCATCCGCTTTCCCGCCGCAAGCGACAGTCCGTAAAAAGCCGCGGCGAACAGGACAATGGTCGCTCCCGAGGCCGTGCCCCAGTAGTACGACTGGATCAGGCCGCCGATACCGGAAAGCACGCTGATGATCACCGCCCACAAAGTATAAGTGCGCATGTTGCGGGCCAGATTATGGCTGGCCGCGGCCGGCAAGACCAGCAGGGAATTGATGATCAATATCCCTACCAGCCTGATGGACACCATCACCACCATCGCTAAAAGCGCGGCGAAACTCAGTTCCACCAGGAAAGTCTTGACCATCCGGCTGCGGGCTAACGACTCGTTCACGCTGGTCAAAGTCAACGCGTTAGCCGCGACGTACCAATAAGCCAAGACTAAAACCGACACCGAGAGCAAGAAGACAATATCGCGGGTGTTTACCGCCAGGACATCGCCGATCAAATAATCGGTATACTTCGCAAAACCGCCCTGACGGCTCAAGATGACGATACCCAAAGCCACCACAAAAGAAAAGACCACGCCCAGGACCGTATCCATCGAAGCTTTGGTAAAACTTTTTAAAGCCGTGATCCCGGCAGCTAAGACCACCGCTACCAGCATCATGCTTAAAGTCGGCTCGCGCAGTCCCAAAACCGCGCCGATGGCAATGCCGGTAAGAGCGGAATGGCCCAGGACGTCGGTAAAAAAAACCATGCGGTTGACCACCACCATTGTGCCTAAAAGCGCGAAAAGCGGCGTGATCAGCAATACCGCCAAAAGCGCGCTTTTCATGAAATCATAATGCGCCCAAGCAAAAGGCAACAAGTCCACCGCTCTATACCAAACGTCAATGATGGTCATCTTTATTCCCTAAACACATTCCAAAGCGCCGGGCCGAACGTCTTGATCAGTTTTTCATTTAACAGGACATCTTTGGGTTCTCCCTGGGCGATGACCACACGATCAAGCAGTACGATCCGGTCGGCAAAAGACGCGATACCGGCCAGATCATGCGTCACCAGGATAATTGATATATCTTGGGCTTTTCTTAAATCGTTGACGATGCGGTAAAAAAGCGACAGACCCTGCGCGTCCACCCCGCTGGCCGGTTCATCCAGCAGCAGCAGGTCCGGCTTAGGGGTCATGGCGATGGCCAAAAGCACCCGCTGCATCTCCCCGCCGGAAAGCTGGCCGATTTTTCGGCCGCAAAGATGCTCGGCCGAAAAAAGCGCCAAAACATCTTTTACTCGGTTTGACCATTTAGCGTTTATCCCGGCCCATACCGGATGCCGGCTGATCGCTGACGCCACCAGGTCCGCCACGCTGATCGGCGAATCCAGGTCAAAGCGTAGTTTCTGGGGCACATAGCCGATCTTCGGCTGCTTGGTCACCTGCCCACCCACGCGAAAGGCGATCTGACCCTGGTAAGGTATTTCACCCAGGATCGTACGCAGCAAAGTGGTCTTACCCGCGCCGTTGGGACCGACCAAGGCTACTACTTCTGCGCAATTGACATGAAGGTCTACCTTATCCAACAGGACATTGTCCCCCACGCGCACGGTCAGACCCTCGATCTTCGTACAACAATGGCTGCAAGTATTCATCATTTTTTTGGTTAATTATGGAATGCTTCTTTCAAGGTCTTAAGATTAGTTTCCATGATCTCCAGGTAAGCGTCAGGATCGTCCGGCCCGGTGACCGCCGGATCAAGCACGTAGACTTTGGCCTTGGTCTCCCGAGCGATCGCATCAGTAGCCCGCGCGGGATATTGCGGTTCGCTAAACACGACAGCGATGCGGTTTTTCTTGATCAACTCGATGGTACCGGCAAGTTCTTTGGCGCTGGGCTCGCTTCCCGGCTCCCGCTCGACCACCGCGGCTATGCGCAGACCGAACTCCCGGGCGAAGTAAGAAAAAGCCTCATGAAAAGTGACGATCTGACGCCCCCGATAAGGCGCAAGCTCGCCGCGCATCCTGGCTTTTAGCGCTCCCAGTTTAGCCGTATAGTCCGCGGCATTTTTCTGATAAAGCGTTTTATGCTCCGGATCGAATTCGGCCAGGGCTCTGCCCAGGTTCTCCACTTCGATGATGGCGTAAGATATGCTCACCCAGACATGGGGATTATCCGCCGCTATGCCCTGGCCCTTGATCAAGGGTATACCGTCAGATAATCGCGCTATTTTCAACTGCGGCTGCCGGCTGATCAGCTTATCCAAAAACGACTCCATCCCCGCGCCGTTGGCTACCAGCACCTGGGCGCCGGCCAGTTTTTTCATATCGTTGGTAGTCACCGCATAATCATGCAAGCACCCGGTCGCCGATCGAGCCAGGCGCTCGACAGTGACCCCGGGAACGTCCTTAGCCACGTTCTTCGCCATGATATATACGGGGTAAAACGAAGCCACGATCTTGATCTTGTCCGGCGCAAGCTCCTCACTGTCGTCTTTTCCGTCGATATTCTCCAGCGCGTCCTTCCAAACGTTGTTTATGTGCGTCATCAGGCCGCCGCTTTTTTTGCCGCCGGCCTCGGCTTCTTTTTTAGAGCGTAAATAAGCGCTGAAGCTTTCCGCGATAGTCGCGTTGGGGATCGCGTTGATTATCTGGTATATTTTATGTTTATCCAGGCTCCTGATGCCTTTTACTACCTGCTGTTTGGACATATCCTCGGTGAGCTTATATTCGTCGATATAACGCTGGGGCAGTTTTTTAAAAAGGTTGTAGTAGCCGTCGTAACGCTTGCGGAATTTCTCATCCGACATCGTATTGATGGCCTGGATATTTTTGGCTTTAAGTTTTTCTATGTCGGTGCTGGCGGTATAGACCTTGGCCAGGACCTTAAAGGTCACGCCGATGACCTTGACCTTGAGCTTTTCCTTCTCTTGCGGCGCGACTTGAGCCAGTGCCTGCCCGCCAAGCACCGCTCCCAGGACCATCACCAGCGCGATAACCTTACGCATACGGTGATTTTACACTTTTTAGCAGCGATTGTCTACTTTCTTAATAAATCAGCGTGAGGCAAAAAAAAAGAGGGCGTTCGTTACGAACGCCCTCGTCCCTCTCGCTTTAAGCATAAACTCTGTGCTCACTCACTACACTAAACCCTGCGCCAGCATGGCGTCGGCGACTTTGACAAAACCGGCGATATTGGCGCCTTTGACATAATTGATGGCCTTGCCTTCTTTGCCGTACTTCACGCAGGACTCATGGATACTGACCATGATCTGGTGCAATTTCTGGTCCACCTCGTCTCTGGTCCAAGAAAGCCGCTGGCTGTTTTGCGACATCTCCAGGCCACTAGTCGCTACCCCGCCGGCATTGGATGCTTTTCCCGGCGCGTAAAGGATCTTGGCTTTCTGAAACACTTCGATGGCTTCAGGCGTAGAAGGCATATTCGCGCCTTCGCCGATGGCAAAGCAGCCGTTTTTGACCAGAGTTTTAGCGTCGCTTTCGTCGATCTCGTTCTGGGTAGCGCTGGGAAAAGCGATGTCGCATTTAACGCCCCAGGGCCTTTTGCCGGCAAAATATTTTGCCCCGCAGTACTTGTCGACATACTCCCTAATGCGTCCGCGTTTGACGTTCTTAAGCTCCATAATAAAAGATAATTTCTGTTCATCGATCCCATCCGCATCGTAAATAAACCCGTCGGAATCCGAAGCGGTGACTGCCGTTGCGCCTAATTGATTAAGTTTTTCAATAGTATATTGGGCTACGTTGCCGGAACCGGAGATCGTACAGACCTTACCCTTAAAAGTCTCGCCTCTGGTCTTAAGCATCTCCTGGACAAAATATACGCAGCCGTAGCCGGTGGCTTCCGGACGGATCAGGCTGCCGCCCCAGCTCAAGCCTTTACCGGTCAAGACTCCGGTAAACTCATTGCGCAGCCTTTTATACTGGCCGTAAAGAAAACCGATCTCCCGGCCGCCTACGCCGATGTCACCGGCCGGCACATCAGTGTCCGGGCCGATATGCTTGCACAGCTCGGTCATAAAACTCTGGCAAAAACGCATGACTTCGTTGTCGGATTTTCCTTTGGGATCGAAATTCGAGCCGCCCTTTGCGCCGCCCATCGGCAAAGTGGTCAGGCTGTTCTTAAACACCTGCTCAAAAGCCAGGAATTTCAAGATACCCAGATTCACGCTGGGATGAAACCGAAGACCGCCCTTATAAGGGCCGATGGCCGAGTTCATCTGCACGCGGTAACCGCGGTTGATCTGGACCTCGCCTTTATCGTCAAGCCAGGGCACTCTAAACATGATGACTCTTTCCGGCTCGACCATCCGGTCCAGCACTTTCGCTTTAAGATATTTGGGATTATCTTTGAGGAAAGGCGCAAGCGACACAACGACTTCCTCGACTGCCTGGTGAAATTCTTTTTCACCGCAGTTCTTCTCCACGACCATTTGCATAAATTCTTTATGCATAACGACCTCCCTACCTCGAGTATTACGGCACCGTAATTCCCTAGAAAGACAACGTCGTCTTTCCCGTTAATAAATCAACCGCAGGGTAACCTTCCCTGCGATATGCTTTCTAAATATTTCCTGATCGCGCCGGCCGCGGTCTTTGCCTGCTGGATCGCGCTGATCACCGTGGCGGAGCCGCTGACGATATCGCCGCCGGCAAAAACATCAGGAATAGCGCTTTGGAAATCCTCATTGACCTGGATGTAACCTTTTTTATTAAAAGTAAGTTTCTCGAGCGTCGAGATCAATAATGGGTTGGCGGTGGTGCCGATCGCCACGATCACCGTATCCACGTCAAGCGTAAATTCTGAAGCCTCGATCGGGACAGGCGTTCGCCGGCCGGAAGCATCCGGCTCGCCCAGCTCATTTTTGATACAAACTACGCCCTTGACGTTGCCTTTACCGTCGGACAATATCTCTTTCGGCGATACTAAAAGATCAAAGATTATCCCTTCTTCCTCGGCATTGTGTATCTCCTCAAGACGCGCCGGCATCTCCTTACGGGTCCGGCGGTAAACGAGATGCACCTCATCCGCGCCCAGACGCATTGCGCAGCGCGTACAGTCAAAAGCCACGTTACCGGCCCCAAAAACACCGACCTTTTTGCCGATCTTTACCGGCGTATCATATTCGGGAAAACGGTAGGCTTTCATCAAGTTAGTGCGGGTCAGAAATTCATTCGCGGAATAGACGCCGTTTAAATTCTCTCCGGGGACATTCAAAAATTGCGGCAGGCCGGCGCCCACCGCGATATAAAAAGCCTTAAAACCTTCGGCGCGCAGGTCGTCGATTGTTCTGGTCGAACCCGCCACAAAATCAGTGACTACGGTCACGCCCAGGCTTTTTACGTAATCCACTTCCATCTGAACGATATCTTTGGGTAAACGGAATTCCGGGATACCATAAACTAATACCCCTCCGCATTTATGCAAAGCTTCAAACAAATGCGCGTCATAGCCGGCCTTAGCCAGGTCAGCCGCGCAAGTCAACCCTGCCGGCCCCGCCCCGATCACGGCCACTTTTACTTTGGATGGTAGATGGTGGATGGTAGATGGTGAATTTTCCCGACTACCATCTACTATCTGAGATCTACCATCTAAACCAAGTTCATAGTCCGCCACAAACCTTTCTAAATAACCGATCTGGATCGGATTGCCTTTTTTATTAAACACGCAAGTCATCTGGCACTGCTCTTCCTGCGGGCAGACCCGGCCGCAGACCGCAGGAAGGCTATTAGCCTTTTTTATCGCGGCTATAGATCCTGGGTAATCTTTTTCGCGGATCAGGCGGATAAACTCTCTGACATCAATGCCGGCAGGACATTCCTTCGAGCAAGGCGCAGTCTTGCATTGGAGACAGCGCTGGGCTTCCTTTAAGGCCTCGGCCTCACTGAAGCCGCGGGAAACTTCCTTAAAAGTAGTCTTGCGCTCGCTAAGCGAGAGCTTGGTTATCCGGCCCGGTTCACTCATGATTTTTTATTTTTTCTTCGTCAAGGAAACGCTTCTGCCGGCTGGCCAGTTCGTCAAAATCCACCTGGTGCGCGTCAAAATCCGGCCCGTCAACACAGCAAAACCTGGTCTTACCGCCTTCCGTCAAACGGCAGCAGCCGCACATACCCGTACCGTCAAGCATTATGGCGTTTAAACTGACCCAGGTCTTTATATTGTAGGGCCGGGTAACGTTAGCCACCACTTTCATCATCGGCACCGGCCCGACACAATAGGCAACTTGAAAGTCTTTGTCTTCTTTTAAGAGCCTTTCTAAAATATTACTGACAAATCCCTTCTCGCCAAAAGTCCCGTCGTCAGTAGCTATGAATAATTTATCAGAAAACTTTTCCACTTCGTCTTTAAGTATCAGCAGATCTTTGGTACGGGCACCGAGAATGGAATAAATAGTATTGCCGGCAGTTTTAAGCAGGCGTATGACCGGGTAAAGCTCGGCAATGCCTACTCCGCCGCCGACCATCAGGATCTTGCCGTATTTTCGGGATGGTGTGGCGTGGCCCAGCGGTCCGACCAAAGAATACAGTGAATCACCGGCCCGCATCGCCGCTAAAAGCCTGCTGGTATATCCCAGTTCCTGCACGATTATGGTGATGGTCTGGTTTTTCGGGTCGGTATCGACCAAGGTCAGCGGTATGCGTTCGCCGTGCTCGTTTACCATCAGGATGACAAACTGGCCGGGTCGGCCGCGCGAAGCGATCAACGGCGCGTGGATAGTCAGCTTGACCAGCCTGGTGTTTTGGGTATCCGCGATGACTTGGGTATTGATTATTTTCATTACCGTATTTACTTTACCCCCTTCGGGGGTTAATTCGCGTTCATGTTTTTTCCGCCAGCCGCGGAAAAAACATACGCTCATTAAAATAAAAAAAGCGCTCCTGCTGTCAACAGAAACGCCTTTGTTCCGTCAGATGAGTATAAATAAATCCTAAAAAAAGTCAAGATTTTTTTGCTTTATGTTGGGGTCAGCGCTTAAACAGCCCGGTCAGCTGGGCTTGCGCGATGACATGGCCTTTTATGGCTTGGTCCAACTCCTGGCGACTCAACGGCTTATCCGATGCTAAAAGAGTGTCCAGGGCGAACAACCGGAATACATAGCGGTGCACGTTACCGGGAGGCGGACAAGGGCCGCCGTAGCCGATTTTACCAAAATCGTTGACACCTTCTATGGTCATACGCGGCAAAAGATCGTCCGCGCCGGCTCCCGCCACAAGATTACGAGCCTCCGGCGCGATATTATAAACTACCCAGTGTATCCAGACCTTAAACGGCGCGTCAGGGTCCTCGCAGACCAAAGCAAAGCTTTTCACCCCCGCGGGCACGTCACTCCAGTATATGGCCGGCGAACGGCCCTGACCCTGGCAAGCATGGACGGTCGGAATATAGCGGCCTTCCTCAAAAGCTTCACTTTTCAGCTCCATGGCCCAAGCACCTCCTGTTAAAAAAATCATAAATAAAAAAACTAAAATTATTTTTTGTCGAGTAGACCCCATAAAGTAACCTCCACCTTAGGTAATCCCTCACAGAACCGTGCTTGTGGATTTCCCACACACGGCTCTTCGGGAACACATCCTT
>Ga0315289_10014963_pt1 | contig 10796 bp, 11 predicted proteins | sample YL17G11_40_MG_FD_203452 | JGI IMG/M metagenome (GOLD analysis project Ga0315289, IMG submission 203452) | Sediment microbial communities from Yellowstone Lake, YNP, Wyoming, USA - YL17G11_40 | ecosystem: Environmental > Aquatic > Freshwater > Lake > Sediment | place: USA: Wyoming | collected...
AGTTCCAGCCGTATTCCACCGCCCAGACCGGCTTCCACGCCTGCCCCTCTTCTTCTACCACCCGGCGCAATAGCGCCGCGCGCGAGAAGTCGAGCCTGCCGGCGTCCGCTGTCCGGTCGTCGGCGTCGCTGTCGAAGCCGTAAGCCTTGGCGGCGACGATGTCGAAGAAGGACCCACCGCCGGCGCGGTAGACTTGCCGCAGGTATTCAGCTTCGTTCAGGTTGAGGGGGCCGGTTTCGACGTTGGGCGCCAAGCCGGCGAGAAGCACCCAGGCCTGGTCGTCCGCGGCGCGTATTCGGCTAGCGCCCTCGCGCAAGAGCTGCGTGTAGCCGGAGGCATCGACGTACTGGTCACCCCAGTACGGGTAGATGTTGGGCTGGTCCCAGACTTGGTAGAAATCGATGGCCTGGCCGTAGCGCGCGGCGAACGTGGAAGCGAAATCGCCGAATTGGCGCACGTCGCCGGGAGGCGTCCAGAGCTGCTTCTCCTGTCCCTCCGGTCGCGCCCACACCGGCGTTCCGCCCAGCACGGCGATGACCGTCAGCTCCTCCCGACCGGCGGCCTCGATGAGCGCATCCGCCGACGACCACTCGAGGCGACCCGGCTCGGGCTCGATCTCAGCCCAAAGGAACGTCTGGCGCACCCAGGTGAAGCCCGCTCCCCGCGCCCAGCGCAGCGCCGCCCGGCGTTGCTCCGGGGCAGAGCGCAGTAGGTCGACGTTGACGCCCAGCCCCTGGCCGGCATCCGGGCGCAGCCTGGGCGGCCGCCCCACGTAGAGGCCGGCCGGCGAAGCCTGGCGCTCGAGCAGGGCCAAGCCGGCAGCCAGGAGCAGCAGGCCGGCGGCCAGGGCGGCGGCCGCGACGAGGCCCCTGCGGCGCACTAGGGCGCCCATCGCACCTTCACAGCCTCCACACCCCGCAGCACGGGCACGACAGGCGCACCGTCGACCGGGCATAGATAGAGGTCGCCGCCGTCGACAAGCAATACGCTGTCCGCGTCGGGCGACCACGCAAAGTCCAAGATACGAGCGCCAGGGCCTTCGCCCTTGGGGTACAGGCGCCGCTCATCGCTCCCGTCGGCATCGGCGGCCCAGAGAGAGTAATCGCTGTTGGCCGAGTCGACCGGTTGAGCCGCGACTGCGTAGGCGACCCTCACTGCGCCGTCCGCACCGACCCGCGAGAACAGAGGTCGCGACCACATCCCCGCGTTGTCGGCGAGAGCCAGGACCGAGCCTCCGGCCAGATCGATGAGCGAGACGTCGTAGGAGGGGCTGTCCTCCGGCGCCGTCCCCTCAACGGCGCGGTGCCAGGCAAGCGCGACCACACCGCCTGCAGGATGTGCCGACGGACGCGGCACCCAGACCCAGCTCGACGGCGCCTTGGCAGGGGGGAAGGCCGCGACCAGTTGCTCGCTGCCGTCCAGCCGCACCTCGCGCAGGGCCGAAGGTTCCGCCACCAGCATGCCACTGCCGTCCGTCGTCCATTCTAGCTCGATGCCCCACCAGCAGTAGGGGCCACCGCAGCCGGGGGCACGAAGTTGCCAAGGGGATGTGGATGGCAGCCAGCCCAGAAGCCAGACGTCGTTCAGCGCCCGCCAGCCCGGGCTCCCCTCAGTACGCTCGCCCCGCGAATAGGCGAGCTGCCGCCCATCTGGCGACCAGCGGGCGGCGAGTACGTCGGCCACACCGAGATCCTGAGCCTCTGGGTTGGCGACACCGGTCGGGATCGACCACAACGTATTGAGCCCGTCAGCGACGTCGGCCAAGCGGCGCGAGAACAGGAGTGTTGCCCCGTCGGGCGATAGCTCGAAGACGCGCCCGTCGAGATCGCCGGTGAGGGTCAGCGGGCGTGCCACCCCGCTGCTGCCCCGCATCACCCAGGCATTGCCGAGCGCCAGGTAGGCGATGGTGCCGTCCAACGGCACGATTTGACCCTCACTCTCGACGCCCACCGCGACCAGCTCATCTATCGGCTCGATCGCGATCGCCCGCGAGGCCAGACGGCGCTCGGTCGGCACGCCATCCTCAAGCGTGACCAGGTACGTCAGCTCCTCCACCCCTTCTTTGCCCGGTTGGAGCAACCGTTGCTCGCCTGCTTGTAGGCCCAGGCTGGGAATGTCGTGGCGTGCGAAAGGAAGGGGCTGCCGCTCTACCTCGGTTCGTTCCGCTACCCGCACGATCCGAACCACGCCATCTGCCGGCAGAGGATCCCAATAGCTCGGCTCTACCCGGTCGCGCTCGCCGAGGCTGACCCCGCCCTGGGCGAGTGCCTCGTTGACCGCGCGAGCCTGGCTATCGAAGCAGCGCTCCTCGCCGTCGGCCTCCAGGCACACGGTCCTCTCCACCGCGGCGCAGGCGGCAAGGATCAGGACAACCAGGCTCGCGGGCAGCACGCCGCTCACCAGCGTGATTGCCGGGCCACGGGCGCGGCGGAGCGCGGAGAGAAAACGCATGGCGGCAATAGTAGCCGCCGGGTTGGCGCCCGGCAACCATCGGATGCCGTCGACAGTGGGCCGCGGTTGCCAGTGCGTGCCACCATTCACGCTGGTATAATGCCGCCTTGCCGCAAGCCCAGATGGGCTGGTAGCCGCCGATGGGCGAAGGGAAGCGCCAGCAATACACGACGCGGAATTGAGCCGCGGCAATGCAGATTCCGGCCCGGTGCCTCGTTCGGGCCGCGCCCGCCGCACCACCCAGCAACCGATCGGGGGGCCGTCCAATGCCGACTAGAGTCAATGCCGCCAAGCTCCAACAGCTCGTATCCGACCTGATCACCGCTGCCGGTGTGCCGCGCGAGGACGCCGACATCACCGCCTACTGCTTGGTCAAGACCGATCTGCGTGGCACCGAATCCCACGGCACTGCGCGCCTCAGCTACTACTACCTGCACCGTGTTCGGCAAGGTGTCATCAACGCCAACCCCAACGTGCAGACTGTCATCGAGACGCCGACCAGCGTCGTGGTCGACGCCGACAACGGGCTCGGTCAGCCGGTCACCTACCGCTTGATGCAGCGGTGCGTCGAGAAGGCCAAGCAGAGCGGCGTTTGCTGCGCTGCCGTGCGCAATAGCAACCACTTCGGCGCCGCCGGCATCTACGCTCTGCAGGCGCTGGAGCACGACATGATCGGCCTGGCCTTCACCAACTCACAACCGCTTGTCCTGCCCACCTATGGCCGCAAGCGCCTCCTCGGCACCAACCCCATCGCCTTCGCGGCGCCGGCCAAGGAGGAGCGAGCATTCGTGCTCGACATGGCCACGAGCGTTGTCCCCATCGGCCGCGTCGAGGTCTACCGCAGGCGCGGCGAGGTGGCTCCCAGCGGCTGGGGCGCCGACTCCGACGGGTTGCCCACCCCTGATCCGGATCGGATCATGAACGGCGGCGGACTCTTCCCGCTGGGTGGCCCGGCGGAGACGGGCGGCTACAAGGGCTACGGCCTGGCCGCCATGGTCGACGTGCTCTGTGGCGTTCTCGCCGGCGCGGCCTTCCTCACCGGCGTGCTGCCTCCCAGCACATCCCAGACCTCCCCGTCCAACGTTGGGCACTTCCTCGCCGCGATTGACATCGATGCCTTCCGTCCCTTGGACGAGTTCAAAGTAGAGATGGACAGCTTCATCCGCCAGCTCAAGGAGTCGCCCAAGGCGGCGGGGCAGGAGCGCATCTACGTTGCCGGCGAAAAGGAGTATCTCGAGGAAGAAGAGCGGCTGCGTCTCGGCATCCCACTCAACCCGCGCGTCGAGGAGGATTTCCGGGAGCTCTGCGACCTGCTCCAGGTGCCCTGCCCATTCTGAGACTCGAACGGGCTTGCCTTCTGGAAGGCTAGGGGTGTATCATAATCCCTACTTGATAGTAGGGATTGCAAATGAGGCTAAGCGCCAAGGAGCGATACGGAGTGCGGGCGATGGCCTGGCTGGCCGTCAATTACGGATGCGGTCCGGTCGCGCTCGCCGAGGTCGCGGCACGCCAGCGCATCCCGCTGCGCTACCTGGAGCACATCGCTCGTGACCTCAAGAGCTCAGGCCTAGTGAACTCCCACCGCGGTGTCGCGGGCGGCTACGAGCTTGCCCTGCCGCCGGAGCGGATCACCATCGCCGATGTGCTGCGCGCGCTCGAGGGCAGCGTCCTGGCTACTGAGTGCGGTGTCGAGCCGGTCTGCTCCTACAGCGACGCCCCCGACGCCTGCGTGTCCAAGCCCCTCTGGGAAGCCCTGCAGCGCCAGGTTGAGGAATCCCTTGACCGCGTGACGCTGGCTTCCGTCGCCGGACGCCTGAAAGGCACAGCCGTCACCGAAGGACGATACAATGGCAAGTGTTGAGAACGAGATCATCTACCTCGACCACGCCGCCACGACGCCGGTGGCCCCCGAGGTCGTGCAGGTGATGCTGCCCTACTTCAGCGAGCGCTACGGGAACCCCTCTAGCATCTATTCGCTGGGCCGCCAGGCGGCCGGCGCGCTCAACGAGTCGCGCGAGATGGTTGCCGAAGTCCTGAACTGTCCCGCGAACGAGGTGTACTTCACCGCCTCGGGCACCGAGGCCGACAACCTGGCCATCCGCGGCGTGGCGCTGGCGCAGAAGGAGAGGCGTGGCGCCCACCACCTGATCACTTCGGCCATCGAGCACCACGCTGTGCTTCACACCTTCCAGTGGCTAGAGAAGCACTCCGGCTTCGAGGTGACCTACTTGCCGGTGGACAAGTTGGGGCTCGTCGACCCCGAGGCACTGCGCGCCGCCGTTCGCGACGATACTGCTCTCATCAGCGTCATGTACGCCAACAACGAAGTCGGCACCGTCGAGCCCATCGCCGAGATCGGCCAGATCGCCAAGGAGCGCCACATCCCTTTCCACACCGACGCCGTCCAGGCCGGAGGCGTTCTATCTCTGGACGCGCAGGCGCTCGGTGTCGACCTGATGTCTCTTTCGGCGCACAAGTTCTACGGGCCTAAGGGCGTGGGAGTCCTCTACATTCGGCGGGGAACTCCGTTCCTCTCCGTCCTCAGCGGCGGCGGCCAGGAGCGCGGCCGGCGACCCGGGACAGAGAACGTAGCCTATGCCGTCGGGCTGGCAACAGCCCTCCGCCTGACCCACTCCATCCGCGAGGCGGAGAATGAGCGTCTCGCCTCCCTGCGCGACCGGCTGGTGCAGGGCGTGCTCTCGACCATCCCTCGGACTCAACTCAGCGGGCACCCAAGCCGCCGCCTGCCCAACAGCGCCAGCGTCCTCGTCGAGTATGTCGAGGGCGAGGCAATGCTTCTTAGCCTGGACATGGAGGGGATCTGCGCCAGCAGCGGCTCGGCCTGCACCTCCGGATCGCTCGATCCCTCGCACGTGCTCATGTCAATGGGCTACCCGCACGAGATCGCGCATGGCAGCCTGCGCCTCACCCTGGGCCGCAGCAACAACGAGGCTCAGGTGGACCGCGTCGTGACCGTGCTACCCGCGATCATCGACCGGCTGCGGGCCATGAGCCCACTGGCACCGGCTTCGCTGCGCAAGTGCACGACGGGCTGAGACGGGCTCGCGCCCTCGCCGGTTTCCCGGCGCTCGAGCTGCGCTCGCGTCTGCTCGGGCGGCGACGGCCGCTGCTCGCGGGCTACAAGGTAACGCACCGCTGCAACCTGAGCTGCGTCCACTGCCCATTCTGGAAGCGCGGCGGCACAGATCTCGGCTACGACGCTGCCTGCGGCGTGATCGATGGCCTGCATGGCGCGGGTGCGCGGCTGCTCGTGCTCGAGGGCGGTGAGCCGATGCTGTGGCGCGATGGCGATCGCGATCTGGCGGATTTGGTGGCTTACGCCAAGCGGCGCTTCTGGGCCGTCGGAGTCACCACAAATGGCACGCTGCCGCTCCCAGACGAGGCTGACGTCGTCTGGGTGAGCGTCGACGGGCTGGAGGAGACGACGCGGCGAATCCGCGGCCCGGTGTTCTCCCTTCAGATGGAGAATATCGCCGCCTCGCGCCATCGCCGGCTGTTCGCCAACATCACCGTCAGCACCCTCAATTGCGCCGAAGTGCCAGCCCTGGTGGAACACCTGGCAGGGCGAGTGCGGGGCATCACGTTGCAGTTCTACTACCCTTTTGAGGGAGACGCCGGGCTGCTGGTGCCCGGTGGGGAGAGGGCAGCGCTCCTGGAGCGGCTTATCGCCATGAAGCGACAGGGGTACCCACTGCTCGACTCCCAGCGCGCGCTCGCTGCGCTCAAGCGGCCTGGCTGGCGCTGTCACCCGTGGCTGATCGCGAGCGCTGAGCCGGACGGCAGGATCCGGCAGGGCTGCTACCTGAGCGGTCGTGGCCCCATCGCCTGCGACCGCTGCGGCTTCGCCGCGCACGTCGAGATGTCACTGGCCTACGATCTACACCCCGGTGCGATGCTGGCGGGGTTGCGCATCTTCGGCCTGCTGCCACTGGCAGCCTGAGGAGGCAATGGTGTATAGCGAGATTGTCATGGACCACTTCCGCAACCCGCGCAACGTGGGCACGATGGAGGATGCCGACGGCGTGGGCATGGTCGGCAATCCCGTCTGCGGGGACATGATGGAGATGTTCATCAAGGTGGTGGACAACCGCCTAGCCGACGTGAAGTTCCGCACCTTTGGCTGTGGCGCTGCCATCGCCACCAGCAGCATTACGACCGAGCTGGTCAAGGGGAAGACGCTAGAGGAAGCACTCGAGCTGACCAACCGCTCCGTCGCCGAAGCGCTGGGCGGTCTGCCGACTCAGAAGCTGCACTGCAGCAACCTGGCCGCGGATGCCCTACACGAGGCGATTCGGGACTATCAGAAGCATCAGGGCGAGAGCAAGTAGGCGGACTGCAACGGCATGACGGCACCGGCTGTTGTCTTCGCTCTCCTGGCGGCCACCGCGGCGGCTGCCGCCTATCACCTGCTGTTCGGCCGCTCGCTGAGGCAGCTCCCGCTCTTCTGGCTCGCCGGCGTCATCGGCTTTGGCATAGCGCAGGTTGCCGGCCCTATGCTATCTCTGGACGTTCCCCACATCGGAACGCTTAGGATCGTCGAGGGTCTCATCTTCGGCGTCACCCTGATGACTGTTGTGAAGGCAATGCGCCTTTGATATACTCGCTGCGCCAAGGTCGGCGGGGGCACTAGGCGACGCACGGAGGTGTAGCGTTGGTGGAGGCCGTGAGGGACGTTGCCATCATCGTGTTAGCAGTCGAGTCCATCGTCATCGGCGTGGTGCTCATCCTCACCCTCTTGGAGCTCCGGAGCCTAGGCCGGACCTTGAAGAGACAAGTCGGCCCCATGCTAGTCTCGGCGAGTCAGACTGTGGATATAGTCCGGGGCACGGCCAACTTCGTGACTGACAGCGTGGTTCGCCCCGTGTTCACCGTTGCCACCTTCATCGCTCGGATCAGGCGAATCCTTCAGTTGGTCCTTCGAAGAGGCCGCGCCGGCGTTTAGGGAGGTTGAGATGGCAGTTATGAGTCGCGACTTCTGGATGGGTTTTCTCCTTGGTGCGGCGGGCGGGTTCGTCGCGGCGCTCTTAACCGCGCCCGAGTCGGGCGAGCGCACACGCCAGAGCCTTATGGAGCGCAGCATCGAGCTGAAGGGGCGCGCCGGTGAGATCGGCGGCCAGGCACAGCGCATGGCGGGCGGGATCGGCCAGAAGGCAGCCGAGACCATAGAGCAGGAGAGGGCGCGCGCCGCCCAGACGCTGCAGCAGGAGAAGGATCGCATCCAGGGCGCCATCTCCGAGGCAGCGAGCAAGATGCCGTGGCAGGCTGGCGAAGCGGGCACGCAACCCAGGACCACCGCCTAGCCAGACCCGAGTCCTTGGGATTTCGCGCACAGAGAGAGGGGGCCGGCGATCGAACCGACCCCCTTTTTCATGTCCCTCTGGGGAGCTAGCCGCTCACCGCGACCGGCTCGCCGCGGCGGAGCGACTCCTCGACGGCTAGAGCGACAGCGGTGGCGGCGCGGCCATCCTTCCCGCCGACAGTGGGCTCGCGGTCCTCGAGTACACAGCGTACGAAGTGGCGCAGCTCCTCGCGCAGGACGAGTGGCTGGCCATCGTAAAGAGTCGGGCGGAACATTGGGTCGAGCACTCGCAGACGCTCGCCGTCGAACACGGCGGCCCCCTGCTCGTACAACTCGATGTCCGCCTTGCCTTTGCTACCGATGACCTCCAGGCGGAAGTCGAAGCGCGAAGGCAGCGTATCCGGCATGATCCAGTTGCTCTCCACGCAGCCGATGCTTCCGTCCGAGAACTGCAGCGAGGTCACGACGGCATCGTCCACCCCGAGGTCGGTCAGCACCTTTCTGGCGCTTATGGCGTAGACTCGTTCCACCTCGGCGCCGCCGACCCAGCGCATGGCGTCGATGTCATGCACTTGCAGGAAGAAGGGTAACGTAACGCGCCCGGCGAGCCGTCGCGCGCTGGCCAGGATGTTGTTGCGCCGGGCGTACTGGTAAACGATGTCTCCCACGGCGCCGCCCGCGACGGCTTCCTGTACTTGGAAATAGCGGGGGTCGAAGCGCAGCGTGAAGCCCACCATCAGCTTCACGTCCGCCTCGCGTGCGGCGCCGATGATGGCGTCGCAACCTCGAAGCGTTGTGGCCAGCGGCTTCTCCACGAGCAGATGCACTCCGGCACGTGCCAGCGCCAGCGACGGCTCGACGTGCAGGGCATCCGGGAGGCAGACGCTAGCTGCGTCCGGACGCACCTCCTCGAGCAGCGCCTCCGCCGACTGGAAGCAAGGTGCTTCATACTGCCGTTCTGCCTGCTGCCGGCGAGCGGAGTCGGTCTCCACCATGCCGACAATCTCGCTCTCCGGCAGGTGCTGGTAGACCTGGGCATGCATCAGGCCCATTGTGCCCATCCCGAGCACTGCCACCCTCAATCGGTCCATGCGGGTCACCTCCCTATCTAGCCAGCATTCAGCCGCCCGATGAGGACGGCGGAAAGAGCGACAATGCCTTGCTGGATGGTCTCAGGAGGGAAGCAGAAGCCGCGGTTGTGCAGCGGCACCACCTCCCGCTTGGGGTCACCGCAGCCGACCTTCAGGTACAGTCCGGGCAGGCGTTCTGCCAGCCAGGCAAAGTCATCGCTCGTCATCGCCCGCTCCATCATTGGCACGACCGCGTCGGCACCCAACGCCGCCGCGACATCGGCACGCGCGCGCGCCGCCAAGGCGCGATCGTTGAGCACAGGCTTGATGAGTGGGCAGTACTCGAGCTCATAGGATGCCCCCAGTGCTTCCGTCACGCCGCGGAAGACCGCGCGCAGGCGCCGAGGCACGACCTCCTCCAGCAGTTGCCAGGAAAGGGCACGCACCGTAGCCGTGAGATCGACGCGGTCGGGGACGACGTTGCGCCGGTCGCCGCCGCGGATCGTGCCGACCGTGATCACCAAGGGCTCGGCAGGCGCCGTCTGGCGGGAGACGATGAGTTGGAGCATGTTCAGGATCTGGGCCACAGCCACGATCGAGTCGACTCCGTCATGCGGCATGGCCCCGTGCGCACTGCGACCTAGCACCCTGGCACGCCAGTTGGCAACGCCGGCCATGGCCGGGCCCTCCTCGATGCCGATGCGCCCCAAGGGCAGCCAAGGCCAGAGGTGCATGCCGTAGACCGCCACCAGGCCCGGGAGATCCAGTGCTCCCTCCTCAACCATGACCTGCGCCGCCGAAATGCCCGTGACGCCCTCCCAATAGGGACGGTCCTCGTCGTCCTCGACCAATGGCCGCTCCTCAGCCGGCTGGAAGATGAAGCGGACAGTGCCGGGAGTCTGCTCGCGAAGCTCACTCAAGACGCCCGCCACGCCCGCCGCTATCGCCACATGCGCGTCGTGCCCGCAGACGTGAGCGACACCCGGCGTGAGTGAGCGCCACGGTAACCCCTCGGCCTCCTCCAACGGGAACGCATCCATGTCGGCTCTCAGCGCGACGGCCGGCCCGGAGCCCCTTCCCACCAGATCCGCGACCACACCGGTGCGCGCCAGCCCGGTGCGTACGTCCAGGCCAGCTCGGCGCATCTCCGCCGCAACGATGCCGGCCGTGCGCGCTTCTTCAAAGCCGAGCTCCGGATGGGCATGCAGGTCGCGCTGGAGGGCGATCAGCCTCGCGGAATGGCGCTCGGCTGACTCGGTGATGTCACGCGTGATGTCGGCCACGGACTACCTCCAGCCCTCGCGCAAACGTTTCATTGCCCGGGGCAGGCGTATGAGCAGGTCGCTGGCGAGCACACCGGCCTCACCCAGCTCGCGGCGCGCCAGCTCGCCGGCCAGGCCGTGTATGTACACCGCGCAGCGCGCCGCCTCGTAGGCCGATAGTCCCTGCGCCAGCAACCCGGCCAGCGCGCCGCTCATGACGTCGCCCGTGCCGCCACTGGCAAGCGCGGGGTTGGCGAAGGGCGCGACGCTCACCATTCCGCCCGGCTCGGCGATCACCGTCATGGCACCCTTGAGAACGACCACGGCGCGCCAGTTGCGCGCTGCCTCCAACGCCGCCGCGATGCGATCGCGCTGCACCTCCTCCACGCTTACGCCGGTCAGCCGCGCCATCTCGCCGGGGTGTGGCGTCAGCACCGAGCCGGGGGGCAGTCGCTTCAGCCAGTCCTTGTGCTCGGCGAGGACGTTCAATGCATCGGCGTCCACAACAAGAGGCGGGAGGATGACGGCTCCGGACTGGGTAGCGCTGCGCCGGCGTTCAACAAAGCCGATGGCCGGCCGCGGCGCTCCCTCGCTATCCAGCAGCGCCTCGAGGAACTCTGCCACGGGCCGCTCGTGTGTCAGGCCCGGCCCGAGAAGAAGGGCGCCGTATTGCGCGGCGCTCCTCATGAGCAC
>Ga0315289_10014966_pt1 | contig 10795 bp, 7 predicted proteins | sample YL17G11_40_MG_FD_203452 | JGI IMG/M metagenome (GOLD analysis project Ga0315289, IMG submission 203452) | Sediment microbial communities from Yellowstone Lake, YNP, Wyoming, USA - YL17G11_40 | ecosystem: Environmental > Aquatic > Freshwater > Lake > Sediment | place: USA: Wyoming | collected...
CGTCAAAACTCATGATCGAAGTCTTGTCTACGTGCAGGCTTCCAAGGACTGTTCCAGATGCGTCCACGGCATAGTACACGGAATTCCAGTAGACATCCGGATACTCTATGATCAGAGTATCGCTATCACTTGCCAGGAGAGCCTGGATTGGATATTCAGCGTCGGTCAGTCCTTCACTGTACAGCTTGGCGAGAAGCATGTTGATTGTTTCCGGCAACGTCACCAAGGGCGGGGCAGCTGCCGTGTCGATGCAGCCGATCTTCGTATGACTATGGGTGAAGTAGAGGAGTGTCCCAACCCGCGCGAAGCTCGGGCTCTGACCTGAGTAGAGTCCTCCACCGAAGGCGGACGCATCGCCGCACCGTACCCATGTCATTACTCTATGGTTCATGCGAAGAAGCCAAAGGGAGTCCGCTGCGTTCTTCGCCGCGTTGGCCTCTGATGCTTCAACGAACACAAACCCGTTGTCGAGGCTGCCGCTGCCATATAACGTGACCATATGCGTCAGACTGGAGGGGACGGGAATGGCTTCCGCCTCAAGACCGTGCTCTCCTATCACTATTGCTGTTCCGTCCAGCGTTTTCTGAGACGAAGACACATGGAGCTCGCTCGGGACAGTGACGAACGAGTCGTCTTCCAGCGCACACCATCGCGCAAAAAGGTCGCTCGTGGCAGATACATACCGCATGGTCACAGGAGGGACCAGAACCTTGAGGTCCTTTGACGTCGCCGTCAAGAGGGGCAGTGCATCCTTGTGGCTCCAGTGCTGAACCGCAAGAAGAGGCGAACCGGAGCGCCAGCGCAGCACAGCCTCACCGTCTGTGTTGTTTACATGCAGAACGGACGTGCCAGAACTCTGCAGCGTATTCTGCCGGACGTTCCACACAAGCGGGACCGCATCGTATGCAGAAGCCGTCACGTTTGTCAGCATCATGGCGCTGATCTGTGGTCCTTCTACTGGAATGACTTTCGGTGCGCAACCTGCTACAAGAACGAGTGCAAGCACAATGCTTGTGAATGTGGCGATCCTTGAAGAGGATCGTGATGTCGTTGTCTTCATATCATGCACCTCCAGCACGCGCTTTCAACAAGATCGGTGGAGTGGAACCCGGTCACTAAAGCCGTCAGCGCACCGCATCCGTACGGCATCGCAGCGGAGATCATACGCTCCACTACAAGTGTAACGCGGTGGCGATGTTCTTGCCAACCGTCAGGACGAAAGGTTCAACATGCCAGAACTCCAACGTATCGGAAGAAAGGAGAAAAGTACGGTGAGATGGAAAACAGTATCGGCATGTACAGTAAGGCACGGTCATATGTGGTGGGCCTTGTGCCCTCTCGTTCAAATACATCGCATCCTGACCGTCTGTGGACTATGGCGTGTTCTCAAGAACGTCGGACATCAGTCCCATAGTCTCATGTTCCCCAGGCCATCAAGGCGGATGAGACAGTCCAGCCTTCCGTTCTGAAGCAGCGATTCGCGAAGGGTTCCGCGCACGAAGGCATAGCCACCGATCACGAAGTTGCCCACCCCTCCTTCATGGAAGACGTGGTCATCCTCGGAGACAGCATCAGGGTTAGCGATGATGTTGCCCTTTTCGTCAAAGAGGCCGGCCATGAAGGAGCTTAGTTGGACTTTCTCGCCGGTCTCGAGCGACAGACGATAGTAGTCGTAGTTTCCGCCATATTTCATGTAGTAGACGTAGTTGTCGCTGACGTTGAAATAGTCGCCGCCTCCGGAAAGGATGACCTTGCTGTCCCCGCCTTCGTGGTTCATGTGAACGAATGGATTCTCGTCCGGGTACCAGCAGTACACACCGCTCTGATCGACAGTGACGTAGTGTGAATACTTGTCGTTGAGCTGCACGCTTGTCCCCGTCTCAAGAGTGTACTTGCACAGGAAGAGTCTGCCGTTGGTATAGTACAGGCAGCCGTCGTAGTAGTACTTCAGGTCTGCCTCCGATTCGAGAAGCTTGTCGTTGCTGCCGTCGACGTCCATGCGATGGATATGGGAAGTATTGACTTCGTCGCGGACATCGTAGTAGATGTGGTCGCCGACAACGTAGAGGTCTCCACAATACCCGCTTTTCAACTGTCGGCGACCGGTGCCGTCTGTCTTGATGCGGTATATGGAGAAACCGTCCCGGTAGTTGGCGTAGTAGACCCACCCATCGAGGACATTGATGTCGCAAGGAGCGTCATCGCTGAGTTTCTGCTTCTGGCTCCCGTCGAGCTTCGCCTTGTACAGACACCAGTGGTCAGCTTCGCTCCGGTAGTAGACGTTGCCCTCGTTGTCGCCGCACATGAGTCCGCCCTCACCGATATTGCCGCCAGAGAATCCCACAGCCCCTTTGCCCTGCTCCGTCGTCTGCTCGCCTGGGGATGCAGTGCAGGATGCAAGAAACAGACACAGGATCAACATCACAGGTATGATCTTTCTCATGGAATGTACTCCCTCCTTGGTTGTGCGCGGCTGCCATCCATGGTACGCGAGCAGCCGCATATCCTCTCGCCATAGCTGTGTTGTTGCTGTGCGCCTCCGTCTACAACTCTTCGATGGAGTTCAACAGCGCGATCGCGTACAGCGGTATGTTCACCAGCCATGATTCCTTTCGGAAGTCCGACAGGGAGGTCCGGACTGCATACCTCGGAGCGTACCTGTCACAATACGCCCGCAGGCTCCTGGATTTCAGGTTTTCGGCCGCCTTGACCTCGACAGGGATCACGTTTGGTCCTCTCTGGACCAGGAAATCGACCTCTCCCGTAGAACGCTCCGTCGTATGGTAAAAGGCACGCAGTCCAAGATCCGAGATCAGTTGCTGCAGCACATACTGTTCTGTCAGCGAACCCTTGAACTCTTCGAAGATGCTGCTGCCTTCGATCAATGTCCTTGTGTCGAGATCGCCCATGGCCCCTAGTAACCCGGCGTCCAGGACATAGAGCTTGAAAGAGCGGGCATCCATGTACGCATTCAGCGGAACGTCCGGTTTGGTGATGCGCTCGACCTTGGTGAGCAGACCACAATCCTCCAGCCATTGGGTCGCAAGCTCGAAGTCTTTTGCGCGTGCGCCTTCCCGGATCTGACCATAGACGAACTTCCGGTTCTCTTTGGCAAGCTGCGTCGGCACAGCGTTCCAGATCATGCGCATCCGCGGTACGATCTCCACGGGGGCATGTTTGGAGAAATCCTGATCATAGAAGGTCAGCAGGTTCTTCTGGAGTCGCCGGACCGCCCCGAAGTCCTGTGTCTCCAGAAAGGTCGTCACCGCCTCGGGCATGCCACCGATGTAGTAATACTGTTTGAGCAGGTCTAGATAGGTTCCCCGGAACGAGGTGATCAGAGCAACGTCCCTCTTCTCAATCAGTTCGTTGAGCTGCTCATGCTCCATGGCATCGAGAAACTCCCGGAAATTCAGGGGGTACAGATCCAAGAATTCCGCTTTCCCCACGGGGAAGGAGGTCCCTTCATGCAAGGCGACACCCAACAGAGAACCTGCCGCAACAATCGTGTACTCCGGTGCGTTTTCATTGAAGTATTTCAGTGAGGCAAGTGCTTTTGGCACTTCCTGCACCTCGTCAAAAATGATGAGAGTGTCCTCAGGAGTGATCCTGACGCCAGTTTCGATCTGCAGGGCAAGGACGAGGCGCGTGGTATCGTATCCGCCATCAAACACACTCTGCATCCTTGGGTTGTTGTCAAAGTTGACATAGGCGACGGTCCGAAAACATGTTCTGCCGAACTCCTTCATGAGCCAGGTCTTGCCGACCTGCCGAGCTCCCCGGATGATCAGAGGTTTGCGGTGTCTCTCTTCTTTCCGCGCCTGCAGCTTCTTCATTGCATGTCGGTCCATATTGTCGCCCCTCGTGATCTGACTTCCTTGATTCATTGTACGAAACTGGCGCGCCGGTGCAACACTTTTGCGGACATAAATATGGAGAAAGAAACACTTTTGCGGACGTAAATCTGTTTCCTATTCTGCGGATGACCCCGGAAGTCAGGAACAGTTCCGGAGTGGAGAGCTTCGGCACTATTGTCACGGAGCAGGGGTAATAACGCCATGGCTGTGACTTCAACTACTTCTTGAATACGTACTCCCCGTTGGTCCAGACATATTCGCCAGCTACATACCCGCCACCCTCGGGTTTTGCTATGCCCACTGCGATATTCCTTGGATCGGAGGCTGCCTCAGGGAAATAGTCTGTCTGCTCCATCGCATTCTCATACAAGAAGCCGTCTTCCTTGTAGCCTCGGGCATTGATGTGCCTCAGCTTTCCGGATTTGTTGATGCTGAACAGCGCGAACTTCATCTCGCCGCTGTGGTCATGCGCAGATGTTCCGATATTGAAATCAATATCGCCGTCCTTGTTGTAGTCGCCCGTTGCGGGGACAATAGCGCCCATAAGCCCGAAGGGGCCGTTTCCGAAGTACTGGTTGATCCCCAGCTCATCGATGAGGGTACCGTCCGTTTTCCGTGCGATGAACGAGAAACGCCCCCGGTAGGCACCTTCATACATGCTAAACCCGGGATCGTCCGGCGTCAGTGGCTTCATGTATTCCGTCTGTTTCAGCTGCAGCGCATATTTCTCACCGGAAGGAAAGGTGATTGTCTGTTCTGAGATGACCGTTTTGTCAGACTTTGCGTCTGAATCGGGGGGAGGCTCATTCTCTCCGTGACTGCATCCTGTGACCAGGAAGAGAAGAGCCAGCACTGCCACGAGACAGATGTTCCCCGTTCTGCGGTGAGCATGCTTCTGTGATTCCTTGGTGGTGATCATTTCCTGCCCCCTTCTCTTTCTCTTGATCATACGGTAGACTGAAACCCGGTCACCAGAGCCGTCAGCGTGCCGCATCATTGAGACATCGCAGCGGAGATCATACCCTTCACCATTATGTAGCGCCGTGGGGATGTCTTGACTAACCTGCCGGACAGAAGGTCCGGAATACCAGAACTTTGATACAGAGATCGGGACCCCCATGTTCCGCATGCCAGGCGCGCGCTCACGATGGCGTGTTGTAGCTGAAGCCCTCGAGGACTTCGCCCGTCTCCGCATCGAGGATGACATTCGCGTCTCCGAACACATACGGATCTCTGGTCGAAGGAATCTCTTTGCCACTGGCATCAATCATGCAGGGACCGGAGTGGAATATGTGCGCACCGTGAAAGGTCACGATCCAGACGGGGACGTCTTTCATGACCCTGTTTGTTCCAGGCATGATCAGGGGAGACCCGTTCGGGCCTGCGGGATAGTCGGAGAGACTCGTGTACATGGCCGTGATATGTTCTGCATCTCCTGCGATCGGAGCGTTGTGCTTCGTGATGTCAATGGCGGCGTCTTTGGTGACGCTCGGCACTCCGTCAAGGGGCTTGAGTTCTATGCCGAAATCTGAAATTCTCGAATAGAAGTACTCCATGTCGTTGTCCGTGAGAGGACCCTGAGAGAAGCTCTCCGGAAAAGCAGTTGGCTGCGAGGCATGAGCAAGACCAACCGCCACACAACCACTGAATCCCAGCATTACTGCAATGACAATGCCAAGCGTTCGCTTCTTCATGAAGTCCTCCTCTAGACTCCTAGCACAAAGTATCCTATGGTTCCCATGTTGTGTCGCCGGAGGAGATGCTGCTGCTTATTGTTGAAACCTCCATCTCACCTCCTCTCATCTATATAACGGAGATCGTCCAAAATGTCCGAATCACCACGAGTGTTCCACGAGGACGTGCTCCTGTTGCGTAGCGCACCCACAGTGTTCGTGCACCCACTGCCTGGCCAAACACCGTGCGTGCCATTGGCTGGCTCGTCTCTGCGTTGACTTGTGCATATACTCGTAGTGGAGGTGGGAGTGGAACCCAATCTGCAGGAGAAAAGCGACCAGCAGTTGCTGATACTGGCACGGGAGGACTCGCGTGCATTTGCGGTCCTATACGGTCGCCATCACCATCATATCTACTCCTATGCTCTCGGCATCCTGCACGACAGGGACCTGGCTGAGGACGTTGCCGAAGAGACATTTGCACGGCTCACCAGCCGCCTTGGCTGGCTCGCCTCGACACGCCGACCCCTGTTGCCATGGTTGTACCACGTGGCACGCAACTGTGCGATGGACGAACTACGGAGGAGAAGACGGGAAGGGCTGCTCGGTGTCACCGAAATCGCCTGCAGCGACCCCGATGATGACACAGTGAAGAATATCGAGGCACACGCTGCGGAAATTCTGAACGCCATCAGTTTGCTGAGCCCGTTTGAGTGTGCATGCGTGACATTGCGGCATGTTGATCATATAGCGACGAAGGACGTTGCCCGTGAGCTGGGATGTCGTCCACGCAAAGTGACGGCAGCTCTCAATCATGCATATGGACTGCTGCGCCGCAAGCTTTCGGACATTTGACCCCATGTGCGTTGTATAGGTGAGAGGCAACCTCATGCAAACAGATGACAGAGACATAGAGAAACTGCTGGAGACAACAGACTGGGAGCCGGCCGAAGATTATGCCAGCACCGAGGGGTCGCTTGCACGCCTGATTGGCCGGCTGGACCAGCGGCGGCACAGAATGCACATGGTCGCACGGACCTCGTGTGCTCTGTCCATCGTCGCGCTCGTCATGGTTACAGGCACGGTCTGGTACCGTTGGACGCGGCCGATGGTGGTGGCAGTCCACGAAACGCAGTCTCTCCCTCTTAGTGCTGCTCGCCTGGTCCAGTCAACCTTCACTGAGACTCCCGAGACGTGGCATGCCCTGCTCGCCAGAGTGACGGCGCGGGACCCGCGGGGTCTGCTGACCAGCGTCCGTACCATCCCCGGGACTGATCTGCTACGAGCCGAACTGTCCGGCGGTGCAGGCTACATCTTACTCCTGCCAGGGCAAGGGGTGGTCGGTATTGTGGCTCCGTCATCCAAGTCTGCGCAGCTCGTGCAGGGGTTTACCGCCATTACTCCCGGTGATGCTCCTGGCGTCACGGCACAGGAAATCGCAGCGGCCAGGTCGATCGCGTCGCACGACGCTGCTGTCGCTCACGTTGGGTTGCCAGCCAACAACGCACTGCAAGTCGCGAGCGTTTACCAGCCGACGACGCCATACCAGGACGAGCATCACATGGTGCCCTATGACCCGTTCGTCCTCTCTACTCCGAGTGGCTACGTGAGAATGCGACGGATCGTTGCTGTGTTCTTGAAGCTGCACCAGGAGGGTCAGACGCTACTCACTGCGCTGGTCGATATCGACGCGCACCGTGTTGTCGGGATTGCGGACACAACGCACATCACCGGGATCCTGCTTACAGATGACCCCGGACCTCAGCTGGTATTGGCAGCGCAGTAACCAAATGGATCTGGCAATCGTCTGAGTCAATGTCCTGAAGCCAAACAGTAGGTCACTGGTCGGCGACATTACCACAAACGCCGATACAGTCCGCTGTGCAGGAGATATTCCAATACCTAATTGTCGAACAATTCCAGCACTAAAATGCAAATTCCTATACTTTAATGGAAATTCCAACACACTAATGTAAATTCCAATACTTTGATGTCTCGATCCACCTGGACTGAAGCATTGAAGTATTGATATTTCGTGCCCGGAAACCCGCATCACTGAGTAGGGGTTTGAAATGGCAACACTTTCACTCTCGTGTTTCTTCCGCCGGACACTTGAGAATGATCACGGGGACCTGCAACGCCGAAATGCCAGAACAGCCAGTCAGAGACTGGTGTCATCGGCAATTTCGTTCAATTCCCAAAATCGGGGTTCAATTTCCAAAAGAGGGGTTCAATTCCTTGGCAGAAGAGCAACCAAGGGGTAGGACGGGAAAGCATGACCATGACTGCGTCTCTGCTTCGCTAGTGGCTGGTTGGAATCTTGCGGCACGAAGAAAACGAAACCCCCGGTCAGGGTCACTGGCCGGGGGTTTCATATCACTTCCTGCTACGGTGTGTACGTTATCGCTACTGTCTGAGTGGCCGCATCCCATTGGACGTCCAGTGCGAGCGACTCCGCGACAAACCGGAGAGGCAGGAGCGTCCTTCCACTCCTGATGACGGGCACGACCTTGGCATCGCTGTCGATGGTGACCGACTGACCGTCTAGCTTCGCCACGTTCTTGCCGATCCATAGTTCGAGCGTCTTGTCATTCCGGACGATGGTGACCTTCTGTGCTGACGCATCCCAGTCGATGGTCCCTCCGCTAGCTTCGACGACTGCTCTGATGGGCAGAAGGGTACGCGCATTCAGGATGATGGGGGCGGCCTCCAGAGAAACAGCCTCTCTGCCCACGTACATCGTCGTCCCGCCAACTACCAGTTGAATGGTAGCTTTCACAGAGGAGTCAGGTGCATAGCGGAACATGCCGCCTGCATCCGTACCAGCATAAACAACTCCAGGAGACAGGGGGTCAATCACAAGAGACCTGACGCTCTGCCCGGCGAGACCCGTGTTCATGGCATCCCAGGTAGCACCACTGTCAGGGGAGCGATAGACACCGCCTCCGGTCCCGGCATAGAGAGTCGAGGGAGTGATGGGATCGACGCCAAGCGTGAAGATCGCCCAATCGGTGAGTCCGGTCGCCGTCCATGCGTCCCCACCGTCTTTCGAACGGAACAGTCCGCCCCTCCAGCCGCTTGCTCCGATGCCGCCATACCTGCTGGCATAGAGGGTCTCGGGGGTGAGTGGATCAACGACAAGAGAGGCGACCTGGTCACCGGTCATACCTGTGTTCACTGCCGTCCAGTGACCGCCGCCGTCTTCGGAGCGGAAGACCCCGGCATTGCTGCCGACGTACAGGGTAGAAGGAGTAACGGGATTGATGGCGAGACAGGAGAACGCCATCCTCCACGTGGTCAGCCCCGTGTTCACCGGCGTCCATGTCGTACCACTGTTCGTCGATCGATAGACGCAGCCGCTCGCAGTGCCGGCGTCCGTACCGACATACACGGTACCAGGCGTACGAGGATCAACGGCACAACACAGAACTCTCTTGTCCGTGAGCCCCACAGAGCAGCTCTTCCAACTCGTTCCGCTATTTGCAGAGCGGAAAACCCCGTCATCGGTACCAGCATACAAGCTCGCAGGCTTGAGGGGATCGATGGCGAGAGCTAGGACGTTGCCATTAGTGAGCCCTGTGCTCGCTCTTGTCCAGGTCGCACCGCTGTCAGTAGATCGGAAAACGCCAACGTTCGTACCGGCATACAGTGTTGCAGGCGTCTTGGGATCAATGGCGATCTGCTGAATCTGCATGCCGGTGAGACCGATGCTTGCTGCTTGCCAGGAGTTGCCGCTGTTGGTCGAACGGAAGACGCCGCCGTTGGTACCGACATACATCCTCCCTGGGGTTTTGGGGTCGAGCGCAAAGCAGTTGCCCACCTGGCAGGCAAGCCCAGTGTTCACTGCTGTCCATGTCGCACCGCTGTTGGTGGAGCGAAAGACCCCGCTGGCGACAGCAGCATAGACGGTACCGGACTTGTATGAGTCGACGACAACAGCGCGGACGGCTTTACTTGTGAGACCGGTATTCACAGGCGTCCAGGTCGCTCCACTGTTCACAGACCGGAGAACGCCGTGCGTGCCGGTAGCAGCATAAAGTGTGGAAGGGGTTACGGGGTCGATGGCAATGGTCCCGACATCGCCACCCGGAAGTCCCTTGTTCACCGCCGTCCAATGCATGCCACTGCCCGTGGAACGGCAGACGCCGCCCCCGTTGGTGTTGGCATACAGCATGGAAGGAGTCTTCGGGTCAATGGCAAGGGAGAAGATGTAGCTGTTTGCGACGCTCGAATTCAGTGCCGTCCAGTGGGCGCCGCCGTCCGTCGAACGGAAGATGCCGTTCCCACCCGCATACAGCGTGGAAGGAGTCTTCGGGTTAATGGCAAGGGAGTAGATGGCTAGACGATTGACCGACTCGGGATCGGTAATACCAGTGTTGATCGCGGTCCATGTGTCGCCGCTGTTGACAGACCGGAAGACGCCATTACCAGTTCCAGCGTACAGTGTGGAAGGAATCGCCGAGTTGACCGCCAGGCACGTCACGCTGAGATCAGTGAGCCCGGCGTTGACGGCCCTCCAGGTCGTGCCGCCGTCCGTCGAACGGTAGATGCCGTTTCCACCGGCATACAATGTGGAAGGAGCCTTCGAGTCGATGGCTAGACACCGAATGTCGCTCCCGTACAGAGGAAGCCACGTCCAGGCACTTGTATCTGCCGCACGTGCGGCGGGAACGCTTGCCAGGAAACCCGGGAGACCGAGAACCACACACACGATCATGACTATTGCGCTACGTAGACGAATCTGTGCCTTCGTTATCTTCATTTCATGCCCTTCCAAGGCGTGCCTTCCATGAAACTGATGGACAAAAGCCCGGTCACCAGCGCCGTCAGCGCGCCTCATCTTTGTGGCATCGCAGCGGAGATCATACCCTCCACCATGAGTGTAACGCGTTGGTGATGTTTTGACTAACCTGGGCGACAGGGCGATGCGCGGACGTTGACTGAGCCAATATATCGCCATCACCAAAACCGCTGATGCAGCCCTCTTCTGGGGCCGAAATGGCAGTACTTTGATGTACGCAAGTGGTAACACTATGATGTAGATGGCAATACTCTAATGGAAATGGTAACACCATAACATAAATGGTAACACTTTAGTGTCTTGTTCCACCACCACCACCCAACGCATTTGCGGTCAACTCTTGACAACTGAACATATTGTACTATCGTAATAGTACAATAAGGGGTGATGATGGAATTCTACGTGAACCCATATGATGGCGTACCCGTGTACCTCCAGATCATACAGCTGGTCAGGAATGGTGT
>Ga0315289_10014967_pt1 | contig 10794 bp, 11 predicted proteins | sample YL17G11_40_MG_FD_203452 | JGI IMG/M metagenome (GOLD analysis project Ga0315289, IMG submission 203452) | Sediment microbial communities from Yellowstone Lake, YNP, Wyoming, USA - YL17G11_40 | ecosystem: Environmental > Aquatic > Freshwater > Lake > Sediment | place: USA: Wyoming | collected...
ACGGCGTCAAAGGCATTAACTCCAGACGACCGTCCGCCTGGATCCAAATCTCCAGGTAAACGCCGTATTTATTCGCCTCATACTCATCCATGGCACTAATAACAAACAACGCTATTTTGCCGATCTATCTTTTGTTTATTCTAGCGCGGCCGGCTGGCCCACACCAGCAATTATTTAGGCGATGAATCCGTATCATTGAACACCGCGCCACGGGAAGCGGAAGTGACCAGGCGCGAATAACGGTATAAATAGCCGGACTTCAGGCGTTTCGCCGGAATTTTTAATTTTGCCCGCCGGCGTTCGATATCCAGCGCCGTTATGTCTGCGGATATCTTACGCGCCTTGATATCAATGCTGATCCGGTCACCGTCTTTAAGGTAAGCTATCAGCCCGCCGGAGGCGGCTTCCGGAGAGACATGCCCGATACAGGGCCCGCGCGTACCGCCGGAAAAGCGGCCGTCAGTTATCAAGGCGACATGTTTATGCAATCCCATACCCACGATGGCCGAGGTCGGCGAAAGCATCTCGCGCATGCCCGGACCGCCGGCAGGCCCCTCGTAACGCACCACGACCACGCTGCCCTTTTTTACCTTACCGGCCATGATCTGGCGCATCGCTGCTTCTTCGCTGTTAAATACCTTGGCTTTACCGGCAAAGCGCATCATGCCCGGGTCCACTGCTGACTGTTTTACTACACAGCCCTCCGGAGCCAGGTTACCGTAAAGCACGGCGATGCCGCCTTCCTTATGATATGCCTGATCCAGCGGCCGGATCACATCCGGGTCAAGCACCGAACCGTTCGCAGCAATGGCTTTTATCCTTGAGCCGGACACTGTGATATTGTCGGCCAGGGAATTTCTTAAACGGTTTAAAACTGCCGGGATGCCGCCGGCCCGGTAAAGATCTTCCATGAAATAATCGCCGGCCGGATCAAGATGGCAGATATGGCGCGTCCGACGACTCAGGCGGTCAAAATCTTTAAGCGTCAGGTCGACCCCGGCTTCTTTGGCAATGGCCATCAGATGCAAAACCGTATTGGTCGAACCGCCCAGAGCCATGTCCACCCGGATGGCGTTTTCCAAAGACTTACGGTTGATCACACGCCGTATCGAGACTTTCTTTTTGGCCAAAACTACGGCCCGGCGGCCGCTTTCATAGGCGATGCGCAGTTTATGGCTCAACACTGCCGGCGTGGCTGCGCAATACGGCAGGGAAATACCCATGGTCTCGCAAAGACAGGCCATGGTGTTGGCAGTATAAAGGCCCTGACACGATCCGCAGGACGGACAAGACTCCATCTCCATCAGGCGGCGCTGACTTTCAGTGATCTTGTTGACCCGGGCCATACCCACAGCTTCAAAGGCGCCTTTTATCAAAGAAAGGCAACGCTTTCCCTCAAAGTAGCCGGCCAACATCGGACCGGCTGTGACCACGATAGCCGGAATATCACAGCGTAAAGACCCCATGACCATCCCGGGAGTGATCTTATCGCAATTAGTCAACAGGACTATTGCGTCAAACTCATGGGCACGGACCATGGTCTCGACGGTATCGGCGATCAACTCGCGGGAAGCCAGCGAATATTTCATGCCGACGTGTCCCATGGCTATACCGTCGCAAATACCCGGCACGCCGAAAATAAACGGCGTACCGCCGGCATTCTCGATCCCCCGCTCGATATAGCGTTCAAGATTGCGCATGCCGGTGTGCCCCGGGATGATGTCGCTAAAAGAAGACGCGATGGCGATAAAAGGCCGGCTGATATGGTCGCCTGAAAGCCCGGTAGCGTATAGCAAAGCCCGGTTAGGCATCCGCTCTAAACCTTTTTTTATCTTATCGGATCGCATAAAACCTCCACGTTAATGACAAATGTCAAATGTTCAAATGTCAAAACAAAACACTCTCTGTACCCGGATTCATTTTTGTCATTTGGAAATTTGTCATTTGTCATTCGTTTCTTCAATCCGCGCCTTCCAGCGCGCCCAGATCGCTTTCTTCGGAAAGGAACTCGAGTTTGCTTTTAAATATCGGCACTGTCTTAACATGTTCCTCGACCAGGGAACGGGTATTGGCGACATTAAGTTGAGCGAAAAGAAAATCGAACTCCGCTTCCATGGCCCGGGAGATCTTTAAACGCAGGTCGCGCGAAAGCGAATATATCTGTTTTTTAAAGGGCCCAAGCGCTTTTTTCCTGGTCTTGTAGATAAATTGATCGTCGGTCTGCTCAGGCAGCCGCTCCAAGCTGCAGTTAGTCCTCAACCAGTTATATATCTGCTCTTTCAGCGATATGGGAAAATAATCATAGGCCATGTTCTGAAACTGGGTAGCCAGATGCACCTCGGCGCAGTTACAGGCAGGGAACATATGAAAAGCTTCGTTGGGAAGGGTGGAGGCGCCGTGCTGGACACAGCCGGCCAGCTTGTAGTCTTCACGGGCCAGGCGGCTTAGCTCGCGCAAAGTATCAAAATCTATCTTTACCCGGGCAATACTGCCGTCCGGCAAGACTACTCCGCCATGGGTAGTGCCGGTCTGAATGCTTAGCTTGGATATCCCTTTTGTGCCGGCCAAGCGGTCCAAATACCCCTGCATAAAAACCCGGATCTCTTCGCTGGTAGTATTACGCCCGCCCACTTCCCCGATCTCCGCGCCGATGGATATATCGACACCCGGCGGCTGGATATCGCGCAAAAACTTGGTCAGGTCGGCGCTTATTTCATAGTTAGAGCGCTGCTGTCCATCCAAATCGCCTTTACTTAAGTCCACCAACGCGGAAGCGTCGATGTCCACGTTATAAAAACCGACATCGACCGACTCTTTGACCAGTTTATTTAATTTGTCCAGCTCGGCCTGGCGGCCGCGCTGATAATCCGGGGCGCTGACGCGAAAATGATCGCCCTGAAAAAACAACGGACCGCGATAGCCTTCCTTAATGGCCGCCAGTAATATCACCGACACATACTCGATGGGCCGTTGATTGGTATAACCGATCTCGCTTCTGGCGATCTCAAAAATAAACGCCGCGGCGTTTATTTTGGCCGCCGACCGAAATGCCGCCCGGGCTATTTCATAGGTCAACGTACGGATATTCATCGCCGGTACGGTAAAGCTAACGGACAACTGACCGCGGCCGCGGGCTTCGTAAAGACCGTTGATCGACGCAGGGACTGCCCCAAATTTAAGCGCGGCTTCATAGGCGGCCCATTGGCAAAGACGCTTGAGATGGCGTGAATTACTTAAGATCAGGGTGTCGACCAGGTCGTCTACCGTCCGTTGGCGGAATAAATCAAAATCATCGATCAGAAACCGTTCGTTTTCTTCCCGGATGCCGCCGCTGGAAAACAATTCGTCCGCGTCTTTAAAAATCATAAAATCAGGCTAACATCTTTATCAGACGGTAATAACTTTTCGCTTCGATATCTTTAGGTTTTATGGCCACGGCCAGCGGGACATCGATCAGTTTTGTGCCTTTGATACCCACACAGCGGCCAAAACGCCCCTGCCGCACCAGCTCTAGGGCGTAATTGCCGTAACGGGCCGCCAGGATCCGGTCAAAAGCCGTGGGCCGGCCGCCGCGCTGGATATGGCCTAAGACTACCTCGCGGGTCTCAAGACCGGTCATCCGAGTTATCGCCCTGGCCACATCAATCGCCTTGGCTTTACCTTCAGCGGTGATCACGATCCAGGAGATCTTACCGGCGACATTGCCTTCGGTGATCTCCTCGCTCATCTTTTCGATATCCCAATCTTTACCGGGAAATATGACTTCTTCGCAGCCACCGGCTAAAGCCACCTGCAGTGCGATATAACCGCAATCCCGGCCCATGACCTCGACCACAAATATACGTTCAAGGCTGGTGGATGTGTCGCGTATTTTGTCTATGGCGTCCAGGGCCACGTTAACCGCGGTGTCCGCGCCGATAGCCATATTGACGGCATTGACGTCGTTGTCTATCGTAGCCGGTATCCCGACTACAGGTATTGAGTATTTGTTACACAGAACATGAGCGCCGGTGAGCGACCCGTTGCCGCCGATCACGATGATCGCGTCCAACTGGTTTTCTTTGATGGTCCTGATAGCCTGAAGCTGGCCGTTTTTGGTGAGGAATTTTTTGGCCCGAGCAGTTTTGAGAATAGTGCCGCCCAGATTTATGATCCCTGAGACAGCCCTGCGGTCAAATATCTTGACGTCATTGTTCATCAGGCCTTCATAACCGCGCAATATCCCCACCACCTGTATGCCATAGCGGCAGGCCGTGCGCACTACAGACCGCAGGCAGGCGTTTACCCCGGCGCAATCACGAGTTAAGACACCGATACGTTTTATTCGCATGCCAATTTCCGTCTGGGGTCAGACCCTGAAATGAGAAATGATTCGTAACATTTCTCATTTCAGGGTCTGACCCCTAAGTTCCCTCTTCCCAGCTGGATAAGTATTTTTTCTGCGCCGGGGTAAGGTTGTCCATCTTTATCCCCATGACCCGCAGTTTCAGGCAAGCAACCTGGTAATCCAGCTCGTCAGGGACTTTGTAGACTTTTTTTGCCAGACGCTTGTGATTTTTCGCGATGTATTCGGCGCTTAAAGCCTGATCGGCAAAACTTAAGTCCATGACCTCTGCCGGATGCCCTTCAGCGCAAGCCAGGTTCACCAAACGGCCTTCGCCGAGTACATTAAGCCGGCGGCCGTTTTTCAGGGTGTATTCCATGACCATCGGCTTTACTTCACGGATATTTTTGCTTAAAGCGCGTAAAGCTTTCAAGTCTATTTCTACGTTGAAATGACCGGAGTTGGCCAACAGCACGCCGTCTTTCATCATTAGAAAATGGTCTTTGGTGACGACGTCGATATCTCCGGTGGCGGTAACGATGATATCGGCCAGTTTTGCCGCTTCTTTCATGGGCATGACCCGAAAACCATCCATCACCGCCTCCAACGCCTTAAAAGCGTCGACTTCGGTCACGATGACGTTGGCGCCCAACCCCTTAGCTTTCTGGGCTATGCCTCTTGAACACCAGCCGTAACCGGCTACCACAAAGACCGTTCCGGCGATAAGGCGGTTGGTGGCCCGGATGACTCCGTCTAAAGTGGATTGCCCGGTGCCATAACGGTTATCAAAAAGATGTTTGGTGTGCGCGTCGTTTACCGCGATGATCGGATAAAGCAGGCGGCCTTCCCGTTCCAGGGCCCGCAGGCGGATCACGCCGGTAGTGGTCTCTTCCGTCGAGGCCCAGGGAAGTCTGATATTTTTGTCCTTGCCGTAATTTTTATGGATCAGGGCGATCACATCCGCGCCGTCATCCATGGTCACCTGGGGATGGGCGCCGACCACTTGGTAGATATGTTTGTAATAAGACTTACTGTCTTCGCCATGAATGGCAAAAACATTTATGCCGTAATCAAACACCAGCGACGCGGCCGTATCATCCTGGGTGGATAAAGGGTTCGAGGCGCAAAGATTGACCCGGGCCCCGGCTGCTTTAAGGGTAAGCATCAGGCCGGCGCTTTCTGTAGTGACGTGAAGACACGCGCCGACCGTCAATCCCTCCAGCGGTTTTTCTTTGCGGAAACGTTCGCGGATCAACGCCAGCACCGGCATGCGGTTTAACGCCCACTCAATACGCTGCTTGCCTTTTTTACTTAAGCTTTTGTCTTTGACGTCGTAGTTCATTTAACTCCTTATTTCAGCAACTTCTTCAATTCTTTAGCCTTGTCAATATTTTCCCAGGTAAAACCTTCCTCTTCCCTGCCAAAATGGCCGTAGGCAGCAGTCTTGGCATAGATCGGCCGGCGCAGTTCCAATTCTTCGATGATGCCTTTCGGCGTAAGTTTGAAGGATTCGCGCACTGCCTTGGATATCTTGTTCTCATCGACCGTGGCTGTCCCGAAAGTGTTGACATTCACGGAAACCGGTTCAGCCACGCCGATGCAATATGACAACTGAACCTCGCACATCCGCGCTATTCCGGCGGCCACGATGTTTTTGGCGATATAGCGGGCCATGTAAGAAGCCGAACGGTCGACCTTGGTCGGGTCCTTGCCGGAAAAAGCGCCGCCGCCGTGACGGGCATAGCCGCCGTAGGTATCCACGATGATCTTTCGCCCCGTGACTCCGGTATCGGATACCGGACCGCCGATCTCAAAACGGCCGGTCCCATTGATAAAATATTTGGTGTTTTTGTCGAGCATGCTCTTGTCGATGACAGCCTCGATCACCAGTTTCCTGATGTCTTCGCGCAGGTCTTCGGTCTTGACTTTCTCGTCGTGATGGGCGCCGATGATGACCGCGTCCACTCTTTTGGGCTTACCGTTATCGTATTCCACGGTCACCTGGGACTTGCCGTCCGGACGAAGATAGCGCAGGATCTTCTCTTTGCGCACCTGCGCCAGCCGGCGCACCAGCTTATGCGCCAACATTATCGGCATGGGCATAAGTTCCGGCGTCTCATCGCAGGCATACCCGAACATCAGTCCCTGGTCCCCGGCGCCGCCGGTATCAACCCCCATGGCGATATCGGGCGATTGCTCTTGGATCGCCGTGACCACGCCGCAGCTTTCGTAGTCAAAACCCATGGCCGGATCGTCATACCCGATATCTTTCACCAAGGCACGCACAAGCCTTGGTACTTCCACATAACAGGACGTCGTGATCTCTCCGGCCACGATCAGCATACCGCGGGTAGCCAGCGTCTCGCAGGCCACGCGGCCTTTAGGGTCTTTACTCAACACCGCGTCCAGCACCGTGTCGGATACCTGATCACATAACTTATCCGGGTGCCCCTCAGTCACCGATTCCGAAGCAAACAGATACTTCATTTTAGAAACCTCCTTCTGGTTTATTCTCTTGCGGCTCGTCCAAATTACCCTGAGCAGCTGCCAGGGTCACAAAATCTTCCAGTTTGGGGAGATCCTTAAGCGTGTTCAGGCCGAAATATTCCAAAAATTTGCGCGTCGTCATAAACAAAAACGGCCGGCCGATGACTTCTTTGCGGCCCTCTATTTTTATCAGGTCAAGGATAATAAGATTCTTGACCACTCCGTCCACATTCACGCCGCGGATAGCCTCGATCTCCATCTTGGTGATCGGCTGCTTATAGGCGACGATGGCCAAAGTCTCCATGGCCGCCAGCGACAACCGCTGTTTGTTGCGCTGACGGTAAAATTTTTTGAGCCAGGCCTCGTTGTCGGGCATTGAACACAGTTGATATCCTCCGGCCACGCGCACCAGGCATATCCCGGAATCGCGCGATCCATAATCCGCGGTCAGTTCATCGGCGATCTGCTCAACGGTCGGCTTATCGCAACCCAGCACCTCGGCCAGGTCGGCGGTCTGGACCGGGCTTTCATTGACAAACAACACGGATTCCATAATGGCTTTCATCCGGCCCTGATCAGGCGCGCTTTCCGGTTGGACCGGTTGGTTGTTTGCGTTCGGGGTCTCCTGCTCGTTCATGGGATCACCTTTTGTTTTGACGATAGATCTCGTTAAGCAGATCTTCCAGGTTCGAACAACTTTTGGCGGCCGCGGCCGACTTCTTTAACATATCTTCGATCTCGCGGCCGTTATATCCCAGGCGCGCCAAGACCTGGCGGGCTTCCTGGAATAATTCGGGGTCGGTCCGGGAAGCTTTGGCCTCGCCTTCCTTAAGCAAAGCGAAACGACCGACTTTGCCCTGCAGCGATGCGACGATCTGCCTGGCTTTTTGTTTGCCGATACCCTCTAACTCTTGCAAAAACTCGCAATCGCCGGCTTCGATCGCCGCGGCAATGGACGCCACCGGCTGTTCAAAGACCTTGAGCGCTAATTTCGGGCCCACCCCGGCGACGCCGATAAGTTTTTCAAAAAAATCCCGTTCCAATTCATCCCAAAAACCGATCAAGACCGGTAAACCGCGGTTACCGTCGATGTTCAAATAATGATAGACGACCAACTCTACGGTTTCCTGCTGGCCCAAAGCTTTGTCCAGCCTGTTTAAGACTGTAGCCGCAGCATTGATCTCATAGACCAGGGCGCCGGTGTCTATGAGCACCCGCGCACCGTCTTTCGCCAGCACCTTGCCTCGAATACGCGATATCATACTCCACGCAACTTTTTAGTAGCCTCTTCGGCGGCAAATGCCGAAACAAGCGAAAACGCGTCGGCAGTATGCACTGACATGAACTTTTTAGAGACCAGGTTCTCGGCCATCTTTTTTACCCGGCCGGAATCGGCGCTGCCTGTGCCCATAAAAGATTTCCTGGCCCGAGTCGTTGAAAACTCGCAGTAACGCAATTTATTGCGCTGGGCCAGCATTGCCACTATACCTTTCACCTGGGCCAGCACGCCGAGCGTGGCCGGATGACGATAATGAGAATAAAGCGTTTCTACCACCACAACCCCAGGCGCGCGCACTTTTATCAAACGGTCAAGCTCATCGTATATTAACACAAGCCTTACCGGCATAGGCGCGCGCTGGCCGGGTTCTATCTGGCCTTCGCGGACCAACCGTATCTCGCGGCCGCAGGTCTCACAAAGCACGTAACCACAGGCCCGGATCCCTACGTCGACGGCTAAAACTAACATACAGATTGAGAAATGACAAATCTCAAATATTCAAATGTCAAAACAACGAAACAAACGCGTCCGGTTTTTCATTTGTCATTTGAACATTTGTCATTGGTCTACGTGTTATCCCTCTATCTCCTTGGCCACTTGCTCCAGCAAAGCATCAGGGATGTCAAAATTGGAGTAGACTTTTTGGACATCGTCGTGATCTTCCAGCGCTTCGATCAGGCCGAGTATTTGCTTAGCGACGCCTGCGTCCTCGACTTTGACCTTATTGCTGGGGACCTTGGTCAGATCAGCTTCCTCCCATTTCAGGTTCTTCGCCTGCACAGCGGCCTTTACTTTTTCGAAATCCTTGGGATCACAATATATCTCATAAAAAGCAGGGTCCTCGGCCTTGATGTCTTGGACGCCGGCATCTAAAACGCTATTATAGAGATCGTCCTCGCTGATCTGCTTCTTATCCAAAGAAATATAACCTTTGGTGGCAAATTGCCAGGAAACCGATCCTGTACCAGCCAGGTTACCGCCTTTCTTAGTGAAAATATTACGGATCTCCGAAGAAGAACGGTTTTTATTATCGGTCAGCGTATCCACGATTATAGCCACGCCGCCGGTAGCGTAACCTTCATAATTGGCGCTCTCGTAAGAAACGCCGGGCAGTTCACCCGTGCCTTTCTGGATGGCGGTCTTGACGTTATCGTTAGGCATATTGGCTTCTTTGGCTCTGCCGATCGCCGTACGCAGTCTGGGATTGGTCTCGATATTACCGCCGCCATCCTTAGCCGCTACGGTTATTTCGCGAATGATCTTAGTAAAGATACGGCCGCGCTTGGCGTCAGCCGCGCCTTTTTTATGTTTGATCGTCGCCCATTTTGAATGACCACTCATATTATACCTCCATTAGAATGACAAATGTTCAAATGTCAAAACCAAATACTTCCCGTACCCGACTCATTTTTGTCATTTGGAAATTTGACATTTGTCATTATATTAAAAACCCCGTAGCTTTCTTGGCCAGATCGTCAGCTTCCTGGTTTTCCTCCCGTCTCACGTGGCTTATGGTAAACGACTCAAGCCGTGTGACCATGCGCTTCGCCAGGACAAACAGCGCCATGATGTTGGGATTCTTTACTTTATAGTTGCCGTTGATCTGTTCACAAAGCAATTGGCTGTCGGAAAAACACTGGCAGGACTTCTCGCCGATCGCCGCCAGGTTCTCCAGAGCAAATATCAAAGCCATGTACTCGGCGAAATTATTGGTCTGGACACCCAAAGGCACGCTATCGCTGGCCACAAGCTTGCCATCACGATATATCAGGTACCCCACACCGCTTCTTCCGGGATTACCGGCTGACGCGCCGTCAATAAAGATCTTGATCATGCCGTTTCCAGGTCTTCAGGAATATACAACAGCCGCGCGCAGGAATCACAGAGCACCGCCCTATCGTACATCTTTATCGCGTTGATCTTCTGGTGGTTAACATTCATATGACAGGCGCCACAGGTATCGCCGGCGACCGCCGCCATGGCCAAACCGCCGCGGGTAGCTACCAACCCCTCATATTGCGCGAACACAGTTTTATCCACATCGCGGGACAACACGCTGCGTTTGTCCTGGATCAGGGCGATCTCACCCTCCAGGATAGACAGTTTAGTCTTCAACTCGCGCTCATCAGCGAGAAACTTCTTTAAGTGAACGCTAAATTCCTCTTTGGCTTTAGCGATAACCTTTTCGGCGTTTTCAATCCCCTCGAGCGCCTTAAGGACTTTTTCTTCCAGCAAGGAGACATCAGCCTTGTGCGTGGCTATTTCGGAAAGTCTCGCCTGGTATTCTTTGTTGCTTTTGAGCAGATACATCTGAGCTTCCGCCTTCTTCATGAGATCTTCCCTGGCCGCCAGCTCAAGCTCAGCGTCTTTTTTCTTCAGCAGTAACTGTTTAAGGTCATTTTCCAGGGCCGCAAGGGCAAGGCCTTTATCATCCAGGTTTTTTTTAAGTTCATTAAGCGTAGCCGGTATCTCTTTATCCCGGCGCTGGAGCATACAATAAAGATCAGAATCTATTGTCTGGACCTGGGCCAACTTACGTATTTCATCTTTTAGGTTCATTATTAACCTTATAATGGGCAATACAGGACTTGAACCTGTGACCTCTACGATGTGAGCGTAGCGCTCTAACCAACTGAGCTAATTGCCCGCGTGAATAATAGAACAATAGAGCATTAGACCGCAATCGAGCTTTTGTCTTTCTATT
>Ga0315289_10014968_pt1 | contig 10794 bp, 4 predicted proteins | sample YL17G11_40_MG_FD_203452 | JGI IMG/M metagenome (GOLD analysis project Ga0315289, IMG submission 203452) | Sediment microbial communities from Yellowstone Lake, YNP, Wyoming, USA - YL17G11_40 | ecosystem: Environmental > Aquatic > Freshwater > Lake > Sediment | place: USA: Wyoming | collected...
TTTCTCGCCAGAGGAATGGAGCTGGAAAACGGTGCGCTCGACGCTCCCGGAGACATGCAGTACGCCAATGCCTATTTTGCAGCACTGAAAAGTATCGGGGTCAACTTGGTGTTGGCGCCGATCTCATGGACCTTCTTCGAATCGACGGAAGGGAACTTCAATTATTCGTGCATTGACGGCCTGATCAATGCCTCTCGGAGCCATAACATCAAGCTCTGTGTGCTCTGGTTCGGTTCGATCAAGAACGGCAATTACTGGCATGCCCCGGGATGGTTTCGCGACAATCCGACGAAATATTTCGTGGCGCAGGACCCGAGTGGAAAAAACACGGGGTCCGGAAATATATCACCCTTCTGTCAGGCTGCCATGGAAACTGACGCGAAGGCGTATGTGCAGTTGATGAAACGCATCAAGCTGGACGATCCGAATGGTGAAGTGTGCGTGCTGATGCAGCCTGAGAACGAGACCGGCTGTATCGATCTGGATCAAACACGGGACTATCATCCGCTGGCCACCGCGGCCTGGAACGGGGAGGTGCCCGTGCAACTCATGGCATACTTGACGAAGCACGATGGCGCGCTGATTCCCTGGCTTCAGACGGTTTGGAACGCACAGGGAAAACGCGCTTCCGGTACCTGGTCGCAGGTCTTTGGTACCGATGCCAAAGCGCAGCACATCTTCATGGCGTACTACATTGCGCGCTACGTGGAATATGTCGCTGCGGCCGGCGCTGCCGAGCATAACCTTCCGGCCTTTGCCAACGACTGGCTGGGCGGCACCACCGGACCGGGCGGACCCATGGGCGGGCCGGAGTGGCAACTCTTTGACGTATGGCGGGCGGCAGCGCCGACTATCAAGGCGTTCGGTCCGGATATCTACGCGAGCAATTTCAAGTTCTGGACAGACTCATTCTCACAGAGCGGGAACCCGCTGATCGTGCCGGAAACAGGCTGCGGCCCCCGAAGCGCGGGCCAGTGCTGGTATGTCTACTGCAAGAACAACGGCTTCTGTTTTTCGCCCTATTTCTACTGCCCCGGCGACGGCACGGTGGACCCGGGCGCATTCGCGTCCTCGGCGACCGGCATGAACCTTGACGTAAGCTATAAGATCATCGCCGAAATGGACAGCATCATTCTTGCCAAACAGGGTAAGACCCCCGTCGAAATGACGGCTTTTCTCAAGGACGGCAGCGAATCGGCGAACGAGTGGCAGCAGAACTTCCAGGGGTACATGGTGAAGGCGGCTGCGAATCCCGGATCAAGAATTCCGCCATTCAGCACAGTTATCAAAATGGCTGCCAACGATTTCGTGGCGATCGGCTCCAAGATGACCCTTACTTTCAGCGCTCCCGGCATAGCCGTGGTTTGGGCGGAGAGAGGACGATTCTCGGGTAATGCGTGGGCAAAGAGCGCGGATCTCACTCTCACGACAAACGGTAGCGATGTTTCGTACGCCTTCAGCACCGAGGCGACCACGGTCGAGCAGATCCGTTTTCGGCTGAGTTCGCCGGCGACGGTGGCGGCACGCGCACCAAAACCGGTTACCGCGGATTGCGGACTGCGCATCGCAGGCCAGGGGAGTGCGCTCGTGTGTTGGCGGGCCGCAAATGCACAAGCTGCCATTGTGCGGGTCTATGCGGTCGACGGGAAACTGGTGCAATCGGTCGGTATTCCCACTGGCGGAGGCTCAGTTGCGCTGCGTGCAATGAGACCCGGCATCTATCGTGCTGTCATGGATGGAGGCGCGCAGCAGGCACGAATCGTGGTGACCACAAGGCAGCAATGAAGCGGCATTTAATCAACGCCGGCAGGTCCATACCTGTCGGCCAGACAAATAGCAATCGCACCGTCCTGCCCAAATTCACAAAGGACTGTATATGAAACACCTGGCGCGCTCAATTGCAGGATCGCTCTGTATCTTGTTCACCAACGTCTTCGCCGACGTAGAGCTTCGCAAGACCGGCGACGCGTGGCAGCTTGTTGTCGATGGCACGCCATTCATTGCGCGGGCAATTGAACTGCAGAATTACGATTATCTCGACCCCACTGCTATTCAATATCTGAATCAGATGATCGATTACCGTCTGGCGTACAATGTCAACGCCCTTCTGGTCCCGTTCCCGTGGAATGCTTTTGAGCCGACCAAAGGCGCGTATGACTACCGCATGATCGACTCCCTCATCGTGAAATGCCGAGCCAGGAACATGCGCGTTGTCATCCTGTGGTTTGCAACATGGAAGAATGGAGGGAGTGGTTATGCTCCCGCATGGCTGCTCAACGATCCCAACGTCTTCATGATGCAGGGAGACGATGGGAAACCCTCCACCGGCATCTCTCCGTTCTGCGCCTATGCCCTGGAGGCGGACAAACGCGCCTATACCGCCCTGATGACCCGTATCAAGATGCTCGATGAGAATCACCACACCGTGCTTATGGTGCAACCTGAGAATGAGGTCGGTGGCTTTCCTGCCGGCGGAAGGGATTTCTGTCCTCTTGCGGAAGCAGCCTGGAATGCGCCTGTGCCGGTGGAAATGATGAATTATCTCAACGCGAACAAGGGCGCGCTGGTCCCCTGGCTTGAACAACTATGGCGGAAATTTGGATATCGCTCGGGCACGTGGGCCGAGGTCTTCGGCAATACCTGGGAAGGCGGTCCTCAAGCCTTTCTGGGCTACTACCTCGCACGCTATTGCGGAGAAGTTGCCGCCGCGGGCAAAGCCGTATACAATCTGCCGATGTTCTGCAATTGGGGCTACGGTCTTGTGTGCGGACCGAGCTGGATGACAATTGACATGTGGAAGGTAGCCGCACCAAGCGTGAATGCGGTCGCGGGCGATATTTACGAATCGGATTTTGAGTTCCGGCTATCGCAATATGACCGTCAAGGCAATCCGGTGCTGGTCCCCGAATCAGGAGGCGGGTTCGCGCGCGGACTGTGGACGTACATCGAGCATAATGGAATTCTCTTCTCCCGGTACGAGGGTGAAGGTGAGAAGTTCAAGGATTGGAATAACGGGTCTTCGGGACCGTGCTACGCCCTGATCCGCGATTTGGAGCCGCTGATTATTGCCCGCAACGGCAATCTGCCCCGCACCATGCGCGCGTGGAACCAGGAGCGCATCCAGGCGGCGGGTACGGTCAATACAGGGGTTTTTGACGGGTACGGGGTAAGCGTGGCCCACAATCAGGCCGGCAATGGGATATTGGTCATGTTCAAAATGGGCGACAACGAGTATGTTGTCGGCGGCGCCAAGGTGACGATGCAGCTTCGCCGGCTCTATGATCCGGCGTCGGGAATCGGCGTGACCTCGGCCAACAGGGGACACTTCACCAATGGCCAATGGTCAAATGACAATGCTGTGACGCCTGGTTCAGGCGGCGACAACGTTTCATATACCTTCACAAATGACAACAATCAGCTCGAGTTCGTCCGTTTCAGGCTGAGCGGAACCGCTCCGAAGCCGGAGATGGCATTCAGAAGGGCGACCCGGGCATCGTCGTGGCAGGACAATGGTCATTCGCGCCAGGCAAACGATGACCTCGTATCAAGCGACTGGGTCTCAGCATCCGGGCAGCAGCCCTGGTGGCAGGTGGACCTTGAGAAGCCGTGCCGTATCGCGGCTGTCCAGGTCGTTGCTTCTCAGGCCAACGCCAACAGCTCGTGGCGCACCGCGGTTGAGATCCAGGCCTCCAATACCCCCGACTTTGCAGCTCCCAGTGTGCTGGGAAGCCAGGGAAGTATGCCGTTTGCCGACAAGGGGACCCTGACCTTGACGGTGCAGAACGCCAATGAGTATCGATACGTACGCATCAGGAAGGCCGACAACGCCACGCAATTCGGCTTTGCGGAAGCGCGAATCTTCGGCGATCCGGGGGCTACCGAATCGGTTGAGATCCCCAAGGGCCATATCAAGGAATCGGAGACCGATGAGTTCCGGGTAATCAGGACGAACGGGACAATGATTGTCATCCGGACAATGGTGACGTCCGATTTGGAGAACTGCAAGGGGGTGGCGGAGACCGAAGCGCAGATCTTCGATTGTTCGGGTCGGATTCTGCTGGTGCGGCGCGGAACAGGATCCCTGGCGCTGCAAACCGGTGGGATACATGGCGGTGTTTACCTGTTGCGATTGAGGTCGGGTACTGCCACGGCTGTTCGCACGATAGTATGGCCATAGGGGAAAATTCCAGAGTAGCATAGAGTCAACTTTTCATTCAACGAAGGAGGAGAGCATGAACAAATACCTGCATCTGGCAACAGCAACTATCATCTTGGCCGGCATGTTTATTTCGGCAAACGCCTACAACGGAAAAATGCTCAATGCCAAGGCGGTATCGGTTCAAGCGCGTCATACGGAGTGGTGGGTGCCCTTTAGCGCCTGCGAAACGCCCGATTGGTTATTTGATGGATCACTTATGGTTTATACTATTGAAAACTCCGCGGTAAAGGATAAGAAGACCATTTACAATCGCGAGCAAGGGCCTGCGCAATATCCGGCATTCAATCTGGCGGGAACAAGAATAGCTTTTTTCCGGATCAATCGGGCGCCCGCAGCCACCGGCAGCGCATGTGTTTCCGCAACCGGCGGCAAAAGCCACATCTCGGTAATCAATCCCGATGGCACAGGATTGACCGACCTTTGCGAATTGCCGGGGACCCTTAACGGCAGCATATTTCCCCTTGATTGGCCTGCCGGCGACTGGATCTACTACGAAATGCCTCATGCTGATGGTAGCTGGGGCCTGATGATATGGCGGGTGAACGCGAATACAAAAGTATCGGAAAAGGTCTGCAATGTGACCAACGACGGAAGCGATAAGGAGCTCATGTGCTCCTACTTCCAGAGATTCACCATGGCGCTTGACGGCAAGTATGCGGCATTCATGACCTACCCGAAATACGGCTGCGACTCTGAAGGAGCGGCCACGCAATTCTTCTCTCATGTAAATGGAGTGTACAGATTCCCTCCGCCAAACGGCAATCTTGGCTCATCAATGGTCGGACAGCTCAACGGCTGCAACGCTTCGGTTTCACCCAGCGGAAGAATCACCGGCAACTACTTTGCCGGCTGGCACGACGATCTGAAACTCGGTTCCCCCGATCTCTCGGCTTCCAACTCCTGGATACCCGAGGGTGTGACAAGTGGAGGTGTCAAGACGACGAATTTCACTATTAATACTATGGAGACATGGGCTGCACAGGAAATCGGCAACGGCGCCGAAACGATTCGCTGGTCGACGAACTCCGACAAATGGGTACTTCAGGGAATTGGACAGATCGGAACCGGCCACGCCAGCGGCAATATCACGGGGTGCAACCAGGTGGTGGCCAACTGGGTTGATAAAGTGGCCATAAATATCTCCAAGAATCCCAAACCCTATGTGTGCGCGTACACGAATCCGTGCTCCTCACCTGCGCCCGCGAACCTGGATCAGTCGGTGTGTTTGAGCAATGACCCTGGCGACCTTTGGGTCATAGATGCGGCAAACAATCCGAACGGCGACCGCTACGAAGACGTGGAGGGCGTATGGCATGCCGTTGACGGCACGGCCATCTCATCGGATGCGGCCTTCTCCAATCGATTCGGCGATCTTGAATTTTCGGCTATTGCACGCCAATCAAACCGGGAATTATCGCTCCACCTTCCCCATGGAAAGCAATCGAGCATCGCGATTATCGACATAACAGGGAAGAGTGTCACGCGGGTTTCTGCAACCGGCACTACGAATCTCTTCCTGCACTCACTGCCCGCGGGAGCATACTTTGTGTCGATTGACGAGCAGGGATCAAGACACCGATCAAAGCTGATGATACGCTGAACTATATGCGTTTCCCGGACGCCCCCCCAGTCCGGGACCTTGCCTGAAAAGCCCGCTGAAAAGCGGGCTTTTGCTAAAACGCCGGGCCTTCATTCGGGCCGGTTTGCGCGAGCGGGCCTCGCGCCCGGCTATGCGTTTGGGCAGAACAGCCCCCTTTTTAGTCAGATTCTTGACAAAACACCCCCCTGTTTCGTATACTATTAGTGAGGTTACCAATCAATATGAAGCGAGACTGTGAAACATCTCTCGACGAATGGCTCCGCCGCGATACGCGTAAGCCCTTGATAATACGTGGCGCCAGGCAGGTAGGGAAATCAACCGCAGTCCGCCAGTTCGCGGCATCTCAGGGCATTGCCCTCTATGAAATTAATCTTGAGAAACATACCGGTCTCGATCCGATCTTCGCCAGATTCGATGTTCCTCAGATTCTGAAGGAGCTTGAACTCGCAATCGGCATGGAAATCAAACCGGGCGCCAAGGGTATTCTCTTTCTCGACGAGATCCAGGCAACCCCTCACGCGATTGCCGCCCTGAGATATTTCTACGAGGACCGCAGGGATCTTGCAGTGATCGCGGCAGGTTCCCTCCTGGAATTCGCCATGGCCCGGCAGACGTTCTCAATGCCCGTTGGCCGCGTCGAATACCTTTACATGGGGCCCATGGGTTTTCAGGAGTATCTGTCAGCGCTCGGAGAGAGCCAACTTGTCAATGAGATCGAACGGTTCACTCCATCGGAAGCATTCTTGACAGGTGCACATGAGCGCCTGCTCATGCGGCTTCGCGACTTCATGCTGGTTGGCGGCATGCCTGAGGCGGTCGCGTCGTACGTTGCCGGCGGGTCGCTTCTGCGGGCGCCCGCAGTCCACCAGGGTATCCTCGACACCTACCGCGACGATTTCGGCAAGTATGCTTCGGGCGAAGATCTTGCCCGGCTGCGAAGGGTGATGGAGTACGCGGCCGCGGCGGTCGGCGACAAAGTCAAATATGTCAACATCAATCCTCAATGGAGAGCCGCGGAGGTCCGCCACGCCATCGACCTGCTTGCCCGCGCCAATATCATCTGTCCGGTCCACCACTCCGACGCCTCGGGCATCCCGCTCGGGGCCACCGCCGACGACACGGTCTTCCGGCTTCTCTTCCTTGACGTCGGGCTCATGAACGCCGCTTACGGCGTGACGGCACTGAGCCTTGAGACATTCAAAGAGAAACGTTTTGTCAATGAAGGACGCATGGCGGAACAGTTCGTGGGCCAGCACCTGCTGCATGCCGGGCCTGCGTATCAGAGGCCCACACTGTTCTACTGGTTGCGAGAGGGGAAGAAAGGCAACGCGGAGGTCGATTTCCTGCTCCAATGCGCCGGCCGCATCGTGCCGGTTGAGGTCAAAGCCGGCGCGGGCGGATCGCTCAAGTCATTGCATCAATTCGTGGCGGCAAAGGACTCTCCGGTTGCTCTCCGATTCGACCTTAATCCGCCATCGGTGCAGACCGTTGAGCACGCGGTGGTGACGCCGGATGGAAGGACTGCTGCGCTGAAGTACCGGCTGTGCTCGCTTCCCTTGTACATGGTGGAACAGGCATCGAGGATAGTAGCGCAGATGTGATGGACACCTCCTTGGACGATCGTCCTTCGATGCCGACGGCGAAAGACCACGTGGTAGTGATTTGTCATGAGCGCCCATGCGTAGCAACGACAGCCAGTATCATTTAAATGGCGGGGCATGGTATCGACAAAGAATCTCCCATCCTCTTTGTCTATAAGAAGGCAAAGTCCATCCAAACATCGCGCCATCACATGAGTGACTGCGCCCGGCACTGATAATCGAGCTTTGTGGGGCATTGGTTAACTATATGATTCGCCACCATTCCCATAGCCGCAGGCGATTAAGGGAAATGGGATGGTCGTCCAGCGAGCGATGCACGTACGATAAGGTGGGCGCCTAAACAAGCAGAAGATCTGGGGCTATCCTGCAAATACCGCTTAAATGCACCGGTTCACCTTGCGCGCAACCGAGCAATAAAACCGTATTTAATCAGCAATACAGCGTGAGATTTTCCCGGGTTTCAGCGTAGATTAGCAGCAGGCAGCAGGGATTTTCCCGCATGAGCGCGCCTGAGGGGGGTGTCGCTCACCGAAGGCATGTCCGTATCCGTCCGCATGAAGCAGAGCAATCGGGCTGTATCACGTATTGTATAAAGGGGGGAAGTATGGTCCGCATGATGCAATTTCGCGCGTCCCCTGCAATTCTCCTCGCCGCGCTTTTCGCTCTCAATGCCCGGGCCGCGCTTCCCACGTTCGTGACAAAAGGGGATTCAAAGCAGCTGGTCGTTGGCGGCAAGCCGTTTCTCGCGCGCGGGATCGAGCTGGCCAACTGGGCGCTGGATGCTCCATCGGACATGCAGTATGCGGACGCTTATTTCACGGCACTCAAAAATGCCGGATTCAATTTCGTTCTTGCGCCGGTCTCGTGGACCTTCCTGGAGCCCGCGGAGGGCAGCTTCAACTACGAGGTCATCGACGGCCTCATCGCTGCGGCCCGGAGCAAGGGCCTGAAACTCGGTATTCTCTGGTTCGGCGCGATAAAGAACGGCAACTACTGGTTTGCGCCGGATTGGTTTCGCAGCAATCCAACGCGTTTTTTTTCCGCGCAGACAGCAGCGGGGGTCAACAACACTGCCGGCGTCATATCTCCTTTCTGTCAGGCTGCCATGGACGCCGACCGCACGGCCTTTACCCAGCTGATGAAGCGTATCAAGCTGGACGATCCCAGCGGCACGGTCTGCGTTCTCATGCAGCCGGAGAATGAGACCGGCCTTATTACCCAGGACGAAACCCGCGATTACTGTGCGCAGGCAACGGCCGCCTGGAACGCCGCGGTACCCGCGGAACTCATGACCTACTTGACGGCACATGACGGATCGCTTATTCCCTGGCTTCAGACAATATGGAACGCGCAGGGAAAGCGCACCTCCGGCACCTGGTCGCAGGTGTTTGGGACCGATGCGAAGGCGCAGAAAATTTTCATGGCATATTACATTGCCAAATATGTGGAATACGTGGCTGCCGGGGGGCTCGCGGAGCACGATCTGCCCGCCTATGCTAATGATTGGCTTGGGAGTGTTGGAGAGCCGGGCGGCCCGATTGGCGGTCCGGAATGGGAACTCATGGACATATGGCGGGCCGCTGCCCCGCATATCGAGGCTTATGGTCCGGACATTTACCAGGGCAATTTCAAATACTGGACCGATTCATTTCATCAGAACGGCAACCCGCTGATCGTGCCGGAAGCGGGCTGCGGGTCATCAAGCGCGGCCCAGTGCTGGTATGCCTATTGCAAAGACGACGCCATCTGCTATTCTCCCTATTTTTATTGCGCCGGCAATACGGAACAGACGGTTGATCCGTCCGTTTTTTCAGCGGCCGTGGCAAACATGGCCCTGGGGACCAGCTATAAGATCATCGCCGATATGGACAGCGTTATTCTTGATAAACAAGACAAATCACCCGCCGAAATAACGGCATTCCTCAAGGATGGCGGCGAATCGGCGACCGACTGGCAGGAGAGCTTCCAGGGCTACACGGTCAAAGCGCATACGAACGGCGGCTCCGGCATTCCGCCGTTCTGCGCGGTCTTGAAAATGGCCGCCAATGATTTCGTGGCCATCGGTACGAAAATGACGCTGACGTTCACCGCTTCCGGCATAGCCGTGGTTTCGGCGGAAAAAGGACGGTTTGTGAGCAATGCATGGACGAAAAGCGCGGAGCTTGCTCTCGCGAAAAACGGCAATGATGTCTCCTATACCTTCAGCGCGGATGCGACTACGATCGAGCAGATCCGGTTTCGGCTGAGTTCGCCGGCAACCGTCGCGGAATTCTCTTCCGGGCCGGCATCCGCTGATTTCGGATTGCGAATCGTAAAGCAGGGAACCTTGCTGATCTGTCGGTTGCCCCATGGCGAACACGCGACAGCCGTTCGGATCTATGCGGCGGACGGGACGCTCATGCAATCGGTCAACGTGATTTCCGGCAACAGCATGGCCGCAATGCGTCCGATGCCCGCGGGAGTGTATTGGGCGGTCATGCCCATGGGTACGCAGCAGGCAAGAATTGCATTCACAACAGCGCAGTAATGGATATCCATCAAGGGGGGAACCGATGAACCATCGAACCGCAATCGCGCTATGCGCGGCAGTCGCCGTATCATGGACCGGCACGCAGGCGGCAAACGGCTTTGCCGTTTCCGTATCGTTCCGCGTACCGTACGTCTCATCCATGCAATGGACCTATGAGTCATGCATAAACCGCGGCAAGCTGGTGCGCTACGATATTTCCAGCAACAGCGTTACACGCCGCGATACCATCTTTCCCGGCTGGGCCCAGTGGCCGGCGATCAACCTGACCGGCACGAAAATCGCGTTTTTCCGCTGGGGCAAGCATATGGAAAACGGGCAGATCGTGGGGACAAACGACCCGAATTATGTGTCGGTTGTCAATAAAGACGGCACAGGGCTTGTCGATCTGGTGCCGGTCGCGGCGCCGCTTTCGTCGTCCGCATCCTCACGAGATCCGATGCTCGACTGGCCCGCGGGCGACTGGGTGTATTACGAGAAACCGACAAAGAGCCATGAGATCTGGCGCGTCAATATCAACAATCCGGCAAGCAACCAGCTGGTGGTGGCGTATCAGAAAAGCCCGAAGGGCGAAGATACAGGACCGATCTATTTCTACCGCTGGACGCTGAGCGTGGATGCAAAATGGGCGCTCATCTGGACCGCCGGCTATACCTGGAATTCCAATATCTGGCACTGCTTTCCTCCACCTGGCGGCGATCCGCTGGCCTGCGCGCCCAATAACGGGGCGACCTGGGCGCAGATCTGGGCGTGCAACGGCGCCATTTCACCGAGCGGGAGCTATGCTGCGCATTATACAGGCGGAGTGCATGACAATATCGAAACATTGTCCTGGGACCACAATACC
>Ga0315289_10014970_pt1 | contig 10793 bp, 18 predicted proteins | sample YL17G11_40_MG_FD_203452 | JGI IMG/M metagenome (GOLD analysis project Ga0315289, IMG submission 203452) | Sediment microbial communities from Yellowstone Lake, YNP, Wyoming, USA - YL17G11_40 | ecosystem: Environmental > Aquatic > Freshwater > Lake > Sediment | place: USA: Wyoming | collected...
TACGAAGAACCAAAACCTGGTGAACCAGCAAATCCAATTCCATATGTGGAAGTTGCACAAGATGACGAAATGCCAAAAGTTCTCTTTGTTTCTGAGTATAAAGAAACTGGTGAATTTGAGGTAGATTCTGAATCTGGTTCAGTTCCAATTGTTGATATGTTAATTCACAAGTATGTTGATTTGGATTTCCTTAAGCTTAAGGTTGACGAACAAACATTTGATAAGATAAGAGTTGCTCTTGGTATGGCTCCATTAAAACAAGCTCAACAACAAGGTCAGAAAATTCTAGATAAGGTTTATGTCAACGCCGAAAAGAATAAAAAAGATCTAGAAACAGATGAAGATAAAAGAGCAAACAGAGCTTTTTCTCTTGGTGAAGATCTAAGACAGAAAGCTGAAAGATTTCTAAACAACAAGGATAAATCATGAAATTGCACAAGTCCGTGGTAGATAAGATTCTACAAATATATGTGAATTATGGCGGCTTCCAAGATGAACGAAGACTGCGTGAGCATCTAGACAAGCTAGACTTCACCCCATATGAGAGAAAGTCAACTGATAACCAAGAAATTATTCTTGTCTTAACAGAGGATTATCTAAAAGAGCTTAACAACAAGCGATAATACACAATGACCCAACAAAAACATAATCTTGCCATTGGACAGATTATCTACATCTTGTCAAACAAGGGTCAAGTGGTTATACCAGCAATGGTGGTAGAAGAACAAACTATCCAAACTCTCGAAGGAACAAATGTTTCTTGGAAGGTTGCTATTGGAGCTGCTGGAGACAAACAAAAGATTGTCGAGTCTACTAAGCTTAATGGAGAAATTTTTGTATCTTTGGAAGATATAAAGGACTTGTTGACAAAGAGGTTAAGCCGTTTTGTTGAAGGAGTTGTTACAGACGCCAAAAAGAGAGAAACTATTTGGTATGGAAAAATCAAGCAAGATAGTAAAGTTGCTGTTGTTCCAAAACAAATAGAAAGAACCAACAAGATAGATCCAGAATCTCTATTAGAGGGAATGGATGATATTGTTGGAGATAATGATTCTGGTAATGGATTGAATGAGAATATGGCAAGTATACGTAGCCAGATAAACTTTTCTCAGTTTACAGAACAAGACAGACAAATCTCTTTGAAAGAGAAGTTAAGACAATCAATTATGCCAAGTGGTGATAGCTTGCGTGGTGGAATTGATGAAGGCGATGAAACAAGTATGGGTAGTGGCGTAATGCCAGGCCCAGATGGTCAACCAATCAAATATAACATCAAGGCATAAGGAACAATGAATCAATATAAGAAAAGCCAAAGGGTAGTGTTTAAAACAGAAGCCCACAAAGAGCTTCTTAAAGGAGCCCAGATTTTAGCAGATGCTGTCAGCAGCACAATGGGACCTTCTGGTCATAGCGTTATCATTGATAATCTCAATGGCAGCCCAACTATTACCAAAGATGGTGTGACAGTAGCAAAATCTATAAACCTTAAAGATAAACTACAATCAATGGGTGCTGAACTTCTAAAAGAAGTCGCAAGTAAAACTAATGATTTGGCTGGTGATGGTACAACAACTGCAACAGTGCTTGGTTACAACCTTCTTAAAGAAGGCAATAAACTTATTGCAACTGGTAGATCTGCAATTGAGGTCAAATCAGGAATGGATCATGCCACTCGTATTGTTTTAGAGTTTCTTAAGGAAAACTGCATTCCTGTGTCTGGTAAAACAGATATAGTAAACGTAGGAACCATCTCAGCAAACGGAGATAGAGAAATTGGTGAATTGATCACCGAGGCTATTGAAAAAGTTGGCGTTGATGGTTTAATCACTGTTGAATTGGCTAAGAGTGTTAAAACTACACTTAAACTTGCTGAAGGTATTCAGATAAATTCTGGTTTCGTTTCTCCTTTCTTTATTACAAACAATGAGAAACAAACATGTGAGTTTGAAGATCCATATGTCTTGGTTACTGCTAATAAGATTAGTTCAATGAAGGATATTATCCCAATCCTTGAACAAATAGAAAGTGTTAACAGACCTTTGCTTATTGTTGCTGATGATGTAGAGGGTGAAGCTCTACATACCCTTGTTGTAAATAAAACAAAAGGCGTTATAAAGGTTTGTGCAGTAAAGGCACCGTCCTATGGTGAACACCGTGCGGATCTCCTAGCGGACCTTGCAGTGGTCGTTAATGGCACAGTAATTGGTGCTACCAGTGAGTTGTCTTTCAAGGGACTTAAACTTGCTAATCTTGGTACTTGTAAAAGAGTAATTGTCAACAGAAACAACACAACCTTTTTGGTTGATGGTAAGAGTAATGAGGCGTCTGATAGAATCAAGACAAGAGCTGAGGGCATTAAACATGCACTTGTTTCTGACCATACCTTGGATGAACTTAGAGTTTCAAGATTCAGAGAGAGACTTGCAAGATTGTCTGGTGGTATTGCATTGATTCAAGTTGGTGGCAGTACAGAGACAGAAATCAAAGAGAAAAAGGATCGTGTTGAAGATGCTGTAAATGCTACACAAGCAGCTGCACAAGAAGGAATTGTTCCTGGCGGTGGTACTGCTCTATATTATGCCGCACAATATCTTAAAAGCATGATAAAGGCAGGTTTCTTTGTTGATCTTACAGAAGACGAGATCTCTGGTGTAAACCTTATAGCAAATGTCTGTGAGACTCCATTTAGAACAATCGTGACAAACACTGGTGTCTCTCCAGATGTCATATCTGATAAACTAAAACAGAATTGGTCAGAGACAAAAACTTTCTCTGTTGATCTAAGTCAATTGACAAGCCTAACAGAAGAAGAAGTGAAAGACTTTTTTGCCAACCTAAAAAATAAAGAAGTGAAAATTGATCAACCCAATAAATTCAAGTTTGGTTATAATGCACATACAGAAAAATATGGTGATTTGATCGAAGAAGGCATAATAGATCCAGTTAAGGTAACACGTTATGCCCTAGAACACGCAGCATCCGTTATTGGTTTAATGTTAACCTGTAATGCTGTGATTGTTAACGAGGATCAAGAGGAATAAGATTATGTGGGATAATTTAAAATCAATTGCAGAACAAAAAATTGCCAAGAAAAAAAAGGTTGTTGATCCACAACAACAGTATTTGGAAGTTGAACTTGGTAAGATAGAGAAAAAACTGTTAGCAAAATATCCTGGAGTTGAAAAGATTTACACTGATACGTTTAAAATACAGGAATCATATGAGAGAGATCTCTTAGACATACAAAATTCTCTACAAAAACAATTTGGTCCAAAGGAAATTTCTGTAAAGTCAAGACTTGAACCAGCGCATGAGCAAGAACTATGTTACAGAAGAATATCAAGTGCGATGTATCACTTTATATTGAAACCACCAACAGTAAAGAAACCAGCAAGAGAAGATATCACAATACAAGAACTGTTTTATTTTGTTGATCCAGGAACGGTTGGTCCAACTAGTCGTTATGGTTATAAAATTGCCGAACCAACAACTCTTTGGGGTCGTATAACTGCTTACTTTATGTCATTGTTTCTTTCGGTTTTAAACACATCAAAGAAGACATGGTACACCAATTCTTTCATAAGAAAGATGAGAAACATCAGCGCTAATCATGGTTTGATTCTTCCAGAAGGAAAAGAAGTAGTGGCTGAAGATCCAAGTTCAAAACTTGATGAATTTCTATTTGATGAGTTTACTAAGTTGTTAGTGGAAACAGTTCTTTTGAGAAAAGAAAGAAGGTTAGAGAAGAGAGATATAAAGAAAGTACGAAATTTCATGTTGACAGATGAGTCAATGTCTCATTCTCTAAAGAAGCTCGTAGGAGAAAAACAAAGATTGCAAATGTTAGCAGGAAATACTAAACCTTACGCAAACAGTCCACGCATTCGAGCTGACGGCGTTCGTGATTATGAAGAAAAAATGAATTCTTGTGTTACAACACTTTATCCTGAACAAGAAAAACAAAACCAAAAGATATCAGAAAGATTAGCAATTGATGAGCTTAATAGAAAGCGTCAAAAAGAACTTAAAGAAATTGAAGAAGAATCAACTAAGAAAAAAGTAGAGGATGCTAGCAAGGGAATCTTCACTGACGAAGAAAAAGAAAGAATGCAGAAACATATCAAGGGCAAGTTATGATTGAAAAAACTGCCAATGATAAAGCATTGTTTGAACAACTTTCTGCTGCTTATGGCAAGAAGAAAGCAAAATCAATAGTGAAAAAGATTAACGAGTTTAAGGTTAGAAATCCCAACAGAGTTTTTAGTTTTATCTTTGATGAGCTTGGTGGATTTATAGCTGTAGAAAAGAAAAGTAACAAATCAGAAGCTGAAGAGTTTCTTGATGGTTTAGAAAGCGGAGAATGACGTGGGAAAAAAATTTGAAAATTCATCCGTTTATGACAAAACCTGTAAAAAATATAATTCTTGGAGGCAAAACATCTTTGTCAGAGATAACAAGACTTGCCAATGCTGTTTGGAAAAAATGAGCAAAAATTTAGAAGTTGATCACATTAAACCATTTGCAGTTATATTTTTTGAAAACAATATAAGAACATTTAAGCAAGCCATGTTATGTAAAGAACTTTGGGACAATTCTAATGCTAGAGTTGTTTGCAAGTCTTGTCATCTTAAAACAGATACATTTGGTATCGGAACTAAAAATATACTAAAAGAAATGAGGAAGTTATGATCGGAGACCGAGTGGTCGTGGGCGATGGGTATACTTGGAAAGAAGAGTCTGGAGTTGTTGTAATGACATATGCTCCACAATTGAATGAAAGTGGCCATCTAAATAAGACACCAGATGGTGGTGTAGTTGTTAGTAATCAAGGCGGCGTTAAAGTTGGTTCTACTGGTGTAATAGACGGTCCAGTCATTAACGTACACAGAAGTTATCTACACAACGCTCAAAACTATACAAAGAGTTTTGGAGGAACAGATTTCATCCAAATGGTTCCAGTATTTTTGGACAAATATCAACGTGTTGGATATTTCCCAGTTGACAATCTAAGACTATTTGGTTCATTTGCAAATTAATGCATAATTAACGTCAATAAGGAATCAATAACAAATGGTATCAACTATCTTTCAAGCACCACGAAGTGGACAAAACAATGTTGCTGAATACATGTCATCTGGTTTACCATTTGCTACATCTTCAAACTCCAGTGCAACTCCATACGAGATACACTTCCCATTTTTAACAAGTGAGATTTATATTCATTGTTCTGGTTCTGGAACACCAGCAATAAGAGTTGGATTTACTTCTAACGGAGTGAAGGGGACAAACTACTTCACAGTTGATGCAACTGGAAATGGTTTTCATGGTCCATTCAGAATTAGATGCAAATCATTGTTTATCATGACTCACACAGGGACTCCAGCTTACAGCGTTACTGCTGGCTTAACTGGTATTCCTTCAACACACTTTGCAACTCTAACTGGATCTGCTGGTGACCCAGTAACTGGTATGCCACTATACATCACTGGTTCTTATGCCAATGAATATGGTTACGCTGGTATTGGTTGATTGATTGATTTGAACTAAGAAGTTTGATGTATGTGATGATGAGCAATCAACACAACACTTCTACAAATCTCTACGCATTCACGAATATGAACTATTAATCGGGCATTCTTTTTGAAGCCACGATTATAGTTTATTGCTGATGCAAGATCAACAGCCCACAATTCACAATAATCAATGAGCTCAAAGAATGTCATAGTATCATGACCTTTGATCTTTTCCCACTCTTGTTTAATGTTCGGCAAGACAGAAATGACATTAGAGAATGCCTTCTCTTTGTTGTCTGTCTTGTCTAAATCTTCTTCAATAGTATCCAGTAGGAATTCTATTGTTTGAAGTTTATTATGAATGTTTGTTCCGTTTGTGGGTATAGAAGATTTTATCATATAATGATAAGTATCTACATCTTTTTCCCATTAGTATAAAACTTAGATACCCAATCATACATTACAATGCCGCTTGCAACTGCTACGTTAAAGTCATTGATCAATCCAAACATTGGAATACTAACAACAGAACTTGCAACATTCAGTATTTCATCTGGACAACCAAACTTCTCACTGCCAAAGAACATAATGGGGCTTTCCGGCCACACAAAGGTCCTTAGATCCTCCGATTTAAGATCGGGCGGCCTGCGCTCCATTGCAACAATAGAACGCCCAGAATGGCTTTTAATAAATTCCTCTAGAGAGATATAGTTGATATCCTCAAACTTTTTACTAACAGAGGCAGCGGGACCATAAAAGTCATTTAGGTTTACTGCGTGAATCTTACCAGCAAGAAAGTTATGAGATGTACGGATAATGGAGCCCATGTTGAAATAGTTGCTTGAGTCATAGACTGCAACCTCAAATGGATGTCTTACATCCTTGATAATCTCTTTAATCTCTTCTTTTGTAAAACCACTCAAATCTGGTGCTTGTGTCATTACTTTACTCGGCGGGTTACAATTCCTCGTTCAAGATCGAATGGAGACAACTTCAACAAAACATTATCTCCTGGCAATAGACGAATCTTATTCATCTTCATCTTGCCACTCAGATGACATTTAATGACTTGTCCTGAAGTAAGCATCACTGTTACGACACCACGAATACTCTCTTGTACAACACCATCAGATTCAATATGGGCGTTGTTTGCTACGGCAGCCGCATTAGATGCTTCGATATCCTCTTGATCATCATTTTCATAGTCAACGATATTTTGTGAATTCATCTTATTGGCAGCCTCTTTTTTATGCATTTATTTTTTGTCTTTCTTTTGTTTACTTTTTGGTTTATGTGTAAGTAACTGGTAAATTAAATGGAATACTATCCAACAGATCATTCCTGATAGGATCAAACCCCAAAACATCACCACAAATGGTATTAGTAATAGTAACAGAAAACCAGCAGCAAGCCAAGAAAAAAGTGTCGGAGCTGTGTCATGTTTTCTGTTCATTATCTGTTAAATTAATACCATGTTCTGTCGCTAAATCTCTATAATAGGAATAGTTCAGTTGAAAATACGTTTGGAGATACCTATCAAAGTTAATTATATGGTCTGTAGGCGTTTTGGATAACAGCTTCATGTTGATATATTCAATATGAATAGCTTGAATAAGCTCAAATTCCTTTTTCTTAAGCTCAATTTTTGTCTTTTCGATGGCCTCTCCAAAAAAAACCATCTTACTAATGTATTCCTTTTTTGAGTTGCATTTGGTCATTAAAGCACAAATCCAATCTGTCTCTTTGCGTTTGCCTCTTTTGCCTTGAGCAAAGTCTTTTCGTGTTTTACCCTTACCATTCCTTTTACAAGGGTTATGAGCCCCCAAATATTGACACCTATAAACAACAACATTGACCATTGACTCGGATCTCTTACGGATAGAGAATAATTGATCACTACGCAACAAGCACAAGCTATTGCAGATAGTACATAATATTCTAACATCCTACCTTGAGACACATACCAATAACTTACAAACTGTAAGCTGACAGCAATCAATGTCAGATTAGAGATCAACGATTCATATGTTTTAAACATGGTTTATGTGTGTATTAGTTTAGATTTGGAAATGCCTTCCACTTCACGGTGGACCTGACATCGGTTTTGTACCCATTTTCATCCAACAACTTCTGGAGCTTGTCAATCTTGGGGGAATTGACTTCTTCAAGAATGTATACCACACCATTTTCGTCATATGAAAGATTCAATTCAGTTGTCGTCTTTTCACTAAGAAATGTCATATATGACAAGTCTGCCTTTCGTAGATAATCTTTACCTTCAGTTAGAACAAGTGCAAACTTAAAGTGTGTCGTCATTATTTACCTCTTTCTTTTATTATACTAGATTCGGGGTTGTTGTCAACAACTTTCTTATCTCATTTCCCAATTAACCAAAATTGTAAGCAAAATTACATTTTATGGTTCAACGAAGTAAACTGAAGATAATAATTGATATGTTTTCTAAACTGACTAAGTGTGGAAGTAAGACTCTCGCCTGCAATTCCAAAATATTATAACAAAACTTTAAGATCGTCATAGCTTTCTCCTGATGATGATTACCAACCATGTTTTTTAGAACATGTGCTGCTACAATATAGAAACCTTCTCAGGAGAGGCTTTCCACAGTAGCCACAACCAAAATCTTCATTTTGATCAACACGTTCAACAAATAATGGACGGATTGTTTTGAAAACTTTGGCTAATACTTTCCAATATAATTTCTTCACATGCAACATCCCTGACGACGCCATGTCTCAAATGAGTAATGAAGATGATTTTCTTCATCATACTCTCTAACACAAGATATCTCACAAAATGATTCATCTAACTCATCCATAAAAGTGTCACAACCAAATATCTTGCTCACACGAGTTAGATACACTTCTTGCAAACCTTCTTGTTTCAGAGCAAGATTGTAGATCTCAGCTCCACCAATCACAAATACTCTATCAACATTATCTAGTCCGCCAACAAGCTTGGATATCTCGTCAAAACTGTGACAAGTTGTGGCACCAGGAAATGTAACATTGTGTCTGGATAAGACAATGTTTATTCTGTTTGGAAGTGGTCTAAACTTCTCTGGGATAGATTCCCAAGTCTTTCGGCCCATTACAACAACATTTGTTTCACCTTCCTTGGTTACTGTAGTTGTTGTCTTTTTGAAGAAGGCCATGTCTCCCTTTAAACGCCAAGGAAGTTTTCCTTCAATACCAATACCGTTTTCCATGTCGGCTGCTACAATGATTGAAAATAACATTATATCGCTCTGCTTTCTTCGACGAAGTTTACACAATACTCTATCCAACTTATTACTTCTGTTGATTTTAGAGTTGCATGATGCTGACGAAACTCTACCGTATCATACAACGCCAGCGACTTTAAATTCATTTTCAAATATCTTGTATTAAAAGAGTCTGCGATTCTTGTCTTGGTGTTTGCCCGTGCAAACTTAGCTCCAATAACAGGATCTTTCAACATCTCTCTCATACTCAAACAATACTTGTTATTATTTCCCCTTCTTGCCTCTTCCATCCTTTTGTCTATTTCATCTTCCTTGTCTGCGTATCTCTCTACTAACTTCTTTAACTGGAATAATTTAAAATCCCTTACAGACACATGGACATGCAGACCACAGGTAGCATTAACAGAAGCCCCAGAATTCTTTAAAAGGCTCACAACCGCCTTGGCTTGGTCTAAACCAGACTGGTTGCAGAGTATGGGAGAAACTAACTCACCAGACAGTTTGTTGTGAGATATAAGAGACCTATCATCGACTAACTTCCAATAATGAAGTCCATCTATTGTTTTAGAAATACGAACAGGGAAGCCTTGTTGTTTAAGGACTTCCCTGAACGTGTCTTTCTTTATACCGACAAACTCTAATTCAAAACCAAATGTTCTATTATTGTTGTTTATCATAAATTGGTGATCCATAAGGGAGTCGAACCCTTGTCGCCGGGATGAAAGCCCGGAATTGCTAACCGCTAAACTAATGGACCATTAATAATCGTCTCTCCGATTTGTCACGATCTAGTTGTAGTGACCCTAACCAAAACCAGTTTATAACCAATAATAGTTGATCACTCCCGTCGTTGTCACATTGTCAAACATTTTACTGTTTGAAAAATTGGTGGGCCGGATGGGACTCGAACCCATGGTGTGGAATAAAAGCTTAAAAGGCTTCTGCAATCGCCGCTATGCCACCGGCCCATATTAAATTTTGGTGGGAGCTGAAGGAATCGAACCTCACAGCCATAAAGACATTGCGTTTACAGCGCAACCGAATCTTCCAAGATCGTAATCAACTCCCATACTTGATGCTCTCTAACTATATCAAAACTTTTTCTTTCTGTCAATCTTTTTCTTTTGTGTTAAATCTTACTTCACAATAACTCTATTTTTGGGAATTGTCATTATAACCCCAAGCTTCATCTGCTGAAGCTACCCCAAAGTCTTTCACTCTCTTAACCTTAATAGCAGCCTCAAGCATTTCTGGATTTGGTTGAGTACCCTTCTTCGATATCCAATGATGTCGCTTTTCATTCCACTTGTAATGGAAACTCCTAAGAAAGAATAGACGACCTTTCTTTAGAACAAGATCTGTATCTGTCTTGGATATAACCTTATACTTTTTATCAAGTATGCCGACTTTCAATTCATCCAAAAATGTAAAAAACAGTAAAAATCCTACGCCGCCCAGCAAAAATCCTACTATAAACGACTCAATCATTCTAAATCTCTTTTCTCAAAGCAATTTCAAATGCCCTGTGATCTTGTCAAGATTCTCAGAAAAGTCTGGACCAAACGCCGCACAAGTTAGTGTATCAACTCCATCAAACTCTGTCAAGCCACAATCAATGATTGGTGATACTGTAATCTCGTAATCCTTTGCTCTTTGAATCAAATCCAACAATTCTTGTTCTGAATCACAACGAACAACAACCTTGGTAAACTGACCAAAGATCCATGCACGTTGAACGGCAGTCAACTCAACTTCAATGTTGTTGGAATGTTTGTTTTGATCAAGAAACCATTTCATACTTGCATGAGCACCTTGGGCAATCATCTTACCCTTACGCATGTTGAGATCGTTTCTGACTACAATAACTTGTTTAATGCCCATTGTTTTCCTTATACCTTTTATATAGGTTTTTATTGTAAACTGCAAACGAACTTGAATCGTTTGTGATATCTTCCCAATCGCCCCACTTCACAAGACCTTCTTCGGTAGACGAAGAAATTTCTCCAACATATTTGGTTGCATTGAAGGTATGACAAACA
>Ga0315289_10014971_pt1 | contig 10792 bp, 9 predicted proteins | sample YL17G11_40_MG_FD_203452 | JGI IMG/M metagenome (GOLD analysis project Ga0315289, IMG submission 203452) | Sediment microbial communities from Yellowstone Lake, YNP, Wyoming, USA - YL17G11_40 | ecosystem: Environmental > Aquatic > Freshwater > Lake > Sediment | place: USA: Wyoming | collected...
CTCTTTTCCTTCCTTCGACACAAAAAACAGATTATGCTCTTCCGCCGTCCCAAGGACTACCAGGCCACGCAGCAGCCCCTGGCCCCGGCGCACAACGCGCAGAACGTCCCGGCTCAGTAGGAGAGCTAAGAGAAACAGAGACGAAAAACGAGAAAAACAAACGACAACCTTTTCAAAGAAAAAAAACAACACTCGAAAATGAACGAAAAACAACAACACTTCCCGCGCGGTTCCCCCTTGCTTCTGCACACTCAAATCAGAGTATGATTTTTCCTTTCGGGCCTTTCCTTCCGCGATCCTTTTCTTCCACTCAAGCGGGAAAGGGGGGAGGGACGAACAAGGAAAAGAACACGCAACTTTTTGTCTGCTTTTTTTTCCCCTTCTTCCCTTCTCTCCCGTCCCCTCTGCTGTAACAAAAAAGCAAAAATCTGGAAACCAGCGACCGGTCACTCTCGCCTCTCTGCTCCGGGACACACGCACACATTATCTTTTACACGCTCTCCGCGGGCCTCTGCGGGCAGAGCAGGTTGTAGAAGGCGTCGTCCACGAACAGGGGGCCGCCCGCCGCCGCCGAGTCCCCCGGCCTCTTCCACGCCACCCAGCCGCCCTTGACGACGGCGGCGGCAGCGGCGGCCGCTTCCCTGCCCGGGGCGCCCGCGCCGCCCGCGCCGCCGCCGCCCGCGCCGCAGTAGTGGGGGTCCAGGATCAGGAAGCGAGCCTCGCCGCTGGCCGGGTCGAAGCAGCAGCCGAGGCAGGTGTAGGCGAGCACCCCCCCGCCGACCATGACGGGCGTGCCCTGCGACCGGAAGTGCGCGACGAGCGCGCCCGCGGCGGCCGGGGAGCCCATCTCCGACCCGCGGGCGACAGGGATCACTTTCGACTGGATCCCCGCCAGTTCCTCGAGCACGAAGCTTATCTCCAGGGCCCCGATCCATTGCTTTGAGCCGACAAAGGTCGGGGGCTTGTCGCCCACGGAGACGAGGGCCCTCTGGATCTCCGCGTGCGTCGGCGGCGCTGTCGAGCGCCGACGCCGACGCCCTTTGCCGCCGCCGTCGCCTCCGTCGGCGTCGTCGGCGTTGGCGGGCAGGAAGTGGTTTTCGGCGAACCACGACCACAGCGTCTGCAAGGAGCGGTAGGCGCAGCCCCACCCCCTGTCGTCCTGGGAGTCCTGGCCATAGTGGTGGTACCTGTACGACCCGGCGACGCAGGCGCAGGAGAGCGAGGGCGACGCGGGGAGCGGGGGCTCGAAAGGCAAGGTCGGAGCTTTCGAAGGCTTCGGAGACTTTGGGGGCGCGAAGGAAGGGAGGGAGCGGTGGACGTCGAGGAGCTTCTCTCCTCGGTCCCCTGCGTCCCTCCTCTTCGTCTTGGACGTGGCTGACGCGCTGACGAAGTCGAAGGCGGCGGAGGTTCGCAGCAGAGGCAGCCCCGGAGGGAGGCGGAGAGCCCTTCCGAGGGAGGCCCTGGCTGCAGCAGCAACAGCAGAAGCAGCGTCAGACGCCGACGACGGCGAAGAAGAACAAGTCGCCTCTTCCTTCTCCTCTTTCTCCTTCTCCTTCCCCTTGTTCTTTTCCTTTTTCCTCTGCGGGACAAGCATCAGCGGGGTCACGAATACGGGAAGGCCCGGGAGCAGAAAGGGGCAAGCGCGCAGAGGAGAGATCGAGCAAGGAGAAGGGGCCGCCGAGCTCGCTGCCGCCGCCGTCGCTGCCATCGCCGCCCGGAGCTGCCTGGAGAGGGCAGACCGCAGCGCCGCAGCGGCCTCGCCCGCCGTTGCGGTCTTCGGATAGAGCGCCAGCGCGTCCAGGACGAGCTCCCCCTCCCCGCGCAGGCGGCCCCTACGGGGGGGGCCCGAGCAGGAGGGGGAGGGAGCGGGCTCGAAGACTGCCGTCGGCGCTGGAGGGCGTCCCCTCCCCCCGCCCGCCCCGAGCAACGCGGGCGGCGGCGGGGGGCTCGCGTGCGGGGTCGCGAGCAGGGGGGCGAGGAGGGAGCTCGAGAGGGGCGCCGGCCCGTCCCCGGCGAGCACGAGGGGGCGAGCGCGGGAAGGAGCGGGAGGGAGAGGAGGAGCAGGAGCGCCCCTGGAGGAGGCGGGGCCCCCCGCGCCGTCGCCGCCGCCGGCATCGTCGACGACGAACGCAGCGTCCCCGGGGTCTTCAGCGGTGCCGTCACCGCAGAGCTCCGCGAGGCACGCTGCCGCCCCTTCAGTCCCACCTCTGACCCTGAGGGGCCCGCAGCGGACCGCCGAAAAGCGCTCGGCGAGCCATGGGTCGACCAGTCGAGGGCTCGAGAGCGCGGCGACGGCGGGCGAGAGGAGGAGGCGGTGCGCCTCCGCCGCTGGCGCCGCCGCGGCCCCACCGTGTTCTTCCTCGGCGACCTCGACGGGCTCCCTTCTGCAGAGCCACACGGCCTCGCCGCTCCGGGAGTCGATCGCGACCGTGATGTCCCTCCCGGGAGAGGCCCCCCCCGCCGCTGCGCGAGCGGCCTCCGCCGCGGCCGAGGCTGCGTCGGCGAGCGAGGAGCGGGAAGAGGGAGAGGACGAGGGAGAGGGAACGAGGAGGGCGGCGGCGCCGACGACCGAGACGCCGCCGGGGAGCAGCGCCGTCGTCGCCGCTGTTGGTGGTTATCGTTTCTTAGCGTTCGCCCGTCAGCAAGGGAGGAAGATGACGCGCGAACTGCCCGGCCCATGCATTCGCTTGCGGGAGAAGAAACGAGGGAAAAAAAAAAAAAAAAAAACGCACCGAGGTCCTCGGAGAGGGTCCGGCCGGGCGTCGCGCGGACGACGCCGACGGCCCTGGTCGCCTCCGTCCCGCCCCTCGCCGTTTCCCCGAGAGAGACCCCGATCAGCCACGCAGCGATCGGGGAGGCGAGGGGAGGCTCGGCGCCCTGCTGCTCGAGCAGCGACGCGGCAGCCCGGGCGTCCTCGCGGAGGGCGGCGAGGACACGAGGGTGGACGCTGAGTTCGATGGGTTTTTTTTCTAGTCGGCGCATTTTCCTCGCTTCTTTCGGACTTCCTCCGCGACCTCTCACACGCCAAGCTCCACAGACACAGCAGATCCCGAGGATCTCGATGCGCTGCGAGAGCGGTACGCGGCGAAACTCGCCACTTTCTCCACTTCGGTCCGCGACGAGTGCAGGAGGAGGCAACGAACAAACGTTCCCTCGGGAGTGAGTGATTGAGAAAAAAAGAGCGAGCGACAACACGGTGGGCGAAACTTACTTCTGATTTTTCTTCTCCGTTGGTCAACGTCTTCTTGCTCAGCGCTCTCTTCCCACATTCAAGGCAACGCTCTCTCCTGCCTCCCTCCCTTCTGCACCTCTCAATATATTCGCCGCATCAAGCAACACCAAAATCCCTCTAAAGAAACTGCGACTTCGACTTCGAAAATGACGAAGGAAGTGACCTCAAACTCACCGACGCCCTCATCGCCCTCTATTTCGCCGATCACCGTCGGCGTCCTCGCCCTGCAGGGCTCCTTCCGCGAGCACTCGACGGCCCTGAGGCGCCTCCCTGGTGTTACGGCCCTCGAGGTGCGCTCGGCAGAGGAATTGAAGGAATGCGACGGGCTCGTCATCCCTGGCGGGGAGTCGACGACGATGGCGCTCGTCGCTGAGCGGTGGGGGCTCGTCGGCCCTCTCAAAGAGTACTCGAGCTCCGGGAAGCCGCTGTGGGGCACGTGCGCGGGCCTGATCTTCCTGGCTAACAGGGCAGTCGGTGCGTCGTTGTTGGGATACGGAGAGGGAGAGAGAAACGATTCAAGTTTTACTATTTTCTTGTTTTTCTCGCCGACGTCTCTCTTTCGACATCGACCTCCTCTGACGCTCTCGTTCCCTCTCGTTTCTCGCCTTTCTTTCTCCCAGGCATGAAGGAAGGAGGCCAGGCCCTCCTGGGCGGTCTCGACGCCCTCGTCTCCCGCAACTTCTTCGGGGCCCAGGCCGACTCCTTCGAGGCCACGCTCCCGCCGCCGGAATGCCTCGAGCCGTTCCTGGCGGCCGCGGGCTCCGTCGCGAGCGAGAACGGGGGCTCTTCCTCGTCGCCGGGCTTCCGCGCGGTCTTCATCCGCGCGCCGGCCGTCCTCGAGACGGGGCCCGGGGTCGAGGTGCTCGCGGAGCTGGAGCTGACCGACGAGCAGGTCGAGGCCGCGCTCCGCTCCAGGGCCGCAGGCAGCGGCAACAGCGGCGGCGGGAGCGGCCCCGCAGCCGCCGCCGCTGACGCCGCCGCGCCTTCGATCCCTCGAAGGGTCGCCGTCGCCGTCAGGCAGGGAAACCTGCTCGCGACGAGCTTCCACCCGGAGCTTACCGACGACTCGAGGTGGCACGCGCTGTTCGCGGAGTCGGCAAGGGAGAGTGCGAAGGCGAGGAGGAGCGGGAGCGGGAGCGAGAAGCTGGGAGAGTCGTCAGAGGCGAGGGCGAGCGTGGTTGCTGCTGACGCCGCCTCATCTGGCGCGTGCAAGTCCCTCGGCCGCAAAGTCCAGCTGCCGGCTGACCTCCCGGTGCTTGCCCCGGGGCAGAAATATTAAGTTGGAAACAAAGGAGAAGAACTTGCAACATTTCATCATCATCACACGGGAAAAAACGGGAAAAAAATCAAGTGGCCTTTTTTTAATTTCATCAACTATCTCTCTCTGGATACCGTTTTCTATTCGCCATCGTCTCTCCCTATGTATCGTGGTCTCTCTCTCTCTCTCTCTTTCTCTTACCTCTCTAAAGTCTCAATCTACTTGCGAAGGAGGAGCCACCCGAGGGCTCTCCCAAACGGCGTCCTCATCCCCGCTGCTCCTCCCTTGCCTCCGCCGCCGCTCTTCAGCGCCACAGAGGTCGCCGCCGCCGAGGGCAGCCCCGCCACCGCCCTCGCCGCCTCCTCGTCGCCCACCTTCTCCTGGAGGGGCTGGATCCTCCCGGTCACGCGCATCAGCCTGCGCAGCTCCGCGGCCTCCTCCCCGAGCTCCGAGAGCGACGCCAGCGGCAGCCTCCACCCCCAGTTGGCGCCCCCCGCCGTGCCGGGGAAGTTCATCCGCGCGGCGTTGCCCAGCCTGAGCGCGTCCTGCATCTGGAACACGGCCAGGCGCGCGACGGACGCGGCCGAGGCCCTGACCAGCGCCCCGGCCGGGTCCCGCGCCGCCCCCTCCCCCAGGTAGGCGAGCAGGTTCCTCCTGTCGTTCGCGTTGGCGGACCCGCCCTCCCACCAGCCGAGGCACGTCTCGTTGTCGTGCGTGCCCGGGTAGGCCACGGTCTCCACGGCGTGGTTGTGGGGGAGGTGCGGGTTGGAGGCGTCGGAGCCTTTTTGGCGTTTTTTTTTTTCGAGGGAGAGGGGGGGGGGGGGTGAGGAGGACAGGGGGGCAAAGAAGGAGGCGAGGTCTCTGTTTTTTCCCTCCAAGGTGTCCACCCTCTCAAATACAGAGGGAGCTGTTCTTCGAACTCACCCCATGCGAACTGCAGGACCGCCATCCCGGGGGCGCCGAGGGCGAGCCTCAGCTGTGGTGAATTGGGGGACGATTCGAGAGAGAGGACGCGGGGTGGCGAGAGTGAGTCTCCTTGTCAGAGATCCTCCGCCCCGTCCTCGGTCGAAAGAGCGGAACCGCGACAAAAAAAAACTCAGACGCGCCTCCGTCACGTCGGGCGTGATCACCCCCAGGTCCTCCGCGATGATCGCCACCTCCCCGATCTTCCCCCTGACGGCGTCGAACAGCTCCCGGCCGGGTCCCGACACCCAGGACCCCTCCATCGCCGTCCCGGCGCCCGCCGGCACCGACCAGTAGCCAGCAAAGGCCCGGAAGTGGTCGACGCGCGTGAGGTCGTAGAGCTCGCGCGCCCTCTCGAGCCTGCGGGCCCACCAGGAGAAGCCCTCGCGCTGGTGCGCGGGCCAGTCGTACAGAGGGGAGCCCCAGAGCTGCCCCGTGTCCGAGAAGGCGTCGGGAGGGACGCCGGAGACGGCGCGCGGGGAGCCGTCGTCTCCCAGCGCGAAGAGGTCCCGGTGGGCCCAGACGTCGGCCGAGTGGCCGCCGACGTAGATGGGCATGTCGCCGACGAGGATGACCTCCTTGGAGTTGGCGTAGGTCTGTGGTTTTTGAGTTTTGGTTTTTGTTTTCTCGAGGGGTTTTTCGAGGTTTTTCCTTTCGATCGCCGGGTCGACGCAACGACCATCTCTCTCTCTCCTTCTCTTCCTCCAGTCTCCCCCCCCCCTCTCTCCCCCCGCCCCTCCTCTCACCTTCAGCGCCTGCCACTGCCTGTCGAACAGGAACTGCAGCGCCACGAACTCGTCGATCGCGTCCGCGTACTCGGCGCGAGCCTCCGACAGGGCCCCCTCGTGGCGGAACCGCAGCGGCTCGGGCCAGAGCCACCACTCTGCGACCTTGGAGCACGAGGGGTCGAGCGACGACAGCGCGTCGAAGAGCGCCGAGTCCTCGACCCACGCGTGCTCGCGCCTCCAGCGGCGCATCTCGCCCGCCAGGCTGTCCGCGTCGTCGTTCGCAGCGTTCCGCGCGCGCGCCACCAGGGTTTTGGCTGCTTTCGAGAGCAGCGGGGCCTTGGCCGCGGAGGCCGCCGGGTAGTCGACGCTCTTGGTCCCCCTGCGCCCGCCGACGCCGCGGCCGGCGCGCCTCGGCAGGCTCCGCAGGGCCTCCGCGGCGTCCTCGGCCCCAACGAGCCCGTCCCCGACGAGCGCGTCCGGGCTCAGGAGCAGCGTCGAGCCGCAGAGCGCGTCCCTCCCCACGTAGGGCGACCAGAATGCCGTCTCGGGCGGCACGAGCGGCAGGACCTGCCAGGCGCCGACGCCCGCGGCGGCCAGGAAGTCGACGAAGGCGAAGGCCTGGGGGCCCAGGTCCCCAACGCCGTGAGGCCCCGGCAGCGACGTCGGGTGGAGGATGATGCCCGCCCTGCGGCCCGAGGGCGGGGGGCGGGGGATGTGGGCGTAGGAGGGGTCGAGCGGGGAGCCGGCGGGCAGCATGGCGCGCACGGAGGTCGAGGTCGGGGGCAAAGGAGGAGAGGGCACTCCGATGCTTCGCCGGACCGAATGGAGGCCGGCCGCTTTCTTCGTCGGCTGGGAGGCTCTCGCCAATTCAACGGCACCAGTGCAGACCGAGGCGATTACGCGCGTCCTCGGACCGCAGCTGCCGCGGAGGGCGGGCGGAGGAGCCGAGAGGGTAGGACGCGAAGCGAGCAGCATCGAGTCGAGAACGCAAAAAAAAACTCGTGCCGCCCTTGTTTTGGACGACGAAGAAGAAGAAAGGACCAGCTCCTGGTTGTTCCCCCTGTCTCTCCTTTCTAAGTCTCGATCTGATTTAAAGAGAGAGTATACAAAAAGATGATGCCTCTGTGGAGCGACTGAAAGTGTGTGAGAGAGAGAGAGACAGAGAGGTGGGGGTACAGGGAACCGTGTCTCGGGAGAGAGGAGGAGGTCGAGGGTCAAGGGCGGCGAGAGCATCTGTTGGCGACGGCCAACAGACGTCGCAGAGCATTGACCGCTGAACACTTCTGCGTTCTCAAAGCTCTTCGCGTGATCTTTTACCCCCTTTTCTTTGCTCCAAGAGCGAACTTAAGATGTTTTTGACGCACGGCGAACGAGAAAAGGGACGCGAAGACGGACCTGAAGCGTAAAAGGAAGAAAACGATGGAGAGAAACCAATCGAGCGGCGATTCGAGTTCTGACGAGAGACGGAAAAAAACTCGCTCGCTCGCTTTCAGCCTGAAGGCTTTTGACTCACACTTTCCCTTTTTATTTTTTCGGTTTTGCTCTTCTTAAACCCCGTACGTCTGCTCCGAGACTTCACCTTCCGGGATCTTCTACCTTCTACTCTCCCACGATTCTGCTTCTATCTGGGCTCCAGACTCCCTTGGTGAGTGCGATTGAAGATCGACAAGAGCGAATGCGGAGCAGAGGGAGGGCTCAACAGCGTCGCGAGCGTCGGGTCGGCGAATTGAGCGCACTGGATGAGGGGCGCTAGCCAACAAAAACAAACTCGGACCCCTCCCCCGTTTTCTTTTTCCATACGCTCTTTGACCACCGCGTCGACTGATTGCGAGTTTTGATGTGCTTCCCATCCCATCGATAGTAAAAAGAGAAGAAAAGGGAGGGAGGATTGCGTTTTACAGGGAGGACGGCATGAGATTCCCCTTCGAAATCTCGACGCGCTCTTGCGTCCCCCAAGTCTTCTCCCTTCTGACCCTTTTTTTTATTTCCATCCACCCAATACAAAACAGGCTCTCTCCTCGTCTAGGGCTGTATACTTGCTTGACTAGTAGCCCTTAGAATGTCTGAAGTCTCCACCGCCTCGAGAGCGACGGCAGCGATCGCCGTCGCCGTGGCCGGCGCGGCCGCGGCCCGCGCGGTGGCATCATCGTCGGCATCATCGTCTTCGGAGTCGACCTTTTCTTCCATCGTCTCCGGGGCCGGCGCCCCGCTCGCCGCGGCCCTGGTCGCCGCCGTGCTCGCCCTGACGGCAGTGCGCCTGCTCTTTGAGTTCGCCGAGTGGGCCCGGTGCTTCTACTACCTCGGCAAGGTGCGTATTTTTCTATCTTTTTTCCTCTTTCATCGGAGAGAGAGCTAGCCGCGCCGTCGCACTCTCCAAGGAAAAAGAGGAGAGGCTCGTCGCTTTCGCTCCCCCTTCTTTTCTTCCTTCTTCTTCTTCTTTCAGCCCCCCTCCCAAATCCCCCCCGCCTCTCACCATGTTCCTTCCTCTTCTTCTCCGGTCTGCTCTGGCGTGAAACGTCTCCAAAAAAAATCATAAATAACTAAACAAAAAACAACAACAGATCCCGCACCCCAAGGGAGGGCTCGTCAGCGGCAACGTGCTCTCGATGCTCGCGCCCGACCACCACCGCGCGCTCCGCGCCTGGTCGGCGGCGCACGACGGCCTCTTCTCGATGCGCCTGGTGCACCGCCGCATGCTGGTAGCATCCGACGCGCGCATCGTCAACACGCTGTTCGGGGCCGGCGAAGGGCTCGACAAGTGCCTCGAGCCGCCGCTGGGACGCAAGATGATCTCCCAAAACGGCAGGGACTCGCTGTTCACCGCCGGCACCAAGTCGGCGCACTGGCGGCTCGTGCGCAAGGGGACGGCTCCGGCTTTCGTGATGAAGAACATCAAGGGGTCGTTTCCGGGCATTGTTTCCATCGCGAACCGGATCGGGGACGCGCTGATGGAGTCGGGAAGGGACCACGACGTCGACATCAACAACATGTGAGTTTTTGGGTGTTTTTCCCCTCGTTTTTTTTTTCGTTTTTTCGTCGACTTGTCGCTCGGGAAGAAAAGAGCGGAGCGCCGCTCTTTTCTTCTTCCCTTGTTCTCTCTCTTTCCTCACTCTTTCTCTCCGCTCTCTGAAAAAAGCGGAAAAAAAAACAAAGGTACATGCGCTTCGCGATGGACATCACGGGCGTCGTCGGCTTCGCCAAGGACTTCGAGACCTCGAAAGTCCTCTCGGACTCGGCGACCGACGGGCTGTTCGACGTCCTCAGAGACGGCATGCTCGAGCTCTACAAGCAGGCGACGAATCCCGCGAGGCCGGCCATGGTCTGGGACGCGGGGGTCCGCAAGGGGGCCGCGGCCTGGAAGACGTACAAGCTGCACATGCGGGAGCTCGTGGCGGAGGTCAAGGCGCGGGGGCCGCCGGCCGCCGCCGACGAGTCGATCGCTGCGCACCTGCTGCGGCTCCGCGACCCCTCCGACGGCGACAAGCCGCTCGACGACGCCGCGCTCGCCAACGAGTTCGGCGTCTACTTCGCCGCCGGGATCGAGAGCGCGGGCAACGCGATGACCTGGACGACCTACCTGATCTCGCAGCACCCCGAGGTGGAAGCCAAGATCGTCGCCGAGCTCGGGGGCGCCGGGCTGCTGGCGACGGCCGAGAGTCCGACCCCGCGCCCCGTCGAGTACTCGGACCTCGCGAGGCTCCCGTACCTGGGCTGGGTCTGCAAGGAGGCGATGCGCGTGAGGCCCGTGGCGTCCTCGGGCACGACCCGCCGCGTCGCGCGCGACCTCGTCATCAGGGGCCACCTGGTCCCGAAGGGCTCCGTCGTGCTGTGCCCGCTCGACGCTGTGCACCACCTCGAGGCCAACTGGGGCGCGGACGCTGCCGTTTTCAGGCCCGAGCGGTGGGGAGAGGCCGGGTGCGAGTACCTTCCCACGCTCAGCAAGAGCGGGAGCGTGGTGAGCGGCGACGTCGCCCTCGAGGCGAGCAGCGGCTCGAGCTCGAGCGCCGCCGTCGACGGCGACGCCTACCTCGCGGCGCAGGGCGACGTCGCCGACGTCGAGCGCGAAAAGGTCAAGAGGTTCATCCCGTTCTCCGTCGGGCCGCGGCAGTGCATCGGGCAGTCCCTGGCGAGGCTGATGCACGACGGCGGGATCGCCGCCCTGTACCAGCGGTTTTCGTTCAGGCTGGCCGAGAGGGCCGGGACGCCCGAGCAGGTCGAGAGCGAGGTGGTGCTGAGGCTGACCTTGCAGCCAGGGAAGGGCCTGTGGATGAACGCGGTCCCCAGGGTCTAGAGAGAGAGAGAGAGAGAGAGAGAGCGGTGTTTGTTCGTCGTCTTCGGGTCTCTTGGTCCGAGTCGGGGAAAGAGAGCAGATCGAAAGAGAGAGAAAGTTGTTTTGGTTTTTCTTTTTTTTGTCCTCTGCTCCGAGTGCTTTTTTTTTCGTTTTGCTTTCCGTTTTGCTTTCCCCGTTTCCCTACCACCATCATCCATTTGATTCCTCCCTTTTTCAGTTTTTTCTCGTGCGGAGCGATCCCATTTTTTCTTCGTTTATCTATTTCGTGTGCAAAAATTAAACGAAAATGGCTGCATCAGCCTCTGATTTGGAAATTCGAA
>Ga0315289_10014972_pt1 | contig 10792 bp, 1 predicted proteins | sample YL17G11_40_MG_FD_203452 | JGI IMG/M metagenome (GOLD analysis project Ga0315289, IMG submission 203452) | Sediment microbial communities from Yellowstone Lake, YNP, Wyoming, USA - YL17G11_40 | ecosystem: Environmental > Aquatic > Freshwater > Lake > Sediment | place: USA: Wyoming | collected...
GTGTCGCTCCTCATCTGTAGCGCCCCCATTTACTGAGGGCGAATGTTTCCCCGTCCCGAATAAGTCGGGACGCTACCTATTGATATTTCACCTTTGTCTTAATTCGCCTCTGGTCCCCGAGGCCGCCCAACAGCTCTTTCTCAACGCCAACGACTCACCCGTCACACGCTTCGGTGTGCGGCACATCATCGGCAAATACGCGACCAAAGCTAAAAGCCAATGCCCATTCCTTGCCGTCACATGATAAAAAGCCCCTTCATACTCAATTCGCAACGGCCTCGCCATAGCCTCCCTCCCCAATATTGGTTTTAAATGATCATAAGAAAAGTTTAATAACCCTTTTCATAATTTAATAAATTTGTCAAATGTCAAGGGCTTACCCCTTTCTCTACTGACCCCTTTCTCTAACTTCAAGTGAGGGATTAGAAAGTCATTCCCTATGTAGCATTCTTCAATGAGGAATCGGTTCGTAACCTATAGTGTAGAAGGAAAAAGGGTCACTCTGGTTGATGTAGGAGGTCTGGATCCAACAGCTGTTGCGGGCATCGTCAGAGATCCTGACTTCGTCCAGGCATCCTTCAGTCAAGAACCAATTCAGCCAATCCGTCTCTCCCCGCCACACACCTAAAGTAACCACTCCGGTAACAGGGCCCCAACCGGGATACCAGGTGAAATTGGTCTTTTTCCCATTTACGAACCCTTCCAGCTTGGTGCCATCATATCGGGCGACGAGGTGAACCCAGGTGTTATGAGGTTGCCCGTTGGCGATCTGGTAAGTGGGCGGCGGAACGTCATCGTAGAACTGAACACCCATCGGGCCGTCATCATAGCTGGTTAAAGTTCTGGAGCCATGGGTGTTGCCATCTTGAATGCTCACCATCGCTTGCCGGCCACCCCAGTAGGAAGAACTTTTCACCCAGGTCTCGATGGTGAATTTTCCACTATTTGACAACCTGAGGGTTTTTGAAGAGATCAAGTAATCCCAGCCGCGGAATTTTAGTCCGTACCCAACCTGGGCCTCGACACGATTGGAATCAAAATTACTGCTCTGGGGAGTGAGATCAAGGGCATTGATGGTCGAGTCATAGATTATGCCATCACTCCGGGGGAGCTGATTCAAATGGTAAACCCCCTTGTAATGACTATCCCATACCGCAACTTGGTTTTCCGTAGGTTGAGAGATCCCGGGATCGCCATATTCCATGGTAATAACCGTGCTGGTGGAAATCGAGAGAGTGGGGATCTTCACCCAGGCGATCAGTCTCCCTGTCGAGCCGTCATAGTACTCCACTTCATGGGCGAGCTGGTTTTGATTGGCATCCTTAAAAATAATGTCGTAGCCATTGATATTTTCCACCGATCCACCGTAGGACCTGTACCTCAGCTGAGCGTCATCCTCAATCTCGATGAGGAGAGGGAAATCGATAAGGTCTGAGGAACAGTTGGCACCCAATTTCGCCTTGTCAATGATGATCTGGGTGACTATTCCAGAAGTGAGTAGAGGATTCTTGTGAACGATCAGGGTGGCTATAGCCTCATGGTTAACCACCCTCCCCTTGGCCTTGACGACTATGTCGTATGCCCCTGGCAGGAGCGATTTTGATGTACTCAGAGTGAGAGTAACATCTCTGGGAAGGGTTACCTGGCTTGTACTAAGGTCAGCCCTCATACTCCCTGGGACTCCCACAACTTCCAAGGTAACAAAGCTGTCAAAGCTATCAAATGGATTAAGGGTGATGGTATAACTTGCCTCTTCGAGTTGTTTGATGGTCTGGGTCTTTGGAATGATAACCATTTGAAAGTCCGTTAGGTCTAACGAGAGACTGAGGTCATGGTTTTTCCCTCCTCCACTGGCACTAACTTTCATGGAATAAGAACCGCTCCTTACCTGACCTGTTGGGATCATCTTAAGAATAGTTTGAACTACCCCGCCTGAGAGGGAGACAGGATTGAGAGTAAAGGAAGCGGTGAAACCCTGCGGGCAATCCTGGATTGAGAGGCTCACCTCTCCGCTAAAGCTCCTTAGAGGTGTCAGGTTAAAATTATATTGCCCCGTCTCTCCCGTTTCGATCTTCCAGAATCCTACATCACTTGTGATCGCAAAGTCCTTATCCAGTTTTAAAGTAATGGCCTTCTGGGTTCTAACATCCCTTCCCTCGATGGTTTGGTAGATCGTATAGAGACCCTCTGGGAGATTTTGATCTGTTAGCCAGGATGTGTCGATTGTTATTGTGGCCATCCCGCCAACGGATGTAATGGTCTCCGGTTTTGTAAATACCTGAAGCCCAGAAACATCTTTAACCGTTGTCGTCAGGATGATATTGGATAATGGATCTTTTAAAAGGTTGGTGATAAGGCTTGTAATAGATATGGGTTCCCCTATTGGATAAATTTCTTTCTCGAGGTTTGTAGACAGGGTGATTTCAGGCACTGTGAGGGTGATTTGAGACTCGTTATTGGTTTCGTTGAACTCATTAACCACGTTGTTCGGATCTATTACCGCATAGATGGTGTTGCTTCCAGACCTTCCAAGACAATTGAGGTTAAAGGTAAAGGTCTGGGATTCCTTCGATGCAAGACCTTTTACCCCCAAGGTAGCGAGGAGTTTATCTGAAACGATCATGCCGTCGTAGAGCTTAAGTGTCGTAGGCCCTGCATCAGTCTTTCCCTGATTCATAACTGTGATAGTGAGCTTCAGGGTTGATTTCTCAATGGCCTGATCTCTGTAAAGATAGACGGTTAGATCTGGAAGAGTACTGCCATAGACAAAGGTCGTCTCCTTGGTGGATGTTAATCCCCCTGATGAAAGAATCGCCTTCAGGGTATGCATTCCCGGAGTAACGGTAGAGAGGGTGTATTGGATGTTACTAAATCCAGATAGTGATACCGGCAGACTCCCTGCGGGTTGTCCATCTAAGAAAAATTCAAGGGTTGCCGATACAGTCCCATACATGCTTGCCTTCACATTGACGGGCTCATTGGTTGCCGCGTAGTCCACCCTATCGGTTGAAAGTCCAAGAAGCACTGCATCTCCTACATCAAAGACCTCAGATCCTGAAACAAGGAGCAAATCCCCCGAGAAGATTCCATAGGTGAGGCGGTGAATACCGGAGACTGAGGTGATCAGGATTGATTGAACCGTGACGAGTGAATTCTCCGAGGAAGAAAGATTAATATTATTCTCACTCACAAGGTTATATTCCCCACTGGGATCAACGATCCATGCCTTGAGTATAGCTGACATCGATGTATTGCTTGAGATGCTAAAGGTCGTTGTGATGGTATCGGATGAGACATATTTCCCTTTGTCATTCTTACATTCAAGAACTTTGACCTGAATCCCAGCCACATCAAATGGATGAGAAGCAGTAACCGTTCCAGGGTTCGAAGCCTCGAGTTGAGCATTAATAAAATATGTGCCCGCAGTCAAGGCAAAGGACAGAGCAAAGCTCTTTGTGGCCAGACCTGAGAAGGTAAAGCTTTCCGTATACCCTCCTGGTCCTGAAAGGGTCATATTTCCACTCGCATTTCCAATCACAGTCACGGACACGTTTCCACCTGGGTTATAGACCTGTTTATCTGTTGTTATCGTTATTACATCCCCTGCTTTATGGATGTAGAGGGAATTCAGGTGGATTGAACGGCCTGACTCATGGTAGATGCCAAAGAAGAGCTTTTCCCCTGTAATCTGGGTCAGAGGAATATCAAAGAGTATGGTTTCACCCCGATTCAATGCGAATGGCTGCTGCGATTCGTATCCAGCATAGTTCACTCTGGCGAAAAGGGGTTGGGGATTCGGATTTGAAGATTGGATGTTTATAGTCAGATGGGCTGTCTCTCCCTCGTTGTAATATTGTTTATCGAGGGATGCATTGACACTAAGGTTGATTCCGGCAAGATGGTACTTGATCTGACCCTTGATTCCGGGGCCTTGATCCTTAAGCTCATAGCTCGCAAAATAGTCCTTCTCCTCTAAATCCTCCGGAAGCATGAAACCAAAAGTGATAGCCTTCTCTTCACCAGGCTTGAGCCATTCTCGCTGTGTGGAATCAAGCAAATCATAAGCCTTGAGGTTTAAATCAAAAGCCCCTTCCTGATTGCCGTTATTTTTGACTTTGAAGATGAAGGTAGCTTCTTCTCCAGGATAGAAGACCTGGTAAGAGGGAACTTGAGTGATCACGAACATTGGGCCGAGAATCTTCCATGGTGAGCTTTGAATAGATAAAGATTGGCCATTATTGTTGAGAAGTTCGACCTTCAGAGTATAGTCTCCTGGCTGAAAAGCCGAAGGATTGATATTGAAAGTTAGGAGTTGAGAGTTATGGGTTGAGAGTTGAGAAACAGATCGGTCACTGTTCCATACTATTGTTCCCTGACTGCTGATGGCTGATAGTTGTATGCTACCTTCTATGGTATTGAAACCACTGTTTGTAAGATTGACGTTGAGAGGAATAAGTCCGTCGGTCTGTGCCCCCAAAGAGAGCGCCATCTCGACTTTATTCTCTTTTCCAACAGAGAAACCGGCTTGAGCACTGGCCAAAGGTAACTGGCTGCTTGCAGTGAGCTGATAGTCCCCTTCAGTGAGGTTAAAGTTCAAAGTGTCGGTTGTGCTACCTCCGATGGGTAAATAGTAGCTCTTGATCTGCTGATTGCTGACCGTTGAGAGCTGACTGACTTCAAACTTTACTTCCACTGTTTCAGCCAACTGTCCTGTGTTCGTTATTGTTACTGGTATGGCCACATTGCCTTCAGGAGAGACGGCTTGGGGATTCATGGCAATGGAGGCTACAAAACCGTAAGCGACTGTCTTTGTAACCGTCTGTTCCAAGTCTCCTATGAAGGTGAATGTATAAGTTGTGTCGCTGGTGATCTGCTGGCTGTATTGGAGAAGCTTCACTTCTCCTGAAGGAATAATGATACTTTGAATTTGATCATCAATTGAAGATTGGAAATTGACGGTTGCCTCTACCCTTCCTTCATTTTTGATTTGCAAATCAATAGAAAATGAATCCGTTCCAACCACATAGGGCGCCATCACTGTAACGGATACTTTAGGTTTAGCCACCTCATACTGGTCGATAATCTCCACCAGAGTGGAGTTATTCTGGATTACGCTCCCGGTAAAGATAAATGGCCCCTCAACCTCTGCCGGGGTGTTGACTGCAAAAGTCCGAATTCCCCCGGCAGAAATATCAAATGATTCACTATAAAGGGTTTGCACCAAACCATCCAACCCCTGCCTTTTAATTTCCAAGATTAAGTTCGTTACCCCAATGCTCAGGAGGTTCCTTATTTCCCCATTGATGGTGACAACATCTCCCGGCTTGTAAAGCTTCTTATCTGGATGCAAAAGAAGAACCATGTTGGCAGGAACGACATAAAAGGGTTGCGAACTCCTCGAGAGGACCTGCCCCGAGGAAGAGAAAAGCGTCCCGGCAAGAGTGAATTTCCCGGCCATCTCTTCAGGAATGGACATCGTGGCAACTCTTTGCCCGGAAGTGTTTAGACCAACAGGGATATTGGTTTCCCAGACCACATATTCCACTTGGGGGGATCCAACGCCATAAAAGGTAGTCGTTTTCCTCTCCTGTCCAGGTTCCACCTGCTGAGGATTCCACCAGATCCCAACAGCGCTGTCGCCGGTAACAGAATAATCTGGATGAATCGTATAGTCCCATTGCGTATTGTAAATAGGACTCCATCTAGCAATGACGAATCGGTCTGGAGGAACTGCACCCAGCCCAATCAGGATTCCCTTCCCGATAACAGTCGGATCGGTCAGGTCGTTCATGGAAAGCCAGGCCGGAACCTCATCCCCCAAAAACTCCCTCTCCATCGTAACATTGCCCACATTTGGAATTTGAAAAGGAGCCCCATCGTTATCGCCTAACTGGGTGTCCAGCATCACCCGGATGCCCACACTGTGCGGATTTATGTCTTCATTGCGAACTGTATAATCCACTTTCACCGTGTCCGGGTTCCCTGTGTCGGAGTAGGCGATGCTGTGTTGTTGAATCACCTTAACCCTTCCTATCTGCCATTCTGTTATGATTGAACTTTCATTGTAATACGGTGGCTTGAAAGGCAATAACTGTTTCCCAAGAAGATAGACCATGCCATCAATCCGCACCGTAGTGAACGAAGTCCTCGGATCAGGATGACCATAAAGTAGTTTCGCATTATCATCCGCAGGATTCTTAGGATCCCCGCCCGTCGTTCCAATCGTAAACCGCCCATCCGAGCACACGACCAGATCAATGTACCCATTGCTGATCTCCGCCCCCCAGTAAAGGCCCCTCATATTCCTTGTTACATTCGGATCAATGCGTCCTTCCCCGGTAAAGTTTTCCATAGAAAACCACGGTTTGATAAATAAGGCCCGGAGATTCAAGTTCCCCTGAACCGATGACGGGGCCGAGGGGGTAATATAGGCAATGGCATGTTTCTCTTCGCTCCGAAGATAAATTTCTTTGTCAGTCTCCACCTTCAAAGAAGCCATGACCCCTTCAAGATCAAGATCTTTACGCAGAACATATCTTTGGCCCGTCCAATTTTCTAAAAGTTCAACTTGTAAAAAGTAGCTCCCCCTCACCGCATCTTCAGGGACAGTGACGGATAGTTCATTAGACGCACCAGCCGAGATGTTAAAGCTCTCCACTTTTTCAAAAAGCACTTTGCTAAAACGATCATATAATTTAATCTGGGAGGACCCTCCACTGTCCACGCCCCCCTTATTCGCATATTGAATGGTCAACGTCTCTCCGGCCCGGCAAGAGGACCGGTTAAAGGTAAGTTGAACGTCGGCACGGGGGACCATTAAGGAGGCAGTTCTTACTTGACTGCCTCCAGAAGGCAAAGTGATGGTCAATTGCACTTCATGGGTCCCTGCGCTTATGGCCTCAGGAATTGGAAGGACATATTGCAGGTTTTGTCCTTGACCCTGCGGAAAATCAATGACCCTTCTCTCCTGAAATCCCGCATCGGGTACGGATACCATAACGGAGACATTTTCCAGATTAAACTTTCCGGTATTCGTTAAATCCACTGTCAGATTTGCCGTTTCTCGAAGTTTATAAGAGGGCTTGTCGAAAGAAAGAACAAGAGAGGTGGTGTTTGGGATAGTAATGGTTGTTGGATTACCCATCTTTGTCTCATCTGACTGGGTGTAGGTAAGGGTGTAATTGCCAAATTTGAGCGATGGAATGGTAACGGGTACCTCCAGTGTCTTGTTCTCCCCGACCGCCAAGGTAAAAACATAACTTCCAATATACACATTATCTCCATCCGGGTTCTTAAAGCTCAAGTCAAGGGCTCCAGATGAAACATTTATCTTACCAGTGTTGGTGAGCGTAAACTGGATTGTGTTAGCGCCTGAAGTAAAAACGGACGGCATAGTCGGAATAACAGAAATTTTGCTCTCGGGAAGTTCAAACCGTGTGGAAGTCGATGCAACAAACCAGGTTCCGTACCATGCGTCCACCCGAATTGTGTAACTGCCTATCTTTGACGCCGTGGGTAAGGTAAAGCGGGTAGATACTGAACCTGTTCCATAAGGAGAAAGGGCCACTGTCTTCGCATCTTCAAAAACCTTTGTGTTCAGAGGGTCTGTGATGGTTATCTTTAAATTGAGAGGCAAACTGGCAGGCGTGTTGTTTTTAACGGAGGTATCTATCAGACCTGTTTCTCCTTTGATATAAAGCATCTTTTCAGTTGCAGTGGTCAATGAAGCTGATGGATAAACACCATAATAGCCTTTAAATGAATTGCCCAGATATTTGCCAGATTCGTCATAGAAATAGACCCAAAGTCTTCCTGTCCAAGATACACCCTTAGAATAAGTTATGCGCCCCAGACTCTTTGGTGCGATAGTAATAGCCTGGCTCTGATTCTCATATCTTGCTGTGATCGTTCTTTCAACATCTGTATTATTCCACATATTTAGGCTGAAAATAGCGTTAGATCCAGTGATATATCTTTCTGAATCCGACTGAACGGAAAAGGTTATACCGCTTCCCTGGTATCCTGTCTTGGGCGGATTGCTGACTACAAATCGGCCAGAATCTGTCTCCGCCTGCGGCTGGATAATTGTCCCTGTACTGTCTAACAAGGTGTAGTCAATGTGATAGATCCCCAAGCTTGGGGATTGGGCCGGAGTAAAAGAGACCGAAACAGAAGCCGTTTGTCTGGCAGGGATGGAAATGCCCTGGGTATGTTCGCTTATAATTTTTCTATTTGGATCAAGGATGGAAAATTTCACGGAGGCTGCATCAATATCTATATGATTCCTTAGTTCCACTGATACTGACACTGTTTCCCCAGGTTTAATTTCAGGAAGCTGAGCTGGTTTCTTGGCCCAGGAAATGATGTTCTGCACAAAGTTGATCTCAGCCTGATTTGCCTGGTGGTGAGTCAGGGCAAAGTCTGTATAAAGAGTTGTCGCGATCACATAGCCTTTACCATAGGGATAAAGAATCATGGCCGGCTGTCCATTGGCGGTTCTTCTGAGTAAAACCGTGCTGCTTTCCGGATAGGAAGTAAAATAGCCGTCCACCCCAATGCTGGCTATCGAATTTGAAAAGACGGATAAGACCGGATGATAGGTATTGATATAGACCGAATTAAAAGTGCAGCTTTGGTCCTCCTGATAGCCGTAACCTGAAATGGTTTCCCTTTCCCCTGTCTCTGGGTTTTCCGGAGTGGGCAACAGCCCCCAATCATACCCATGCTGCTGCGTTAATACCACCAGAGTTCCCCCATTCTTCACATACTCTTCGAGCCTTACCTTCACTGTCTCAGAGTTCTTAAGCCCGTAGAACCCTCCGGTTGGCACCAGAAGAACCGGATGGTCTTTCACGATCTCAGGATTAAAATCAATTTTTTGAAATGATACCGGTTCCCCAATCTTGAGCATCAATGAAATGGAAGGGTTATAAAAGCCATTCGTAAAGAGGGCAATATCAGGCGCCCCTTTCCAGTCACTCTCTATTGGATTTACTCTCTGCTCCAAATTTTTCTTTATCGTATATAACTTTAACTCAATGGCATCCTTTATTTCCTGGGGCGAATCTTTATATTTGGTTTGTCTTTCTATGAGCGTCTCTAAGATCTGTTTCTTATACCATACACCAATTTTCCCTTTCTTTAGCCCAGTCCTAAGATATAAATCTGTTAGGTCTGCCTCAGTAAGTTTAAACTCACTTTCCCAATAGAATTCATCCGAGACATCAAACCTATCATCAGGATGATCTCCAGCAGGGTCTACAGGTTCAGGGACCCTAATGCAAATTGTTCCTGCTCCAGAGGGACTATTATAATCTCTCCAAAATGTATTGATGAGGCCAGCTCCATACATTAATGCCTTCGGCAACTGCTCTTCAGCATTTCTTCTCTTTTGTTCCCAAGTTAATGGAACTTTTTCAATCATAGTAACTGTGCCTTGGGGGTCTGTGTAAATCTCAATTTCGTCCTTGGGTAAATTACGACTATCTTTCGCTAAATCATCCATATATTTTGAAATATTGCTGAGTTGGTAATCCGATGAGTTATCCGATGAGTTATACGCGTGCTCATTCTTATAATTCTCAACATAATCTTTCAGACCAGTGTAAGGCTGACCAGTTTTGGGGTTAATAATTTTCCCTTTCTCAGGAGTATCTTTGTCCCACTTTCCCCAATTCTCTTTCACATAATCCTCAAAGCTGTCCCCAAAAGCATGATCTGCCATAATTGTATGCGCTGGAGTTGTCATGTCCTGCATTAAGTGTAGACTTTCCGCAAAGACTTCCCAGGGACGAGTTGGGGAAACTAATCCAAGTGGCACGGAAAAACAATAAACCCTTAAGGCGCCTTTATACAAATCGTTTGCCCTCGTTTTCGCACTTGGGAAGATTCCATAAAGACCTCGGTCTGCGGTAGGATCATAGTAATGTTGGGCACCATATAGACTATTAGGAGGATAATCCTGTGAGACATTGGAAGAAGATAAAGGCTTCTTGAAACCCTCTTCATAACCCTTCGGAAAATTATCCATTGTTGACTTCAATCCATTATCTTCACTTTCTTTTAGGGAATATTTTATATCGGATGACATTTCTGTTATTTCTTTGTGTGCAATATCTGGGAGTGCATATATTATTTTGCTCCCGAATAGGAAAATGAACAACGCAATTATTGAAATCAATAGCAAAAATATTTTTCTCATCTTTTCTACCCCTTGGTTACAAATTGTTTTTAATTCTTCCCATTCAATTTCGACTTATATTTTCTATATTTCTCCTCAAAGTATTTTGTCTGTCTGCCTGGATCCATCTCCAAAATCTCATCAAGTTTTTTTAGAGCCGATTTATAATCCTCCAAGCGATAATAAGTTTCTGCAAGATCATATTGAATATTTTCATCATTCCACTTTTGTTGCCCAAACCTCCATACAAAACATTGATCCTCCTTACGCCTATAATCATCATCTTTATCTATCTTGGATGATAGTTCTCCTCTATTCTTAATAAAAGTCTTTGGGTCCTCTATTTTTGACATTTTTAATCCTACCCTCTTACCCTTAGTAACCCCCTCAAATTCGATATATCTTGGCCTCGGTGGCCCTTCAAAATCTTCTGCATCGAAAAAATCAAATATTAGATTTTTATATCCAATTGCATAAACAATCATATAAAAATCGCCCCCTATTCCAATTGGGGAAGGGATAAAATTAAACAGGGTATGAGCAGGAATCAAAAAAGTTCCATCTCCCTTTGCCTTTAAATGAAGTTCCTTATCAGTCCCACCACTATATTCC
>Ga0315289_10014974_pt1 | contig 10791 bp, 8 predicted proteins | sample YL17G11_40_MG_FD_203452 | JGI IMG/M metagenome (GOLD analysis project Ga0315289, IMG submission 203452) | Sediment microbial communities from Yellowstone Lake, YNP, Wyoming, USA - YL17G11_40 | ecosystem: Environmental > Aquatic > Freshwater > Lake > Sediment | place: USA: Wyoming | collected...
CACTTCGTTCTTTGAGAAGGCGGCATAGCTATCCTCATTCTACCCAGAAGCCCTAAGCTAGAAAGGAAACCATTGTAGCTATTGGTATCTGGCAGTCAGCAGTAGCTGAGTCTTAGGCTTCTTGATGGGTTGTTTGTGTTATTCTTAGTGTAGAAGATTCTGAATCAAGATTTAGGCGACCTGAGAAGACCTTGAAGAGAGGTATCGGAATGATTAGCAAACGTTATTTATATACGGCAAGCAGAGGTGTAGGCAGTCGTGATGTCGATGACCTCTCGTAAGATTCCCCTCATCTTACTTTTGATGGCAGCGATTATTTCTGTAGGGGCCCTAATGCAGATGCAGCCGGTCCGAGCGGCCTTCCCAGGAGCCAACGGTAAGATTGCTTTTGAAAGCAACAGAGACGGCAGCTACAGTATCTACCTGATGAATCCCGATGGAACCGACCCAACCAAGCTAGCAGGTACCACTGACGGGGTAGAGGCTCACTGGTCATCTGACGGAAAGAAGATCGCATTCCAAGGTTGGGACGGTGCGGACTTTGAGATTTACGTGATCAACGCAGATGGCACAGGCTTAACTAAATTGACTGACAACAACTTCCAAGATTGGGATCCCGCCTGGTCTCCCGACGGAAATAGAATTGTATTCGCCAGTGATAGGACCGGCGTTTTTCAGATCTATGTAATGAATGCTGATGGAACGGGTGTAACTCGACTGACTTTTGACAATGTCAAAAGTACAGAGCCTGCTTGGTCTCCCGATGGAAAGAAGATCGCAGTCGACCATGATAGTGATGGTCCAAACGCGGAGATCTACGTGGTAAATGCTGACGGCACAGGATTAACTAGACTGACTAACAACAACGTGAAAGATGGGGATCCTAACTGGTCCCCTGATGGGAGCAAGATCGTATTTAGCCACGAGGACGCAGACCCCGACCAAGAGATCTATGTAATGAATGCTGATGGCACAGGGTTAACCAAAATCACTAAGAAAGATGGTGACGACTACGAGCCTGCTTGGTCCCCAGACGGCAGAAAGATAGTCTTCCAAGGTTGGAGCAGCTCAGGACCCGGTGCAACAGTGGAGGTATTCGTGATAAATGTTGACGGCACGGGTCTGATTAGATTGACCCAGTCAAACGGGTGGAGCCTTCATCCTGACTGGCAGCCGATAATTCTGGGGCCCGTTGGCGGAGTAGTGTCACCTGTTAACAAGTTAACCTTGGTAACGCCCTACCTAGCATTAGCAGGACTAATCGCAGCAGTATCAGCGGTTGTAGCTGTTAAGAAACGAAGAGACTAAACCTGTTTCTCCCTTTCTTTCACAAGCCTCTCTGCAATAAGACTCAAGAAGAAAGAACCCGAAGTATCGGAATGAAGGATAAGCGTTATTAGTGCATAAGAAGCAGAGATACCACTGTGTGTTAACTATGACGACTCGTAAGCTTCCGCTAACACTACTGTGTATGATCGTCATTGTATCGACTGTATCTTTCCTACCAGTACAGGAAGCCAGGGCGTCAACAGAGCTGAAATATGATGATGGCACCGCGGAGAACGGTTGGTCAGCAGAGCCTGGGATAGAACATGCGGTGAGGTTCTCACTGCAACCTGGCCGGTCTAGTGCTAAGATATTGATTGCACGATTTTTCATATACAGTAACCCTGATACCTTTAGGCTTCACATCTATGGAAGCGGCGTTACAGATCCCGCTTTGGATGTTAACCCTGCTGGTACCGGATGGTTTGATGTCGACTTATCCTCGTATAACATAGTGGTTTCAGGAGATTTCTACATCTCCATTGAATACCTGTCCTCCCAAGGGCCAGCAATCGGTATGGATACTACTAGTCCAATTGATCTTCGAACTTGTTCCAGAGAACCTCCAGAATTGTTATGGGAGATATCTGAATCCTCTGATCTTATGATCAGGGCTGTAGTGGATCAAGTGTCTGCGCCTGTTGGCGGCATCGTTATGCCCACAAACAAGCTTGAGATTGTGGCACCACTCGCAGCACTAGCAGGACTGGTCGTAGCAGTATCAGCGGTCGTAGCTATTAAGAAAAGAAGAGACTAAACCTCTTTCTCCTTTTCTTTCGCAAGCCTCTCTGCCTTAAGACTCAAGAAGAAAGAGCCCAGAGTATCGGAATGAGTAACAAACGTTATCTACATGCTGCAAGCAGAGAAGTAATTAATTGTGATACAATTGACTCGTCCAAAAGTAATCGCCATAACACTCTTAGCGGTCTTAGCCGCTCTTGGGAGCGCCTCAGGAGTATTCGCACCTGTAATTGAGTCTGCCAGTCTCCAGTTGACGCCGGCATTCGGGTGCCCTGGAACACCAGTCGCTCTAGTTGCTACCTACCCATCTTTGGATGGCTTTAAAGTGCAAATCACGTCATATCCTGATGGATTGATAACCAACTTTATTGGAGGCCCGAGTCAGGGAGGATATAGGGGCACGTTCACAGTCGGCGACTCTGTATGTGCTGGTGACTATGTGGTTACCATAACAATAACGGCCCTCGACGCTAGCGGCTCTCAGACACTCAGCACGCACTTCACGGTAGGCGGTAATGGCTGTCCTAACTTGCCGGTTTGTCGACCAGTAGGCGGTGTCGTGATGCCTACAAACACGCTTGCAATTACTGCACCTTACCTAGCACTGGCAGGACTAATCGCGGCAGTATCAGCGGTTGTAGCTGTTAAGAGAAGAAGAGACTAACCAAAACATCCTTTCTCTTTTTTGTAGCTTCCTAGGATACTTTCTTTTTCATCATCTCCCGAGCGAAGCGAGGCATTAGAGTTCGTCGTCGTCGCATTATCTGGTGAGAGCATCCAAAATTGAACCGTCAGAATGACAAGTGTGATATCTAAGAAACGCTGATCATCCGTTGGTAATTAGTATGAGGTTAGGGAACCGAACTTGAAGTCCAAATTCCACTCCCCGCACCAGACCTCGGGTTTGACACGGTAGTGACTTCTGATACATGCCCAGCACGCGTAATGCAACAGCGCGCACGAATCCCGGATACGAAACTAGTGAGAGGACCATCGAATCAGGGGTTGGGTTTTCGCTACGTCTGGCGGTAGATTGCTATGGAGCATTCAAAGAGCCGCATCACCCTTACAGGTTCATTCTAGCGCTCGACCGCCTATGGTCTGCTTCTTGCCGAACCCGACCAACCACTAGAAAAAATAACTACCGAAACTCTTTCATCTTTTCTGGTGCGCTCCACCAACTTGAATGCAATGCGTAGTTCTATCGAAGATCTTAAGATCTTAATTTTACAATTAATTAGTGGGTAGTTGAGTTGAATAGAGCCTTTCTATCCCTCCAGTTTCTCCTGATCCTGGCTATCTCAATATTCGTACCTTTCATACCGAATGTACGTGCTCAAAATTCTTTGAAGATAATATCTGTAGATCCTCCTTCCGGCTCTTTCATCAACGACCCTAGGGACCACTATGTTCGAGGCGCCGTTATTGAGCCTAGAATAAATGTAGCTGTAGAATACTCCCGCAGTGAATATGATGGGATATCGATAGCTGTCTGGATAATATATGCTAAGGATGGGGGGTCCTTCAAGGTCGGTGATAAAAGTATGATATGGGGCGGTGGTTATGCAAGAAATCCCACGGGCCGCGCTGAGGGCGCCTATAAGGACATTCCTAGCGGCTCGGGAACAGTGACCCTCTCTTGTCTCTTTACACCTGGGTCCCCTGAAGATATGTGGCCTTACTACGTTGACTCATCTGAAGGCAAAGAGTCCATTCAACTGAAGGTAGTAGTATTGACGGACAGGTATATGGGGGTCGAGGAGGAGCTGGAAGATAGTTGCTTGGTAACCTACTATCTTAGGAAAGGCGGTCTCGGAGTTGTGGCTGACGGTGTTTCAAGCGCCGAGATCCGTGTCAAGACACCAACAACAGAAAGTAGAACCATCACTTTAACTGATGGCAAAATCCAGCTCACCCAGTCATCTATGGATGGTGTGGCCGTATTCAAGTACATCCCTGACACCAAAGCCCTTGAACTAACTCCAGACAAAATCCCAAAAGAGGGCGCTGACATAACACTCAAGCCTTCACTGGATGACGGAACCCCCTTAGAACCAATTACTTTGAAGGTTTACCGTAAACCGGTTCTTCTGATTCATGGAATCTGGTCGAGCGCTAAAACATGGGGCAAAACGGTTCCAAGGTTGGAGAGTGACGGTTTCAATGTCTACACCCTAGACTATGAGGAGAAAAACGTAGATGATCCAAGGGATACAGCGCAAAACTACCTACTTAAGAAGATAGACCAGATCAAAACAGATTACATCGCAAAGGGCATTAATTGTAGTAAGATCGATGTGTTAGCCCACAGTATGGGCGGCGTAATAACTAGATACTTCATGATCATGGAGGGATATTGGAGAGGCACAAGGGAGAATGTTGAGAGTTCTGTTTCCAAGCTTATTACGGTCGGAACTCCCTACAAAGGCTCACCAGGTCCTCAGCAGTTTGTTGATGCGATCAGTAAAGGTGGGGCCTTTATTGATTGGATAGATTCCCATGTTGAGGCAGGTGCGATGGGCAAGCCTGGTGAAGCAGTTAGAGAAATGATGCCTGGCAGTACTACAGTAAACGCGATAAATAGTCGGCCTAAGCCTCCCAACGTCAAGATTTACGCGATCGTTGGAACAAACAACTTCCTTGGAAACATGGAGTTGAGTAGGACACCTGATGGAGATGGAATCGTAGACATAGAAAGCCAAAAACATGCTGGAGACGAAGTCTACTATGTTTATGAGTGGCACATGAGCGAGTGCCAAAGCCACGACGTCTTCATCATCGCCTCAAATATCCTCAAAGATCTAGAGGTACCTTCAACCTATAGATCTCCCTCAAGTCCAACCTTAACATTATCCCTGTTCCTATCAACAAAGGATCCCAAAACAGACACGCCAAAATTCGTCATAGGCTCTGACAAGAAACTGGTACTCTCCGAAGGAGAAGAAATAAAGGATTTTACACAAGACATCTTTATCGCCTGTCTGCCCACTGAGCAAGCTGCCAAGGACGATAGGGCATTAGCCAGATTGGATGTTTCAAAGAAAAGTGGCGAGCGACTAGGAACGCTGCTTGTACGTGCAACCCCTCAATATGAGGGCCCCATTAAAAGTGCGAAAATAAACGTTCTACGAGCATACAACCCGACTACTTTCGTGATGATTCCAAGTCTTCTTGGTGGAGTAATACCGACGTACGAACTTGACTATAAGATCAAGCATGAAGGTCCCCTTATTTTTCTCTCACTGAATTTCGTTGCTGTAAGTCTTGATCCTGAATTCACAATATCTATGGACAGGAGCAACCGCACGAACATCGTGGTCCTCGACGGCAACCTAACGATAACTGATAATCATAATGGTACCGCCTTCGTAACCAAAGGGCAACAGATATCAGTCGATCCTGAAGGACGTTTAGGTACTCCTACAGTTGCTGACTTATCCACGCTCGACAAATGGTGGAAAGAGATTGAAGAAACAACTCCGCCACCACCACCACAACAAATAACGATCGAGCAGATTGCAATAGTAGGAATTATTGCAGTTGTTCTAACATCAACAGTTCTCATCTATAAGAAAAGAGGAACAGGAGTCAGAGAACAACCAAGTATAGAAGCAAAATCTGCACCGCCGCAGCAATACTCCTACTGTGAGGAATGCGGAAGAAAGATCCGTTTAGGAACTAAATACTGCACACAGTGCGGAGACCAACAAGGAGTAGCTTGAACTGTTTAAACTGACTACTATCAACATCACCCAGTGTAGCCTTATGATTAATAGGAAAAATACATATTTAACCAGTCTTAATTCGGAGAGGTCTTCACTTTGAATAGGATATGGTGGTTGCTTAAGCCAAATCTAACCAAAATATTGCTTATGCTTTTATTACCTTTCATAATAGGTTACATCCTCACATTGAGTCTTGATCAAGCCATAGGATTATACTGCTGGATGTTGACTCCAACCTTCGAGATCCAAGCAGATCCCGCACAACAGATCTTCAACCAATTTGTCCTTCTCTGGATCCCCTTCTACATCATCTCATGCATAATAATCTCAGGTATTTCTAGGATACGTAGCTCATAACTGAGATGACAAAACAAAACCTTCAAGATCTAATAGCACATGTCACATAGAGTAAACAGGTTCAAATCCCGTCGGGCCCGCCAATATATATGGTCAGATACCGTCGAGTTCGACAGGGGTAAACAATAGTAAATCGTGCTTTTGAAAGAATGCTGTTTCTCAAAGTCAGAGGATTCATCTAATTTTCTAATCGCATACAGGCGGCTACATCGACCCATTGGTTCGATGCTGCAAATGGAATAGCGCGCGCGTATCTGTTAACCCAAGCAGCTGCACGTCTTCGCGTAGCGCGTGCTAACACCAAGCCCTTGGTCCAGCAAGCCATGAGAAGACTTGGCATAGAAAACCTAGAGCAGTTCGCCAAGGAAAGAAAACTGGATGTTGCAGGCTTAGAGACGGCTCTCCTCAGAATATCAAAGGACTTCCTGAGAAGAGGACGAACAATCACAATAGAAGCCGCCCTGGCGCCGTGAAAGAAGCGGGTCATGGGCTGGTGTGCACCCTTGGGGGAGTTCACTGCGTCGACTCAACCTGTGTCGCGCGCCTTCGTCAAACTTGCGCCAACAGTTTCTGGAATAATTCGATGTATCTCTCAGCTATCTTCTCGGCCGTATTCTTCCTGACGTACTCTTCCGCTGCTTGGATAGTTTTCGTCAACATGTTACCGCTTTTCATGACCTCAATTAAGCATGCCTCGAATTCATCCGCTGTTCTGTACTTTAGGATCTCCTTATGGAAGTTCTCAAAGAATGGTGAGTCCAACGCTATGATTGGGCAGCCTGAACCAAGGCATTGATGGGCTGTGCTCGAAACGACTGCTTTCGTCTCAACCTGTCTATTGAGAATAAGAGCGTCGGAGGCGTGTAAGTAGTCGTAGAGCCTCCCTATGTTCGGAGCTTCGTTCCTGATATCCACCTGAATGTTGCTGGTCACTATCGGATTTGGTGCATGGATGCTGACCACCAGGAGTAGGATGGGGTAGCGTCTTCCCAGCGTTGAGATGCTCTGCAGCATCTCAAGGTCTTCCTTGACGTGTTGACCGAATACCAGCAGGATTTTCCTATTCAGCGGCAGACCCAGTTTCTGTCTGGCCTCCATTTTATTCCCTTTTGCAACAGGGTGGCATGGGAAGGGTATGACATCGATTATCTCTTCCGGGAAGGCCTCCCGAAGAAACTTTCTGTATCTCTGGTCGAAGCAGACTATCGATTCCCATTGAAACTGGTAGAATGAAGGGTCGGAGGGAAGTTTAGCCTCATGTATTATGTTCACGACTTTAGCCTTCTTTCTAATGCGGTGAAAGATCTTCCTCAAATCGTCTCTTGGCAGCATACCTAGGTTCTGTACAACGAAAATATCATGATCAGAATTCAATATTGGTCGAGGATCAAAATATCCACTGACTTGGAAACACCTGGTGACGTAGCTCTCATCCTCTCCCACGAATGTGGTTCCATGGAAACCTGATTGAAGATAGGAATAGACTTGGAGGTCATGTCCTTTTCTAACCCATTCTCTCCCTATCAGCTCGGCGTGGACGGCGGCACCTGCATCAAGGTTCCAAGCGCTCATCATGCCAATCTTCAAAGGTAACATCCACTAGACATCAGCATTCAACACACGTATCCAGTACTTCACAATGTCTGCATGTTGATAAAGTAGCGCGCGAGCCTCTTGCAAAATCTAAGAGTCTATGTTGATCTCGTGTTCCAAAGTGAAATCCCATCAATTAGATGTTATACAAAGACATGTTAACTGAAAGAATATTGCAAGACGCTAGCGCGCTATATGATGAGCGATATAGGAAACCAGTCTAAGAATTGGGCAGAACAAGCCCATACAAGAGTGTTGCTGCGTCGTAATAGAAGTTGAAGAAATCACGGGCAGGATGGAAAGGACAGTAGACGGAAAGCGTCAGAAGACCATGTGACACCACAAATTTGTCGCGCGCGTAATGAATAAAGCTAAATAAGCCCGAAAGATGCGCTAACCAGACACGAGGCTATGTTGATTGAGCGAGGGCAAGATCAGCCGTCGAAAGTATTTGAAGTATGCTGGGGCTGCTGTAGCCGCAGGCGCTGCAGCGATTGCTGGATACGGAGCATCCCAATATTATGGCAGACCTCCCACCACTTCCTCTCCCACTACAATACCTACTCCGACCCCAACATCAAGCCCTGGCGGCAAGACGCTGAAAGTAAAGATAGGTGGAACCAAACCCCTAACCGGTATTCAGGCACTACAAGGTATGGATGAAAATCGTGGGCTGGAAATATGGGCGAAGAGATGGGTCAACGATCGAGGCGGAATAAAAGCTGCAGACGGGAATACATACGAAGTCGAATTAGTCATCTACAATGACGAGTCTAAGCCTGAGAATGTAAGCAGATTGTATGAGAAACTTATCAACGAGGATAAAGTCGACTTCCTGATGGGCCCCATTTGGGCAGCTCTTGGCCAAGCTACGGTCGCTGCAGTGGAGAAATACCGTAAACTGGAGATCTACGGAAACGCTGCCTTCGACCCAGCACAGTGGAAAGACTGGAAATACATAATGATGGTCATAACCAATGGGCCCGAGTATCTAAACATCCTAACCGAAATGATCATCAACAAGATCTTACCCAACGATCCAGACGCAAAGAACATAGCGATAGTTCACACCGACGATGCATTTGGGAACATAGCTGGAGGATGGGGATATCAGTGGGCAAAGAAACAGCCTCAACTCAATATAGTCTATTATGATAAGGTTGCTTTTGACCAACAAGACTTCACCCCGGTACTCACAAAGGTCAAAGAAGCCAACCCGTCAATACTCCTATTCGAAGCTGGGTCGAAGGCCCCACTAGTCGCTAAGAATGTTCGAGAGATTGGACTGGATCTGAAACTGCTGTACTGCGGCACATACGGAGTGTTCAAGCAATTCTACGATGGTCTGAGCCCCAAGTACGGCGAAAATGTAATCTCGATAACTCAGTGGGTTCCAGGGGAAAAGTATCCGGCCAATTATGGACCAACAGAAGATTGGTTCGTTTCAACATTCAACAAGGACTACAATGGGGCAACGCCTCAGTACACAGCAGGAACGGGTTTCACACAAGGCCTCATCTTGCAGGCGGCCATGGAGAAATGTACTAGACCACTGGACTCCGATGCCATGAGACAGGTGGTCGGTGGAGTAAACTTTACCGGTTTCTTCGGGGACATAGCATTTGATCCAGTAACAGGCTGGCAGACTGGCCACAAAATGTCAGCGCTCCAATGGCAGGATGGCAATCCAGTCTGCGTCTATCCGGATAAAGTTGCGAAAGCACCACTAAGATATCCAATGGCAAAATGGTCCACGCTTTAGAGTGCGCTGGCTCTCATTTTATGGCGTAGGGATTCGTGGGTGATCCCACAGCTCCTGTGAATGGTATTACAGGAGCTACGAACATGAATTCGTATACTTTGTCTTCGCCACAATCTTCAGCGAGTTCCTCGAGGTCAAAGATCTCGCCCATCAGGAGACCCATATTTGGCAGTACGACCAAATGCCACGGTTGCATGCAGTCCTTTGTAGCGTTTGGTCTGACCTCGACGCCCCATGTATCTGTGGCCACTGCAGCAACTTCGTGCCGGTAGAGCCACTCCGCAGTCTCTATGGCTAACCCAGGTGCATCTCCTCCGGCGTAGTCTTCCCATCCCCCTCTTTCCTTGACCTGTGCCATTCGACCTGTCCGAATCAAGAGAAAGTCCCCTCGCTCGACATTTACTTTCTCGCTATTGGAGCACTCGTCTAGATCTTCAGATGTTATCTCATAGCTGGGCGAAAGCCATTTGACTTTCTTGCATCGTGCTATGTCAAGTAGAACTCCGCGCCCCACGACTTTGTCTTTGTAATTCTCTATGCCATTCTTCTGAGCACCAGCACTCGTGACCAAGCTGCAGTCGTAGCCATTCCACATTTTTCCCTCATAGAAGACGTGGCTTAGAGCATCCCAATGGGTCGCGCATTGGGTAGGTAGGATGACAAGATCATCCGCGCCACGAAAGAATGGCCAAGGGATTGGCGCATCCGCGGTTACATCTGAACCAGTCATCAACATTGTATGAATTGGATTGAAGCGCCTCTCACCCAATAGTGGTCGCTGAGGCCCAGCGCTGTCGAAGGGTATACTCAAGGAGAATACTTTTCCCTTTCTAACCAGACGCGCTGCATTGACAATTTTCTCCCCAGTTGCAAAGTTTATTGTTCCAAGCTCATCATTGGCCCCCCATCTGCCCCAATTACGGAGCCTCAATGCTAGTTGCTTAACTCCGCCCAAATCAGTGATCTTGTTCATAGAACTTCGAGAACTAATGAGGAATAGTGAGTTATCAGTCTTTAAGCGCGCTCCGTATGTGTTATAAGCGTTACGCCAGAGATCCCCCCACATCATGATTGAAGAAATTGTACCCAATTTGTATCGCACGGAAATTCCTCTGCCCAAGAGTCCTCTGAAGTGGCTGAATTCCTATGTTGTGAGGGGAGGGGACAGATTCCTGATTATTGACACCGGGTTCAACCGGGAAGAGTGCCAAAATGAAATGAACGCCAGCCTAAAGAAGCTAGGCGTTAACCTGAACAAGACCGATATTTTTGTCACCCACCTCCACG
>Ga0315289_10014976_pt1 | contig 10790 bp, 9 predicted proteins | sample YL17G11_40_MG_FD_203452 | JGI IMG/M metagenome (GOLD analysis project Ga0315289, IMG submission 203452) | Sediment microbial communities from Yellowstone Lake, YNP, Wyoming, USA - YL17G11_40 | ecosystem: Environmental > Aquatic > Freshwater > Lake > Sediment | place: USA: Wyoming | collected...
TGTCGCGCATTCTACCGGCCCCGGGTGCACAACGCCAAGCGCGGGCCTCGTGCCTCCCCCGCCAGCCATGTCGTTCATCCCCAGAACGCCGGGCCACCTCTGCTCGAGTACGCACATTGGGGACGTACTTAGACGTGCGTACTCGAAGGTGCATTTCCACCGCGGGAATGTGCGCAGGAAGGCGCCATCGGACGCGCGTCCCGTCTTGCCGGTGCCGGCACACGGCTCGTTGCCGGGCCGGGAGGCCGGTGGTATCCTGGCAGTCGCGGGAAGGAGGGATCCCGTTGACGAAGCGCTGCCCGGGCTGCGGCCACCAGGTGCCGGTGGGCTCGCGTTTCTGCATGATGTGCGGCGCGGCGCTCACTGGCCCTCAATCCGCGAGGGCCCCCGCCCGAACCAGACCCCGCCGGTGGCAGACCGCCCTCCTTTCGGTCTGCCTGCTGTTGCTCCTGCTCAGCATTCTGACGTCAATGGTGCTGCCGCGGGTGCTCGGCGGTCGGTCGCGGTCGCCGGAAAGCACCGCCCGTGCGACCCTGGAGATGCTGAGGGGGGGCGTGGCGAAGTTCAAAGCCGACACCGGCGTGTTCCCAGCATCGTTGAGCGACCTCGCGGCCGACAAGCCGCCCAAGGCCGGCATCCGCGAAGCGCCGATTGACCCCAAGGATTGGAAGGGCCCGTATGTGCGGCCGGCCTTCGGTGGGAGGCTGCCCCCTAACGACCTCAGGCGCGGGCGAGATAGAAGCGGCGACTGGATCTACAACCCCCCCGGCAAGCCTCTGGGCACGGTAGTCATCGACGGCGTCCCCGGCCTCGACTCCGCGGGGAAGCCGTACAGCGAGTGGTAGCGAAGGGATAGTAGGCGGGAGGCCTCGGCGGCTGTCCTCAGGGGCCCAAACGAGACCCCCCCGATACCGATTGCCGGGGCTACAGCGCGCTAGCCGACCTGGTCGAAGACCACTTTCCCGTCCTCGATGCGCGCGTAGTACAGGTCCACCGCGAGGTGCGGGAACCAGGACCGCAACACCTGCGCCGCCTGCTGTAAATCGCGCAGTTGCCTCTCTTTCAGGTTTAGGTGCAACCCGCCGATCTTAAAGTCCTTGTACCAGCCGCAGTCCTCGTGCGCGATGCAGACGATGCGGTGGATGGGGCGCTTCTCCACCAGAAACGCTATCTTGCGCTGGACCGTCTTGAAGTCCTTGGGCAGCAGGTTGGCTAGCGTCAGCGGATGGATGGCGCCGGGAAGGACGAGCAGGTCGTACTGATCGAGCCCCAGATGCTCCTCTAGGAAGCGCAGGCTGTGCCTGAGAAAGCGCCCGTCGCTGCACACAATGGCGACAGCCTCGGAGTGGTCCGCCTGGAAAGGCAGCGTGCTGGTATAGACCTCGGACTGGCTCATTGCTCGCCCGTTGGAGGCGCTTCAGCGGCGCCGGGCTCCTGGGTCGCTGCGCTCTTCTTGACCAACTCGATCAGGTCTATGCCGGCGACTTCCTTCAACTTCTGGATGAAAGAGAAAGTCGTTGCGGGCACTTGGTCGAGGAGCCGGCCTATGCCGCCGCCGCCGGAGTCAACAATGACCAGGCGGTCAACCTCAGCCATGGGCGCGGCCACCGCCTGCAGCGCGCTGGGCAGGGCCTCAAGCAGCATCTGCAACTTGGCCGCATCCGTGTACTGCCGCCAGGCCCCCGCCTTCTTCATCATGCCGGCCGCTTCAGCCTCGAGTTTGAGCTGGATGACCTCCGCCTCTGCGGTGCCTATGGCCCGGACCTTGGTGGCCTCGGCTTCGCCGATCTTCTGGATCTTGGCCGCTTCGCCAGCGCCTTCGAAGGACAACTCCGCCTGAGTGGCCTCGGCGAGGGTGACGCGCGCCCCTTTGTCGCCCTCGGCCTTGCGGATGGTGGCTTCCTTCTGGGCCTCTGACGGGCGGACGACGGAGGCGAGGAGTTCCTTCTCGACGCGCTGGGCCTCGATGTCACGCATCCGCACTTCTTCCGTGAAGACCGACTGCCGCGCCTTGGCCTCGGAAAGCGGGCCGGCCTGACGGGCCTGGGCCTCCTGCGCCTGCACCTCAGCCTCGTAGGACGCCTTCTTCACCCTCAGGTTCTTGTCCTGCTCGGCGATGGCGACCTCGGCCTGCAGGCGGGCGGTCTCACCGACTCGCTTGGCCTCCGCGGACCGCTGCATGGCGTCGCGCTGGGCCTCCGCCTCGCCGATGGTCGCGTCGCGCTTGACCTCGGCGGTGCGCTTGATGCCGAGGGCTTCGAGGTAGCCGCGAGGGTCGCTGATGTGCTGGATGGTGAGCACGTCAATCTGCACGCCCAACTTGCGCAGGTCGGTGGCTGCCTCTTCCGCTATCTGCTGCGCGAACTTCAGGCGGTCGGCGTTGGCTTCCTCGACGGTCAGTTTGCCCATGATGCCTCGCAGGTGGCCGCCCAGGCACTGGAAGATGATGTCGCGGATCGCGTTCTCGCTCATGCCCAAGAAACGCTCAGCGGCGGCGCGCAGCGAGACATCGTCCGAGGCAATCTTGACGGTGGCGACGGAGTCAATGGTAACCGGCACGCCGTCCTTGTTGTAGGCCTCCACCTTGAGCGGGAAGGTGATGCTGTTCAGGCTGAGGTAGTCCACCCGCTCCAACACGGGCCATCTCAGTGCGGCGCCGCCCCGCACGAGACGGAAGCCCACGACGGTGCCGTCCTTTAGGTGACGCTTGCGGCCGGAGAACACAGCGCAGGTGTTCGGGGGCACTTTTATGAAGTTGCGCGTGAAGAGGGCGATGGCGACGATCACCGCCACCACGGCGAACAGAACCATCAGCGGGACAAAGAAGAGTTGGGAACCGGTCATTGCTGCGCCTCCTCCGGCTGGCACACGCGCACTATGGCTCTGTCACCGACGACCTGCTCGACGCGCACTTCCGAGTCCTGAGGAATCTCGCTCCCGTCGGCACTGCGCGCCGTTAGCATGTGTCTCTCGCCGGCGCGAACGAAGGAGATCTCGCCGCTGCCTCCGCTGGGGATGGCGACGCTGACCTGCGCCGTTTCCCCTACGAGGCTTTCCAGTTCGAAGACGCCCCCCACTTCCTGCTTGAAGAGGAAGAGCGCGTACTCGTACACGATCAGGCCGGTGAGCGCGCCGAAGAGCACGGCGATGCCGGAACTCGTGAGCGCGTCCTGCTTGAGCGAGGTAGCGATGGCGCCGGCGGCGCCAAAGCCGGTGCCGAAGGCGCTCGCTACGCGCAGGCCGAACGGGCTGGGCCCGCCAGGGCCCTCGGCAGTGGGAGAGTCGGCGCCGGTGGCGAGGTCAACCACATCGTGCGCCAGGTCCACCCCGTGTTCGAAGATCTCGCCTAGCACGAGCGTGACAATGAGCAAGATGAGACAGACCAGGGCGATGGTGACGAACATTGCTAGTTGCATAACCCCTCCCCCCTTCTCGGTCGGGTGACCGGTTTTGGCCTCCGTACCCCCAGGCGCACAAGCGGCAGACTCTAACGGTCAGTCTAGCCCTCTCGACTGTGGAGGTCAAGGGGGCTGGCGTGCTGCGGGGTAGGTAGCAGCCGGTAGGGGAGAGGGCCGCCGTTGGCGGCAGGCGACGCGCACGGCGGCACAGCGAGCGGAAAGACGCCCCTAGGGGGCCGGTTTGACGGTCCTAGCCTCCAGCAGACGCTCGCATTTCGGGCACTTGCCGGGCTGGTCGCGCACCACGTTGGTGTGGACGGGGCAGAGGTACTCAACCTTGGCGCCGGCCGGCGCCTTGGCGACCAGGAACTTGCCGTCTTTGGGGCAGACGCCGGGCGTGTCTTGCGCGACCTCGGGGTGGGTCGGGCAGTAGTAGGTGAACTTCTCGGTGGTGATCAGGTTCTCGGCCTGCCCGGAGGGGGCCGCCTCTCTGCCTGAGGCCCCTGCGCCTCGTCCCGGCCGTTCCCTCTTCATGTCAACGGTTCTGCCCCTGGGTGCGCATGAGGCGACCAGCAGCGCGCAGGCGACTGCTACCAGAAGGCAAACCGGCCACTTACTTGTCATTCTCATCCCTCGCTCCAGTGAGCGAGAGTATACCGGAATCGGGCCCGCGAGCCACCTACTCCACCCTCAGCCGGTCTATGGCGCAGTGGGCGCTGGGGGCGTAGGTGGGGTCGAGGCGGAGTTGCGTGATCGTTCCTCGCCAGGCGCCGTTTCCGCTCAGGTCCGCCTCGTAGGTGTGCATCTCGCCATCGGGGATCAACTCGAAGCGCACGCTCGTGGCCTCGCTCATTGCCCCGTACTCCCACTGCCAGAAGATCTGCGCCAGTCCCGGCTTGTCGGTGCTCATCCGCAGGCTGAGGCGCCTCAACTTGCGCGCCTCAATCTGCGTCGGCGGGCCGAAGATCATCGGGTCCGGGCCCGTGCTCCGCAGCCGCAGGCAGCCGTCACGCACCTCTACTTCGTCCATCTGGCCGTAACTGTCCCAGCCCTCAAAGTCGCCATCCTTGTCGAACTCCCAGTGGGTAGCCACCAGCGGCTTCGGAGTCTCGTAGGGGCCAAGGCCGACGTCCTCCGGCACCAAGTCCGGATGCGCTCCCGCCCCGGGGACGAAGACCTCGCGGATCGCGTCCAGATAGCCGAAGCCGAACTGCCGATGCGGCTCGATGTAGGAGCCCTCGCCGAACTCGTTCCAGGCTTCGATGATGACCATCTTGCCGAAGGGGGTCGAGCCTTGGGTGTCCACGAACTGCTTGGCCAGGCGCAGCATGCGTCCGAACTCACGCGGATTGCTGTCGCTGCGGACCAGGGCGTCGTCTCCGTGCCAGGGGCGCGAGTCCCAGCCCGGGCTCGTGGGAACGATGTAGTCAATCGCGCCGGCGCGGCGCACGTTCTCCCAAATCTCGCCGCAGCCGTCCACCATTCCGGAATAGGGAGCGAGCAGCCCGCCCTGCATTCCCGCGCCAGGGTAGTTGTAGCCGCTGGCCGCGTCGTAGCCCTCCTCCTTGAGCCGCCGGAGGTTGTTGGGGTCGTCGTTGCTGCAACCAACGAGGTACAGCCCGGCCAGGCCCGCCTGCCGACACTTCGCGCGCATCTCCTCAAACGCCGCCGCCACCGCCTCGGAGCCCAGGTCTTCGGTCAGCCGGCCGGGGCTGAAGATGAACATCGCCGGCTTGCCCTCCACCTTCAGGTACTCGGGCCGGAGGAAGTAGTTGGCTATCCAGTAATCGGTCACGGCGAGAAGGTCTTCGCGAGAGGAGGTGCCGGGGGGGTTGTGGTTGGCCCACAGCAAGCAGAACTTCAGGTACTGGTGATTGCGGCTCTTGAAGTAGCCGTCGTGCAGCCCGTGCTCCAGTTGGCGCGCCCCCTGGCTCCAGTACCAGTCGTAGATAAAGAAGGTGATGCCGTGCTCCACGGCCCATTTGATCTGCCAGTCGGCGACCTCGGGCTCGCCCTCGCGGTAGTAGCCCAGCAAGGGGCGGCGCTCCGGGAAGCGCTCGAGGCATTGCCAGCGGCTGTAACCTTTCCAGCCGGGGAAGTAGTAGACGCCGACTTCGTAGTCTCCCTTCACCGGCCTAGGTCTGGGGACGTAGTTGCGGTCCTCATCGGGCTGCCATTGATAGTTGACCGGCTCGGTCACAGTGACACTCGAGTGCTTCTCCAGCTCGCCCCACTCGCCGCTCGCCCGCAACGATAGATCCACGTTCGCGGCACCATCGCATCCCAGCCCCCATTCCAGGGAAACCTCCTCATCGGGCGCGATCGTCAGGCTCTCCGAAGTTGGACGGTGAGTGATTGTGGCGGGCGCGCTCGCGTCCAGTGCGACCGCAACTGTGGCTTCGCTGGCGCCCACATTGGCTATCGTCGCGCGCACGCGGAAGGGCCGCTGCGCGCGGCAGATGCCCTCGACCGGCATCAGGCTGACGATCTTGATCTCCGCGGGCCCCTCCGGCCTTGCGCCGAGGAGCACCGAGTGAACCGCGAGATCATCGTAAGCGCCGGGCGCAAGGAGCAAGCCCAGGAAGTTGGCGTTGCCGCGCCAAGACGGTTGAGCGCTCAGGGGCAGGAGGTAGAGATGCAGGCCTGGCTCGAGGTTGATGGCTACTGTGGACAGACCGGGCGCCTCATCGGTGCTCCAGCAGAGGTAGATCCTGCGGGCCCGCGCGCTCTCGATGCGCAAAGAAGCAAACGGACTCGAGGCCGTATCGAAGTCTCGCACCGGCGCGGCGACGAGCGGCTCTTCCCCATCCACGCTGAGCCTCATGGCCCCTTCATGCGCGCTGACGCCGGAAACTCCGCTGACCGGCTGCCAGAGTGAAGCGTCGGTCCTCGAGAAGTCCCAGCGGGGCGTCTCGGTGAGGCGCTCGACGGATTGCTCGCCCACGCGAATGTAGTCAATGGCGAAACGGCAACTGTCGGGCGGGTCCAGCCGGAGCCGCACTATCCGCGGGTCGCCCTGCCAGAAGGGGAAGAGGCGGTAGATGTGGAACTCGCCGTCCCCGATCACGGTGAAGCGCTTCTCCTTGCCGGTGCGGAAGCCGCCGTAAGGCCCTTGCGTGTCGGCAGCCCAGAAGATCTGGGCTACGCCGCCGCGGTCGGCACGCATCTTGATCTCTACGAACTGAAGCAGCGCCGTGTCGAACTGCACCAGCGGGCCCACTATGATGGGGTCGCCGTCCAGCGCCTCGCCGGCGAGGCAGCCACCCTCGACGGACAGGCCCAGGACCCGCCCATTACCGCCCCATCCCTCGAGATTGCTCGCCTCCCGGAACTCCCATGCGGGGAGCGCGCTTGCCGCCGAAGCGGCCTCGGGGCCGAGACACACGTTCAGCAGCGGAACCGCCGCCAACAGGCAAAGTGCCGCCTTCCTCAAGGTAAGCAACTCCTCCGGCCAGCCGAGCCTGGCAATGAAGAGGGTAGGGCTGTGAGGGCGTGGTGGCAAGACCCGTTGGCGCATCCGGCTGGCTGGAGGCTCTCGGCGGCTGTCGTTTGCCGCAGGGGGCGGGTGCCGGATTGGCGGCACGCGGAGCGCTACCCAGGCGTCTAAGAGAGTGTTACACTGCAGGCCGAAACCGCCCGGATGGCCCGATGGCGACGCGGGCCCCGGCTGGCGGCGCACCTATACTTACGTTGGAGGCGTTTCGATGAGAGTACGCTCGACTGCGGTTGCCTTCCTGCTGCTGACGGCCTTCTGCGCGCTATGCGTGTTGCCCGCGTGCAAGGCCAAGAACGCCGGCGTCTTCTCGTGGCGCAAGATACACGAGACGCAGATCATGTCGGCGCCGAAGGATGTGCGCCTGGAACTGGTCTCGCAGAAGTGGCAGGGCATGATATGGAAGCACCGGCTGGCATTGCTGATCCCGAACAAACTCACCCACCCCGAGATCGCCTGGCTGTTCATCACCGGCACCGGCAACGGCCAGATGGAGGCCCTCCTCGCCAGCAGACTTGCCTCCGGCACAGGGTCCATAGCAGCGGTTCTCTTCGACATTCCCAACCAGCCCATCTTCAAAGAGGAAACGCCGGACAAGAAGGGCATGGCGGAGGACCAGATCATCGCCTACACCTTCAAGAAGTTCATAGAGACCAAAGACAAGTCGTGGCCGGCGCTCGTGCCCATGCGCGAGGCCGCCATCCGCGCCATGGACGCCGTTCAGCAGTACGCCAAGCAGGAGTTGAAGTTGGAGGTGCAGAAGTTTGTGGTTACCGGCGGCTCCAAGCGCGGCTGGACAACCTGGTTGACGGGCGCAGTGGACAAGCGAGTGGCCGCGATCGCGCCGGCGGTGTACGACAACCTGAACCTGGCGGCGCAGATGAAGCGGCAGAAGGAGGCCTTTGGCACCTACAGCGAGCAGATCGAGGACTACACCAAGTTGGGCCTGCCGGACCTCATCGGCAGCCCGGAAGGCAAGGCCATCGCCGAAATCGTGGATCCCTACACCTTCCGCGCCCAACTCACCATGCCCAAACTCATCATCATGGGCAGCAACGACCCGTACTGGCCGCTAGATGCCTCCAACCTCTACTGGGACGACCTGGTGGGCGAGAAGTACATGCTGCGCGTGCCCAACAAAGGCCATGACGTCGGTGACATGGAGCGGCTGGTGGGCGACGAGACCGCCTTCATGCTCAAGGCGCAAGGCGTGTTGCAGTTCCCCAAGTTGCAGTGGACCTTCGACGAGAAGCCGGGGGGCATCACGCTGTCCATTACCTCGGACCAGCAGCCGGAGCAGGTGCAGGCCTGGGTGGCCACGGCGCCCACCATGGACTTCCGCAAGTCAAAGTGGGAGAGCAAGCCGATGCCCAAGCAGGGCGACAGGTACGTGTACACCCTCGCGAAGCCGCCCTCGGGCTACGCGGCCATCTTCGGCGAGTGCATCTACAAGTTCGGGCAGGGCGAGAAGTACTTCCTGTCAACCCAGGTGCGCATCATCCCGACCAAGTAGGGGCTGCGCTCTCTGACGCTTGACCAACCGGCCCCCCGCGACGGCGTTACTGCCGCGGGGGGCCCTTCTCGTACCGGCCAACCGCCGGCGCGGGTTGTCCTCCAGATGAGGCGGCTCGACTGCGCCCGGCGATCCTTGAGCACGTGCGCCGTCATTGAATGGCGTAGAGCGCGCTGCGGCATCAGGGTCGCCCGCTTGAGGGTGCTGTCCGGGTTGACGGCCCAGGTTTCGTCGAGCGTATCCGAGTCCAGGTGGACAGTGCCGTCGGCTGCCGCGGAGACATCGGGGCGCAGAAAGTGTTTCATCTATTGGCACTCTGGTAGATTGGGCCGGAGCGAGAAAGGTTCTGCAGGATGAAGCCGTTCGTGCGCGAGAAGTTGTGCAAGACGCTGCTCTGCAAGTCGGGCATCTGCGACTACACCATCAACTGCTACACCGGCTGCCTGCACAACTGCTCCTACTGCTATGCCCGCTTCATGCGCCGCTTCACCGGCCATGCGGAGCCCTGGGGCGGATTCCTCGACATTCGCGTCAACGCGGTCGAGGTGCTGCGCAAGGAACTCGCCTCAAGGCGCCGGGGAGCCGCCCTACGCCTGTCAGACGGGGACACACCCAAAGGCGCGCCCAGCGTCTTCGTCAGTTCAGTTTGTGACGGCTGGCAGCCGGCGGAGGCGGAGTACCAGTTGACCCGCGAGTGCGTGCGGCTGCTGGTGGAGGCTGGGTTCGAGGTCAACATCCTGACCAAGAACGTGCTGGCGACGCGCGACTTCGACGTGCTCAAGGGGCAGGAGAACGTCGAGTTCGGGATGAGCATCACCTGCACCGATGATTGCGTCGCGGCGCTGTTCGAGCCCGGGGCCTCGCCCAACACAAAGCGGCTCGACTGCGTCAAGCGCGCCGCCGACCTGGGCATCACGACCTGCGCGATGGCGGCGCCGCTGGTGCCCGGCGTCTATGACACCGAGGAGCGGCTGCACGTGCTCTTCTCGGCGTTCGTGAAAGCGGGGGTGCAGCGGCTGAACGTTGACAAGCTGAACCTTTACCCCTCAGTGGCGGCCTCGGTCTCGCCCATCATCCGCAAGCACTTTCCCCAGTTGACCGAGTTGTACCGGCGCCTGCTCTCGAAAGGCTCGTTCGCGGGCGAGTACTGGGCCGAGGTGCGGCGACGGGTTGAGGCCGTCGCGCAGGAGACGGGGCTGGCGCGGGTAGCACGCGTCTTCATCTAGCGGCGGGCGGGATGAGATCCCGCCCCTACAACCCGACCCAGGAGCCCGGGGTAGTGGGGACGCGATTTTACTTGTCCGCCGGCATCTTCATCTGAGTTGCGCCGTGAGGGCCGAGCGGATAGGCTCGCAGCGACAACGCCGCAGTCCGGCTTCCGCGTGCAGGAGGTTGCGTAATGCGAGTCGCTGCGATGGCTTTCGGATTGACGCTCCTTCTGGTGGTGTGGGCGCAGGCCAGCGAGGCACTGGACGTGGGCACTTGGGCCGCCCGCTTCAAGGAATACGACAATGCCAGCAACGGCGGGCGTGGCAACAGTGATAGCGCGAGCAGCGACGCCCTGGGTTGGGGCGAAGCGTACGTGTTGCACCGCTACGTCATGATGTACGAGGCCGCGAAGGACGCATACTGGCTGGACAAGATAGTGGACCACGTGGACCGCTTCCTCCCCCTGATGGACGACTTCAACGGCGACGGCTTCCTCGGATGGCATACCAACCGCTACTCCACGGCGCTTTACCGCGCCGAGGCGTTGCACAATCGCGGGAGCGCCACGATCACGCCGGAGTTCCATCGTGAGTACGACATCGAGAAGGCCCACAGGTGCACCGGACACCAGTACCTCATCGAGTTCCTGGACGCAGGCCATTACTCCGTCCGCGACCTGAGCACTTGGGAACTGGTGGCGCCCGGTCAGCAGTACGAAAGCGGAGCCGACGTCGTTGGCCTAGGCACGGACGCCTTTGAGATCGAGGGCGCTCCCGAGGCCGGCGACAAGTTCCGCGTTGAAACCGCGGCACCCGAGGAGATCGAGTACCTCGTGCACGATGGCATGATCACCTACCCCATCGCCATGTTCATCGAGATCGTCAAGTCCGACGCCGGGCTGAGCGCGCGCTACGGCAACAAAGCGGACTACTGTCTGCAGGTCATGCGGAAGAACATCTTTGACCGGTGGGAGCGCTACTGGCTCGAGACCGGCGAGGGCATGGGCGCGTACCGGGGCGTGGAGGCGCTGACGATGCGCTATCCCAACCGCATCCTGCCCCACAATCAGTACCTCGCCCTGGCGCGCACCTACCTGGTGCTGGCGGACGCGACCGGGGACGCGTTCTACCGCGACCGGGCCGAGGGGATGGCGCGCAACTTCAAGCAATATCTCACT
>Ga0315289_10014978_pt1 | contig 10789 bp, 9 predicted proteins | sample YL17G11_40_MG_FD_203452 | JGI IMG/M metagenome (GOLD analysis project Ga0315289, IMG submission 203452) | Sediment microbial communities from Yellowstone Lake, YNP, Wyoming, USA - YL17G11_40 | ecosystem: Environmental > Aquatic > Freshwater > Lake > Sediment | place: USA: Wyoming | collected...
CCACGCCCCGCGCACGTCGTCATCTTGGCGACTGCGCGCTCGGCGGTCATGCGATCGTACTTGGCGATGCGCGCCCGCGCCTCCGCGTACGCCGGCGCTTCGATCCCCGTGTTCATCACCGTCCACACGATGCCCACCGCGCCGACCTCATCCATGAAATCTGCGTCGCGCAAAATGTGATCTTCCACCGGCAAATGATCGCTTGCAAACGTGAGCGCGGCGGGATGATTGACGATCACCTGACATACGCGCGCGATCCAATCGCCGGAGAAACCGGCGCGCACCAAGTATTCGCGCGCGATCTCTGCGCCGCGCGCGGCATGTTCGTCCTGCCCACTATCTAACTTGGCAACGTCGTGAACAATCACGGCAATTGTCACCGCGTCCTAATCTGCGCCTTCCGCGCGCGCAATTTTTTTTTGCGTGGTCGCGAGCATACGCAATGTATGCGCCCAGCGCGCCGCCGCGCATTCGGTCCCTCTGTCTCGTACTCATTGCGCGCCAAATACTCACGCACGAACGCCTTCATCGCGTCCGTGTCTATGGCTGCCTGACCCATTTCGTTTTCCAAATCTGCCAAAGTGAGGATGTGACAAGATGACCAGGAGGTGCCTCACCGTGTCACCGTGTCTCATTTCCTCCGGCGCTTGGCAACTTTCCTCTTCACTGCCTTTTTGGCAGCCGCTTTCTTGGCGACTCGTTTCTTCGCCGCGGGCTTGACGGCTTTGACAATCGGCACGTAGACTTCGGCGCGGAGTTCCTCGCCGGGCATACTGAGATACATTTCGTACAGCGCTCCCGCGTCGCGATAACCTTGCGCGTGCAGCCATTCGTACAGTTGATTGTATGCTGGCCCAATGTTCGCCTCGCCCTGGTACACAATCGTCGCCGCCTCAAACCCGGCGAGTTCTTTCACCTGAATCTCGCCCGACCCTTGCGCTTGGGGTGCGACCGGCACGCACAGTTCGCTCCGCAATTTTTCGGCAGGAACTTTGGCGGGGTCGTCGGGGAAGATTCCGAGCGACGGTCCGAGCGGCTGAAGGTTTTGCGCACCCAGCCACGCGAACAGTTTTTGGAATCCGCGTGGGATGGCTTCCTCGAACGGTCCAATCTCCGTCACAGACGCGACGCGCATTTTTGGAAAACGTTTGAACTCTGGCATTGTCTTCTCCTTTTCGAGTTGAGCGGATTCGCAATCCGCCTTTTTCGATTGTTGAACTACGAGTCTATTCTACATCGTCTTTCGATTCGACGCTCGTCAACCGATCCACGAGCGCGCTGCCCACGCCCGCGAGCGCGTCGGTCGGCAAATAGTGGCTTGCCGATTCATCGAACAACACGTTCGCCGTCGCGGGAAAATCTTCATCCCCCGCGTAGTACACGGCGGCGACGCGCACGCGCGGCAGTGCGTCGAACGCGAACGCGGCATCGCCCAGATCGAGTTTCATCCCGCCAAGATTCTTCGCCGCGCGCTCAAAGACGCCGATGCGATTGTCAATCACTTTCGCCAGACGATCACCGCTGTAACCTTGGTACGCCTGATGATAAAACATTCCGCCCGGCAAATCGCGGAACGCAACCCATTTGCCTTTATGCGGCGATCCATCGGCGGTCTGCAAATAGTACAGGAACATCGCGGTCCGATTCAAGGCGCACGCTTTTTTCGTTGCTTCGACGCTCACTTCTAAATCGGGAAACGTGACGATGTGTGGTTCGCCGTAGAACTGGATGCGGAGAAATCCATCTTGAAATTCTGCGCCGCAACGCCAAGCCAGGTCGCGCGAATCGCGTTCACGCAGCGCGGCGCGCAACGATGCAACCTGGGCAACCATTTTTTCACGTGCCGGTGTAGTCAATGCGTCCTCCACAAGTATAGTCAATCAGGCGATCAGGCAATCGGGCAATCAGCCATCTCTCACTGCTTACTGTTCACTATTCACTGTCCGCCCGGATGTCCAGCCGGAATCAAGTATAACGGCTGATGATCGCGCGGCAGCGCAAGCACTTGCTTCACTTTTTCATCTTCGAACGCGCCAATCGGTACCGCGCCGAGATCGAGCGCGACCGCTTGCAACAAAACGTTCTGCGCCGCGTGCCCGGCTTCGAGCGCAACGTAACGTGGCGCGCGCTCATCGCCGTACTTTATCGCCGTGCGCGCGTATACCGCCGCGATGACGATAGTCGTCGGCGCGCGCGAAATCAAATCTTGCCGCAATGCGACCTCGTACAGCGCGCGGCGCATATCGCCTTGTGCATGAACAGTCAGGCGATGGACGTCCGGTTCGTAATGATACGCCGCGTCGCGCGTCACGGCGTACACTTCGAGCGGATACAGCGCGCCCGCCGATGGCGCAGTCCGTTGACCAGCCGAACTCGTGATCCCTTGCGCCGCCCAGAGCAATTGTCCTAACTCTGCCAGCGTCAACGGCGTATCCGCAAACTCGCGCACGGAACGTCGCCGCGCAAGTGTTTCTTCGAGCGTCAGTGTGCCCTGCGCGCGCGGCGTCGGCAGCGCGATCGTCACGGTCGTTAGTACGTTTGGGCGCGTCGCCGTCGGCACGGGCGTACTGGTCACGGTCGCGCACGCCGCCAAGGTACAAGTCGCGACAAGGAATCCAACTATGGGCGAAGTGGTCACGGCTCCAGCACCAACTTCGCGACCGTATGCTGCTCCACATTCGCGCGCGACCACAGGAGCGCGTGGTACTCGCCGCGCAGCCACGGGTCAATCATATCGTCATAGTGTTTGCTCGCGGGATGCCCCGATTGACCGGGATGATGCATCGCGCGCGAATTGTCCCAGTCCGCCAGATCAATGATCTGCCGCCACGATGGCGCGAAATGCACTTGCTGAATCGGCACGCGCGGGACGTACGCGACCTGGCAGATCGTGCTCGCATCGCCGCCGATGGGACGCGAGGGGCGATTGAAAATTCTATCGAGCGGCTTTTGCGCGCCGAGGGTGTGATGATAATCCGCGTGATGCAGATTGCCCCACGCCCAGCGCGACAGATCGTCGCCATAGTGCTGACGCAGCGCGGCAATCGCGTCGCCCAGAGCCAGCGCGAGGATTTCCGCGCGTGGGCGCGCTTGACCGGTCGCCGCGTCGGTGTACCATTCCGATTGCACGTGCTCCAAGAGTTGCTCCAGCGTGACGAGCGAGCGGTCGTAGTACATCGTAATCGGCATCACGACCGGATGGAATCCAACGCCGATGAAATAGTCCGCCAGATCACCAAGTTTATCGGCGAAGACGCGGCGCAGCGCATAGTACTCCGTCGTCTTGTAGATGCCGCCCGCGATGGAATCCGCCGTGAGGAAGCAATCCCATTGCTTCAACGCGTCCAGTGCGCGCGTCTCGAATTCATCGCGCGGATTGAGGTCGCCAAGGTGCGCGATGAATTTTTTTGCCGGCGCACAGTAGAAATCGAGATGCATCCGCGCAAAGTCGTCGGGAGTCACTTTCTCCTTTTCGGTCAAGAGCGCGGTGATGCGCGCGGCACGATAGCCGTTCGAATAGTCGAGCGCGAGGAAATGTTTGTAGCCATCGCCGACGACCCGATTGTTCGCGCTCGCGACGAAATGCTGCGCGGGGTTAAACGCGTGCGGCAACTCCTCGTGCGGAATCCAGCCGACCCACTCGTACTCGCCCGTCCAGCCGGGCACTGGCAGCAAGCCCATGCCCTTGGCGCGAATCGGAATCAAACCCGGCTGATAGTAGCCAATGTTACCAGCGCGATCGGCGTACACCATGTTTTGCGACGGCAGTGTCCAATCGCGCACCGCTTCGGTAAATTCGTTCCAATTCTGCGCGCGATTCATTTTCACTAACGCACCCATCAGGTGACTCGGCTCGTGTCCGACCCAGCGCAGCGCGATCGGCGGGGAGTGATCATCGGCGAGCGGAACAACGCGGCTGATAATCGGTCCGTGCCGCGTGATCAGAATTTCTTCGACGTGCGGCTCGGCGCGTCCCTTGACGCGAATCTCTTCGCGCACAATCGTCGCAGGTTCCCAGTGCCCGCGAAATTCAAATTCGCGTGGATTGTTCGGATTGGGTTTTTCGACGAACAGGTCTTGCACATCCGGACACGCGTTGGTAAAGCCCCACGCGATATCCCGATTGTGCCCAATGACGACGCCGGGCGCGCCGGGGAAAGATACGCCGGTCACCTCGGAACCTTGTCCTGAGCTTGTCGAAGGATCCGGCGCGACGAGATGCACTTCGTACCAGATGCCTGGCAACAGAATCGGCAAGTGCGGATCGTTCGCGAGGAGCGGCTTGCCGGTCGTCGTCTTGGTGCCATCCACGACCCAGTTGTTGCTTGCGCCGCGCAGGCCGATGGTCGGCATGAATGTTTTCACCGCGCGGAATTGTTCGAGCATCGTTTTGGCGACCTGACGAAAGACGGCAGCCGGAAGAATCGTGGGATTGCCGGGCACACCTTCCGGCTCCAGTCGCGCGGCTTTTTCCTCGCCCAGTTTGCCGACGAACGCCGCGCGCAACAATTCCATATCCCAGTTGTATGAGAGACCCCATCCCATATACTTTGCCCACACGATTGTGTCGAGCGGCTGCCACGGCGCGGGCTTGCCGCCAAGCAGCAGAAATTCTGGCGGCAGGCGGTTGGGGTTTTGTGCGATGAACGCGTTGACGCCGCGCGCGTACACGTCGAGAACATGCCGCACGCTTTCGTCCAGCACTGTGAGATCTTTCGCCGCCGCGCGTCCAAAACCGAGCGTGCGAAGCAACCGATCCGTGTCGAGCGCGATCGATCCGAACAGTTCGGAGAGCGTGCCGTAACACAATCGGCGATTCATCTCCATCTGCCACAGCCGATCTTGCGCGTGCACATAACCCTGCGCGAAGAACAGATCGTCCTGATTCGCCGCGTAGATGTGCGGCACCCCCCACTCGTCGCGAAGAATTTCGACGGGCGCCGTCAAACCCGGCACACGCAATTTGCCGCTCGTCTGCGGCAGCGATCTGCGAAAGAGATAAATCACGAAAAGCACGACGAGCGCAATGAGCAGAACCAGCGCGCCAAGAATTGTGAGCCACATAGTCTCCTCCTTTGGAAACAGACCGACGACGACCGACGGCTGACCGCCGATGACCAGCCCTCGGCGGTCAGCCGTCAGCGATCAACGACGTTTTCACCCCACTGCCATAGGATAAACCGGGTTTGTCAGTCTGTCAACTGACTCCGCGCCTACTCGTACACTTTCTCTCCTTCCGTCTCCGCGTTCACCGCGTCCATCTCCACATCGCGCGCGGTTCCCATAGTTCCCAGGAGTTCCCGATAATACTCATGTTGAATGACGAGATCCATAATCTCGTTCGTCCCTGTCCAAATCATCATCAGGCGCGCGTCGCGCAGCAAGCGTTCGATTGGATAGACGTTGGTGTAGCCGATGCCACCCAGCACTTGCATCGCCGCGTTGACCACGTCCCATGCCATCGTCGTCGCGCATTTCTTCGCTTCGGAGACGAGCCGCCGCACCCGACTCGGTTCGTCGCGCGCGTCAATCGCGCGCGCGGTTTGATGGACGAGCGCGCGCGCGGCGTCGAGCCGCGTGATGCTCTCCGCGATTTGGAAACTGACGCCTTCGAACTCGCGAATTTTTTGCCCGAAAGCGCGCCGCCGATCCGCGTACCGCGCCGCGATTTCGATTGCCGCACGCGCAAGACCGAGCGCGCCTGCCGCGCTCGTCATTCGTTCAGGAATCATCATTTGATTGAAGATGTCGCCCGCGCCGTTCTCGCGCCCAATGAGATTTGCGGCGGGCACGCGCGCGTCGCGAAAATAGACGCGTCCCGTCCCGCCGCGGCGCGTCCCCATCAAACCATAGACGTGCTGCACCTCGACCTGCGGACTGCGCTCGACGATGAACGCGCTCAAAGCGCGCAGTTCGTTCCCTGTGCGCGTGTAGACGAAGAAATAGTCCGCGCCTTCCGCGCCAACGATGAATCGTTTCTGCCCGTTCAAAACGTAGACATTACCCTCGCGGGTCGCGCGCGTCGTCGCGCCGAAAAAATCGGAGCCGCCGCGCGGTTCGGTCAACGCTTCGGCGACTGTTAGTTCGGCGGCGAGCGCGGGACGCAGCCATTTTTCTTTTTGTTCGCGCGTGCCAAAAACATTGAGCGCTTCACCGACGATGGACGGGAGCGAGAACAGGCACGCGAGCGACGCGCCGAGCACGCCAATCTCTTCGAGCGCGAGCACTTCGTACTCCCAATTAAGTCCGCGCCCGCCGAATTCTCTTGGAAAGCGCAAGCCAAGCAAATTGCGCGCCGCGAGTTTTTGCACGTACTCGCGCGGATAGCGCACCTTGTCCACATCCATGTCGAGCAAAAGCTGGCGCGGCACTTCACGCGCGAATGCGCGCGCTTCATCCCGAAGCGCGCGTTGTTCTGCGGTCAACAAAATGTCGAGCATCATTGCTCCTCCTTTGACTTGGATTTGCCTTCACTGTATTCTTTCCTACCTCACTCCCCACAACCGAACGGTGCCATCAAGCGAACCTGACGCAAGCATCTTCCCGTCGGGGGAAAAAACAACGCCCGATACTGCAAGTGTGTGCCCACTCAGAGTACGCAACTCGGGCCCACTCGCTACGTCCCACAATTTGATCTCCTTGTCGTCTGATCCCGACGCGAGCATCTTGCCATCAGGCGAGAAAGCAGTGCTTCTCACTCCAGACGTGTGCGCGTTCAGTGTACGCACTTCACGGCCGTCTGCAACATCCCACAATCTCAGTGTTCTGTCAGAGAGAATGTCTGGTTTTCGTTCTTGCTCGTCTTCCAAAACCCGTGCGACTAGCGGGCGCGCTTGTGCCGTGGTCAACACAGAACTTTTTTTTGAATACAAAGCACAAGCGCATCCCATTCGCGTTGTTCTCGGCGTTGGAACACGGCATCAAACAAGTGATGAAAACTGAGCAATTCGTCGGCAACGGCTTGCAGGTCACGTTCTGCCAAACGTGAACCGGGTTGGCGACCACGGGCAGGTGGTTTCTTGGCAGAATGATTTCGTACGCGTTTGCTCATGGCGACCCCTTTCACTGGAAATATCGCCTCTGAGTATGGCGCAAAAGTCACAAAAATTAGTACGCCACCTGCCGATCACAAAGTCTCGGAGTACGGCAAAGTCTCGGAGTAACAATATTACCTGCAATCGGTAACATTCGACCCGCGTTTCGAGGAATAGACACGTCAATGTGGCTTTGTCATGCCACAAGCGATTCGCGATTTAGCCTATGGATGAGTAATGACCGGCGTGCCGATTTCTGCCCAATCGTAAAACCACTTGGCGTCGTCAATCGTGAGGTTGACGCAGCCGTGACTCATCGGCGTACCAAAGTTGTGATGCCAGTACGTCCCGTGAATGGCATAGCCACGGTAAAAGTACATGACGTTCGGGACGCCGGGCAAAAAGTAGTAATCGCCTGAGAAACGATTACCCCCAGTCATGATCTGAGACATAACCTTTTGATAGATAGCGAAACGACCAATGACCGTTGGATGTGATGGAACACCTGTTGAAACAATCGCTTTTTTCAGTAGCGTTCTGCCATTGTACGCCGCGATTGTTTGATCGCCAATATCCACATCAATCCATTTGCCAGAGGTCGGAGCGCCCGCAGGGCGCTGTGCCAGGTTAGACAGTGTTGCTCTCGGTACTACCGTTGGGGTTGATACTGTCGGCGTTGCCACTGGAGACACAAGGTTGGTTGTTGGAGAGGGCAGGATAGTATGTGTGGCAGTGGGAGTATCCGTTGGCAATGTTGGCGTCGGGGAAAGCGTCGAAGCAAACGCAACAATGCTTGTAGGAGACAAGACCGCGCGTTGCGGTGGTCTGAACGGGTTGAGAAATGACTGGGGCTCCGAAAAGATCGCCAAGTACCACAGGCACGTCAAAATAATCAAGTTGATGACAAAGAGAGTCAGTCCCTTGTATTCTTTGTAGGATTGTTTCTGCAAATCTGTTCTCCTCGACACTGATCGTGCCATTAGAGTATACACCGGAAACTGCAATTTCAAAAATTCCCAGTGATACGGTTGGTGCAAAGTCTCTTGAGAAGTGAGGGGAAATGACCTACCCCGGAAGTGGAAATCAGTGCGGCACACACGTTTCCACGGGACGTACGTCATGAAAAATTATACGCCCTATCACCTTTGAAATCAACGTGCGCCCGGAGGTTCTTCTTCGACGTGGGCAGTTTGTTTGAAGCTTTGCTTGGGTTGTACGATCAGGCCGATGCGCCCGGAATACGCTATGCACTAGAGACTGTGTTGGTCTTTGTCGTGCTCGCCAAGTTAGCGGGAGAAGATTGGATGTGTGGCATTGCACAATGGGTCGCCGAACGGAAGGAGGGGCTCGCCGACTTTTCTGTTTGGCGAAAGTGCAAGCACCATGTTACACCACCTACGCACGGATTCTCGGTCATGCGGTGGCGATTGGCAAATTCGAGCAGGTCATTCACGATCTTCTTGTAAGACTCCCTGGGGCCGGGCGCACGGTCGAGATGGCACTCGATGGCAAAACTTTGCGTGGCACAATTCCGCTGGGTCAGACGCGGGGCGTCCATCTGTTGGCGGCATATCTTCCTGGGGAGGGGCTCGTGTTCATGCAGGTGAGCGTGATGAGTCGCGAGAATGAAATCGTTGCCGCGCCGCGTGTGTTGAAAGGGCTGGATCTGCAGGGTAGAATCGTCATGGGGGATGCCCTGCTGAACCAACGGAAACTGTCAATTTGGATTGTCGAGGCGGGGGGGACAGCCTGTAACGGCGGCGTTCCAGCTGGTGTGAGTCACCCAGTATGTGACTGTTCGGAATTTGCTGAAACAGGGCTTGACCCACAAGGCGTTGTAGTGGACACGCTTGGCAAACCACAACCACTTGTGTTCAGAACAACTTTCACCAATCAGCGAACGGTCATCCCAGTTACTCTCCCAGTTACTCCCAGTTACTCTGATTGACACAATGGAGAATCTATGCTATATTACTAGCGTGACCCGGCGACGCCGAATGAATCAAGGAGTTTTCGTCATGCAACGCTTCGTCATCATCTCCGTGTTGTTCATATTTGTAGCTACTGGTTCCACCAGCTACACCCGCGAGAACCTCCTTATCTCCGGGATCTTCTAGTTTTCAGTCCCAAACGTCAGTGTCCAAGTCCATTGCTACCATAGTCAGCGACACACCAAAACCTATGCTGGCTGTTTCTACCCTGATCTCATCAACTCCCGTGCCTAGGTTGACAGGTGTGTCATCCTCGCACTCCATAATAAGTGACACGAACTCGACGCTTAATCCCAGTCTATCCACATCAGACGTTTCAGATCCTGACCCTTCCAGTTTGGGCTTCACTTCGCCAGATAATGTCACATTCTAGACCGTCCAGCCAGGTGATTGGCTATCCAAGATAGCAAGACAATTCCGCATCAACAATGACGCAATAATAGCAGCAAACCCCGGCATTGATCCCAACCTTCTTTTCCCTGGTCAAATCCTCAGGATCCCCAGGTCGAGTGCTGCTGGCTCTTCTTCACAAGAATACAATCCAGTTCCCGTTCCAGCGCATCCCGCACCTGGGTTCACAACGACCACAGATAAGATATATACTGTTCAGCCGGGCGATTGGTTTTATGCCATCGCGCGTAGATTTCATGTCGGCGTCGATGCGTTGCAAGCGGCTAATCCGAATGTGGATTCTGGCACCCTTTACCCGGGCACCGTTCTAAATATTCCCGAGGCGACTGGTGGCAATCCTGCTACACCTATTGCCAACAACAATTCAAATTCATCACCTCGGGCAGGTTCGAATATTCGTTCAACCACGTTGCCGTCATCCACTTCGAGCCGTATCAAAACGCCAACGCCAATTCCCATTTCGGGAAGCGCAGCAAATTGGTCTGATGGTTTGGGTTACGGTGTACAATTAAATTGGACAAACCTAGACAATGACCAAGAAATGGCGTGGGTGGTGGGAATGGGTTTCGGATGGGCAAAAGCCCAGGTACGCTGGTGCGATTCTGAGCAGTCACGAGGTATCACGAACTATGGACAAATAGATCGGATCGTCAATGCCGCCGGGGCAAAGGGTATCCGCCTGTTGTTCAGCGTTGTGTGCGCTCCCAATTGGTCTCGTGCGGATGGTGGTCAGGGCGGATCGGGCCCACCGGATGATTTGCAGCAGGCCGCCGATTTTATGGCACTGCTCGCGGCACGATATTATGGCAAATCTCTGGCTGCAATAGAAGTATGGAATGAGCAGAACTTGTTGACCGAATGGCACGGTAAGCCACTCTCCGCAGCCGCGTATGTGGACATGCTCCGTCGATCGTATTCGGCAATCAAATCACGTTGCCCGTCCATGTTGGTTATCTCCGGCGGACTATCACCGACCGGCGTGACCAATAGTACCGCGATTGACGATGTCACCTATCTCCGACAAATGTATGCAAATGGTTTGAAACAGTACTCGGATGCGGTGGGTGCACACCCAAGTGGATTCTGCAACTCGCCTGACTCTATTGAGGGAGCATCAAATCCTTGCAGCGGGCAATTCAACAACAGCCGTTCATTTTTCTTCAAACGCACGCTGGAAGCGTATCGAGCCGTGATGCAGGAAAACAGTGACTCGGGAAAACGAATTTGGGCAACAGAGTTCGGTTGGGGTGTTGACCCTTCACCAAAACCTGGCTACGAGTACACCAAGTTCCTCACCGAGGATCTTCAAACCGCATGGGAGGTAGAAGCATTCCAATATATGAAAGCGATCGG
>Ga0315289_10014980_pt1 | contig 10787 bp, 8 predicted proteins | sample YL17G11_40_MG_FD_203452 | JGI IMG/M metagenome (GOLD analysis project Ga0315289, IMG submission 203452) | Sediment microbial communities from Yellowstone Lake, YNP, Wyoming, USA - YL17G11_40 | ecosystem: Environmental > Aquatic > Freshwater > Lake > Sediment | place: USA: Wyoming | collected...
CGGGGGACGTCTACGACCTGCTGGAGGCGAAGGGCGTAGAGGCGGTGGTCAAGCCTAGGAGGAACAGCCGGCTCGACACGCGTTCCCCGGCGAGGAGGCGGGCGGTGGAGCTCTACAGGCGGCTCGGATACCGGGATTGGGCGAAGTCGACGGGCTACGGGCGGCGGTGGGCGGTGGAGACGGCGTACTCGACGTTCAAGCGGTTGTTTGGGGAGGGCTGCATGGCGAGGGGCCTGGTGAACATCGCGAGTGAGCTGGCGGGTAAGGTTGGTGTCTATAATATGTTGGTGAATATGTGAGTGGGGGCATGGGATAGATAGGGGTAATCCTGATGTCTAAACATTGGTCCACAAAGTATGAAATAAAGTTAAAAATAGATTCTCTTTCTATAATATTTAAAGGTGAAACAAATGAGTGAACATATACGCGTTTCAGTAATAATTTTAAATTATAATGGCATCAAACTCATACCAAAATTATTCAAAACATTAGGAGTTCAGACCTATAAGAATTTTGAAGTCATTTTTGTCGACAACAACTCGAACGATGGTAGTATCCAAAAACTGGAAGAGATCCTCTCCAAAGAGATAAAAAATTTGAATGTGAAGATCATTAAAAACGAAAAAAACCTCGGATACTGTAAGGGAAACAATTTAGGAGCACATTATGCTAATAATGAATTTATAGTATTTTTGAGCAATGATACCTTTCTTTCACCGACTTGGCTTGAAGAATTAGTAAGGGTGATGGATAAGTACCCAACGGTAGCTGTGGCTCAAAGCAGATTACTAGAAGCATCTGCCGATGTAGTCCAGGCCGACGGATTAGTTATGGACATATATGGATGGTGTAAAAGCATTATCGTAGAGAAAAACGACGCAGGAGTCATTGAACCTTTTTTTGCGATGGGTGCTTCTATAATTGTTAGGAGAAAAGCATTCATCGAGTCAGGCGGTTTTGACCCTGATGTGTTCAACGGGGATTGGGATCTGAGTTGGAGGTTAAGGCTTTATGGCTATGAAGTGGCGACCGCATTAAAATCAATCTGCTATCATTATGGATCATACACACAAAAAAAGATTGTTAAAGAATATTCAGGATACTTTCACGGCTTTAAAGAGAAAGTTCGTGTTAGTATCAAAAACTACTCCCTGGAAAATCTGCTTCGAACGATTCCGATAACGATTTCGTTGATGATCGCACAGAGCACCTATATGACCGTTAAACGAAAAAACCCTCGTATTTTATTAGCCTCAATTGAGGCACTGGCTTGGAACCTAAAATATTTAAAGGATACCTTAGTCAGAAGAAAAAAAGTGCAAATGTCAAGGAGGAGATCTGACTCTGAACTAGAAAAAAGAATGATTCATTACTCATTACTCATTGCCGATTTTCATAGACTTATTAATAGACACAGTGGAATCATATATTATAAATGGGGGGTTGGCATGGTTGTTATTGAAAAGGATCAAAGATCTAATAAGCACCTTACTTTTGCTTAAGATTTATTTATCTACATTAAAGATATGTGATATAATTATGGAAGTTTTACTTACTAGAAGATATGGAACTTAATTTTGACCGTCGACCTCACCCTGGGGTCGCTGAAAGCTTCTCATGGATAATTGTACTACTCGGCTCAACAAACATCTTTGGGCGCACACTAGGCTCCTACGTTGATTTCTCCTTCCGTACTGTCCTTAGGCCGCCGTCCTTTTATCCTCTTCCCTCCACTGAACTCTTTGGGCGGCATCCTCCTATCCGCGGTCCAGAGCCGCATTATGGTGTTCCGCCTAGGGCGCCCCGCAGTAGTCACGTCACCAATTACCAATTAAGAAAATTAAGAATAAACACACTGATACCCCCATACAACGGAGTTCCATCAGGGTAATCCTACCTTTGAACCCTACCCAATAATCTAAATATCCTTGGCAACTATCTCCAAAAAAGGCTTGGCAGACATGATTAAGGAAAACAAAGCAGAGATAAAGAAGCTACTGGAGGGCTTCTACGAGAATCAGCCCAGCGTCGAGCCTGGGCGTGACGTGATCCATTACGCCAGGGCCATATACGACCACAACGAGGTCTACGCCGCCCTAAATTCCCTTATGTCAGGCTGGCTGGGACTGGGGGGGAACGCCCACACATTCGAGGAGAGCTTCTCCGGATTCCTGGGTGTAAGCCACTCGGTCCTAACCAACAGCGGCTCCTCCGCTAACCTTCTCGCCGTGGAAGCATTGAAACTCCCCAAGGGATCGGAGGCAATAACTCCTGCGGTGACCTTCCCTACGACCCTGAACCCCTTAATCCAGAAGGGATTGATCCCAGTCTTCATCGATGTGGAGCCAGCCACCTACAACCTGGATCCATCAAGGCTGGAGGATGCCCTTACAGATAAGACGCAACTGGTGATGCTGCCACACACCCTCGGGAACCCTAACGACATGGCCACCATAATGGATTTTGTCGAGGATCACGGGTTGCATCTGATCGAAGATGCCTGCGATGCTCTAGGATCTAAATATGGGGGGAAGTATCTATCGACTTTCGGCGACCTCGGCACATTCAGCTTCTACCCCGCCCACCACATGACCATGGGGGAGGGGGGAGCAGTTGTGACGAACAGTGAGGAGCTGGCATTGACACTCAAATCCCTCCGGGACTGGGGCAGGGCCTGCGTCTGCGAAGTATGCAAGCTAGCCCAAGATCCTAACGCCCAGTGTCCCCTCAGGTTCAACGAGTCCCCCCTTCCTGACTATGACCGCAGGTACACCTACGTTAACATCGGCTACAACCTTAAGCCCCTTGACCTTCAGGCAGCCATGGGACTGGAGCAGCTTAAACGACTCCCAGGCTTCATAGAGAAACGGAAGGAGAACTTCGCCAAGCTTTACCAGGAACTGGAGCGCTACGAGAATTACTTTATCCTCCCCGAATCCTTGCCAAAGGCGGATCCCTGCTGGTTCGCATTTCCCCTCACAGTGAAGGAGTCAGCCCCATTCAAGCGCAGGGATGTAGTATCATTCCTTGAAAAGCATAAGATAGCTACTAGACCCCTCTTCGCCGGAAACATCCTAAGGCAGCCCGCCTACCGTGATATCAACTACAGATTAGTAGGGGGCATAGGGAATAGCGACCGGATTATGGATGGCTCCTTCTTCATAGGAGTTCACCCTGGACTAGAGGAGGAGCACATCGGCTACATGGCTGACACCTTTAAAGCCTTCATAGCCAGCATAAAGGAGGCAGTGGGCAGATAATGGCGGCGCTGGTTACAGGGGATACGGGCTTTATCGGCAGCCATATGAGGGCGTTCCTCGAGACGCAGGGCGTGGAGGCTATGGGTTACTCTAGGAGCCGGGGGCACGACCTCTTCAATAGAAGCCAGTTGGAGGAGGCCATGAGAGGCGTGAATGTCGTGTACCATTTTGCTGCGGAGGCCAAGCCTGGAGAGAGCGTCCTCCGACCCTGGGAGACCATAAAGGAGAACCTGCTGGGCACCCTAAACGTATTGGAGGCATGCAGGAAGCACGACCTGATGCTCATCTACCCGAGTAGCTGCGAGATATATGGCGATTACGACCGCCTCATAGTGGAGGCCGACGAGTTGAAGCCGCCAAACCCTTACTCGGCTTCGAAGGCAGCCCTGGACCGGATCTGCTTCACCTATCACAAGTGCTACGGATTGAATGTGAAGATCGTCCGTCTCTTCAACCCCTACGGCCCCAGGCAGCAGCTCAGCAAGGTGATCCCAACCTTCTACCGCCAGGCCTTGGAGGGCAAGCCCATCACCGTCTACGGCGACGGATCTGATAGCAGGGACTACGTCTATATAAGCGACATCGTCCTCGGCCTCTGGATGGCGAATAAACTACTTGGTGGAGAGGCGGTAAACCTCGCCACAGGCGTGGCCACCACCAACCTAGAACTGGCAAGGATGGTAATAGAGGAAACGGAAAGCAGTTCTGAGGTTAGATTTGTGGATTATCCCAATGCCTTTGGGGGCATACGGAACCAGGTGGGCTTCAACGACAAGGCTAGGAGGCTCATGGGTTGGAGTCCCGAGGTTAACCTCAGGCAAGGACTCAGGAGAACCATAGAGTGGCTGGAGACCATTAAGGAGGGAACAAGGTGAAGCTGCTGGTCACTGGCGGGTTAGGTTTCATCGGGAGCAACTACATTCTGCACACCCTCTCAACCCATCTTGATTGGGAGATCGTTAACTTGGATAAAATGGGTGTAGGCGCAAATCCCATGAACCTGAGGGGTCTGGAAGCCGAGAGCAGGTACTCGTTCCTGAAGGGAGATATATCCGATCCCAAGGCCGTGCGGGGAGCCCTGGAGGAGATGGATGCCGTGGTGAACATAGCCGCGGAGACCCATGTGGACAGAAGTATCTCTAACCCCCATCCCTTCCTCGAGAGCAACACCCTCGGTACTTTAACACTGCTGGAGGCTGAAAGGAGGTTGGAACCCCCTGTAAGGCATATTCAGGTCTCCACCGACGAGGTCTATGGCGCCATCGATGAGGGGTCCTTCTCAGAGGATGATCGTCTGGATCCGTCGAACCCCTACTCTGCAACAAAGGCGGCTGCAGACCTTCTATGCAACGCATACTATAGAACCTACGGCATGAACATTACAGTAACCCGGTGCACCAACAACTATGGCCCCCGACAGTTCCCCGAGAAGCTGATCCCCAAGACCATCATCCGGGCCCTAAAAGGCATGAGGATACCCGTCTACGGTTCAGGCACCAATGTCAGGGACTGGATCTACGTACTGGACCACTGTAAGGCCATCAACCATGTCCTAGAGAGGGGGGAACCCGGGGAGGTCTATAACATCTCCTCAGCAGCTGAACACTCAGTCCTAGAGATAGTTACCAGGATCCTCAACTACCTTGGCAAACCTCTAGACCAGGTATCCTTCGTGGAAGATCGACCGGGGCATGATAGACGCTACAGCCTCGATTCCTCCAAGCTTAGGCAGAAGCTAGGCTGGAAACCCCAATACGAGTTCGAAATAGCCCTGAAGGACACCGTTGAATGGTATACCAGTAACCTCTGGTGGTGGGAGCCCCTCGTGAGCGAGGAAGTCCTCCACCCGACCCCCTGGAGGATGAAGGGTAAATGCTAAGTAGCCACCGTGAAAAGATGAGTGAAGTGTTAATTTCATGAGGGGGTTATTGCTCGCAGGGGGACATGGTACCAGGTTAAGACCATTGACGGCGACTGGGAACAAGCACATGCTCCCAATCGCAAACAAGCCCATGTTATTATATGGGCTGGATCACCTCCGAAACGCCGGCATCAGGGAGATCGCCATCATCCTCGGCCCCATAAAGGAGGGAGTCGTCGAAACCCTGGGAGACGGATCAAAATACGGAGTCAACATCACCTACATAGACCAGCCGGAGCCTAAAGGTCTCGCCCACGCCGTCATGATCTCTGAAGACTACCTCAGGGGCGAGCCTTTCGTAATGTACTTGGGTGACAACCTCCTCAAACAGGGCGCCAAACCCCTTATACAGGTCTTCGAAGAAACCCGATGCGACTGCGCGGTAGGAGCCGCAAAGGTCAAAGACCCCAGTAGATACGGCATCGTCGCCTTCAACAAGGATGGAACCATTAACAGATTCGTCGAGAAGCCCAAGGACCCCATAAGCAACTGGGCCCTCATAGGAATCTACGTCTTCAACGACAAGGTCTTCGACGCCGTCCGCAAGATCAAGCCCTCATGGAGAGGCGAGCTGGAGATAACAGACACGATCCAAACGCTCCTCACCGATGGATACAAGGTCAGGGTCCAGAAGGTCCAGGGCTGGTGGAAGGACACAGGCAAGCCCGAGGACCTCCTCGAGGCGAACCAGCTCATCCTCCAGGAGCTCCAACCATACAATCACGGGAAAGTCGAAGAGACCGCCACCCTAACCCACAACGTCGGAGTCGGCGAAGGCACAATAATCCACGGCAGAACCACGATCCGAGGGCCAGCCGTGATCGGTGAGCATTGCGAGATAGGCCCAAACGCCTACATAGGCCCCTACACAAGCATCGGAGACCACGTGACTCTACTAAACACAGAGATAGAGAACAGCATCGTGATGAGCGGCGCACGAATCGACTGCGGGAAACGAGTCACAGACAGCCTCATCGGGAAGAACGTAACAATCCTCAGCCACGAACAAAACCTCCCCAAAGGACACAAGCTCATACTTGGAGACATGGCCACAGTCACCCTCTAAAATAAGGTTAAGGAGGAGTTCAAGGAGAGGCTACGAGCACTAGGATACATACAATAGAAACGTCATCCCCACGCAAGCCCGTATAGCTCACGAAGGGATAAGATTTAAGTAATACATTCCAATTTGGTATTAATTAGGCGGACATAATGACCAGGGTCGTTAGTGTTACTAAGAAGGGCCAGGCGACCATCCCCAAAGATTTAAGGGAGAGGTTCGGGGTCGGAGACAGGGTTCTCGTCGTCGAGACGGATGAGGGCATCCTCTTCAAGCCTCTGCCCCGACCCGAGGACGAATTCGGCTCCCTCAAGGAGCTCTTCGAGGGGAAGACTGCGAGGGAGATCCTGGATGAGGCTAGGGCGCAGGATCGGATGAGAGAGAAGAGGCTGTTAGAGGGCGTCGAGAGATGAGCATCGTCTTCGACACCGAGGCCCTCCTAGCCTTCTACCTAGGAGAACAAGGCGGAAAGGAGGTCGAGAAGCGCCTGGTAAAGATAACGAAAGGAGAAATAAGGGGCTACCTGAACCTCATCAACCTCACAGAACTCTATTACATTCTGTACCGGAGGAGTCCCGACCTTGCCGAGGAGAAGGAACGGAACCTCAGGGGCTATGGGTTGGAGATCGTCCCCGTCGACGACAACGGACTCTGGAAAGAGGCAGCGAAGACGAAGGGAAGACACGCCCTCTCCCTCGCCGACGCATTCGCGGTTGCTACGGCGAAGGTGAAGAAGGCGAATCTGCTTGTAGGTCGAGATGCGGAATTCGGTGGCATCGATGTCTCGATAGAGCGGATAAGCTAGGAGCAGGCATAAGTTTAACAATATTTACCTATTTGTGATGCATATTTCTGGAAGCCCGCGAATCCTTCACCTTACAATGAGAAACTTCAAGCATCACATCAACTCTACGCAAGAACTGCTCCAGCAGAAGTCAACACAACTATTTCCAGTAACCGAATAAAGCTAATAAGGATCCCACATTACCTAAATCAGAGACCTCAATTGAACGACAAGACCCTGGGCTACACGATCATGGCCGCAACGATACTGGTAATGGCCGGCTACTTCGTATGGTCCTTCGCGCCCTGGCTCGGCGCCTCCTTCGCCTGGCTCACCCCCTACACGGAGTGGGCCTACAAACTCCCAATCCTAGCAATAGCCTACCTCATGCTCCTCATAATCCTATGGATCGGCTACACGATGGCCACCACGCCGCCCCCGATCCCCCTAGAGAGCCCCCTCGACATCGAATCCGAGGACGAGGAGAAAAAGGAAGAGAAAAAATAACTCCCAAGAAAACGTGGCCTGTTCCCGTTAGTAAGTACCAGAGGGGGAGGGAGGTCACACGGAGGGCCCTGAGAAACGGTCGATCAGCCAAAAGGCTGAAGGAAAACGGTGCGATCTCCCATGAAATGAAGCAAAAACGCTGTCCATTCATCACAGAAACGATGTTCATCCGTACATGAGGGTGGTCTCAGCTACACAGCCCTCGCCCCCCGGGCCACCAGGAAGACGTGAGGAACTCACAGCGGCAAGATGAGGAGAGGACAAGAGAATGAGACCGCATGACCCCGAGATGAGGGCGCTATACGAGAGGACACGTTGGGGGCACCGGTTAGAACGCGGTAGTTAGGGTGGCGAACAAGATGCTCCGGGTCGTCTGGTGCATGCTGACGCGGCGGGAGCCTTACAGGCAGGGGAAGGAGGTGCTCTACAAGAATAAGCTTATGAGGATGGAAAAGTTAGCCTCCTCGAGGCTGGCTTGAGGGCGCGGATGGACTGCCGGCTACGCGAGGGCTTCATCATAGGTGAGAAACGCTCGAGGAAGCAATACACGTGCGCTTCGAAAACGTCTTAACCCTAACAATCTATTATTCTCTTATGCTTATCAGGAAACTTTAAGGAAAGAACATGATGACTGAAAATATTCTAAAGGATGGTCGATTTATCTTTCTGCTATCAATCGTCATTGAACTGATTTATTTCGATTTGTCTCTGGCGACTACATCATCATTACTAATGACTGTAATCGCTTTTCCCTCCCTATTCGTCCTTCCTGGAGTAATGCTTCTGGCTGTTCTAAGACGTAGTATGGATAATATGGTAAAGCTGGTGGTCGAGGGCTTCTTTGTTTCAACAGTAATGTTGGTTATACTGACATCGTTCATGCTTATGCTCGATTTCCCTCTAAATCCATACAACTATTCTCTTGCAGCACTATTTTTTATGTTGTTTCTCGGTATTATCGCTTTAATTAGAAAGACGGAGTTTAAACCCATCAAATATAACATCCTCTCAATTGCCCTTGTATTATTAGTATATGTCGCTTTACTCTTATACTTCAATAGGCTTCCACGACTATTGTTTCCGGATGAAACGGACTACATCTCTTCAGCCAGATTGGGCATTTTAAACAATGCAGCACCACCGATTGGAGTTAGCCCCAACCTAAACGAATCTAAAGCACTGTTACTAGGCAGATATTTTTGGATATACCTTCTAAGCTCCTTTATAGGTGCAACAGGATTACCGGCACACCAAGCGGGTCTTTTAGGCGCAAGCTTCTTGGTTATGACTGCTTTTGCCTCATCATTATTAATAAGAAACAAAGGGCTAAACACAGCTGTGTTCGTAATAGTAGTAACTAACCCACTTCTATTCTCGTTTTCAGCCTTGTCATTAAATGATTTAATCGTCTCCTTTTATGTAGTATTTGCAGTACTTTTTTTTGTTAGGTCATTTTCGAAAGTTGGTAATGATATTTCGATTAACATATTAAATTTGCTTTACTCTTTCGTAGGAATAATTGTTTTAATATTAGTTAAGCCCAATTTCTTGGTTTTTGCGCCTATGTGGATAATTCTAGTCTATATTATGCTTCGATCCAAGCTTTACGAACAAAGCCGAAAATATAAGATCTTCTTAATAGTTGTATTATTACCAATTTTAATATATGAACTAGGTTTAGACATACCATATAACATATCCATTTGGATATTAAGAAATAGAGAACTCGCAGATTTATTCGGTAAATTCATATTCATTAGCCCAATTGGAATGTTTGTAAGATGGTTTTTAACACCTTTGTGGAACCCCACAGCCACAACTTTGTTCACAAAAAGTTTTGTCGTTTACCTTGACTACTTCTACAGGCTTTTAATGCCCGAGTCCTCAAGCCTTCTAATCTCAGCCACCATATTGGCCCTGCCAATCCTGATTATTTCACGGGATATGCGTGAAGATTTAAACAAGAATGTGCTTGGCTGGATCGTCCTCCTCTCAGCGTGCCTATTCTACTTCGAAGCATTACGTTCAACGAACCTGGACGACGTCAGCAGGTATTCCCTCTGGATGGTACCCCTCTGGATACCTCTAGCATTTATGATTTTAAAAGATATTAAAGATAATTCATCTTACAGGAAACTCGTTCCTGTGTCCATTGCAGCGCTCATACTTCTATGGGTCAACGTCTGGTTATCTAAGGAGAAAGGCGGCGTCTACGTTGGATATCTCCTGCCTAGACTTTGGACTTCAGATGCAATAATAATCCAGCTCATTTTGTTGATGTTGATGCTGGGGTTGCTATCTGTAAGGGAAGATTGGATTAAAATTGCATTTGTCAATGGTAAAAAACTGTTCGAAGTAAAGATAATAAATCCGAGAAAAGCGATGTTCCTTCTTATAATAATTTTGACTCTTCTAAATGGAATCTACTTCAGTTCTCAATTCATCGAGAAGTCTTATCTCTATCAGGATCGCGGTTTAATTACATTAAGCAGTACATTAGATGATCTCACAGACGGCGAAAGCTTAGTTTTCGCTAACAATTACATATACATGAGGTCTTACATTAGCGATAAGCTGTTCAAGCAGGGTTCATTGCTTACTCTGCCTGAGACTGCTTCTGAATTCCTCAGACTAGTTGAGGTATCCCCCAACAACTCGCTGTTTCTCATAAGTTACGACGCCGATACAACAAGGGACGAATATGCAGACAAGTACATAATGAACTATCCACGCGCGCACGCGCGTGTCATAACCCCTGAAAAGCCGAACGTATCTAGGTTGCCGAAATTCAATTTGACGGAACCCTTCTTGATAATACCCTTTGATGACGCAAACAAGGAGAAAGTTATCGACTATAGTGGCTTAGGGAATAACGTTGTAAACCATGGAGCGAAGCTCGTTGAAGGTTATTACGGGAAAGCCCTAAGATTCGATGGAAAAGAGTACATTTCTATACAAAACAATTATGTCCTAAATGCCAAAAAGGCTATTACTATAGGTTTCTTCGCGTTCATAGAGAAAGCTGAACCATCAAACAGCTACACGATTCTATCCAAGAGCGACGCGCCGGGAAAAGGATACAACGTTTACCTCTCTGATGGATATATCTGCTTCAGGCTAGGCATAATAGGCGGTCCCCTATCGATTCCCGCAGAGCCGTACATTGGTGCTTGGCATCATTTCATCTTCACCTACGACGAAGATCAGCCAATACAGATCTACGTAGATGGCATCCAAGTAGCCTCCACACCCGGC
>Ga0315289_10014982_pt1 | contig 10787 bp, 11 predicted proteins | sample YL17G11_40_MG_FD_203452 | JGI IMG/M metagenome (GOLD analysis project Ga0315289, IMG submission 203452) | Sediment microbial communities from Yellowstone Lake, YNP, Wyoming, USA - YL17G11_40 | ecosystem: Environmental > Aquatic > Freshwater > Lake > Sediment | place: USA: Wyoming | collected...
CTGCTGCCAGCTATCTGGAAAGGGATGAAATCCATTCCATGTTCTACACAGGCTTCATCGCTATCGCCGGGAAAGCGATAAAACCCATAGGGGAATGCCGCGATGAGAAAGAGATATTCATCGAGCTTGCCATGAGGCTGGGTATTGAGTTCCCGTTTCCGATGAAAAATGTGAAGGAGTTCCTTGATTGGCGGCTGAAGCCATCGGGGATGACCTTTGACGAGGCGAAAGAGAAAGGGATAATAGAAATACCCTTCCAGTATAAGAAATATGGGAAAGAGGGGTTCAAGTTTCCTACCGAAACGGGTAAGATTGAGCTCTACTCCAAGCGATTTGAAAAATATGGATATGACCCGCTACCTTACTATGAGGAACCACCGGTAAGCCCTTACAGCACACCAGAGTTGTTAGAACGATACCCTCTTATCCTCATTTCAGGGGCAAGAACTAACCTCCTCTATCACAGTGCTGGGCGCCAGATTCCATGGTTGAGGGAGCTGTTTCCAGAGCCTACAATAGAAATTCACCCTGATACCGCTGAGAAGCTTAGCATTCGTGATGAGGACTGGGTCTGGATTGAAACTTCTCAGAAGGAAGGCAGAATAAAGCAAAAAGCCCGGTTGACCCTAGGCATACACCCCAAGGTTGTGCACGCCCGTTCGCACTGGTGGTTTCCCGAGAGAAAGGATGACCCTGAGCGCGGCTGCATGGAGTCAAATATCAATGCCCTCATGAGTGACAAGCCACCCTATGACCCTATAAGCGGGTCTCCCATAGTAAGGGGGTGTCTTTGTAAAATCTATAAAGCGGAGAAGGACTAGCCATGAATCAGAAGAACTTATTTATTGATTTGGAGTATTGTATCGGATGTCAGGTGTGTGAGGTCGCCTGCAAGCAGGAAAATAAACTCCCAGTAGGCATAAAATGGATAGATGTAGTCACGGTCGGACCAAGAATGGTGGGGGAAAAGCTGAAGATGGATTTTGTCCCCATGAGATGCCGGCACTGCGCTAAAGCTCCCTGCATTGATGCCTGCCCTGAAAAAGCCATAACCAAAAGGGCGGATGGAATTGTTCTGATTAATCCCGAGTTGTGTAGCGGATGCACAGCGTGCTTTGAGGCATGCCCCTTTGGTGCAATCCAGTTAAACCCCAAAACACAAGTAGCGGAAAAGTGCACACTGTGCGTGCATCGCATTGACGCTGGTCTGGAACCGGCTTGTGTCCACCACTGCCCGGCAAAATGCATGTATTTTGGCAATATCAATGACCTCCTGAAAATCATCCAAGACAAAGAAGCAAAACGCATGATAGAAAAGCCACTCCTAACTATCTAAAAGCGCTCCGCTTTTAAACGAAGGTAGCCAGTGTAGACGGCTGATGCAGTGTAGGTTATAATAGCTAAATTGAGGAAGTTGAAAAGTAATGCCTGCGCTTTATGTTGTGGCTACCCCTATTGGTAACTTAGAGGATATTACCTTGCGTGCCCTCCGTACTCTGCGTGAAGTCAAGCTTATTGCTGCTGAAGATACACGCAAGACAAAACGGCTTCTTACCACTTATGATATTAGAGCTCCAATCACAAGCTATCATGAGCACAATAAGTGGACTAAACTGGAGTATATTTTAGGTTGCCTTAATAATGGGGATGTGGCTCTTGTTTCTGAGGCTGGTATGCCCGGCATATCTGACCCTGGTTATGAATTGATTGTGGCAGCTATTCAGCGAGGTATCTCGGTTGTTCCTATTCCTGGAGCTTCGGTTGTTATTGCCGCTATTGCTGTCTCTGGCTTACCAACGAGACGGTTTACCTACCTAGGCTTCCTGCCTAATAGAACTGGGGGCAGGCGCCGTGCTCTAGAATCTGTTGCTGATGAATCTAACACTATTGTAATCCTCGAGGCTCCTCATCGGCTAATAGCTACATTTAAGGATATGCTGTCAATCCTCGGGGATAGGAGGGTGGCTGTGTGTCGTGAACTCACTAAGATTCATGAGGAGGTCTTCCGCGGAACAATAAGCCAAGCCATAGAGCACTTCACGGAGCCAAGGGGGGAGTTTACCTTAGTTATTGAGGGCAAAGTAGAGAAGGAGAAGCCGCAGCTGACAGAAGATATTGAGAGTAAGTTGCACCACATGCGCCGGTCAGGGGTAAGTGCTAAAGAGGCAATAGCCAAGGTGGCTGGAGAAACGGGTTTATCAAAGAAGGAGCTATATCGAGCCTGGCTAGGAGTAACCAAATCTTAAGCTGAAAGGAGCTATATGCGTCGTGGTTGTATAGCAGTTAGTAATGTTCGCTGTGATGGGTGTGGTCGCACCATAAAGCACCCGGAGCGCTATTTGCTTATGGGTGAAGAGGATACCAAAAAAAGAAAACCGTTGTGCTATTGTGTTGATTGCTGCCTTAAACAGGGCTATGCTCACTATAAAAAGGTGGAAAAGGATGAGCAGGTTCTTACCTTCTTTACTGAGGAAATATAGTAATGAAAGAGCGAATCTTTATCGGGGTAGCCTGGCCTTACGCTAATGGTCCATTACATTTAGGTCATATTGCCGGGGCGTATTTGCCCCCGGACATATTTGCCCGCTACCACCGTACCAAGGGGGACGAGGTCTTAATGGTATCAGGCTCAGACCAGCATGGCACCCCGATAACTCTCAAAGCTGAGCAGGAAGGAAAGAAACCTGACGAAGTAGCTGCCGAGTATCATCAACAGTTCCTTGACTCGTGGCAGAAGCTGGGTATTTCCTTTGACCTGTTCACCAGCACTGAGACCGCCAACCATGCTGAAGTAACGCATGATATCTTCCTCACCCTCCTTAATAAGGGGTATATTTATCGGTCAACGGTATCGCAGCCATTATGTCCTCGTTGCCAGCGTTTTCTACCCGACCGCTATGTTGAGGGCACTTGCCCCCATTGTCAATCTAAGGGGGCTCGAGGAGACCAGTGTGATGAGTGTGGTCAGCCCCTAAACCCAATAGAGCTGATTGAGCCTAGCTGTCGCATATGTGGTACCACCCCCCAATTTAGGGATTCAGAGCACTTCTTTTTTAGGCTCTCTGAGTTCAGAGACAGGCTTCTAGATTGGGTGAAACAGCAGACTCACTGGCGACCAAATGTGCTTAACTTTACTACACGCTATCTGGAAGGAGGGCTGAAGGATAGAGCAATCACCCGCGATATAGACTGGGGAATTACGGTGCCAGTTGAAGGCTTTGACAACAAGCGTATCTATGTGTGGTTTGAGGCGGTTATCGGTTACCTCTCAGCAACCAAGGAGTGGGCTAAGTCTACCGGGGATAAAGAGAGGTGGCGCTCTTTCTGGCAAGGAGAAGTAAAGAGCTACTATTTTATCGGTAAGGATAATATTCCCTTCCATACCATTATCTGGCCAGCAATGCTTATGGGCTATGGTGGACTTAATCTACCTTATGATGTCCCGGCTAATGAGTTCTTAACTATTGAAGGTAGGAAGCTTTCCACCAGTCGCAACTGGGCAGTCTGGCTACCTGACTACCTAGAGCGCTATGACCCTGATCCACTACGCTATTTACTCTCCATAAACATGCCAGACACGGCGGATACCGATTTTTCGTGGCGAGAGTTCCTTCGCCGCAATAATGATGAGCTGGTAGCAACTTATGGGAACCTGGCTCACCGGGTGCTTACCTTCACCTATCGTAACTTCAACGGCTGTGTGCCCACGCCTGCTGAATTTGATAGTTATAGTCAGACCACTATTGATAAAGCCAAAGATACCCTTAATACAATGGATGAGCTTCTTTACCACTGCCACTTTAGGGAAGCAATAAGGTCGGCAATGTCTCTAGCTCAGGAGACCAATCGCTACCTTGATAAGAAATCACCGTGGAAAACAATTAAACAAGATAGGCAGGCTTCAGCCACCGCTTTATATGTGGCTATTTCAGTGCTTTCCTGCCTTAGAACAGCACTGTATCCTTTTTTACCCTTTAGCTCTCAGAAGCTGCACGAACTTCTTGGTTTTAAAGGCAGTATAGAAGGTGATGGCTGGCAGCTACATATGCCAGCACCGGGGCAAAAATTACTTCCTCCCCAGCCCCTGTTTTCTAAACTGGATGAAGGGTTAATAGAAGAAGAGGCTAATCGGCTGGGCAGGTGAAATGATAAACCCCCATGCTCATATTGATTTGGCTAACTCCAGTAAAGACCAAAACCAGGTAATAGCTCGAGCTCGCAAGCAAGGAGGGATTATTGGAGCTCAGTGAAACCTACGAGCCTATCCGTGAAGACTTACTCCAAGTAGAGGATAAGCTGAAGTCAGTCAGTGAGGTTGAATTTCACCATCTGTCTGAGCTACTAAGCCACATTCTGACAGGTGGCAAGGGAATTCGACCAGCGCTTACCCTTCTATGCGGCAAGTTCTATGACTATAACCTTGACCTCCTCCTGCCGATGGCCGCAGGGGTTGAGCTTTTCCATATCGCTACTTTGGTTCACGATGATGCTATTGACAACTCTATGGTTCGTCGGGGCAGACCAACGATTAATAGTTTGTGGGGTCAGGAGAGGGCAGTGCTCCTTGGAGATTACCTGTTTGCCAAGGCTGGGGAGTTTACTGCTACTACGCAAAATTTACGAGCAATAATGCTTTTTACCCTAACCCTTGAGACTATTTCCAGCGGCGAGATAAACCAGATCTTTAACGCCTTCAATCTGAAGCAGACTCGAGAGGACTACCTGCAAAGGATTTCTTGTAAAACTGCCTCCCTGTTTTCCATGGCTACAGAATCAGGAGCTGTTTTGAGCCAAGCTCCAGAAAAGTCAGTCAAGATTTTAAGAGAGTATGGCTATAACTTTGGTATTGCCTACCAGATTGTGGATGATATCCTGGATTTTATTGGCACTGAGGAGGAAATGGGCAAACCAATAGGCTCAGACTTGGCTCACGGCACTCTTACCTTACCAGCAATGCTTCTTCTGGAGCACTACCCAGAGGATAACCCGGTAAAGAGGCTATTCCAGAATGAAGATAGAGAGAAATATATAAGGCAAGCGATAGATTTAGTTCGCAACTCACCAATTGTTGATGAATGCTATAATTTTGCCTCCAGCTATTGCTCGAAAGCTTGCCAAAATCTTAACCTGTTGCCTGACAATGCCAGCCGCAGAGCACTAGCAAAACTAGCAGACTATGTCATTGCCCGGAGAAAATAATTTTTAGTCCAAACCGCACAATGCGCAATCTATATTAGATTGCTTATTAAGCTGCCTTGGGACTCCGGGCAAGCGAGACCAATATCTGCACCACAAACATCAGCCCGGCAATGACGGAAATTGTGCACAGCAAACCGGCGGGCATCGCATATAGCATAATGATGCTACCAAGCTGTGGCCCCTTCACCCCAGCGGCAAGCGCACTACCACCGGCAACGCCAGCAATTATCATCAGAATGCTACCGACCGTCACGCAAACAACGAAAATCCAGAATATCCACTCAATAAGCTTGGGCCAAACAATGGACTTGCCACTAATAATGGGCACAATGTAGTAAAGGGCTGCCATTAGTGCCAGAGACATCCAGCCCATGAGGCCGAGGTGAGTTTTAGCCACGCTGATCAGCTGTCCTGGTCCTGCCTCTACAAATAAACGTATTGGCTCCTGTGTGATAATAGCCCCCTGAATCAGTGTCCAGGCAAAAAAGATAACCGCCGCCCATATAAACTTGACCAATCGGCGATTAATTACTTCTGCTTGCATCTTGACACCCCCTTGTTCTTTAGTGCCCGTATTATATCACAGGTAATTGGGTTACCTAGTTAAATGATTTGACACGTAGGAAGGTGAACTAAATGAGAAGGAAATTAATTAAATGGGAATACCAGTTAGTTGTTATGCTCCTCAACCTAGGTGTTACTGACAGCGTAGGTTTCCTTTTTCTTTGTTGGCATTATCTCTTTAAATCGGTCAATCGCATATTGGCAGGCAGCAAAGCCCTCCTGGCGGTGGGCAGCAGCTATAGCTACGACTAGATTGATTTCGCCCACTTTTAGCTTGCCTATTCTATGGCATATAGCTAAATTATTCACTTGCCACCTTTGCCTAATTTCACTGGCTATCTCCTGTAGCCTTTTTTCTGCTGTTCCCTCAGTGTCTTCATATTCCACGGAAAGAACCGGCCTACCCTCGGGATAATCGCGAATCAACCCAACATAGGTAACCACACAACCACTACTATCAGTCTTAACTTTGTTAATCACAAGCTCAGGGAAGATAGGTTTCTCTGTAATCTCAATCATGCCAATACCTTCCTATGATTACGAGTTCGTTTAGCAACCTATCCTGACTATAGACTTCTGATGAGGTTTTTTAACCATGATGTTTGGCTAGCCCTAACCAGTAGCCGGAGCTTGTTTCGGGAGGGGTTGGGGCACAATTGGAGCTTTCTTGGACTTGGACTTAGCTTCAGCGGTAACCTCCACTGGCGCAGGAACAGGGGTAACTTTGGCTTCTGGTTGAGGTAATGGTACAGGTTCGTTAAATAGTGCGGCCAGCTCTTCACCCTCTAGAGTCTCCTGAGCAATAAGTCTTTCTGCAATTTGGACTAATTTCGGCTTATTTTCGCTCAGAATCTTCTTAGCTGTTTCATAAGCATACTGGATAACACTATGAACTTCTTCATCAATCTCCTGAGCCACTTGCTCGCTGTAGTCCCTTTGCTCAGATATTTCACGACCGAGGAAGACTAGCTCTTCCTTGTGCCCGAAGGTTCTTGGGCCCAGCTTATCACTCATTCCATAGTCAGTTACCATCTTGCGGGCAAGTTTGGTAGCCTGCTCAATATCGCTCTGGCTACCCGTTGTCATTTCAGTAAAGACTAGCTCCTCAGCTGTATGCCCAGCTAGCATTGTAGCTAGCATGTCCTTGAGCTGGGAGCGTGTTAGCAAGTATCGGTCTTCTGTAGGCAAAAGCCGGGTGTAACCACCCATCATACCCCTAGCTACTATTGAGATTTTATGTACCAGGTCAGCATTAGGTAGCATTTTAGCTACAAGAGCATGTCCAGCCTCGTGATAGGCAGTGATTTCCTTCTCCTTGGGACTTATCCTCCGGCTCTTCCTTTCCGGACCAGCAATCACCCGGTCTATAGATTCTTCAAGCTCCAGCATGCTAATGGATTTCTTACCACGCCTAGCGGCTAGAATAGCTGCCTCATTGACCAGATTAGCTAGGTCAGCACCACTAAAACCAGCTGTCTGTTTAGCCAACACCTCTAAATTAACTGACTCATCCAGTGGCTTACCATTAGAGTGGACTCGGAGAATTGCTGTTCGACCGTTAATATCCGGGCGGTCTAGAACCACTCGCCGGTCGAAGCGACCAGGACGAAGTAAAGCCGGGTCAAGTATGTCAGGGCGGTTGGTAGCAGCCAGAACAATTACACTGGTGTTAGTGTCAAAGCCATCCATCTCCACCAGAATCTGGTTGAGGGTTTGCTCCCGCTCGTCATGCCCACCGCCTATCCCGGCACCACGATGACGACCTACAGCGTCAATCTCATCAATGAAAACTATGCACGGGGCATTGCGTTTAGCCTGGTCAAAGAGGTCACGCACCCTAGAGGCGCCGACACCAACAAACATCTCTACGAATTCACTACCGCTAATGGAAAAGAAAGGCACCCCGGCTTCACCAGCTACCGCCCGAGCCAGTAGTGTCTTTCCTGTGCCAGGCGGGCCTACCAGTAATAAGCCTTTCGGGACACGTGCCCCCAAGCTCTGGAATTTCTCTCGCGACTTAAGAAAATCCACCACTTCATGTAACTCTTGCTTGGCTTCCTCTACCCCAGCGACATCATCAAAGGTTACTGTTGGTGTATTGGCCGGAAACAACCGAGCCCGACTACGACCAAAACTAAGCGCCTGGCTATTAGCCCCCCTTGCCTGGCGAAAGAGAAAAAACAACAAACCACCAAAGATTATGAGAGGAAGGAAGTTAATCAATAGCCCACCCCAGTTAAATCCCGAAGAGCCTTTTACCTCAACTACCACACCTTCGAAATTAAGCCCTTTAATATCGTAAATGTTAGCGTTAGTCTCTTTAAAGGTCTTGAACTTTGTGCCGTCAGTAGCAGTAATGAGTAGTGCATCACCCTCTACCATGATCTTCTCTATTCGCTTATCTTGTGACATAGCTATAGCTTGACTTAATGGGATTTCAGCCGCCTTGTTAGCTGAAGGCAAAAGATATGATAACAGAGCCACGCCTGCAATTAGAATCATTATCACTATTAAACTCTTATACACCCCACCAGGCTTCATTACTTCACCTCAAAACTTTATCTTCCTGAATCTATCCTTATTAATCTCTAGCCCTTATATTATAGCAGAAATAAAAGCTAATGGAAAAAACTAAATCTAGCCCAATAGTACTAATCCTTTCTCAGAGGGTATTGTAGCTTTCCTGAAGGAGCAGGGCATCCTCTTCTAGGTTTGGACTTTCACAGATTACAAGACCCTTGGCATTGTAATCTTTTAGTGCTTTGAGCAATTCCACATATTGTAAATCTGACTCTTTTAAGTTCAGGTGCTTTATTTCCCCCTTCTTACTGTAACTAATACCAGCGACATGAATATGCATATTATCCAAGGCTGTTTGCCCTAATCGCTCCCTTACCATAGATAGGATTAAGGCAAACTCCTGATAGGAATTGAACCCCCTAGTTCGGGCATGCAAGTGAGCAAAGTCTACGCAGGGAGCTATCCCCTCCAGCTCAGTGCTCAGGCTTAATACCTCATCTATTGTTCCGAACTGGCTCTCTTTGCCGGTAATTTCAAGCCTAACCCATACCCGGTTATTTTCTCGTTTAAGTTGGTGCATTACTTCCTCTAGGTATTTCTTTACTCTGTTATAAGCTTCCTCTGGCGAGTCACCAAGATAGAAAGCAGGATGAAAAACAATGCTTTCCGCGCCACATATTGAGCCGATGCGCGCCGTCTGAAGTAATCTATCCTGGCTTGCCCTTATTTTCTCTGGCTCATGAGCGTTTAAGTTTATAAAATAAGGGGCATGGGCTGAGAGCTTTATTCCTTCTTGCGCTGCCACTTCTGCAACCAGGCGAGCACCCGCCTCCCCCATTCTTACCCCCTGGACAAATTCTATCTCCATACAACCCAGCCCAAGTTCGGCAATGCGCTTAATGCCGTCTATAGTGGACTGAGTCCTAGAGCTATGGGGAGCACCACCGGTACCAAAAAGAAGCCCCGCCATCTTCATACCCTCAAGTGATAGTATAGCATAAAATTAAATAGGCCAATAAAAATCCCGAACCCACCAAGAGGTTTAGTGGAGTAATTACGCAATAGAGCATTGACGCAATTACGCAATTACGTTATAATTATAAGCAAAGGGGGAACTATGCCAGTTATATGTATCGCTAACCAAAAAGGCGGAGTGGGCAAGACAACCACAGCCGCAGCCCTGGCCGAAGGTTTGAGTGAACACAACAAAAGGGTGCTACTTTTTGACTGGGACCCACAGGCCAGTCTCACCATCACTATGGGAATTAATCCTGAGACTCTCAAACAAACAGTTTATGACGTTCTGGCCGGCGCTATCAGGGGTGAGGAGAGCCTCTCCATACCAGACGTCATTATCAAATCAAACAATGCTAATATTGACCTAGCCCCAGCTAACATAGAACTGTCACAGGCTGAACTTGACCTGGTAGGAGCATTTAGCCGCGAGCTAATTTTAAGGGATATGCTCCAGCCCGTGCGCCTGAGCTACGATTTCATCCTAGTAGATTGCCTCCCCAGCTTGGGGCTCTTAACCATCAATGCCCTAGCCGCCGCAGATAGCGTAGTCATACCCCTACAAGCCGAATTCCTGGCGATGAAAGGGGTGGGGCTCCTGCTCAACACGATTAGCCGGGTAAAGGCAAAACTTAATCCAACCCTGGAAATTTCAGGCATATTGCTTACCATGACCAACTCCCGCACCTTGCACAGTAAAGAGGTGGTAGAAATTACCAGGAAAGCCTTTGGCAACAAGGTAAAAGTATTCGATACCGTTATTCCCACCAGTGTCCGCTTCAAAGAAGCCCCAGCAGCCGGGGAATCAATCCTGACATATGCCTCCAGGTCTGACGGAGCTAATGCCTACAGATTACTTACAAAAGAGGTGCTGAAATGAAAAGGGCCCAAGTAACTGAGGAACTTGCTTACGGAACAGCGCTAGACCGTCTAATCGGCATGGATAATGCACCACCGGCACCTAAAAAGGAGCCGCCGAAAGAAAGTCCCAAGAGCGCAATGATTAAGCTCTCCGTGTTTCTGGGACGTAAGGAGGATGCCTACCTGGAAAACCTGGCTTCAATAGCCAAATTCAGTGGTGGGAAAAAGATAAGCAAGACGCGGCTGATTGAGGCTATGATACGGGCTTTTAGCACCACCAATCTTGATGTAAGGGGGGTCAAGACCACCGAGGAACTCTTTAGAAGAGTAATTGCGCAATTGCGTCAATGAGTAATTGCGCCAATCATCTTAACGAAACTTCACAGGCAGACCCTGATAACACCATTATGCAAGGTGGCATGAAGAAGCGATAACCATAGAAGTTTTCTAACCGCGGTAGAAAAGTCCACAGCCTCTACCTGGAATAGCCCTGATAAGCCCTAGAATTGATTTTCCGCCCCTGTTTATTTAAAAGATAACCCCTTTTAAACCACCCTCTCCCCTCTCTACCACACAATACTTATATAATCCTCGTATGGAATTAGGACTTTATTAAATTAAATAATTTA
>Ga0315289_10014984_pt1 | contig 10786 bp, 6 predicted proteins | sample YL17G11_40_MG_FD_203452 | JGI IMG/M metagenome (GOLD analysis project Ga0315289, IMG submission 203452) | Sediment microbial communities from Yellowstone Lake, YNP, Wyoming, USA - YL17G11_40 | ecosystem: Environmental > Aquatic > Freshwater > Lake > Sediment | place: USA: Wyoming | collected...
ACAGAGGTAGTGATGACCGGGATAAATGCACCGAGGGAGATCATCGACGCAGCGGACCTGGTGACCGAGATGAGGATGGTCAAGCATCCGTACGGGTCTGGTGTGTGTGCAAGGGAAGGAATAGAATATTGATCCTACACCTACCGCCCCTTCTTCTTCGTGCGCAAGTACATCAGGAAACGGACCTCCTCGTTCGGCAGCAGGGTCCTGAGAGATTCTTCGTCCCCATCCTTGACGAGCTGGAGCGCTAGTGGTTGCCCTCTCGTAAGGCGATAGATAAGGTGGAAAGGATCATCCTCCAAGTCCTCCCCCATGAACGTTCTCGCGCTGCTTTCATCGAACCTGTGCAGATGGATCTCGACAACCTGACCTTTAGTCACCTGAGATCTCTGGAAGAAGCGGCTGTATGACGGGGTCTCCCCCCTCATGGCGACGGCCATCTTTCCCTTGCCGCCCGACAGCGACCTCATCATGTCGAAGAAGAAATCCACGACATCCTCAGAGACTTCATGGTAATTATCAAAGCAAAGGAAGACCTCTTTCTCTTTCAACTCGGAAATGTCCCCAGTCCTGCAATCGTGTTCCTCGGCGAACGCCCTCACGCTCCCCAATATATCATCCAGCCTATTCCCTTCTTGAAGATCGTGCCACAAGAGAGGAAGCTTAGTAGAGTCCATGGCGACCTTCTTGAGGAAGGTCGAGGAGCCGTATCCATAGTTAGCGAAAATAACAAGGGCCGTGGACTTGGAATCTAGGAAATCCGACGAGATCTTGAGCTCCTCGTCCCTATCAATGAACGTGGGAACATTCAGAGGTACGTTCGACCGGATTTGCCTGCCGGGCGCGCCAATCAAATGCAGCTCTTTTCCAACCGCCTCGAGCACCCTCAGAACAGGTATTCCTCGGCGCTCCCTCAATAGTTCCGAGACTCTCGTCGAGGTACGGCCATTGTTGTCGACGATGACGAGTTTGAGGTTCGACGAATCCTCGATCAACTCCTCGCACCTTGAGAGCCCCCTCGAGGTAAGGGAGTAGACCTTCAGTCTCCTGTCCTTCCCAACTACCCTCTCTTTCTCCTCCTCGATGAATCCTTCTGCGATAAGCGGTCTGAGGATCCTTGTGATGTGAGTGCGTGGTATATCGAGGATATCAGATATGCCCTCCTGTGTTGCTGCTTCTGGCAGAGAATCCTGCAAGCGCTCACGCGGGAGGTCGAAAAGATGCAGCAACGCCCTGTCCCTTGGAGGCAGCGGGGCCATTTGAATCCCAGTAGTCCCGCGCCGATATTTAATTCTGTCCTTGACGGTCGCAAATCACGATTTTGTCCAGCTTGTCCTGGTACTACTGGAATCAAATGAGATATCAGATGTCGAATCTGGTAATTACCACACAATACTTATATACACACCCTGGCATGATAAAATCACAATTCAGCTAATACCCTCGTCCTTTTTGACGTGGGGGTCTGACATATGAAGAAAAGACGTCCTTCGCGAAGGTGGGATAGGCGCGGTGTTTCAGAGATAATCGCCAACTTGCTCATACTAGGGATAACGGTAACACTCTTTTCAAGCGTGCTGATGTTCGTCACGCAGATGCCTGCTCCGAAACAGGAGGTGTACACCGATTTCTCTGCGACGACCGAGATTCAGCCTTTCCTCCCCGGCAATTGCTGGATAAACGTGACCAATCAGGGGGGACAGGTCCTCAGTGATTTCAGAACCAAGATCTACATACTAAAGGACGACCTGGCTCCCATAGCTCTCAAATTAGCTGATAGTTTAGTCCCCCTAGGCTCGACCGGCTCGACCTGGGACACAGGAGAGATATGGAGCTATAAGCTTACGAATGTGATAGATTCGACCAGACTCAGTATCATGGTTATTGATTATGTTTCGAACTCAATGGTATGGTCATCCGTGCTCCGAGGCGAAGGCGGGGGATTCTCGCCGGTCATTGGTGAACGAGGCACAACCCCGACTCCTTCGTACGTCGGAGAGTCGATCAGGTTCTACGCATCAGTGATGGATCCAGATGGCGACTTGAGAACGAATAGCGTATTTGTCAATCTGACCTCGATCAACATCGCGATTCCTGTACAGATGACTGATCCGAACAACGATGGTGTCTTTGTGTCCGCTGAATATACTGCTCTCGAAAGCTGGACCGGCAAGATAGTACTCGTGAACGCTACAGACAAAACCAATAGGGGATCAACCGCGAGGATGACGCTTGATATTCAGCTGAAGCCAGGGGGGGGCCAGACCCAGTACGGTCCTTATTACAACTACAGTGCCTACTTCGTAAATGGTACGTATCCTCCTGACGTTAGCGGCGGAGAGAGCGGGGGCGGGACCGGCGGGGCCGGGACCACCTTCTACTACGTAAGGAGATACTCCGATTACACAATCACCAGACAGTTCATCGCGAACGAGCGCGTGTTGGTTGAGATCTACAGCGACGCCTTGTCGAATCTCGCATTGCAGAACTCCTTCCTCCTCTATCATCCGATTACCGGGGAGATCATGACGGACCAGTCGACAGAGACGGACGCGTTTCAGTACGGTGGCATATATAGCACCTTCTATCGTTATGTATACACGTTCGACGCCCCATCGGAAGCTTACATCTATCCGTTCCAGATGAAGGCCAAGGACAACTATGGCGTTATTATCAACATCATGGACACGATCAGCGTCTCGGGCGGCGCATACCCCAAACTGGTAACATATGAAAACGAGACCAATGTATTGGTGCAGTCGTCTGGATTCAACCACACTGACACAGTGTATCTGAAAATTCCGACCATGAATGTGGACACGCTCTCGAGTGCCGTCTATGTGTCTGATATCGAGATTAGTGACTACTCGGGCAGGTATATTGTAAAGAAGACGCCGCCAGTCTATGCCTACCCGCCCTTGTCATACTCAACGCCAGTAAGCTGCGTTCACAAGACGGGGAGTACACCTACTCCGAACTTTGAAGGAAGCCCGCAAGGTACCTACACCATACGAATCGACCTGAAAGACGCGTTCCAGGGCTGGTGGCTGCCGAGGACGAACTGGTACACACTGAGAATCGGACTATTCACCGATTCCAATGAGGTCTATAACCAGCTCAGCGTCCAGATCAACGTCACTGCCCCGCTGACTACGATGGACATCTTGGCCTCGGTGGGTCAGGGGTCTTTCACCTGGAGCTCATCGGGCGCGCAATGGGACAATAACGCCGTAAAGTGGTATAAGTTCACGGAGGAGTGGGACGAGACCACCATCGCGGACAGCGATGACGGCAGCTTGCCTAGTGACGGTCCGATCGGAATGGCCCTCGCAGATCTTGACGGTGATGGCGATAATGACGTCATAGTAGGATTGCAGGACAACACGCAGCCAAACATCATCTGGTACGAGAACTTCAAGGTTGACGGCAGCAGTTGGTCCGACGCGAGAACGATATGCGCACCCTTCGACGCCAGGTCCGGTACGCAGCATAGGACCGGCAGCATTACCGATAGAACTGGTACTGCCAACGAGGACAGCTCGGTGTGGTCCACGGCCCGCAGTACGGACCAGTTCGAGAGCGGTTATTATTCGCTGAACGAGATGTGCGGTTCCATGGATGTGGGAGACTTCGATGGCGACGGGGATGGAGATGTCGTCGCCTCCTTCATGCATGTCGTCGTCTACACTGATGCCACAGGTTCCGGGGATGCGGACTATGCCAACACCTGGGGGATGTACTTCAACCGCGGCATATACGTGTTCTGGAACGACGGCAGCTGGACGAAGAAGACCCTCTACAGCACCACCGACTTCCTGACCGCCAACAACGACAACATGGACACCAACCCAGCGGCCATGGACATCGCGGTGGCGGACTTCAACCTGGACGGATATGACGACATCGTCGCCGTCTACGAGAACGGCATAACCAAGGTCTGGCTCAACAAGTGGGGGGTCATCGATGGCAGCATCGCAACTCACCAGAACAAGGCATTTGGCTCCGATGGGGTTGACTATACGGTGAGGACAATCGCTGCCTACGCCGGTACCGCTACTCAGCCCTGGAGCCATGTTCAATACCCGGTCCGCGTTGAAGCGGCCAGGGTGAACACCGACAACTACCCAGACATCGTCCGTACCAACACCGGGGACAAGTCGATCACGATCTACTACACCCTACCATCGGTCTCCGAACAGGTCTTTGCTAACGCCACTGCGGAATGGTCATACAATTCCAACTGTAGCCGCACCGGCACGCTAGCCAACCTATTGACCGGAGGGGACGACTATGAGTCGTTCACCGAGGCCTATAAGGTCTATGGTGCCTATACGAACGCCACCGCGCAGACGGCCGCCTCCGACGACGACACAGGGGAGGCTTTGGTCAAACTGGCGTATGATGACGGCAATCCATACATGGTGGACAAGAATGAGAAGATGAACATCACATATTGGACCGTGAACGCCGCTTACTTAGGCAGGAAGGTGGCCAGCGCGGAGCTCTGGGTGAAGTATTCCACGGAGTCAGGCTACACCATCAACAGCCAGATTGAGTGGGCGTTGTCTGGTGGCTCCTTCCAGACGACTGGAATCCAGCCGAAGAATGGTGACCTGAACGTTGTCGCGAGCTATATCCTCCCCTCCTCGGTCAGTACCTACAACGACGTAGCCAACCTTGATGTAAGGTTCGACAACATGGACACCAACCATTATGTCGAGATCGAGTACATGATCATCAAGGTAACATTCGTAGAGACGAGGGAGATGGGCTGGGTATGGAAGATACCAAATTCCGACCGCGCCTATCATAACCTGACAATTGAGGCGAAGCGGGATGGTCCGACCACCGAGAGTTTCAGGCTCTCATATTCGGTCGATAACACAACTTGGTTCAACCTCGCCAACATCACAGCGACCTCTGACACGATCTACACGTTTGAGTTGACCTACACCCCGTCCGATTACTACTATGTACGTATAATGGACACGGACCGTTCGACGGCCGACGTGACCAATGACACCTTCATGGCCGATCGGCTCTACATCCGGCACTGGATGCAGAACGTCGATTGGAGCACGGCCGACCCGAGCTACTACTACCGGTACACCTTCTCCTTGGGAGGTAGTGCCGACCCGAAAACCAGCAACTACTATCAGCTGGCCGGATTGGCGGTCGGGGACGTGGGCAAGACCTGGGACAACTACGAGCCTGATGGATTGCCGGACATCATCGTGAGCACCTCGAAGATCGCCGTGGGAGGGACCTACGAGGCCCTGTACATAATGTGCCAGCAGACTCCGCGGGCCTTCGACACAAGGCCGGTCATTTCCGCCAACCTTAACATACTCTGCCCGATCGCGGGATCCTGGGGCAGCGGCCCATACCAGGACTATGACGGCAAGGACATCGAGCTGGGCGACTACGATGGCGACAACGACCTAGACATCATACTTGTTGTCGGATACCGCTTCGGAACCAGCACAGGCACCGGACCCACGCTCTGGCTCTACGAGAACGAGCAACGCTACCTGTCCGGTGGTGGTCAGTGGCAGCTGACCGAGTCTTACCTCAGTCTATTGGTCACCAAAGGCGACTCGGCCATCAATGTGGAGACGGGCAATATCGACCTGGCGATATTCCTACCCTTCCTGGGAGTGCTTGGAGTCGTTGCAGCCGAGGTATTGGTGGATCGAAGGAAGAGGCACTAGGTCCAATTCCAAACCCTTTCCCTTATTACTTCTTTTTCACATCGGGTGACCTGTTGTACGACGTCATAGTCTCAGGCGCGGGGCCGGCAGGATCCTACTCAGCTTACTTGTGTGCGAAAAGCGGATTGAGAACCCTCCTTCTGGAACGCTCTATCCTGCCAAGGAAGAAATGCTGCGCTGGTGGAGTCCTTGAGCGAGCCGTCCGCCTTCTCGACCTCGACCTCCATGCGAACGTGATAGAACGTGAGCTCAACGGCTTCCATTTTGTGAGGGAAGGCAGGCGGTATCAGTGCAAGAACGCTTGCAGACTGGCCGTCACCGTTAGGCGCGAGGTATTCGACGCCGATCTTGTTAGGAAGGCCGAAGCGGCTGGTGCTGAGTTCATGCAGGAGATGGAGGCGGTCAAGATCGGGGAGGCAAGTGATAGGACGAAGGTAGTAACCAGTCGAGGTGATTTCGATTCTCGATTTGTGTTCATCGCCGAAGGGGCAAACAGCCGTAACGCCAAGACCCTTCTGGGACCATTCCCGAAGGGTGGTATGGGTTTGGGCGTGGCCGCCGAGATCCAAACGGTCGAAGATCCAGGAGAATCTGCCGGGATCTATTTATTCGGTTCCGGCAAAGTTCTCCCCTTCCGCCGAGGATTTCCGATGACTGGAGCAACATTTCCCCTTAGGTCTTCTGTCATGGCGTCCGCCGTCGCCGCTGGAAAGGGCACGCTCGACCTCAACCTTGCTCTCGCCTCGATCAAGTGCGATGTCTCGGAAAAGCTCGGCGTGGTGAGAATGCATGACCCGTGTTTCCACTCAGTTCCACTTGCCCCGAGGACAAGATTGGTCACTCGGCGGGTATTGGCCATTGGTGATTCGGCCGGATTCATCAGTCCCTTCTCGGGGGAAGGACTGACATATGCCTTGACCAGTGCGGTCATCGCGGCCAAGGTCATCGCTACCCAGAGTCAGCTCGATGGCAGTATCTCGTTGCGAGACTACGAGGTCCAATGCAGGAGGCAGATCATCAGTCGAATGAGGGCGGCCCGGCTCATCGGTCCGGTACTTCATTGGGCAGTAGGAAATTTTGATCCGGACAGAGTTCTTGGGAATTTCACAAAGGATCCAAAGGCCATCGATCTCTGCGCCAGCCTGGCCCGTGGATCCATTTCCTTAAGGGACTTCGCTATGAAAGGCGTTCCCAGGATCCCACATTTGATACTTTCAGGTACGGAATGAAGCGGTCTGGGGGAAGTTTATCTTGATCTGGGGGAATTAAGGCTCGATGTATGATGTCGTGGTCTCTGGAGGGGGGCCGGCCGGGGCCATAGCCGCCTATGAATGCGCCCGTCTCGGTCTGGACACCGTCCTTCTCGAGAAGGATGTCATACCGAGGAAGAAATGCTGCGCGGGCGGCCTGCTGGGGAGAGCTGCCACGTCACTGCCATTCGAGCTTCCAGCCTCCGTGGTCCAAAGGGAGATCAAGGGATTTGCCATAGAATTCGGTTCCTACAGGAAGGAGTTCGATTTCCCCAATGCCGTGGGCTACGTGCTCCGGCGTGATGATCTCGATTCGTACATCATCGGGAAGGCCCGAGATGCGGGGGCTCAGATCCTCCAGAATGCACGTACTCTGCACGTGGAGGAGGTCTCGGGTCAAGTCAAGATAGACTCGACTGCTGGCTGGATCGATGGAAGACTGCTCATCGTCGCTGAAGGTGCTACTAGTAGCACTGCAAGGTCCCTCGTCGGCCAGTACCCTCGATCAAGCATGGCGATGGGCAGAGCGGTCAATGTGACCACTGAACGAGATCCAGGGGACAAGATCGCGATTCATCTTGTTGACACGCCTACCAAACGCCTGCGGATGAAGAAGGACTTCCCTCTGAACGGTTGGATGTTCCCGCATCGTCGAGGAGCGAACATCGGCGTGGTAGGCTCCGGGGTTAATAAGAACAGGATTGAGGCGACGCTGTCAATGATCCGAGAGAAGGTGAGAGAGCGCTACGGACTAATGGAAGGTGAGGAGGATCTGATGGCACATCCTTTGCCCTTCGTCCCAAGGAAGGTGCTGCACACCCGTAGGTCGATGATCGTGGGGGATGCCGCGGGACTTGTGAACCCTATCACTGGTGAGGGTATGAGCTATGCGCTTGCCAGCGGAAGAATGGCCGCCCGTACGGCCGTGGAGGTGATCAATGAAGAAAAGGGATTGGAACATCTGGCAGTGTACGATTCGAGGTGCAAGATGTCCATCATCAGAGATATCAAGGCAGCCTTGTTCCTCTCGCCATTCCTACATCGCATCGTCGGAGTCATCGACACCCGTCGCTTCTTTGACAATTTCCAAAGGGAGGAGGTCCTATTGAGGGTCTGTCTCGACATAGCACGTGGAGAGGAGGACTGGCAATCTCTTCTTCTCAAGACGATACCTCGCTTTCCTCGACTCTTCTTCTCTTCACTTGGATGACTAGAAGACATAAAGGTAACGCAATGATGCGTATAGCAGACCTATAAGGGCCACCAAAAGCACAGGTCTCGATTCCTTGTATCTCAGGAACAGGGCGACCGCGGCCGCTCCAAGCACTGGAAAGGCGACAAGATCCAAGCTGTTCTGAAATATGAACAACGGGGTGAGCGCGACCAGGAATATGAGGGCCGCCACGGCCTTCAGCCCTTTCTTGATCCCCAGTGAGGTGTAGATCGTCTGAACCCCGGCGCGGCGATCCTCTTCGTATCCATCGATGTCCGTGATCATGCTTCCCACGACCAGACCTAAGAACATAAAGAAACCGACAAAGAAACCCTCCGTCGTGAGTTGTGGGACGAAGACGTTTCCAGTAAGGTGCGGTGCGTAGACGTTGCCAGATGCGTACTCAACGACCTCACTATAGGGAGTCGAGTGACCATACAGGAAAGCTAGGAAGGTGCCAAGACCGATCAGGACAGGGCTGAGTATATGGTCCTTGAAGCGGACCGGTTTGAAGGAATAGATCCAAGATAGTCCTAGTACTACCAAGATGATGATTCCCTGCTCAATGGAAACAAGGAAACTTGAGGCGATCGAGATTGCCGCTAGGATCTGAGCGATCTGACGGAGCGTCTTCTGATCGATCAGTCCGGAAGCGAGCGCCCTAGCCTTTCTCTTGGGTTCGTCATAGGAGCGGTCGCTTATGTCGTTCCATATCGTGCTGACCTGCCATGCCATCACCGCTGAAAGGATGGACAATCCCGCGAACGCCAGATTGACGTAGAAAGGAGTCTCGATGATCTTTGTGACAAGTCCCAGATTTGAGGAATGGCGCCATCCTGTCACTATGCCGGCGGAGACGATCGCTCCGAAGAACAGCGTCTGGGCAGGCCTCATGCTTCTGACCACTTTGATGAAGTTCGACTTGAGGGTGAAGTAGGTGATGACCAGTGCCAGCACAATTCCTGCAAGCAAGTAGTAGAGGTAGAGGAAAAGGTGGAACTGGTAGTATCGCGTGAAGTCGAATGCCGGAAATTGCGGCACGCCGCCAGGCATACCCACAGGAAGAAATGCAGCTGGTGTGGCCATGATGAACATGAAGAGGAAAGTGAATAAGATGAGGAAACCGATCCTGAGGATCGCGATCCCGCGACCAGCTATGCTTGATAGTGTGCCTCTCTGGGTCCAGATGGTGTAGGCGAACAGGCCGAACAGGACTACGACGACCTCGATCGCCTGACCAATGTGGAAACCCTCTCCACTGAAATGGAATATGGCGTTGAGGAAGTCGTTCACCGAGAAATACGCGTAGTTGTGGTCCAATCCCCCGATGTAGCGGTCCAGGATAGGGGGCAACATTATGATCCAGTAAAAGCTGGAGACATAGTTGACAGATCTCCTCACCCCCCTACCAGAGAACGCTGAGAGGAGGAAGACAAGGCCCATGAAAACTACGACGTAGAAGCCGACGTGGTGTGCGATGCTGTATATCCAAGGATGAGGAGTGTTCACGAACCCAGGGTCAAGGAGATAGTACTCCAATAGGTCCCGGACAAGTGCCAGTACGACAACGTAGAGGAGCACCAACGGTAAGGAAAGGCGGGTCTTCTCCAGGAACGCGACGAGTCCATCAATCTTGCGATAGAAGAGTCCTTCCAGCTGCTCCGCTTTGGGACCCCCATCCATGTGATTCAAATCGTCTACTGGCTATTTAAACTCTATCCGCGTTCTGTCGCAGCTCCAGACTATCGACTACGCCTTCGGTTCTTTCATAGTCCACGATCGCCAATATCTTTCTGTAGGTTCGTGTGGCATCTGTCAGCACCTTGGCCATATGTTCTTCCCTCGCTCTTTCGAGCTCCCTGAAACCTTTGGCCCTGTTGACTCTCCTATCCCAGTCGACCACAAAGCTCTGTGGGGACGAGAGGTCGAACTTCTTCTTCCAGGCCTTCTTCGCAAAGAACGATTCCCTTAGCAGATCAATGCCCCCGACGCTATCGCAGAATGTGTCTGAGAAGTTCTCCTCATCCATATCAATTGCTATGATAGGCACTCTGTCATTGTCGCACAATTCAAGGACCTTGACGAAACACGGAGGAGGTAGCACGACCTTCCCGAAAGTCGCCAGATTCTCAGCGTAGACTATCTCAAGCTCGCTCGGCTCATACTTGTCATAGTCCTCCTTCTTCCTGAGCCCTTCAAGCTCCCCCGCCGAGATCGAGACCGCGACAGCATCCGGTTTCACTTCCAGGAATGCTTTCGAGACCGAATCCGCCTCCGATTCCAGACCCTTCACGACCGGAAGGATCTCAACAACTGAACCATCCAGTTTAACGCTTCTCATTTGATCCACTTCGGGAAATGACCAGGTCGAACAGCTTGTCTGATTCGTCCATCTTCTTGAGCTCATCCCTTCCGATGAGCGGGGTGCCTCCTATGCTGCACCTGTTCCTGAATCGCTCTATGAAGATCATAGACTTGCGCTCTGTGATCTTTGATATGTCCGCGACCGTGTGGGCCTTCTCAACGAGCCTGCTCTCGTCCTTTCCAAGTCCTGTCAGTATCAGCGTACGGTCATGGCTGGTAAGTGCCTCGAATGGGCACTTCACCGTCGG
>Ga0315289_10014987_pt1 | contig 10785 bp, 11 predicted proteins | sample YL17G11_40_MG_FD_203452 | JGI IMG/M metagenome (GOLD analysis project Ga0315289, IMG submission 203452) | Sediment microbial communities from Yellowstone Lake, YNP, Wyoming, USA - YL17G11_40 | ecosystem: Environmental > Aquatic > Freshwater > Lake > Sediment | place: USA: Wyoming | collected...
CATCACTTGGACCAGTCGGACCAGTTGGACCTAAATCACCATCTGCACCAGTTGGACCTGTTGGACCAGTAACACCAGTCGGGCCTGTGGGTCCCGTAGCACCAGTTGGCCCTGTTGGACCACCACTTGGACCAGTGGGGCCAGTCGGACCTCTAACACCAGTAGGACCAGTCGGACCTAAATTAGTAAAACTAAATCCTATACTAGCACCGTCAGAAAAACTACCATAACTAGAAATATATTCTACAGTAAAATCATGATACGTACCCTCATCCGAAACAATAGTTACTCTATAATTAGCCCAAGCCGTAGTAGCACTATTTCTAAAAACTTTTATAAATGTTCCTACTTCTACATCATCTAAAGTAGCATCTACATTTCCACCAAACCTGTCAACATCACTAACATATATATGTTCTACTAAAGTTAAATTACTATTATTAAGTTCCAAATCACCGTTATCGTCTGGTGGTGCTATTGTATTACTTGAAAATAAAAATTCTAAACTAAATCCCCCAACAACACCTGTGGGACCTGTTGGACCTGTGGGACCTAGAGAACCCGTAGGACCAGTAACGCCCTGAGCACCAGTAGGTCCTGTTGGACCATCACTTGGACCAGTCGGACCAGTTGGACCTAAATCCCCATCTGCACCAGTTGGACCTGTTGGACCAATTGGTCCTAAATCACCATCTGCGCCAGTGGGACCTGTTGGACCAGTAGGACCTAAATCACCATCTGCACCTGTTGGACCCGTAGGACCAGTAGCACCAGTTGGTCCTGTAGGACCATCACTTGGGCCAGTTGGACCAGTGGGACCTAAATCACCATCTGCACCAGTGGGACCTGTAGGACCAGTAGCACCAGTTGGTCCTGTAGGACCATCACTTGGGCCAGTTGGACCAGTGGGACCTAAATCACCATCTGCACCAGTAGGACCTGTTGGGCCAATAGCACCAGTAGGCCCTGTAGGGCCATCACTTGGACCTGTTGGACCAGTGGGTCCTAAATTACCATCCGCACCTGTTGGACCAGTTGGACCTAAATCACCATCTGCACCTGTAGGACCAGTGGGGCCATCACTCGGACCAGTTGGTCCTGTAGGACCTAAATTACCATCTGGCCCAGTTGGACCAGTTGGGCCAGTCGGACCATTTGTACCCCAATCAATCCAAACACCACCCTCATATTTATAATGTTTATCCTCATCTTTTACATATACAACCATGCCCTCTAAAGGGGCATCAAAATACCAATGTGCTGGCGCAGTAGGGTTTGCTTGTTTTGCTGTTGCTATATAGTTAGAATAGCCAGTAAAATCACCGCTACCTACGGTGATAAGATAGCGATAACCCTTAGATTCGCCACCAGCGGGTTGAGTAACACGGTCATCTACAGCTTGTTGCCATGAATAATTTTCGGCTACAGGTGCTCTATATTGCGTCATGTTTCATTTGTCCAATTTTATTTGTAAAAAATTCTTGCCAGTAAGGGCGATTAAAATTTGCTCTTAAATTACAATTTCCACAAGTAGTTACCAAATTACCTTCTTTACAATTTTGTTTATCATAATCAATATGATGTACATGTAAATTTGCCCCAACAACTATTAAGCTCTCTTCCTCCGTCATTCCACAATTTTGACATGTATAATTGTCACGTTTTCTAATCTTGTCTTTTAAAATTTGATTAAATTCTGGAGGATACGGTAGAGTAGCCCTGCCGTCTATATAATTATAATTATTTTTTCCTTTGGATAATTCCCTATCTATACGTGTTCTACTCATCATAGACCTTGTTTTATGTGTATGATTTTTACCATAAAACGGATTACCTTTTCCTATAAACTTACTTTTTAAAATTTCAGAACCACTCTTTATATTAACACCCAACGCTCTCAAATATCTAAAAATAGTACTCTTTCCACAACCCTGCTCTAATGCCAACTGTTCAGCAGATTTATTTTTATACGCCTTTACTAATAAATAATTAGAAAATTTTATATTTTTTCTATGGATAGCGTACCTATTTCGTTTTTTAATTTTATATATTTTAATATATCTACTAAGCGTAGTTCTTCCACAACCTAATTCTTTAGCGGTAAGTTTCAAAGATTTATCCTCAACCACATATTTTTGTATTACTAATTCCCTATCTGGATTTAATTTCTTTGACATTTATTTTCCTTTATTAGCTATTAAAATAACTTAAAACTCCTAAATACCTCTACTATAAGTATAACATATTAAATGCCACTTTGTCAAGGGCTAAACCAAAATATTTTAGAAAAGCTGAGAAGGGAGCCTTAACTCCCCTCTCAGTTAATTTTCGTTAGACTGCTGTAGCTTCAATGAAAAGTACCCTCAAGTCAGCCGAGTACGTGGCTCCAGGCCCTGTCGGACCAGTTGGACCAGTTGGACCATTAAGACCAGTTGCTCCAGTTGGACCAGTTGGACCATTAAGACCAGTTGCTCCAGTTGGACCAGTTGGACCATTAAGACCAGTTGCTCCAGTTGGACCAGTTGGACCTTCGTTACCTGTAGCTCCAGTTGGACCAGTTGGACCATTAAGACCTGTAGCTCCAGTTGGACCAGTTGGACCATTAAGACCAGTTGCTCCAGTTGGACCAGTTGGACCAACTACGCTCCAAATTGCCCAAGCTGCGCCTTCATACTTGTAATGCTCATCTTCCTCTTTAATGTAGGTTATCATTCCTTCTAAAGGAGCATCAAAGTAAAAATCTGTTGATAAAGTTGGATTTAATATTTTTGCTGTTGCTATTTTTTTATCTTCGCCAGTAAAAATACCTCTACCAACCCCAGAAATTAAATATCTATACCCCTTAGCCTCCGAACCTGCTGGAACATTGGCTTTAGTATCGCAAGCTTGCTGCCACTCAAAAGAACCAGCTTCTACCACTCTATAAGTTGCCATTTTTGTTATTCTCCTTTCTTATTTATTTCACTAAAATATTCATTTTAGTAAGCGCTTACTACACGTTTTTAATATTATTGTATTCAATTAATCTTTTCTTAAGATTATCTATACTCTTTAATTCATGTTCCCAAACTATTAACGTCCTATAACCATATTTTTTGTAAGCTTTTATCCTTCTTTTATCTCTTTCTTTCATTCCAGTTTTATTGTGCCAATAATCTCCATACAACTCTATTATTTTCTTCTGTCCATTACAATTTATAAAATCTGGGAAAAATCCGTCTATACAAATCTTTCCATTACCAACAAATTTATAACTTTTACCAAATAAATCCATTAATATATTAGATAAAGACTTCTCTGCTTTATTTTGAGGAACTCTTAATGCTTTTAATGTATTAGTTATAACTCTTTCTTTATTCTTTGGATTTTTATACCATTCTTTAACTTTTCTTATTTGCTCATAATTCTTCTTCCCAAACATGCTACCATATTTTCCTTTCCTGCCATGTAAAGGTATACCATAATCCTTAAGGTATCTCATAATAGTACCTTCACTAACACCATAACTAATTGCTAATTTATCAATTGGTTCTGCGTCTAAGTATCTTTTCTCTAATTCTTCTTTTTTAATTAAATTTATAAATCTAGGAGTGCACTTTGGCCTTGCTTTTATACCAAAATCTTTTAAATTAGTACAAATAACAGATACAGCACAACCATACTCTTCAGCAAGTTGCCATTGATGCTTTCCTTCATCTATATATTTTCGTCTTAATTCTTCTTTATTAAATTTTATTTTTAACATTTATTAACTTTCAAATAAAAATAGTCTGAGGTCTGAATCGTGGGTCATTAAAGGCTCATACGCCACTGACCCGTCTGCCTGAACTTTTAAAACATAGCCCTTTGGATAAGAAGTCCCAGAAAGCCTAGTCTCATCTATGGTTTTTTCTTTTATATCTTTGCCGCCGTGAATTTGGTTGTAACGCTCTGCACACATAGGAGACTTCCTTATTTTTCTTCTTTTTTAGGAGAATCTAAAAACTTACAAATTACGTAATCTACATCTGTAGGCTTTACCTTTTTAGTATTCTCATAAGCTACAAACAGTTCTCCACGTATGGATAGCTTCAAACCTGCTTTTTTATTTTTAAATTCTCTTTTCCAGCCAACTCCAACTTTTTCTATTTGTGGCCTTTCTTCTCTCTTTTTAGCTTCATCCATCTTTCAACCTCCTGGTTTTGTGGGTTATCTTCTACTTATATTATACGACGGAAAATGACTTTTGGGACAAGTTATTTTTTAATAATCCAAACTTCTAGATGTTCTCCTAAATCTGGCACATAATTAAACTTTATTTGTGTGTCACTGAGTTCTATATAATCTTTAAGGGCTCCTACTATTCTTTCTAAGCCATTAAGAAAAACTAAAATTTTACCAGATACATAAGCTGCTGGAACTGTAAAGGTATCTGTGATACCGTTTATTTGGCTTGTGAGTTCATATTGATTCCAATATGTTGGGTCTGAAAGACGGCCCCCTTTAACATCTACCACAAAATTTCTCCTTATTACGGAATTATTAAAGTTATTGACATTTGATAAATTGGTTCAGTATTTATATTTTTAATTTTATGCTGCGTAGTTGATATTCTTGTAACTGAAACCTTACTATCACCTAATCTTCTTGTGTATCCTGGAGAACAATGAATCTGGATTGTATCTAATTCTGGTGTATAATCTTCAACAGTACTTTTTAAAGATGCAACTATATCTAATGTGCCAGCCACAAATAATAAATCCCAATCATCTTTAATTAAAGCTATTAATTCAACAGCAGTATTTCCTTGTGTATCTATATTAGCTAAGGCAACTGTATCCCAAGTAGCCCCATTCCATTTTTTCCAAGTTACTCTGTTATCTAAGCTAACTAAAAATTTAATTTGAGTACCTGCTGGCTCAGTTGTAATTGGGTCTATCTGTACAATATTTTGCCAAGAACTTGTATTAATCTGATTAGTATTTGTTCTAACATACCATCCTTTTGTAATATCATAGTATCCAACATTTTCTCTTCCAGACCCACTATTATATCTGAAATCAACTTCTGATTGATTTAATATTTTATCTTTGTAAATTACTACTTCATCTATGTCACCAGTAAATAACCAACCACCATTTCTTGAACCAATACAAAATTGTCTTTCAGTTAGTATAGATAAAACAGTAGTTCCAGAAGTTGCTCCATCATTTAAAACACTATCTACATAGATATGAAGTCCTGTGGGTGTATTAGAACCATCATAAGTACAAATTATCTGATGCCAATTACCATCGTTTATGGTTGTGGTTGTGGATAACCTTTGAATTTGGCGAGTTAAACCCCCACCTCTTAAAAGAAAATTAACTTGACCATTATTAAGGGCAACTTGCCAACCTGTATATCCTTCTGTACTAAGATTAGACATTTTACAAACTACCATATGTTGTCCACCAGCATAAGTAGTTCTAACCCAAAACTCAACTGAAAATAATGTAGAATATTCAAAAGCTGCAATTTCACCACAACCAATATATTGTGCTAGAGCTGGATTAAAATTTTTAGCTTTATTTAGTTTACCGTCTATAATTGTTGGTAATCCATAACCTGTTCCATTTCTATTATTTCCTGAACAATCTGCAACAAGTGTTCCACTTAGTTCATTTAAATGATAATGAGCATACGGAGATAGTACTTGAGTATTTTCTAAAACTAATAACCCATCTCTAAAATCCGTCTTAGTATCATCTTCTTCATAATAGTTTGGCCTATCTACTTCATCAAAATCAAGAGTTTCATCAACTTCAGAAGCTAATCCATATATTTCTGTGACTACTTGATGTGGTAATGTTGGAGCAGAGTGATTAACTACCATTTCTTCATTTGGCAATAATTCATCTTGTGTATATGTTTCTATTTTTAATACCCCTCCTGGAGAACTTTTCAATGCTTCTAAAGCATCCTTAACAGTTACCCCAGTAACTGAAGAATCATTATTTACATTGCTTGCTTTTGTAGTTCTATTTAATGTTGCTCCTGGATTTACTGTTACATTTGAACCACCTTCTGTATCTGCATCTATATTTAAAGTCGCACCTACATTTAAAATAAAGTTTGAACTTCCTGCTCTATTTCCATAAGCTGAAGCAATAACTGTTCCATTTAATGTAACTTGGAAAGGTGTATTTATATCTGCATTATTGATGTTAAATTCTTTATTTTCTGCAACAAATGTAGAATAATAACCACCACCCATTAAATAAGCATATACATTTGTTAGATTGCAATTAGCATAAAATAATCCACCCCAAACTTGTAAATATTCATCATCTGTAGGAACTGTTGGATTTATATTCCAGTCAGAGCCAGTAATATTACAGTCTATTGCATTGATGGCAATATGAGATGCTGAACAAATTAGACCACCACTAATTCTAAGCCCAACAAAGGTTATTTGTTCTGGAGTAGGAGAGCCTGGATTGGTTACTGTAATTAAACCAGATATTCTGGCTCCTTGAACTCCACAACTTCTAAAAGTTACATAAACTTTATTTATAGTTATTGGGTCAGAATAATAAGGACCTGGAGAAATCTCTATAAGATACTTGTTAGTTGCTGAGGAAGAAACAACAGCATCAATAGCTGCTTGGATGGTTTTGAAAGGTTTTGTTACACTACCATTTTCTAAGTATGTATCTGTTCTTTTATTGTCTACATGTAAGGTATTTGTTACAGGCGTATCTAAATATTTATCATGTTCTTTACCATGGATTTTGTGCGTCATGCTAAATCTCCTTTTACGTGCCTAATTATTAATAATTAATTAGTAACCCAATTAGGAATTGGTCACTATAAAAGATTTTTCTTTAAAATAATTCTTCCAAAAATCTCTATTAAAATGTGCTTTGCCGTGACAATGACTACATAAACTAATTAAATTATCTAATTCTAAATTACTTTTATTATAATCTATATGATGGACATTTAAATTTCTACCATTTTCTACTTCAGGAACACCACAAATTTGGCATTTATAACCGTCTCTATATCTGATTTGTTCTTTAAATGTTTTATTCCAACCTAGTGGATAAGGTTCAAAAGATGCACCATTACGCCAATTTGGATTTCTTTCTAAACTAAAAGCACATTTATGACATAATTTACTTTTATACCATTTTACTTCTATTCCACACTCTTCACAATAATGTGGCTTATGTATTTCTGGATTATATGAAGGATTAAGTTTTCCTAACATTTCTGGTCTTTTATTACCCTTAGTTGCTAATCCTAAGCATTTTTTAGAACAATAAACATAATAACTTGCTCTACATAGCCAAACCTCTTCAACTTTCCCACAATATCTACAAGTAACAAGAGTTTTACTATCTTTACAATTGCTTCTATTTAAATCATAACAATCTCTACACCTAATAGCCCTATTTTCTATTAATTTTCCACAGTCTATACAAACTCTACCCATTAAAACTCCTATTCAATACTAAGTAATTCATAGAGGCAATTATCAGCAGATGCTTTAATTTTCAAATTAGCAATTGCACAGTCAATATCTAAAATATATCCTGGTTGTACTGTTTTCCAATTTGTCCCGCCATCAAAAGAAACTAAGATATTCTTAACTGTGTCCATGTTTTCAATCTGGATATGTTTAGTTGTAGCTGCAAAAGTAACCGTAGCCGCTAATAGCATAGCAGTCCCGTTTGCGTGTTTTGGTGTTCCAGTACTAGTAATAGTTACAGAACCCTCTACATAAACTGTACCATCTGACTTTGTTTTAAGGTATGTGGTGTTGTCTTTTGAATTATCTGTGGACCCAACTTGGATGTTGTTGACCTCTAAAGTTATTGAATCTATTGATAACTCTACAACCTCTGTCCTCAAAACATATGTACCATCAGCCAATTTAACACAAGCTAAAGGCTTAAAATCCCCAGGTATTCCTGCCTCATATAAACATCCGTATAATTGTGCCATTTTATTTTCTCCTAAAGTTTTTCTTTAGTCTTTCCGCAGATTATTTATTAAAATCACCTTGCGATTTTGGTGTCGAGTTCCTATAACTCATTTTTTATAGCTCCGACTAATAGAGCTTGACTTTTATTTTAAAGTTCTACCTTGCCTTTTAAATAACCCACTTCTTTAGCTAGGTCGGATACATCTTTCTTTATACTTTTTTGGTCTTCTTTTATTTCTGCTACATCCTTAGAAAGATGCACCAAATCATTAGTGACCAGACGCTGATGTGAGAAATAATTAAAACAACCAACCAAAATAATTCCGACAAAGTTAAATAAACCTAAAACAAAAGTCCAAAATTTCCAGTCCAAAAATATATTGTTATCCATTTTAATAATCCAATCAATAGTTGTTTTTTAAAGCCCTTCAGTAGGGCCGACCTTAGCCAGCCCTACCTTCGGGTATATTTTTAACATGCCAAACTTAGCTAAGATTAAAGACCATTAGGTAAAGCGGTGATTTCGCAAAGTCCTTCAACATGCTGGACTGTGAAACCAATACGCTCAGAAATGGCGATTTCCACAGAATCTGTAGAAACAACTTTATCTTGGTCAAATTTAACTTGCCGTCTGTCGCCTATAATAGGATAACCTTTATTAACTAAAATAGCAACACCTTTATTGGCATTTACAGGAACATACAATTTAGCTTCATCCGTATTATCCAAAGGAATATACGCATTTTCCACGATTGTAATACCCATAATTTTACCAACTTCACCAGAAAGAATAGTAGCATTTACACCATATTTATCAATGGTCAATACTTGTTCAATCTGACGAAGTGCAGAAGCTGTATAAGGATTAACCATAAGAACCAAGCTTTTTACGTCTCGGCCATTAACCCCCAACTTCCTGCGAGCAGCTTCAATAGTGGCTATTAAACTAACACCATAGGCCACTGTTTGTGCAGCGTCTTTAGCTAACTTGAGCAATCCATCAAAAGCGTTACGTCTATCAGAAGCAGCAGCAAACACAACATACTTTCCAACCACCATAGCTTCCTCTTCGGCCTTGGCAATTGCCTCGGCAAAAGAATTCTTGATTATCGGCATCATAGCTATTTTAGCGTCTTCATCAGATTCGTTAGAAACCTGAATATAACCCATTAACTTTTTAGCCTCTAATTTAACAGAACCAGCAGCTGCAAAAGTAGGTTTGCTTTCTGTAGGTGCAACGGCTTCGGTAGACATGTAATAAACACTAGCATCACCAGTTACTTTAGGAATATATATCGTCGAAGCAGTCATTGTAATAGCTGTAAAAAGTTGTCTACACCAATTCTTTTCACGAACTAAATTAATGAACTCCGTAGCGTATTCCTTTGGGATAAAATCTCCCTCTTCACTGGAAACTAAGGCTTTTTCCACGTTAATACCGATTGCTTTCTTAATCGCATCGTCTAAACTCATATTATTATTTCTCCTTTCTCAAAAATTTGACTCCTAATAAATAGGTAGATTAACTTTTTTTATTTACCAAAAATTAGTTTACCCCATCCTAAACTTTTCTTTCTTTCATCTTCTTTAGGATTGGTTTCAGTTTCCTCTTCCTCATAAGGAGCAGGAACAACTATTGCTAAACTTTTTCTAGTTGGGACTTCTACAGTTTTCTCAATAACTTTTTCAACTTCAATTTCTTCTTTTTTCTCAACAGTAGTTTCTTCTACAGTCTTTTCTGTAGTAACTTCTTGGGATTTCTCTTCTTTTTTAGGTTCAACAACTTCTTCCTTATTTTCTGTAACTTCTTTTTTATCTAAAGAAGACAATTTCTCAATTATAAGAGCTAAAGCATCCAGAATTTTTTCATCCGTTGATTTTTCAGATTTATTTTCCTGTAATACATCTCTGTATTTTTCTAATTCGGCAGCAGCTTGACTTCTTAAATCAGCTTCAGAAATAGAATCAGTAACTGGCTTAATCTGATTACATCTTGCCAAAGCATTCCTATAATGAGGCAAATCAACTTCACCATTTTCGTTCTTAAACGGTAAATGACGACAATTCTTATCTTCAGTCTTGCCATCTAAATAAGCAGGTTCAATAACCGCAAAAGAAGAATTAGGTAAAGTATTAATATACTCAGTTGTCCAATCGGCTTTTTCTGCATCCTCGACTACTAAGCCAGGATTAGGATTTTCCTCAGAAGGAGTTTCGTCAACCTTGGCTTTTTCAACAGTTTCCTTTGGTGCTTCTTCAGAAACCTTTGGAGCTTCGATAACTTCCTCTTTTTTAATTTCTTCTTTAGGGGCTTCTAAAGCAACTTCAGCGGGTTTAGTTTCAACTACTTCTTCCTTGACTACTTCAACAGTCTTTTCAACACTAGCTTCTAAAGGAGTTTCTTCTTTAGGAGCTTCGACAACAGCTTCTTTTTCAACTACTTCAGGTGCAGCTTGTTCTTTAGGTTCCTCGACCTTTGTAGGCTCTTGAGTCGCTTCTTTAGAAGCGTTAGGAGCCTCAGATTTTAAAACCTCTTGTTTGTCCAATTTGGCCATTTTTTGACTTTCCTCCTTTTGTTTTATTTGTTCTGCGATTGCAGAGTTAAATGATAATGATTTTGCAAGTTCAAAGCGACTTTCAGGATTGGCGGGGAGACCCACGACGCTGGTTTCGAGTATGTTCAACTTATCAATTACATGATAAGACTTGCCATCTTCGCCTCGTTCATCGTGACCATCTAAAACAATTCCTCCAATTGAAAAACTATTAAGCGAGCCCTCCGTTATGAGCGTCCATACGTCATCACAAAATTTTGCGTTACTGATTTCAACATC
>Ga0315289_10014988_pt1 | contig 10784 bp, 9 predicted proteins | sample YL17G11_40_MG_FD_203452 | JGI IMG/M metagenome (GOLD analysis project Ga0315289, IMG submission 203452) | Sediment microbial communities from Yellowstone Lake, YNP, Wyoming, USA - YL17G11_40 | ecosystem: Environmental > Aquatic > Freshwater > Lake > Sediment | place: USA: Wyoming | collected...
CCTTGCGTGGGCGCTTCGCTTCGCGCTATGGCAAAGCTAGGTTGTAATGGATCGTCGTCCCTTCCCGGTGTGTGTGGTCTTCTTGGTGCGGGCATCGAGATTTGAACCGTCGTCTTCTTGGGCGATTCTGTGTGTGTGGGTACCTTGGTGCGGGGGATATAGGTAAGAGCGGGTTTTGGTGGGGACGTGATACCCTATGTTTTGGACGTGTCACTCTGACGTGATACTCAGGTTGGGCTGGGAGGGTATCACGTCGAATCTCAGAAGATTTCTGTTAAGCAACTTCTTCGAGAATTCTATCAGTTGGAAGATTCGTATGTTTCTTACAAACCTGTTTCTATCTAAGAATGCTACTAGACTATCATGCAGAATCTCTACTAGGCAAGAAGTTGGAATTCTTAACCCAATTAGTGTCGGGGCGATAAGCGATTCGGAATATGCGTTCATGCCAGATTGTATGTGATATGAAGGAGTTCAGCCGTTCAGTCTGAATGTCAAACGTTCTGACAATATCAACTTGGAATTGGATCGCCCGAAATATCGTTTCGTGCTTCGACGAGTGGCGGTACAGACGCCATCTTGGCTAGGCCTTTCTCCAAAGTTCTTCAGCTTCGCTGCTTCCCTTCTCTTGTTTCAATCGCCCGATCGTCTGTGTAACCCTGAAAGCTTTCGAACAAAGCTCGCGATAGCCCTTCATAGAATCTATCATGCTCTGCGACCAATCGAGAGAGTATGGGTAGTACGGTCTTGCGCCTGGTGGATGATAACTGCGGCTCTTGTCCCACTCGCGCCAGACTCCAGAGCCTTCGCTGGCCAGATATCCATACTTCTCAAGAATTATTGCCAATCTTCCTACAGCCAGCCTCACGGGTTTATCTAGATCGGGTGCCCAGGCACCGTATCCTTGTTCTACCTCTTTCGCCTGCCACCACAGTTCATCAACATCTAGATACTCAGAAATTGCTGTCGATGTATCATTCTCAAGCTTGGCAAGATCTGCCTTCAACTGAGACAACTTCTCACCTTCTAGTTTCTTAGTCAACTCGTGATTGTGCTTCACGAAAGTTTCAGCTTGCTGCCTGTACCATTGTCGAACAAACTCAGTTGTTGCCAATAGGAAGTGTTGTCTAATACCTCTAAGCTCGGATTTGATAGCTTCAAGCTCCTTCTCGGCTGCTTCGATTTCCGCACGGAAGTTGCGCGGCACGGGAATAACTCCTCAAATTGATAGTGGCGATGATTGTGTCTTATTCTTTGTGTTGCGAAAGGAGATATGCCCGAGGGCTTCTGAGCTGGAGCGAGGAAGTCAGGAAATCGACGTGTAACTGGGACGTGTAAATTCAGCAGCCTCACGTGGAAGGATTCTGTTATGGACACCTTAGGCACCTAGCCTTAGCTGCCGCAACGTGGATGAAGTATCTGCCCGGCGGAGCCGGCTGCAGCTCTCTTGGAATATCTGCTGCTGATTTTGAACCTGGAATCGCCTGAATCTGGAGTCTGCTGACCTCTCATCCTCCTCCGCCTACTCCATGTTGCCTCCTCCAATTTGGCAACCAAAAGCTGCAGATTCTGGATTGGATATGAGCAGGAACAGCCTAGAATCGAACAGTTCTACCACGGCAATGCAAAGTCTCAAATCCTGAACGATCGACGTAGTATACTGGCTTTCTGAGATTCACCGCTTGCCTGTGTGGAGTTCACTGCTTTCTCCGCTTACGAAAGCGCCGAAGAGGGGCGCAATGACAAGAAGTACCCGTTAGACAATGGGGGAGATGTCAGGAATTGAATGCTCGTTCGATATTGCCCTGTGCGCTGCTAGTCATGTTGTTTCTGCTCATGCCTACACGCACGCTTGGCTCAAGCGCAGTGCAGGGGCAGATGGTGCTTGATGTCGTACCGGGAGGATGGGAGTCCGCACATGTGTGGAGACCTTTCGTGATCTACAATGGCTCATTCATGATGTGGTACTCTGGTGAGAACAGCGGAGGCATCGATAACGTGGGCCTTTCCACCTCAGCAGATGGGATCAAATGGGCACGGCATCCGGCAAACCCTGTGCTAAGAGTGGGTCTGCCGGGTCAGTGGGACGCAAATTCTGTGCAGGCGGCATGGGTAATACACGAAAAAGGGCTCTACAAGATGTGGTTCGAGGGACAGACGTTCAGTACGGGCAGTATCGCCAAGGCGGCAATCGGCTATGCGACCTCACCCAATGGCGTAGAGTGGACGAAGTATTCCGACAACCCTGTCCTGTCGTCGGGGGCCGCTGGAGCATGGGATGAGGGGCGGATATATGGCCCTGTCGTGATTTCGACCGGGAACTCCTATGTCATGTACTACAGAGGCTTATCGAGTCAAGGGACAGTTGGGCAAACTGGAATGGCCACTTCTGACGACGGCATCCATTGGACGAAAAGAGCATCGCCGATCTCGATTCCGCCTAGCACCTCTGGGTGGGACTCCTACCTTTGGTTTCTTGGTGGGGCAATGAAATCTGGCGGTGTGTACACAATGTGGTACCATGGACTCCGAGCAAGCGGCGCGAATGGTGAGATAGGATGCGCGAACTCGACTGACGGTATTGTCTGGAACGTCTACCCGGGTAATCCTGTGATAACTTACGGACCTAAGGGTAGCTGGGATGAGGGAGGAGTATATCATCCGATGGCGGTAACTGTCGGGGGCAACTACTACGTATACTACGAAGCCTACCATGCCGGGCGTCATCGCGTCGGCCTGGCAATCCTCCCGATGTCACAGTATCCCATTCCAGAGTTCCCGTGGGCGGTTCCCATAGCTGCCTTTGCAATGACCATCGCAGCCTTTGCGCTAAGGAAGAGGAGGACGCCGAGAAAGGGACAGGGTAGCTGACTCTACGGCCCCAACAGAATGCAAGACCTGCTCTGAAAGGGCATTTCAACTGTCACGATGAAAGAATGGCTCTTCTACACAACCCCCGCTCTCCGAAACCTAGGAAGTGAGCCTCAAGAATCGCTACATCGACGCCTGTCTGGTCGACTAGGATCCACACCGTTCACAGGTTCCACACCTGACGCAATGTCCGCGAACGAGCTCCTTGCCACAGCACGTGCAAGTCTTCTCTGATTCCATGTCGATGCCGCATGTCTTGTTGGGTGAAAAGACCAGAGGTGCCTGACATCACGAGTCCCAACCGAAACTGGAAGGGGCTGGGGCGAGCCCGCCTTCCAGAGCAATAATCTGCCCGGGCTCCCATCGAATTGTCAAGTCTGAGATATTCACAGCTAGCGGTTTAAGTCCCGGCGGTCGCACTACTCCAGTGAGCGTTCCATGGAGCCCAGAGATCGATCATGTGAAGAACCCAAATAGTAACATCCCGTCTGCAGCAAGTTGTCACTTCTATCAGAAACCTGGTCTGGTGGGCCATGGCAAGAACGCCATGCAAACACAACAGCACGAATCCCGTCATGCAATGATCTCTTATCTGAACAGGCTCCATCTCTATGCCAGTAGTGCCTTCGCCGGGACAAGGAGTTGGAAGCTCTGGCCGATCCACATGTGGATTCACTGGATCGGGCATTCCTCTTTGTGTTGGGTTCGATGACCTTGGCATTCTCGCTTCTGCAGATCCTTCTATTAGGAGCCGTTGCTGTCGTCGTGTTCATTCCCTTCCTGCTTTCAGGCTTGGTCTATCCTTTCTACTCGGGTTATCTCAGAGGTGTCGTTGAGCGCACATCCTGGAAGGAATCCATGTTGCGGAGAGTGAAAGGGTGGGTCTACCTGTCTGTGGGGGGAGTTTCGTACGCAACCATGACAGTTGTTTCGATTGCCCGAGACTCACCCGAGCTGGCTGGGTACGTGTTCTACGTGTACTTTCTCCTCGTCCCGTTGGGAAGCGTCCTCTGCTACAGAGGGATAAGGTGGGTTCGCATCATAACAGATACTGTCTTGCCAAGTGATGGTGTTGTGATAGGAGGCTCATGTGGAGCTGCAATCCTTCTCTCCATGGCTGCGTATTCTGCGGAAGAGCTCGCAAGGCTCCTCTTTTTTCCCCAGTTTAGAGCGGAATGGCTTCAGGCGGTAGATGTCTTCGCCAGACTTGCTCCATGGTCGTCACTTTTCCTTCTGTTCTTCTTCCTGACTGAGAGAGTTGCGACCGCGCTATCCATGCCTGGAGTGGGATTGGAATGGCAAGCCGGTTTCATGAGTGACTTGATCTACCAAGATGAAGGAGAGGCCCGTCCAACGAGACGATATTCCCTGCTCGGCGGCGCAAGGTTCTACGCAGGAAAATTCATGTGGATCACGTATAATTCATGCATGCTTCTCTATGTGGGATGGCTTTCGGATGCAATCGCTGCTTGGCTGGCCATTCTATCAGTGGCGCTCTATTTCGAACTCCACCAACTCTATCTTGTTAGTTCGCCGATTGGCCTGGCACTGGCCGCTCTAGCGTCCCTGCTCCCCATCTTCGCGATTAGGATGTACTCAAGAACGTCTGTAGACGAAATACGAGCAACGTATCCCAAGAGCAGAGAGGAGTTATTTTCTAGATACAAAAGACTCCTGGACTGCTAGCAAAAGGAGCAAAGGCCAGGCAAGCGAAACGGACGTGCATGCGCTAGATGCGGGCTGTGAGTTATCAAGAGAGCCAACAACTCAAGAACAACAATGCGCACAGAGGAGGACACCTCACATTTGGAACCTTCGACTTGCCGAATCCCGGAAGTTCAGCCAGCTGGGTTCGAGTTCCACCGGACCCGCCAGATTACCCGAGCAGGTCCGGAGAATCGACTGTTCCGCAACTTTCGCAGTAGTTAGGGAGGATCGGCAACTCCAGCAAACGGAAAGTTCTAAGTTATCGGATCTTGGAGTTTCCTTCTTACCTTTCCGTAGATTCTGAACGGCTTGTCGGTTCCGGCTCGTCTTTGAAGATGCCATAGAGTGTTCTTTCTGATGCCGCACTTTCTCGCATCTGTGGCTGTCATAGATATTATTTGATTCCGAATAGCTTCGGAATCCGTCCTGTCCAGAACAGGCTTCGGTTCGCCGAAGTCTAGGTTAGTTCTCTTGCCAACTACATAGTTTGCCAACTCTTGCACTTTGAACCTGATGACCGTATCCCAACTGCAGAGCTTCCCTGCATGGTGGACAGGTGAATTGAACTTGATTCGAAGAGCATCAATGAGTTTCCTCACTGCCTCTGGTTTCATTCTGAGAACGTAGTTGTCCATTCTGTAGAAATCTCTCTTTCCAAACCACTCACTTTCCAAACATGAGATCACTGTTGCATCGACGATCCATCGATATGGTTCCTGTAAATCGTAGACTAGTGGATACTTGGTCTGCCGCGCCTCGTGCAAGAACCCTACTGTGGGCTCCAAGCCGACGCCGTTCAAGGCCTTGCGGCATTGCGATTCCAGAATAGCGTATCCGTAGTTGAGTAGAGCATTGAATGGATCTGAAGCGTTCATTTGATGTGTCTCATGCATCCGCGATGTGAAGCCGAACTTTGTCGGTAGGACCTCGTGTAGGTATCGCCAGTAGATGTCTGCAATTCGTCCTTCAATTGATAGCAAGCGCGGCAGGCTCTGGCACTGTTCCAAGCGCTCCAATTCATTTGTCAAGTCAGCCTGAACTTGAGACGAGAGTTCGCCGTATCTTGCTGCAAGCCATTTCATGACGTCCAACGTGCGTTGAGCTTTCGCTTCAACCAGTTTCTTCGCTATGCAGAATCGTTTACTCTGATCCTTGTAAGCTTCAATCTGAGCGATCTTGAGAGGTCCATTCACAGGCTCACGCGGCAAAGTCGAGGAAAGCAGCGTTCCATTAAAGTCGAGAATGAAGAATGGAATGTCATGTCGCATCAACCACTTGATCGCGTCCAGACTGATGTTTCCTGAGTGCCCATCGATTATCACAGAATCGAAATATGCCTTCCTAGGTTGAATCTCAAGTCGTTCGGCCTCAACGTCAGGATCGTGAATGCCGTCACGGACTAACAATCGGGCTCTGTCAACGTTCAACGATACGCCGAATCCTGAGAGATAGAGTGGGTTCATTTCTGGTCACCGTCTCCTGCTTCGAATGCCTCTGTCACATCTTGTACTATCTCGGGCAGTTCACGCGAGATCTTGGAAAATGTGTAGGCGAGAGGTTGAGTGGGTACCAGGCACCAGCGAAGCTTCTCAACGAAGGTAGGAGAGCAATTTGCCATGAAGTTGTGGAACCTCAATCCAAAGAAGATCAGACTCGCCAGAGTCTCCCTCTGGGCGAAGCGCGTTTCTGCATACTGGGAAAGACTGATTCCAGAAGCCTTTGGCAGGCGCCTAGCTATCCTTGATATTGCCGCACCAAATCGCGGATCCTTAACATACTTCACGAGCAAGTTCGAGTACCCAGTATCAATCGCTCTTTCTTTCAGAGGGATATTGGCACGTGTCCAAAGGATTGTAGAGAGCATTGAACAGAGATCGTAAGCTTTGGCTTGTCGGATCGTGGGAGAAACTAATCCGGCAACCAAATTTCGAGCTTCGCGAGAGTCAATAAGGTCAACTAGAGCTGACTTCTCATCCGTGTTGAATGTCAAAGCTCCGCTCGTATTTTGGGCAAGTGTCCTATCGAGTTCATCCACGATTCTTGACGCAACAAGTTGATAGCCAGTGTCGCCCTTAGGTCGCTTGCCGGGTTCACGTCTCACCTCTCTCTTGACTTGTTCAAGGTATCCGCCTTTGGCCAGTTTCTTCATCCAGTTCTGTACGTTTGCCATCGGGCGACCGTACAGATTCATCGCAACCTCGTACGTGGAAAGCGGTCTGCCATAGCATAGAAAGCAGATCTTCGACGGTACTCCGTCTCGTAGTAGATTGGATCTGGGCCGCCCGACTTTAGGTATCCGTAATTCTGGTTTTGGTTGACTATCCATATCGTGGAAATATGTATCTGACGTGTATATATCACTTGGCGTCGTACGTTTTGCTCGATCTGGAATGTCCGAACAACCAACAGAGGTCACCTGCGAGAAATGCGGCCACACTTGGGCCTACGCGGGTCAGGGAAAGGTGATTCGCTGCCCACGAAAGCGATGCCATAGTACTCGCAATGCTGAGAATCGCAGGCGACGAGGCGGACCTTGGACTCCAGACATGCTCCCCAAGCGAAGGAGCGCCTGAGCATTGACTCGGAAGCATCGAAAGAATGTTCGCCGTCGACGACCATCCAGAAAACAGTCAAAGCGTCCAAGAAGACACGTTGCGGCCATTTGGAAACGGTCTTGGAAACAACTATCTCCGCAGCAGAGACGAATCCGAGAGAAATCCCTTGAAGCCTTGTCCTTGGTACGACGCGAAAGACTAAGCCTACGAGAAGCAGCAACGAGAGTTGGTCTAGATTTCGAAACTATTCGAAGGAACACAAATGCGTTCCGTAGAGTCCGCGGTCGCTGGCGAGTGAAAGCATTCGATCGCATTCCCCGCGCCATGGTCATCTACGAGCGAGGCCGCAAGATCATAGTTGAAGTTGCGGATTCAAGAATCGCCTCACTGATCGGCGAATATCACAACCGAGTCAAGCAGTTCCTTGACACTGGAAAAAGCTCCTTTCTCAGAGAGATTCCAAAGAAACGATTCAAAGACAGCAAGGGTCGAACGCACAATCTCGAAACGAATCCCAAGGCTGTCTTCGCGATTAGGCAGCGTGAGCCGACTCCGGAGTTCTTCGAAATCTACCGGTGGGGAGCTAATGGAGAATGACCGAGTGCTTCTAGCGCTGAGGCTGGCGCTGGAGGCTGGTCGGTCAGGCGAACCGGATATCCTTGATTTTGCCAAGCTGTTCAAAGATGCAGAGCAATGCGTTACTGTGGATCAATGCGCAGTCTGCAGAATTGCCCAGGTTCCACAAACCAACGCCGAACTTCAAGAACACCATGTTGCACGAAAGACGAACTTCCCAGACACCGTGACAGTCTGTCTCCGATGTCATGAACATCTAAGTGACCACCAGAAGAATTGGCTCGTCAACGAAGCTGACATGGCGCATCGGCTTTCATCGTATCTCTTCGGATGGGCCGACATCTTCGACCTCCTCAACCGAAAGTCTGGGCGGCCTTGCTTTCTGAGTTTGGCAAGGAAGTTTCGTTCTCAAGGCTGGCACGTCCGCAACAACGCCAGAGAGAGGTGAGTCACAATCCGAGAAGACAACGAACGGGGGCCCGAACCAATTGAGATCGTTCTCCGAGCATACGTCACTCACAAAGATGCGCGAAGTCTGAATTTCAGCCGGCAGGATACAGCAACAAGCACTGATCCGGATATTGTTGTCGTGATCGACACAGAGACCACCACTGACGCCTACCAGAATCTCCTGTTTGGGTCATGCGGCATTTGGATCAACAGAAAGCTTCACCGTGTTATCATATTCCATGCCAATACCCTATCGAGACAAGACATTGAGACCTTGAGGATTCACACCAAGAAACTTGCGACCCAGAATGCGAAGGTCGAGCTATTGCCCCTCAAGCGCTTCATCGACGAAGTGTTCTACCTCTGCGTCTATGATAGCCACGCAACGCTTGTTGGTTTCAATCTGCCCTTCGACATCTCCCGCCTAGCTTCTGGATGGGGGCTTGGCAGAAGGAGATGGAAGGGCGGCTTCACGTTCACGCTATCAGCAAGCTCGTTTCGCCCGCTGATCCACATTAGATCGCTTGATTCAACCAAGGCCTTCATTGAATTCGCTAAACCTGCGAAACGTAATCAACGTCACCCAAGACGCCACTACAAAGGCATCGTCGTTGATTTGCGCACCTTCGGTTTCGCCTTGACAGACAGAAAGCTAACTCTCGAATCAGCATGCGAGGAGTTCGAATCGGAGCATCACAAAACTCAGCCGCTGAAACATGGGAAGATCACGCGAGAATACATTGACTACAACCTCAACGACACACTCGCTACTCATGATCTCTATGTCAGGATGATCGAGCGGTACAATTCATTCCATTTGGCGCTTCCACCTGAGAAAGCATACTCACCAGCAAGCATAGGCAAACAGTACCTGAAGCAGATGGGCATCAAGCCCTTCTTGGAACAGAATCCAGAGTTCCCACCTGAAGTCTTGGGATACATCATGACTACCTACTTCGGCGGTCGTTCTGAGGTTCGAATCCGGAAGAAGCCTGTGAAAGTTCGCTACATGGACTTCGCAAGCATGTATCCTTCCTTATTCTCGTTGATGGGCCTGTGGCCTTTCCTTACGGCTGAAAGGATAGAATGCGTCGAAGCAACAAAGGAGATTCGATGTCTAGTTGAGAAGGCGGATTTGCGAACTCTGAGAGATCCAGCTGTCTGGCAGCAGATGGTGGTCATTGTTCAGATTCGACCCGATAACGATATTCTGCCAGTTCGGGCACCGTATGGAACCAAGCGGGTGTACAACATTGGCATCAATCACCTGACCTCTCCTGAGCCATCGTGGCACACGCTACCTGAGGTTCTTCAGTCAAAACTTCTGACGGGCAAGTCGCCTAGGATCCTGAGAGCCATCAAGTTCGTTCCCAAGGGTACGCAGAGTGGGCTCCTACCAATTCAGATAGTTCGAGGATCAACCGTCAATCCAGACGAAGACCTGTTCCTCAAGCTTCGTGAGCTGAGAAACAGAACGAAGAAAGAAAGCGAACGACAACCAGCAGATTCGCCGGAATACCAACGACTTGACACAATTCAGAATGAGTTGAAGATAATCGCGAATGCAGCCTCGTACGGTATCTTCATCGAAATCAACACGGAAGACAGCAAGTGTGAAGCTGACGTTTACGGCTTGGAGCATTTCAAATGCAAGGTGTCAAAGAACGAGAAGTCCGGCCGATTCTTCCATCCCTTAATCTCGACCATGCTCACCTCAGCAGCTCGCCTATTGCTCGCTATGGCTGAAACGTGGCTTCAACAACACGGCGGTTACTACGCTTTCTGCGACACGGATAGCATGGCGGTTTCACCTTTCAATTGGCAGAAGCTTCAGGAATACTTTGAGCCACTTAATCCGATGCCTGAAGAACCATTCCTGAAACTCGAAGCTGAGAATTACGATGAACGCCATGAGCTGAGGGAACTGTGGTTCTACGGAATTTCGGCCAAGCGCTACGTTCTCTGCTACATTGAAGAGAAAGGCGACCCTGTGCCTGTCAAATGGTCATCTCATGGACTCGGACATCTCATGCACGAGAAGGAAGGCAAATGGGAGAAGGAGTTGTGGACGAATATTCTTCGCTATGCATTGGGAAGGATCTCGAAGGAGCAGCTGCTGGAACAATATACGAATGACTATGCTGTGGCGAAACCCGCCTTGACTACACCTCGTCTGCTACGAAGAGTCAAGACCCTCAACGAAGGCAGTCGGCCCGACAGGCAAATCAAACCATTCAATTTCGTCTTAGTCGGTTGGCCGACCATGCTCAGCAAGAACGGAGAACCCATCATTCCTTTAACGCATTTCACTTCGGAATATGGTCAGGGACCCTATCAGCCGTTCATCGATGCGAAGACCGGCAAGCTCTACAACGAGGCCACGGAGCTATATTGGAAAACGTTGAAGAAGACGGTGGAGGAGTACATTGATCATCCGGAGAGCAAGTTCGAGAACGGGGCACATCGCGGAACAATGCGTCGTTGTCACCTCTATCTGGGCAAAGACGCCATAACGTACATTGGCAAGGAAGGGAACGAACTCGAAGAGACAGAAATCTACGGGTTAGACGAGGACAGCTATGTCGAGTATCGACCACAGCGCACCTATCGTAGGTGAAGATCTTG
>Ga0315289_10014989_pt1 | contig 10783 bp, 10 predicted proteins | sample YL17G11_40_MG_FD_203452 | JGI IMG/M metagenome (GOLD analysis project Ga0315289, IMG submission 203452) | Sediment microbial communities from Yellowstone Lake, YNP, Wyoming, USA - YL17G11_40 | ecosystem: Environmental > Aquatic > Freshwater > Lake > Sediment | place: USA: Wyoming | collected...
GTGGAAAAAACCAGATGACCGGTCATGGCTGCCTGGAAGGCAATCTCTGAGGTCTCGAGGTCACGGATTTCTCCTACCATGATGACGTCCGGGTCCTGCCTGATGATGGAGCGCATCCCGTTGGCGAACGTGATTCCTGCCTTGGGGTTTACTTGGGTCTGACGGATAAGATTGAGCCGGTATTCTACAGGATCTTCAATCGTGATGATGTTCTTCTCAGTTGAGTTTATGGTATTCAGGGTGGCATAGAGGGTGGTGGTCTTTCCGCTTCCCGTGGGGCCGGTGACCAGGACTATGCCGTAAGGAGTGCTTACTGCCTCCTGATATTTATCCAGTGTCTCTTTGGCAAAGCCTAAGTCCTGCAGGCGGAGGATTGCGCTGCTCTGGTCGAGGATACGGAGTACCACATTCTCGCCGTAGATCGTGGGGAAGCACGATACCCTGAACTCGATCTCCTTGCCGTCTACTTTCATCTTGAAACGTCCATCCTGAGGAGCGCGGGTCTCTGCAATATCCATATTCCCCAGGACCTTGATGCGGGAGATGATCGTGGTCTGGAGATATTTGGGAGGAGAAGAAGTTTCGAGGAGGATACCGTCGATCCGGTACCGTATGCGCAGGTTTTTTTCTTCCGGTTCGATATGGATATCACTGGCTTTCTCCCGTACCCCCTGGAGGATGACGAGGTTCAGGAGACGGATGATCGGCGCCTCTTTTTCGTCCTCGGTTATTTTTACTTCCCCCGCCCTTTCACTTACAGCTTTTACTTCGTTTCCGGATATTTCCCTCACCACATCTTCAAGGGACCCGGAAATTCCGTAGCACTGATCGAGCGCCCGGTTCAGCTTTTCTTCGGTAGAGATTACTGCCTCGATCTCGCATCCTGCTTTCAGCTTTGCCTCATCGATGGCGAAGAGATTGAGAGGGTCGGTCATGGCGATGGTTAAGACGTTCCTGATCTTGAAGAGGGGGATCAGCTGGTGATGGCGGGCGATGTCTTCAGGTATCAGGGAGATGGTCTTCTGGTCAATGAGGTAGGTATCGAGGTCCACATAGGGGATGCCGGCCTGATCTCCCAGCGTTTCAATAATTACTTCTTCAGTGAGGTACCCCAGCCGGATGAGTTCCTTGCCCAGCCGGAGGCCGCTCTTCTTCTGGCTTTCCAGTGCGCTCTTCAGTTGGTCCGGGGTGATCACCCCGGAAGCGATGAGCATTTCTCCCAGGAGTTTTCTTTTCTTTATTTCAGTCATTCTTTACCATCTCCTTTACTCGCAGGCTGCTGAAAAACGCCCATCTGCATCGTTCCCCTCGTCCTTCGTCGTTGCAACGTACGTAAAAGTACGCCTCACTCCTCAGGATTTCGGGCGCCTTGCATCTGGACATTTTTGATCAGCCTCATAAACAGTTGCTTTTTCAGCAAACTTAGCGGAGTTCTTTTAGGTGATTCCTGACCTTCTCCGCCAATCCCTGATATGCCGGTCCAGAGACAGAGATGAACTTCTGGTAGTATTCTTCAGCCTTCCCTTTTTCTCCCATTCCCTCCAGGAGGACAGCCAGGTTATAGAGGCTTTCCGGGTGACTGGGATTCAGGGACAGTGCTTTTTCAAGCATTGCCTTAGCCTTCACCCGGTCGTTGAGCTTCTTATAGAGAAGGGCGAGGTTGACATAGGTCTCAATGTTCCCAGGGTTGATTTTAATCGCCCCTTGATAATAAGAGAGAGCCCGGTCCCATTTCATAAGGAGATAGCAGTTCAGGCCGAGGTTATTCAGGACCTTTTCAGATGCTGGGTCCTGTTCCATGGCCTGTAAGAATTCATCCTCAGCCTTGAGGAGATTGTTTTCTTTCTGGAAGATGATGCCGAGGTTGTTATGGGCCTCGGGATTGAAAGCATGCAGTGCGAGAGAGGCAAGGAACTCTTCCTTCGCCCCTGAATAGTTGCCCTGGCTGAAAAGCTCCTGTCCCTTCTCAAAGTGGAGACGGGTAGGGTTGGGGGACGGGGTGATGACCGGCGAAAGCGGAGGGGCAGACAGGTCTTTCTTCATCTCTCCCGGCAGCGTCCCGGGTGATTCCTCCTGGACCTTTTTTGCCTTCTTCCCGGGGACAGTGGATGAAGGCTTGATTTTTGCCTGTTCGGCGAGCAGTGTTGTTTTCTTGCCCTCAAGAGAAGGAGGGGCAGGGCGCGGACGTGGGTGGGGAACGGTGATGAATCTGAGCGAGAGAGGCGGCAAAGGTTCTATGGGATGCAGCCAGATCTCATAACAGAAGAAGGCGATGAAAACAAGGAACGGCAGAAAGACGAGGACAAAGAAGATGCGGGAGGATTTCTTCATCGAAGACGGTTGGAAGGCAAGGGGCAGGATGTCCCATCGGATGTCACTGCGCCTTTTTTCCTTTTCGACCTGCTTAAGCGCCTTTTCGATCAGACTCATGGTTCTTTCCCTGTAAGCCGGGCAGATGGAGGAAGGGGAGGGAACGGTAAAGAACCATCTTGGTCATGCTCCCCACGATCCCATCATCCCGTAAATGATACGCCCTCTGAAGGTTTTTAACAGCCTCTTCCAGTTGCTCATCAAACTGGTCATCGGGCTGATACTGTTTTAACAGCCCGATGTCGTGAAGCCTCTTCTTGAGCACCCTGACTGCTGGATGGTTTTTATCCTTCTTCATGATTCCGTTGATGCCGTCAAAATTCCTCCAGAGAATGACCGTGGACTTTGTCCAGAGGGATTCAAACTCCTGCAGGGGCAGGGTAATCTTCCCGTTCCGGGGGTCGCCGATTACCGCCTCAGCAGGGGTAAGTGCAAGTAATGTTGCAAAGTATCGTCTGGACGGGTTGTCTCTAACAATCAGTTCAACGATGCAGGGGTAGTTGATCATCCGTAATTCTTCAATACTGCTTTTCAGCGAGGTTGTCTCAAAGGCAAAATCCCTGGCTTTGTCTGAGAAATTAAACGCCCTGAGATCGTTTCCCCAGAAGGTGAGTTCCTGGTATAGCCGGTCTTCCTGGATTCCCCAGATCTTGAGCAGCGTTACCATTGATTCCCGGGAACCGTCAGTTTCACCGTCAGTATGCATAATCCCGCTGAAATCAAAGGCGCCATGTGTGCTGTTTTTGCCTCCGCTCATCAGGGCGTCGGGTATTCTTGCCTCAGCAAATTGACGGGGCATCTTGAACGATGAGGAACCCTTGATCACCCATTTCATCTGGAACAGGACGAAAAGAAGGATGGGAATCAGGCCAAGCATAATATAAGCCGGTTTGAGTTTTAACTGTAACCTCTGGTACGAGATCCCAAGGTTAGAGAGGCTCTCTCTCACCATGGCGTCGTTAATATCCTTTTTCTGGGCGATGTACCCGGCAAGGAGGGCTTTGTCACAGATGAGGTTAATGATGCGGGGTATCCCTCTCGAATGGGAATAGATGCTCCGGATTGCCTTAGGAGTGAAGTAGATGTCACCGTGTGAGCCTGCCCTTATCAGACGGTGGTGGATGTACCGCTCCACCTCTTCCTTCTCCAGGGGGCGCAGGTGATAGCGGACCGAAATCCTCTGATTCAGTTGCTGTAAATAGGGCAGCTTCAGTTTTTCCTGGAGCTCAGTCTGACCGACGAGGACGATCTGGAGAAGCTTCTCCTTCTCTGTTTCCAGGTTGGAGAGGAGGCGGACCTCTTCCAGGACTTCAGGTGAGAGGTTCTGAGCCTCGTCGATAATCACAACCACCGTTTCCTCTTTTTTTGAGCAGGCGAGCAGGAACTGGTTGAGCTCGTCAATGATATCCTTCTTGCTTTCATTCCGGCTCTGAATCCCCAGGTCCTGGATGATTGCCCTGAGCAGTTCGATTTCCGTGAGGTTGGGATTAAAGACTAAGGCAGAATGGGTTTTATTTCCGAGTTCACTTAACAGGGCACGGCAGAGCGTGGTTTTTCCGGTACCGATATCCCCGGTGATCAGGATGAATCCTTCCTTGGATTTGATCCCGTAGAGAAGGTGGTTGAAGGCCTCTGAATGGTATTTGCTCTTGAAGAGGAAAGAGGAATCAGGGGTAACGGAGAACGGTTTTTCTTTCAGGCCGTAGAAGTTAAGATACATGGATTACATCATCTCCACTTCATTCGGGTTGAGCAGACGGCGGAAGTGCTTTCCTCAGTTTCTCAATCCGCTCTGCATCGGCTGTGCTCATCTCCTCCATCCGGCTCCCGGTGATGAGGGTAGGGGTCAGCATGATGACCAGTTCTGTCTTTTTCTTCTCCTGCGTCGTATGCCGGAAGAACTTGCCAAAGTACGGGAGGTCCCTCATGAACGGTAGCGAGGTATCCACAGCAGTAGCCTTATCCTGCATAAGACCGGCTATGACGATCGTCTCCCGGTCTTTGCACTGAGCGACGGTATCCGTTTCCCTCACATCAATGATTGGTGCAGTATCACCGGTGACCGAGGTTTTTTCTCCTACTTTTTCCGTAATGCTTGGATGGATATTCATGGTGATAGTCCCGTCTGCACTGATCTGAGGGGTTACGCTCAGGATAATCCCAATGGTAATGTACTGGGCATTACTTGACGTGGTGGTTGCGTTTACCGTTATGTCTCGACTCGTCTGAAAAAACACGTCCTCCCTCGCAGCTTTAATGATAGCCGGCTGGTTGTTCAGGGTAGAGATGCGCGGACTTGAGAGGATATTAACGGTCCCCTGCTCGGAAAGAGCCTCCACAATGTCACTCAACAGGACATCGGTATCTGCCGCCCCGATCCGGAAGAGACCGCCGAAAGGCATGATGTTGAAAACCCCGGGTATCTGTGTGGTTTGACCGGAGCCTTGGCCAGCGGAGGTGGTATTGTCTGTCTCACCTATTCCACCTGGGAAACCAGTGGTTCCTTTAGCCAGTCCCCAGGAGAGATTAGACATGCGGGGAAGATTCTGGATGAACTTCCAGTCAACACCTGCCTGATAGTCCTTGGAAAGGGTTACCTCGATGATCTTTGCCTGAATCATCACCTGCCTTTGAACCGTGCCGGATATGGTCTCTAAAAACTCAGCCACTTTGTTCAAATGCTTTGGATAATCGGTTATGACGATGCTGTTTGATGCCTTGCTAATCAGAATCTGGCCTTCAGGGGAGAGCATGCCCTTGATCCCTTTTTCAATGTCTCCCCACAGGTCGCTCGTTCCTTTGCTCTCCACGTTGCTGTAACCGCCGCTGCTGCTCCCCTGTGTGCCGGAACCTCCGCTGGCTTGGCCTTGCGTGGTGCTGGCTCCTGATGCTCTCCCCCCGATGGCACCTGAAACCAAGGCAGTGCCGGTGCGGACAGAGGTAATGTAATTCAGAGAGAAGATCCTCGTCTCTATCTTGGGCTTGAGGATACGGATGGAATTCCCTTCCTTCCGGTATTCGAGGCCAAGAGGCGAGAGAATGGTTTCCAACGCCCTCTCCAGAGTTACGTTTTTCAAGTCCGCCGTTACCTTCCCTGTTGCATCCGGATCTATGGTGAAGCTGAGATTGCCATCCTTGGAGAAGGCGAGGAGGATCTCCTGTATATCTGTATCCCGTACCGACAGGGAATAAAGCTTCCCTTCAGCCCTCATTTTTTCTTCTACCTGGGGTACAACGAGTTCCTCTAATTGTTGCTTCTGCCCGGTTTCCTTTCCTTCTTTACTGAGCGCTGGAGGAGCTGAAGGCACTTCAGCCTGTTTCGGGGTTGCGCATCCTGACATGAGGAAGATGAGGGTAAGCCCGATAATTTTCTGATACCTGTTCTTTATCATCATTTCCCCCCATCCTTGGGACTGATTACCGTTACGGAAGGCAGGTTTCCATAGAGAGCGAGAGCCTTCCTGCTGCCGTCCCGTGCTAATAAGGTTACCTGGTCTCTTCCAATCTTCAGCACCTTCTCCCCGTTGATCACATCCCCTTCCCGCACGATCTGGTGATTGATGGCTGCCATGCTTGTCGTCCCTCTCCTGAAGATTGCAGTGAGCTTTGTTTCCTCCATCACTTCCCTGGCGGCAGATTCACCTTCGCTTTCTTCCGCTACCGTTCGTATCCCGGCAGGCAGGGTAAACAAATCTTTGCCCCTCTCCTCCTGTATCTCGCCAGGAGAAGCCGCAGGAGAGGGTACCGGCCCTTTCTCTTCTGCTGTGATTTTCTGGGGTGGGAGGGGAGGAAACAGAGCAGTATGCAACAGCTTTCCTCCCCTTTCCGAAGGCAGGAGTATTGGTATGAGGATGATGACTATCCATGCTCCGATAATCCCGAGGATGATGAGATTTTTGGTCTTGAGACTCAAACCTTCCCTCCCCGTAAGAAATATGTCTTCAGGATAAGATTGACCTTCAGGATCCCTTCCCCCTTTTCTCCTTTCTCGATCTGGAACTGGTCAACCATGGTCAGAATGGGCATCTCTTTCAGACGATCGAGGAAAAGAGTAAATGCCTCATAACTGCCTGTCAGTTTTAATTCAATTGCATACCTCTTCAGGGGAGCGTTCGGTCCGCCCGTTTTTTCTTTGGGGACGAGGGAAAGGGTTTTGATATTCAACCTGCTCGTTTCAGCAGCCAGACCTTTCAGGAAGGTAGAAAAATTCTGCTCGCCGCTGAGCTTCCCCTGGTAGGCTCTAACCCTTTCTCGAATAACCTGCAGCTCCCTTTCGAGCCTTTCTTTTTCTGCCCGGAGGACAATTGCCTGGTTCATTCCCTCATCTATGGTCTTGAGTTCTTCTTTTACCCGCATTACCTCTTTCTTTTTCGGGGTATAGAGAAAGGCGTTGAAGAGCCAGAGAGTTATCACTGTGAGGGTCAGGACTGATATGAGCGTTTCTCTTCTGCTGAGTTTCATCTTCTCCCTATGATGGTAACGGGCTGAGAGAACAGAGGAGAACGAAATCAGTCGCAGGCTGATTGAACCCTCGGTTCTCTCCCGTTGAGACCAGGGTAATGGTCTCAAACAGCGGAGATTTCTCCAGAACCTCAATGATAGTGGCGAGTGTCGTGAGCCTCTCCGGCTCACTCCCGAACACAATCCCCTCCAGCCGAATCCTTTTCCCTCTTGCAGCAGGAAGCTGGGCCTCACCGGTCACTTCCTGCATTTCAAGGGCAAGTTTTCCGAGACAGAGATTGGTGATGTCCAGTCCGTTGATAAGTTTCAATACCTCTGGATAGTGAGCCTGAAAATATGGCAAAGGCAGGAAAGCGAATTCTTTTTCTATATCAGCCTTCTCTTTCCGGAGCGATTCAATCTTGTCTATCGGAACTGAAAAAGAAGACAGGGCAGCCTTTATGCGGAGGAGTTCCCCCTGGTGCAGTCGGTACGAGCGGTCTATCCGGTAATAAAAGGAAAGGAGCAGTGAAAAGAAGAGGAGGGGGAAGAGGTAAAGGGCATACCGCTGCAGTTCAACGGTTTCGAGGAATTCAGGTTGTGGCGGGAGCAGGTTGACCTCCCATGCTTTTCCTATGGCCAGCCCGAGCGCCAGGGGAAGGCCCGGCTTCGCTGCCTGGAGGTCTGCCACTCGATCGGAAGAAATTTCAAGGGGGATGTTCTGGAAGGGATCAAGGAGTGTCACCTCGATGCCCAATCCGCCGGTCAGGTATTCCTTCAGGTTTTTCATTTTTGCACAGCCGCCGGAGATGAAGATCCGGTTGACACCTTTTTCTTTAAACTGGGTTTTGTAGAAGTCGAAAGAGCGGATGATTTCGGTTAAAAGCCTCTCGAGGATGGGGCGGATGATAAACATGATCCGGGAAAGCGGTATCTCCTCTTCTGTCTTTTTCTGTGTTTCTTTAAGAGGAATTCCGTATTCCCTCTTAATTGCCTCTGCTCTTTCCAGGCTCAGCGTAAACAGCTTGCCTTCAGCAGTGAAGGGTTCAGTCAAAACCTGGGTCAAATGGTTGCCTGCGATGTAAATCTCGCGGGTGAACTGCAGATGGTTATCCTTTATGATGCTGATGGAGGTTTCTTCAGCCCCCAGATGGATAAGGGCAACTGCCTCGTCTTGTGTTGACTGGCCGGATTGCCTGTAAGAGTACTGCAGGGCAAAGGGAGCTAGATCGATGCCGCTTACCGAAGGCAGTATCTCATCGAGGGCTGTGATCTCCTCCTGGATTTTTCCCTTCTGGGCAGCCGCCACCAGGAGGTCTATCTTTTTAATCCCTTCTTCTTCCTTCTCGCCTCTCCCCTGAAAGATAATCGTTGCATCCTCCAGCGGGAAGGTAAACTGCTTTTTTCCTTCCCACCGGATGGCAGATTCAATCTCTGATTCCGGCATGACCGGTAAGGTCATGCGTTTGATTGCCGCTGATGGATCAGAAAAGACGAGGGTTACCTGGTCTGGTATTTTGGAGCACTGGCTCAAGACATCCTTAACTGTTTGTATCCGGAGGGGCGAGCTTTTTTTCTCCCTTCCCCTTGCCTCGGCGGGAAGCTCCTTTATTACATAATTTACGAGGGAAATGTCTCCCCTCACCTCCGAGATCTCTACCATCTTTACGGCATAAGAGCCGATATCCAGTCCAACGCTGGTCTTGTTACCCTTCGTTGATTTCGACTTGAAGATAGAGATCTTCTTAACCATACAGAACTTCACCCGGCAATGATTTTACTGATGATGTCTATTATCTTTTTCTTTTCATACAAACGGTACCCGTTGATCGGGTGGCGCACGGCCGTTAACTTGCCGGCCTTATCCCAACGCCTCAGAGTAGCTTCGCATACCTTGAGCATTCGGGAGGCCTCTTTTATGGTCAGGTAATCTTTCAGCTGGTTCATTAACAGGATACCACTATATGGTTATAAAACCTTATACAGGGTTATATAAAGGACACAATAGATTGTCAAGAGAAATTTATAATAAATTTGGGTTGCGTTTAACGGTTGGGGTTGCGCAGTTCGATAAGACCGCAAGGCCCGCCGAAGGCGGGTAAATTCTATCGTAGGAACGACCAAATGTTTTTTCGACGTAAGACGATCAACGCAGGACGAAACGAGGCGAGAGAATTCCCTGCAATCCCGGACGTAAGTGCTATAAAAGGCGTATTCTGCCATTCAAATGTCATCATGAACGCTTCTTAATATGACGATGGACTTCAATGCTTGTACAGATGCTTGGCCGATTTTGGAAGAGATACTATAATGAACATCTCAATTTGTCCTGTGAAATGAAGGAGAAGAAGCATGTCATTGGGAATAGCCTTTAAAGGCCCAGAAGGAATAGTATTGGCAGCCGACAGCAGAGTCACACTTACTGCCGAGATGCAACGTGGTCAAGAAAAGATGTTGCTTCCTTCCACATTCGACAATGCGACGAAGTTACTCCGCGTAACAGGTCAAGACTATGTGGGCGTCGTTACATATGGAACTGGAGCTATAGGCCAACAGGAGCCAAGAACAGCACATAGCTTTCTCCCTGAGTTTGAAGACGATCTCTCAAAAGAGCAAGCTGGGCGACTATCAGTTATGGATTTTGCTGCAAAACTCGGCCAGTTTTTTATGCGCCAGTGGAAACTCAGCATGCCAGAAGATTATCGAGGTCCCGATATGGTGTTTTTAGTGGGAGGGTTCAACAATGGCGAACCCTATGGCAGAGTTTTTAAGTTGAGTATTCCATCGAGCCCAAAACCCGAAGAACAGAATGCTGAAGTGTTTGGAATCACGTGGGGAGGACAATTGGAATATACTGCTAGGTTAATCAAAGGGTTCGACACTCAGTTGCCCACCTTGGTGCAAGATTTTCTGAAGCTGACCGCAGACCAAAGAGTTGAATTAGAAAAGCATCTTGAGGGTACATTGTCTGCCCAGATTCCTTATCAGTTCCTTCCGTTGCAAGATTGCGTAGATTTGTCAATTTTTCTGATTCGGACAACCATGGAGATTCAAACGTGGATAGTAGGAGCTCGTGGTGTTGGTGGAGCTATAGATGTTGCTACAATTACGCGGATTGGGGGATTTAAGCCTGTTCAGCAGAAAACGATTGTTGGGCAAAAGAACATATTATAGTATAGGATAGATATTCGGGAGGCTCAAATGGAACCATTAACAGACACAGTTAACACAAGAGATTGGCTTGAAGCAAGCAAGGGTGTCAAGATAGCAGCATATATTGAAAGCTATATGCCGACACTGAGTATATATGAGAAGCCACTCTCTGATCAAAACTTCTATGATGCACTCAAAAGTATAAGCGTACTATTTCCAGTCACCCCTATTATAAGTCTGCGACTTCACCAAGAGTTTCAAGCTTGGGATGCTCTCAGTGATGAAGCCTTGATGATCTTTGAGCAAGAGCTTGACTAAGCATGGCGCGTGGAGACATCGTGGTTATTGATCTTCCTGCACCCGCTGGTCTTGCAGGGCATGAGCAGGTAGAACCTCGGCCAGCTATTGTCGTGCAAACTGATATTACGGATGTCAGTTTGCCGACGACCATGATAGTTCCTTTGACCTCGAATATCAATGCAATGCGCTTTCCTCATACCATTTATGTTACCCATTCTTCGCAGAATGGACTATCTAAACCATCTGTACTTCTGGTCTTCCAGTTGCGCGCTATTGACAAGGCCCGCCTCGGCACTAAGATTGGTTGTCTTGAACAAAACTACCTACAACAATTAGACATTGAGATGCGCAGTTTGTTGGGTCTCTAATTCAGTATTGCTAAAATTAAGGATCTCGTAAGCATCAGGAAAATAAGGTGCGACGCATAACACTGCTTGCAGCCGACAACCTCCCGCGCCGCGTTTAAATGTCTTGAATAGTTGTCAAATAACTTGAGTAGGAGAATGGGGTCGCATCTTGA
>Ga0315289_10014991_pt1 | contig 10782 bp, 6 predicted proteins | sample YL17G11_40_MG_FD_203452 | JGI IMG/M metagenome (GOLD analysis project Ga0315289, IMG submission 203452) | Sediment microbial communities from Yellowstone Lake, YNP, Wyoming, USA - YL17G11_40 | ecosystem: Environmental > Aquatic > Freshwater > Lake > Sediment | place: USA: Wyoming | collected...
CTATTGCCATGGCTCCCGCAACACCCAGGAACCCCCAGACGATATTCAATATGGCAAGAAGCGTAACGTGATTTTCAATTTCTTTTCTTCCGTTGGACATAAGCGAGCATCACTTTCGGTTTGGATTTTTCTTCGCATCTCCTACCATTAACTACGATAAATCGCATGGCTTTGTTGCGGCTCGCCGGCGCCCGAATCGATGCCGTAGATCTCTTGAACTTGATACTGAAAATTGGCGGTATGAAAAGCATTCAGCATATCTTATAATTGACTTTCGGGCATGAAACCGGATTTCAAATATCAGAATGTCGGGATTTCTACCGGGGACAATCCAAATGCGTAACCCTCGAAAAAGCAAGCGGCCGGTTGGTGTAACGCTTTTTGACCGTGGGTCCTTTTCCGTCAAGCAGAAGTTCACTTATATCGGCAACGGCTCACTGGGCGCCAAGGCGCTTAGGCTGGCCAAAGTCAAAGAAGTTTTGGAGAGGGAGATTGCTCCTGCCTTTGAACCGGCAATCGACGTGGCTATTCCGCTCTTGACTGTCGTTACGACCGAGTCATTCGATCGCTTCATGAACGAGAACAGCCTTTACGACGTCTTATGCTCAAGCCCTGCAGAGGAAGATGTCATTCGCGCCTTTCAATCTGCCGTGGTCCCGGCCGATCTGACTGCCGACCTGGCGGCATTCGTTGCTCACATCCGCACCCCGCTGGCTGTGCGTCCCTCGAGCCTCATTGAAGAGACCGCGCCTGGGCCCCTTGCGCGAATTCATTGCGCCCGATTCGTTCCCAACAATTATGACGACCCCAATCTGCGCCTCAAGAGCCTGTGCGATGCCGTCAAATACGTTTATGCCTCGGTCTCTTTCAAGAAACCAAGGGGTCATCCAAAGGCAGCAGATCGGTCGCCGCAGGATGAGAAGCTCGCCGTCATCATTCAGGAAGTTGTCGGGGCATTTGGCGAGGGCCGCTACTATCCGGCGGTGTCGGGCGTGGCCAGCTCACTCAACTACTACCCTTTGGGCCTGGCGCGGCCCGATGACGGCTCTGTCAGTCTGGCGTTGGGTCTAGGGAAGACGATCATCGACGAAGGAGTTGGCTGGACTTATTCACCGGCATACCCTCACGCCAATCCCCCTTACAATTCGCCCAGAGACCTGCTTGAGCAGGCCCAGACTCATTTCTGGGCGATTGACATGGAATCCATTCCCGGTGCCAATCCATTCGATGAGAACGAGCACCTGAAAAGATATTCACTCTCCGATGCGAGTCGAGATGGGACCCTGAAATTTATCGCATCCACGTATCAGGCCGAAAATGACCGCATCGTCATGGGAATCGACCCACCCGGTCCGAAAGTAGTCGATTTTGGGCACCTCTTGAAAACAGACCTCATCCCGTTCAACCAGTTGATAAAGGAGTTATTGAATAGATGCCAGGACCCATTAGGCTCCGCGGTCGAGATCGAATTTGCCATGACTTTCCCCTACCCCAAGGCGACGCCTGCGAGATTCGCTCTCCTTCAGATCAAGCCCCAGAGCGTCACGAGCGCCCAAGTCGATGTTTCTTCCGATGAGCTTCTTGGCAAGAACGTGCTCCTGGCCTCCGAATCCACTCTCGGCAACGCCATGATAGAGACGATAAGGGATATCGTATATCTGAAGCCACGGACATTCGATGCATCCAGGACAAGAGAAGCGACGACTGATCTTGAAGCCATAAATCGAAACCTGATATATGAGAAGCGTCATTACGTTCTTATAGGGTTCGGTCGCTGGGGAACGAGCGACCCCTCAGCCGGAATTCCCCTGAATTTCGAGCAAATTTCCGGCGCCGGGGTCATCGTAGAATCCACCCTGCCGCAAATGAACTTCTTCCTGAGCCAGGGAGCCCATCTTTTTCATGATATAATCAGATTGAAGGTGCTCTATTTCTCTGTCAGCCATACCGGCAAATACAGGATAGATTGGGAATGGCTCGACGGCCAGGAGGCTTCTTCCGAAACCGATTTGGTAAGGCATGTCAAGCTTGAGTCACCCATTCTGGTGAAAGTCGACGGCAGAAGCGGCCGCGGAGTAATAACCAGATGATCAGATAAGCTTTCGAACGGCTCCAGCCGGATTTTCCAGGTCGAATGAGACCAAGGCCAATTGTGGGCCATCATGCGCAGCAGTGAAAAGATAGGTTCGCCCTATCTTATCTTGCCACGATTTCGAGAGCCTGGCCGATTCATGAATATGACCATGGAGAGTAATCATTGGCTGACGGCTCTCGATCAAGCGTCTTATAGCGACGCTCCCCACGTGGACATCCAGTTGCACACCATCGACCCTGACATCGTCCAGAGAGGCTCGATCCAGATGAGTGCTGTACGGAGGCGCGTGGAACAAGAGAATGGAGTGTTGCAGCGAAGCCTCACCTACGAGACGATGGAGGTCGGATTTGATTGTCGCCATGCGGATTTCCCGGTCGTCTACCTTTACCGAAAACCAACCATCTTCCGGCGCCAGGCAGCCCGCCTCAAGAAACTTGGAAATGTCGTACCGTTCCCAGTCTTTGAGTTGAAACGGAGTCGGAGGCACGCAGGAGTACCCGTAGACTTGATATTCTCCCAGATGCGCCAGCTTCTCATGCATATATTCCAGCAGACCTTCCCGCTCCAGGTGGCTCACCGCCGGTTCTGTTTTGCGCTCGTCGTCGTTGCCCATTATCAAGAATATTCGAGGAAAATCCCGCAGCATATTTCGCTTCAGCGATTGGAGATTCGGCGACAGAAAGTCATAGACGAAGTCCGACAGGCTCTCGATTCCGCGTCCGTATCCGGAAGGTAGGAAATCGCCTCCTACAAAAACCACGCCCGGCTTTTCGGCGCCTATGGCCTCGAACAGCTTGTTGTATTTGCTTGAGTTGCCGTGAAGATCCGAAACGAAAAAACAAAGCGTCAATTGAGTCCTCTTCTTGGTCGCCCCGATCTATTCCGGGAATGACTTTTATTTTCCGTTGCCATCCAATTCTCCAGGCAGTCGACAATGGCCTTTCTTAATCCCATACCCTTGCCGTGGATTGGCCGAAGCTCGTCGGCAAGCTCGCAGTAACCTTTCCTGTCGAGCCATGATGAAATAATGTCGTCATGCGAAATTGACTCGAGCTCTTTAGGTGGGATATTCATGAGCGCTCGCAGGAGATCGACCGGTTCGAATATCTTAATTCCGCCCAGCATCATCGGGGTGAGCGTCATTTGTGCCATCTCCGCTTCCAGCGATTCTTTCAAAAGGGAGATCATTTGCATCCCCTTCAGCCTCTGCGGCCTGAGTTTGTCTCCGAGCTCGCGCATCCCGTGCATGTAAAACCAGGTGGAGAACATATCCTTATCGCCGTAGGCTTCCAGGATGGAGCGCAGCTTCCCAGCTCCGGGGTCGTCACCCTCCGCTTTGGACAGGAGGTGATATAATTCGCGGACGTTTTTCAGGCGATGCAGCTCCTTTCCGCTATCATCGAATATCACGAAGTCGCCAATTCCCGTACGGTCCCGCAAGTAACTTTTGAGGGTCTCGAGGCTTCCGGGGTCGCCTTTGGGAAGCCAGAATCCCTTTTCGCTAAGCTGCGCTGATTCTTTTGCCTTGGAGGCGATGATAATGGGAATGCGCGGATAGCGCCTGTTCACGAGATCAATCAGGTCCTTTCCCGCATCGCCGTTCAGATTCTCGCCCCTGGGAAAGAAGATGTCGGTAATCAGACAGACCACTTGATCTCCGAAGCCGACCTCAGTGTAATTCTCGGCGATTTTCGATTCATTATCGACTCCAAACATGAAGGTCAGGGTCTCTTCATAGGTCCGCGTGACCTTTACCGCCGCCCTCTGGCCGATGATCCCGTAAAGAACGGGTAGGAACTGGGATGGCCAGCTTGGCTCATCGTCCACAAGCAGAACAATGAAACGCCGAATATCCGGCCGTTTCCTGATATTCAGATGATCCTCGGCAGCCCTGATTGCGGAAATGATAATCTTATCCGGCCGAAGGTCGCCTCTATTCACGGCGAAAACGAGATCCGCTTTTTCCGTATATGGAAATTCCTGACGAGCCAGAGACGGAGGAGAGCACCAAATAAGTTTGGTGAACGACAGGAGCACTACGACGCAGTCGGCATTGTTTTCGCGAACCATGTCAACGTCAAGCAAGCTCAAGGCCATGTCGTCGACAATGAAAGCAGTCCCCTTTTCAAAGCGCGTCGCGGCCACGGCGGCGGGATTAGTCAGCACTCGTACCCTTAGCCACGGCATTTGCGCGAGAATTGCCGTCGTGGCTCGTCGCACCTCCTCCTCAGCAGAGAATATGACCACCTCTCCTATCTTTACAGGGTTGATTACGCGGGGCACGAAGGCTGGCGCAGGCTGTTGGTCCCCATTATCCCGCCCGGATTTACTTCTTTCCTTCATCGGCCCCTAATCTTTCTCGTCAATGACCAGGCAGCGCCGTTTTGGGGCGTCGGCATAAATGCTGACCGCCCTGGGGAAGCGGAGAACATAGATGGCCTGTTTTGTACCCCTGGGGGAAAAGAACCACGGGTCCACCTTGTCTCGAGCGGGCGCGATATACCCGTAGAATACGTTGTTGCTCATTATATTGGTCAGGAAATGTGTGCCCTGAGTTCCATACATCCTGGTCTGCATTCTCTTTTGGTCCTCATCGTATCCCCCCTGCACCATGTAAAGGAAATGGCTTCCGTATATGCCGCCGGTAAGGCTTTCCTCGTCCGGCAATGGTTCCGGCCGCCCTGCGATATCCACCCCATACTCGAATATGGCCGCCGCCTGGTCCACATCCCCATAGTCGACGCAAATTCCCCAGTCTTTGTTCTTGCTTCCCAGCCTGCCCGGCACCACCATGATATACTTCTCAAGCCTTTCCCGCATCCTGAGATTGATCTCGGCCAATTTTCTGCGGACCTCATCGTGTCTGTCCTTGCAATACAGAAACGGAGAGACCACGACTGCGTGTTTGATTCCTCTCTTTACCCCGTGCCCCTGGAGATTGCCTATGGAAAGATAAATATGCCGGGCCGCCGCCGGAACGTTGATCGCTTCATAGGCGACCTCGGGCAGAAGCGTCAGCTGAACCACGTGAAATATGCCATCCTTATATGGTTTTCTGCTGAAATCAATGTTGAAAACGAATTCGATTTGGAAATGCGAGGAGACCTTGGATGAAATCGTCTCCATGATTTTCTGCAGGCCTGTCCTGAATCCGAAATGATCGCTTTGCACCAATTCCTCGATAGTGATGATCTGATTCTGGATTCCCAGCATCTTGATCTTATGAAAGTTGGCGAAGCGGACGTGGAGCTTTTTCATGGTTTCGAGCTCGTTGCCTCCGAGGTCCCTATTCTTGGTCATATCCAGCGAGTAAAAGAACTGCTGGCCGTTCCCCATCTGCATCAATTTGATGGGGATCGGGTTCTTGATTGTGGCCATCGATATTACAGGGAAATCGTCCAGGACTGTGGCATAGCCGTGGCCGAAGGCAATCCTGGCAAAGCCTTCTTTGGGGTCCTGCGTTTTGAGCGCATGAGGGAAAAAGGAATTGGCGACGCCGGAGATGTAGGGGTAGTATACAGGCCCGGCCAGGGTATCGTCATAGATGCCCGGGATAGGATTGATGACGATGGCCATCTTCTCCCCTTCTTCGCCCGAATGCCTGCGGATGAAATGATTGTAAATATGGCCGACAGCAGTTTCGAGCTGCTTGAATCGGACGGAGCGGTCATGATGGTTATTGGGAAGCATGAAGGAAATGTTTTCGCCGGCGTGTATAGCCCATGGTGCCTTGTCCGATATGCCGGCCTCGTTGGTCGCCGACGACCGCACTCCTATGGGGACATCTCCAATAGCTTCGAATATCGAGGTGAGCGCCCCAAGCTCCGATTTTCCAAAAGAGTATCCTCGCTCGATGTAGTGATCGAAAAAGCTCGTCGCCAAGATATAAGTGGGGAGTTTGGATGCGTGCGGAAGGTCGCAATCGTTGATGCGGATAAGCCCGGCCCCCTTGCCTCCGGGGGAGCCGTCACCGTAGACCGTCGCGTCTCTGAATCTTTGGATCTTTCGAGTTCCCATGTCTGCAAGAACCGATCCATTTTAGTCGGGAGCGAGAGACGCAAGTTGCAAATGAATACGACTCTTGGATTACCTCCATGGCTGCGTCACGCTCCCTGATGATGAACTATGTCACTCGTCCGGCAGCGCCCCCTGCCCGCCACCTGATTGAGATTCTGGCAGGCCCGCCTGTCTAAGCTTCTGTCTGAGCGTCTTGCGATTTATGCCCAGTATCTCCGCCGCTCGGCTTTTGTTGCCTCCGACACCGGCCATTACGTTCCGAATATGAATCGCTTCCATTTCCGCCAGCGACCGGGTAGGGCCGGTTGCCGCCGATATCGAATATCGCATATGAGATGGCAAGTCCGCAATATTGATGATGCTCGATACCACGGTCCTGGCCAGCTGCCGGATGAGATTTTGAAGCTCCCCGAAATTGCCCGGCCATGAATGGCTCGTCAGCGCCTGCAGCGCCCTTTCTGAGAAACGGGCAATCTTTATGCCCTCCTCTTCCGAGTATTTCGCCAGAAAATGCCCGGCCAGGATAAGCACGTCATTTCCTCTTTCTCTCAAAGGCGGAACTGAAATCGTGTTCATGCTCAGCCTGACAAAAAGCTCTTCTCTGAATCTTCCATTGTTGACAAGCGCGGGAAGATCGCCGCTGCTACTTGCGATCAGAGCCCATTCTGCCATATTGGCTGACTTGGATTGCCTTTTTTCCAACGCCCTTGTCAACTTTTCCTGCAATTCGAGCGTCAGCCCCGAGATTTCCTTAAGATATAACGTTCTGCTCCCTGCATTTTGCGTCAGCCCCTTTTGTCCGGAGCTGTCGGCCCGTGGTTCGCCGAAGAGCCGGCTATCAAGAGTTTTTTCCGGCCAGCTTGGGCAGTCTATTGTAATGAATGAGGCCGACGCCCTCGGGCTTAAACAATGAATTGCCTGGGCCAAAAGATCCTTGCCGGTGCTCCTTTCACCGACGATCAGGACCGGAGTGGAAGCGGTGGCGAATTTATGGACGGCCTTGATGGCTTTTTGCATCACCTCAGATTCCCCGATAATGCCCGGGGGATTCGAGGTTTGCCTATTCGAATGGGCTTGATTTCCCTTACGGCGATTGAGTTTCTCGATTACGCGCTCGACCGCCGCGAAAAGCTCTTCCTTTGTGAACGGCTTTGTCAGGTACTCTTCGGCCCCCGATTTCACCGCCGCCACCGCCCCGTCAATGCTGGGATATCCCGTGATCATCATGACCTCGGTCTGGCGCAGATTCTCCCTGACATGCCGAACGAGGTCGAGCCCGGAAGCGCCGGGCATTTTGAGGTCGGTGATGACAACGTCCACCGCGGCGGAGCGCAGAATACTGAGAGCCTCGTCGACGTCGGTGGCGGAGAGGACCTCGTACCCCTTTGACGACAGATTTCTCTGAAGAAGCTCGCGGGTATCCGCAGAATCATCCACGACAAGCAGGCATTCTCTTGTCTTTCCATCGGGCATGGGTTATGCCTCTTCTGATTCCGACGGGCCCTGGATAGGAATGCAGATTTCGAATGTCGAGCCTTTGCCTTCTTCGCTTTTCACGGATATTTCTCCGCCGTGCGCAGTCACGATGCCATGGACGACGGCCAGCCCCAGGCCGGTCCCCTGGCCGACTTCCTTGGTGGTGAAAAACGGCATGAAGAGATGCTTTCGCACTTCGAGGCTCATGCCGACTCCGGTGTCCTCGACCGAAACACAAACCCTGCCATCGAGGGAGCGGGTGCTGATCGTGAGCTTGCCCCCGCCAGGCATTGCCTGGATGGCATTGACCACCAGATTCACCAGGACCTGGTGCAATTGAGATGCATCGGCGACGATCTGGGGGAGGCTTTCATCTAGCCGGCGGACAAGCGTTATGCCTTCTTTGGCGCAGCGAGACTCCAGGAAATATAGCCCCTCCTTGACAAGATGATTGAGATCGCAGCTGGCCTTTTTTGTAGGCATCTGCCGGGTGAAGATCATTAGCTTCCTGATGACTTCTCGGGCGTGAAGAGCCGCATTGACGATTTTGTCGATGTCTTTGCCTGCTTGAGGGGACAGGCTTTCGGAATCTTTGGCGAGCTGCGCGAATCCCAGAATCGCCGCCAGGGGCTCGTTCAACTCATGGGCGACTCCCGCCGAAAGCTGCCCCACCGTGGCCAGCCGCTCGGCATGGCGTAACTGTTCCTGAAGTCGGTTTGTCTCCATCTCGGTTTCGGCATGTTCGACTACGAATCCGACCTGGCGTGCAATCTCATCGATGAGGTTTCTCTCTTCCTTCAGAAACGGACCTTCACCGGCGTCCGGCTTTTTCTCCGTATAGAATACTTCCACCGTGCCTCTGCCGACATCATTCACCACGATTTTGGCGGCTTGACGATGATGACTTTCCCTGAATCCGGCGGTGTTGTAAACCAGTCCGTCTAGAGTTATGCGCGCCTGAGTGATTTCAGGATATTGCCATCCTGGCGGCAACAACTCCACGATTTGCTTCAGGAAATCATCGATTCGGATGCCCGGCCTGCTGGCCACCCTGGCTATTCCATACAGGCAGGTCAGCTCTTTGACCCTCTCCCTGAGCGCCCATTGGGCCTTGTGTTGCTCTGCCAGTCTGCCGATTGTCTCAGCCACGGCCTCGATAAGATTTCTTTCATCTTTGAGAAAAGGGCCTTCGTCTATTTCCGGCTTCTTTTCGGTATAAAAGATTTCCACGCCGCCACGCGCCTCGTCATCGACAAGGATGGGCGCAACTTGCACATGAGGACCTTCCTTGAAGCCGCTTGTGGCATACATGTGGTCATCCAGAGTAATGCGGGCGGTGGTGATCTCCGGATACTGCCATCCCGGCGGCAGAAGGTTTACGATTTCGGCGAGAATCTCATTGAGGAGAATTCCCGGCCGGCCCGCCACCCTGTCGATACTGTAGAGGCAGGTGAGCTCTTTTATTCGCTCGCCGAGCGCCCACTGCGCTCTTTGGTTTGCGAGGGCGACGCCGAGCGTTTCGGCCGCAGCTTCGAAAAGCTGGACATCCCTTGTCGCAAAAAAATCTCTCTTGCGGCTGGCCAGAAACAGAATTCCCTGGGCCCGGCCGCTTATGGGAATCGGCACGGCGGCGAGGGATTGAAACTCGCCACCGATCACGACGGTCTGGTTATGCGAATTGTCGGCATCGGCTTGTCGCAATAATATCGGGCGGGCGGCATCACCGGTCCAGAAGCTTCTGCCCCTGGTGAATGACTGCGCCGGCGTAGAGAATCCGCCGGCCATCAGCGCATGAAGTATCGGCTCCGGTATGGGGTCGCCTCCGCTGCTGCTGTCATCCTCCTGCTGAGATATGCCTTTCGACGCCTGGCCCTCGGTCGACTTCGATCCGTCAGCATTGCGCTGACTGCGACATCTAATTATTTTCCCTTGTTCCTCGATTCTTATGCTCATCATATCGGCGCCAGAGAAATCGAGTAAGGAAGGGCAGGCAAGCCTGAGAGCATCCAATGTGGAGTAGGCGCGATTGGCAGTCGATAGGAATTCATGCAGCAACTCTCGAAATCCCATGCCGATTTTTCCCTGGGGGATAATCGAGTTCAACGGGGTGTCGCCTTCCGTCTCAAAATCCGCCATATTCCCTTGCCTCAAATGCTAAAGGTCGTGATTCCTCTTCAGTTGGCTTAATTCCCGTGCCACCAAGACTTTTGTTAAGATGAAATCCTGAGCTGGGCACGAGGCATCATGCGCCTTTTCTTGTCAGGTGAGATGCCAAGTCTCTGGGGAAGGACTGATGCGCTCCCCCAATTCGCTACGCGCGAATTAACGCGATTATTAGACAAGCCCCTGGTCCAACATGGTGTTTGCCACCTTGATGAAGCCGGCGATATTGGCGCCAAGAACATAATTGTCGGGCTCGCCGTACTCCTCCGATGTTGTCCTGCAGGCTCGATGGATCGATTTCATGATGTTGTGCAGTCGCTCATCGACCTCCTCGCGGGTCCATGAAAGACGCATGCTATTCTGCGACATCTCGAGCCCCGAGGTGGCGACTCCACCGGCATTGGCCGCCTTTCCGGGTCCAAACAATATCTTGTTCTGCAGAAAGACCTCGATGCCCTCCGGAGTGGTGGGCATGTTGGCACCCTCCGACACGCACATGCACCCGTTCTTGATAAGCATTTTGGCATCTTCGCCGCTGACCTCGTTCTGGGTAGCGCACGGCAGGGCTATGTCGCATTTCACGAACCATGGACGCTTGCCTTCATGATATTCCGCCTTGAACTGGTTGGCGTACTCTTTGACGCGACCTCTTCTTACATTCTTCAACTCCATAAGATATTGCCACTTCTCAGTGTCGATCCCGTTCTTGTCATAGACTGTCCCGTTGGAATCGGAGAACGTGACCACCTTGCCGCCGAGCTGGTTCACTTTCTCGATGGCATACTGAGAGACGTTTCCAGAGCCGGAAACTGCGACTGTCTTGCCGGCAAACGACATCTTGCGGGTTTTCAGCATCTCCTCGGCGAAATAAACGCAGCCATAGCCCGTGGCCTCGGGACGAATTAGCGATCCTCCCCAGTTCAGGCCCTTGCCTGTAAAGACGCCTTCGAAGGAGTGAGTGAGCTTCTTGAACTGGCCGAAAAGATAGCCTATTTCGCGACCCCCAACGCCTATATCGCCCGCCGGGACAT
>Ga0315289_10014993_pt1 | contig 10782 bp, 10 predicted proteins | sample YL17G11_40_MG_FD_203452 | JGI IMG/M metagenome (GOLD analysis project Ga0315289, IMG submission 203452) | Sediment microbial communities from Yellowstone Lake, YNP, Wyoming, USA - YL17G11_40 | ecosystem: Environmental > Aquatic > Freshwater > Lake > Sediment | place: USA: Wyoming | collected...
TGTCGCGCTGGCAGATCGAACTGTTCTTCAAGTGGATCAAGCAGCACCTGCGGATCAAGGCGTTCTATGGCACGAGCGAGAATGCCGTGAAGACTCAGATCTGGATCGCCGTCCCGGTCTACGGGCTGGTGGCCATCGTTCGGAAGCGGCTGGGGCTGGAGGCGAGTCTCTACCAGATCCTACAGGTTGTCAGCGTGACGCTTTTCGAGAAAGTGCCCATTTTACGGGCACTCCACGCATCCGGCTCCGAGAGCGATTTACCCGAGGACGGCAACCAGTTGATTCAGTTCGACTTTTAACCGGACAGCAGTGGCCTGAATCAGATCAGGCAGCTTTCTGTGGCCGCCTTGCACGATTTGGCGGTAGACGTCCTCCGATTCCAAGGTCCAGTGCCAAGTGTCATCGAACGCCATGATCTGGGCCGCCGAGTCCCTGCCACTCTTTTCCTTGAATAGGACGTTGTAGCTGGCGCTGCTGTTGAATGGCGGGTCCAGATATACGAGATCGACGGACTCGGTCTCTACGTGCTTGCGCAAGACACCAAGATTGTCGCCGAAGTACAGCCTGTTCTCTAGCGCCAAGTTGCTCTCCGAGGCTCGAGAAATGATGGGCGATGCCGGCTTCCACCGCAGGCGTGACGCGGATGGTCCGCTGCACCCAAGAAGAATTATAGTACGCGAAATGGAGTGCCAGCGCCACCCGCGGATTCGCGTGGTGGCGCGCTGGGCCGGCGGCCTGCCCGCGGCGATCGCGTCCTCCTTCGGCCGCGGCAAGACGCTGATGCTGGGCTCCTACCTGGGCGCGGCTTACGAGGGGGAGAAGGCCCTGGCTCTCCAGCGGTTCTTCACCGGGCTACTGGATTGGGCCGGCGTCCAGCGTTCGATCGAGGTCGCAGGCGGGCAGGTGGAAGTGCGGGTGCTCGAAGCCGGCCGGGAGACGCTGCTGCTTGCCTTCAACCACCAGGGGGAGGCGCAAGACCCGGTGATCAGGCTGCGCATACCGGAGGGCGAGTACGCGGCTTCCGACCTGGTCAGCGGTGAGGCGGTCGGCGTGACCCGCGAGGGGGCCTGGCTGAAGCTGGAGAAACGCCTGGCCCCGGAGGAGGTCTGGGTGGTGCGGCTGACGCCGCACTAAGCCCGGTTGCGTTTCTTCAGCCGCCAACCCAGGGCCGTCAAGCCCCCAGCAAGCAGCAGCACCGAAGCCGGCTCCGGTGTCGCGGTTCCCCCCCCGGTGTAGTCGATATCCAGCCAGGCGAAGGCCTCCCCCGAGAGGGTCCGGGTGACCGAGAAAACCTTTGTGTAGTTCTTGCAGTCGTTGCCGTAGCCCGAGTTATCCGCCGTAAACCTCAGCGACTCGCTCCAGTAGATCGTCAGATCGTTCCCGGCCTCCAACTCCGGCACGAAACCCAGGGGGGACAGGTCCAGGTCCGTGACCGATGACGTATTGACGGGCAGCGTGTGGGTCGTCACGCCTGATTGGATGGTGATGAATACGCCGCTGGCCGTGGAACTGAACGCGGGGACGTATGCCCAGCCGGCGGGATCGCTGGAAGTGACCGACGAGGACAGGGTGCCCTGGAGCAGACTCAGGAAGGACAGGTCCAACAGGGCGCTGTTGACGGTCGCGCCCGCCGGAAGCGTGTTCACCAACGTAAAGGAGAACTCGCCGGAAGTCACGGTGTACGGATCCGTGTAGGCGGCCCCAGTGTAGTAGCCGACATGCGTCGGATGTGGCGTGCTGTTGCCAATCGTCTGGAACCGGTACGTTACGTTCGCGAAAAAGTTCGCGGTGTCAGAAGCACTGATGGCCAGAGGTGTTGCATGGCCTTGACAGAGGAGAACAGCAGTCAAACCGCAAATGCGGAATAACATCCGCATGTTTTCCTCTCCTTTCCTACGAGCAGGCCGAAGAGAATCATTCTAAGCGAACCCACCTGAGTGAGTCAACAGAAAAATGGAGAATTTTAGTACTAGATCTCCCGGTACGCCACTTTCTCGCCACTCACTCCCCGGCAGGCCCTGGTCGATGGGTCAACAGCTGCTGCTCCCCCTACACCTTCACCCACTCCACGCCGAGCTTCTTGAGGGCGTAAGCGCTCTCGCGCAGGTAGTCCCCGTAGCAGGTCATCCAGTGGAAGCCCTTCATCTCCTCGAGGAGCTTCTGGGTGTCGCCCTGGATGGCGATGTCGGTCTGGCTGCGGCAGATGGCCAGGAAGGGGTTGTCCACCACCTCGCCCAGGAAGCCGACCCACTTGCGGACGTCGAAATCGGGCACCAGGTTGGTCACCCGCTGCCCTTTGCGCATCTCGACCTTGGGCGCGGCGCCGTAGTCGGACTCGAAGTGCGTCATGATCCTGGCGGGCTCGTAGCGCGCGCCGTCCATCTTGCGCGGCGCGGTGCAGTGGGCAATGGTCACCACCCCGTCGTGCGGGTAGGTGGGGTCGTTGAGGAACACCGGCTTGCCGGAGACGTAGTGCAGCAGGATGCCCGAAGGAATCACGACGAAATCCGACTCGCAGAAGGCCATGTAGCCTTCGTCGTTCAGCAGGCTCAGGGGCATGCAGGCCGTGGTCTCGGAGATGGGCATGATGGTGCCCATGCACTGGTTGATGGTGATGGCGTCGGTGCGCGCCTCGTCCAGCAAGTCGCGGAAGACCTCCGTCAGCAGGAAGGCGTTGTCGAGGAACTCCCGCCTGGTTTCGATGGTGACGCCTTTCTGTTTGAGATACTTGCCCGCCGCGTCCTGGCAGCGCTTCACGAGGGCGCTGTCGGCGCGGGCGCGCTTGATGCGGGCGCCCAAGTCCGGGTACGGAACGGTCTGAATGTCCAGCTTCCAGACTTCGCGAGCGCGGTCGGGGGCCCGCTTGCCGCCGGCGCCCCAGCCGCTCGGGCCGCCCACGGCCACGATCCGCTTGCCCAGCGTGTTCTTCAGGCCGGCCAGTGCGCGCAGGCGCCAGAGCACCTCGGCGTGGTTGTCCACGACCACGTCCTCGACCGTCATGCCCGGGTGGCCGTACTCATCCACCGCCTTGCGCAGGAACCGCGGATGCGCGGTCTCGTACCACAGGTAGACCGGCCCCGAGCGGTGCCGCACGAAGATGAGGTTCCATCTATCGGCCGGAGTCAGGGTCTCGAGGACCTTCGTTCCGCCGGTGGCCGCGTAGATCAGAGCTACGTCCGGTTTGCCCTTGGAGACGGCGGCCGCTTCGTCCGCAGTCCGCACCGGGATGACCTCGCCGACCTCGAGCGGGAAGTCCGCCGTGGCCTTCATCTGCGCCAACTCGCGGCCGATCCGCTCCTTCTCGGCCGCTATGTCCTGCTCGGTTTGGAGGCCGCCCCAGGGGCGCCAACTGGTGGCCTCGCGCCGCTTGGGGATATCGTAGAGCAGCGCCGGCTGGACCTTCAAAACGTTTCGGATCGGCGCCTGGCGCGCCGGGTCCCTGGCCTGGGACGGCGCCGCGGCCTGCAAGACCGGCAGCGCCAGCCCGCCGCCCACGCCGGCCATGAACCTCCGGCGGCTGAGGGGACCACCGGGACAGCCGGCGCACGCCGGCGCTACACAACAACCGCGCGATTGCGTCGAGTTCATCGTATGCCTCCCATTCGAGTTTCGAATTCGGATTGTCGCAGGGCGGGTCACAGGCTCAACTTCACCTGGAACCTCTCGCCGCTCTTCATCATCTCCTCCCAGGTGACCGGGCGCTCGCGATAGCCGGTCATGCGCCCCAGAATCGAGGTCAGGGTGCTCTCGGCGCCCTGGGCGGCGTTATTGAGGTGTTTGCCGGTGCGGATGCTCTCGAGGAAGTTCCGGACGTTGTGGAGGGCGCCCTGGCGGAAGGTGTCGTCCTTCTCGGCGCCGGTCCAGGGGTTGTCGCCGGTGATGCGCACCGCTCCGCCGTAGTGGGAATCCACCGTGCCCGCCGTCCCATAGAAGCGAATGCACATGTCGTGGAAGCCCTGGATGAACTGGGCGGAGCTGAAGTCCACGCGGACATCGTTCGGGTACCAGTAGGTCACTACGAAGTGGTCCCAGCAATCGCCCACGTCCACGCGCGCCTTGCGCCCGCCTGTGCCGCAGGCGCGCACCGGATGCGCCTGCAAGTACCAGTTGGCCACGTCCAGCACGTGGATGTGCTGCTCGACGATCACGTCGCCGGAGAGCGCCTTGTCGAAGGTCCAGTTGCGCAGGCGCGCCTCGTCGGCGGACATGCCGGGCTTGTCCTGCCGCCGCAGCCGCCCGGTGTGGTAGAAGACGTGCCCCATGACCGGCGTGCCGATCTGCCCGCTGTGCACGCGCTGCGCCGCCTCCTGGAAGACCGGCTGGGCGCGGGTCTGGAAATCCGCCAGGAAGCTGAGGCGACCCTCGGCCTTCTTGCCGCTGGCCGCGATGCTCAGGCAGCCGGGCACGTCCACGGCCACGGGCTTAGCCAGATAGACGTGCTTGCCGGCGGCCACGGCCGCCTCGACCTGCTCGGGATGGAAGTAGGGCGGGCTCTCGATCGCCACCGCGTCCAACTTCGAGGCCGCCAGCGCTTGGTAGCCGTCCAGCCCGGCGTAGAGCCGCGAGGCGTCCACCTTGAGCTTCTGCTGGGTGGACTCGAGCCGGTCGCGGAAGGGGTCGGCCAGGGCCACCACCCGGGCGCCGAATTCCAGGAAGAAGGGGGCGATCCAGTTGCCGCGTCCGCCGCAGCCAACGATACCCACCTCGAGGGCCGAGCTGGCCTGGGTGCCGAAAACCGTTTCCGGCTTCAGCAGGAGAAGGCCCGCGGCAGAAGACTGCAAGAACCGGCGGCGTCCCGCGGGCGACTCGGACGGATGAGACATTGACACCTCCGTCTGGGAATTGTAGCGGAAACGGGGTGTGGGAGCCACCGGCTACGGCTGCGGCGGTTGCCCGGCGGCGCGCCCGGCGAGCAGCTTCTCGATCTCGACGAGCTGCTTGCGCACCACGTCCACGTCGGAGGCGTCGGGCGCGCGCTCGATGTAGCTCTTCATGTGCTCGGCCGCCCCGGCATAGTCCTGCTGGTTGGCCAGGATGACTCCCAGCAGATGCTCGAGCTTCGGAACGCGGTGCTGGGTGTCCAGCTTCAGGGCCGCCCGCGCGCTCTTCTCGGCGGCCTCGAGGTTGCGGAGATTGAAGTTGGCCACCGAGTGGTAGAAGTAGGCGGAGGGAAAATCCACGGGGTTGAGCTTGAGGATCCGGGCGGTGGTCTCGGCGGCCTCCTGCCACTGGCGTTCCTGCACCGCCAGCATGGCCAGTTGCAGGTAGGGCTTGACGTATTTCGAGTCCGCCCGCAGCGCCTCGCCGTAAGCCTTGCGGGCCTGCCCGGGGTTCTTCAGCCGCTCGAAGATCATACCCAGCTCGAACCAGGCCGCGGCGTACCTGGGATGCCCCTGGACGGCCTTCTCGAACTGCGTCTGTGCCTCCTCGAACTTCTTCTTGCGGACGGCCTCCAGGCCCTTGTCGTAAGCTTTCTTGGCGTCCTTGGGGGCTTGCAGGCTGGTCATGGAAATGGTGGTGCCCTCGACGTGGCCGAGGCGGCGCAAGACGATGACACCGATGTCGGGGTTGTCCATGATGCGGCGCCCGGCCAGGCTGACCACGTCGGAGCGGAAGCCGGGCAGCGAGGCGCGCAGCTCGCACGCCATCAGGTCTCGCTCCGTGACGGTCCGCCCGGACCGGCCGGAGGCGCCCGACGGCTGGTTGCCCCAGTCCAGCGGATCACTGGCCGAGCCGACGCTGGCGTCCGCCAGCATGGCGGTGTTCTGGCCGAGCTGGAAACTGAAGCGACCCTTCGAATCGGTATAGGCTTCCGGCCGCACCACGCCGCTGCAAACCCGCTCGATGACCACCGCGTCCGGCGGGGGCGTGCCGTCGTCCATCATCACCCGCCCGGAGAGGAAGATGGGGCGCGCCATTTCAGGGAAGGTCTCCCGCTGGCGCTGCGTTCCGAACTCGGGCTGGCGGGTCCGCTCCGGGGAGGGAGTGGGAGTGGGCGTGGTCCGGCCACCCGGGGCAGTTGGAGTGGTGGGAGACGGCGCCGGTGTTGACGGCGGCGTGGGAGACGGCGCTGGGCTGGGTTGTTGCGCGACCAGCGAGGCCGCCAGAGCCGCGCCCACTGCCAGCCTCGCCGCACGGCGGGGAAAAAGGAGTCGCTTCATCGGGATGGCCTCCCCAGGGAGCCCTTTTTCCATTATGTCACGGGCGCAGCCAGCGACAGGCAGGTCAGCGGAAGTTCTCCACCAGCATGAGTTCTTGAAGTTGCCGATCGACTTGCGTGAATACGGCGGAGCGGGCATCTGCGGCCGCGCTCAGGCCTTGATGGACCGGCCGGTCGAGCTTGGCCACCAGACGGGGCTGGCCGCCTGCCAGGTTCAGGAACTGAAGCGACGCCCCCCAGTGGGAGTTCGGCCGAGGGAGCAGGCAGTAAAGGCCCCGATCCGTCACCGCAAAACCGTTGGCATAGACGGAGTCCAGGAGCTTGGTCTCCCGGCCCGAGGTAGCGACGGGGACTCGCCACAGGCTGGTGGTGAAGAGCCCCTCCCGGGAGTAGTACAGGAACTGGCCGTCGCTGGACTCGAGGGCGGCGAACCCGCCCTGGCTGGTCACCTGCGCGGGTCTGCCCTGGGCGCCAAAGGCCGGCACTTTCCATACCTGATAAGCACCCAGGAGGTTGGAGGCGAAGTAGATCCAGTTGCTGTCCCGCGACCAGCTGGGCAGGATGTCGTCGGCGGGGTCCTCGGTCAGCCGGCGCGGGCGGCCCCCGGAGGCCGGGATCACGTAGACCTCGTTCTGCCCCTCCAGATTCGAGAAGAAGGCGAGGTACTGGCGATCCGGGGACCACCGCGGAAACCCAGTGAAACCCGCATGGAGCGAGGTCAACTGGACGCAGTTGGACCCGTGACTGCCGCAGGTCCACACTTCCAAGCTTCCGGAGCGGGCCGAGGTCAGGGCGACCTGCTGGCCGTCGGGCGAGACATCGGCGAACCCGTCGAACCGCTCGGAGGTGACCAGCGCCTGGAGGCCGCCGGCCTCCCAGCGCCAGACGTTAACGTCGGAGCGGGATCGCACGTAGAGCAGGCGGTGCCGCCGGGCCGAGACCGAGGCAGACAGCCCGCCTTCGCCCGCCCCGCTCAGCTTCTGCGGCGCCTCCGGGCCAGCCGCTTTCACCCGGTAGAGGGCGTACCCGGAGCCGGACCAGGCACTGTAGACGATCTCGTCGCCGTCCGGCGCCCAGGCCGGCATGGCATTGAAACGGTTTTCGTAAGTGCGCCGCTCGGCGTCCCGCTCCGGCATGAACTCGGCCGTGAGCGGCACCACGAAGATGTCTCCCACTGCGAAGCCCAGGAAGCGCGCGAAGGCCAGCGTGCGCCCGTCGGGCGAGAAGGCCGGCCCGCTGTCGCCGGGCGCCCCCTGCGGCGGCGAGGTCAGCCTGCGCTTGTCGCCGGCTCCCACGGCCAGCAAGTACAGGCTGGCCGAGCCGCCCGGGGACTCCTGATCGGTGACCACCAGCCCCGTCGAGTCCGGAGTCCAGGCCAGAAAAGGCCCGGGCAGCAAGTGAGGATCCGGTTGAAGGCGGACCTCGGCCAGCTTGCGCTCCGGGCCGCCGCCGGCCGGCATCACTATCACGTGGCTGGGCTCGTGGAAGCCGCCCTGCGCGGCGCGCAGGAAGGCGATCGAGCGCCCGTCGGGCGAGAAGGCGGGACTGTACTCGACCGCCGGGTGAGTGGTCAGGCGCACTGCTGCGCCGGGGCCCACGGGCTTCAGGTACACATCGAGGTTCTCCGCTGCGAGGTGGTTCGAGATGAATGCCACCCGGCTGCCGTCGGGCGAGAGCGCGGGCTGGTCCACGTAGCCGCGCACGCCGGCCAGCGGAGCGGCAGCCAGCGCAGGCGGCGCCTCACCCGGCCGCAGGAGCCACCAGATGAAGCCGCCGGCCAGGACCGCGATCACCACCAACAGAACGTAAAGCCGCCAGAGCATGGAAGCCGGACTGCCATTCTATCGGCAACCGTGCCGGTTTTCAAGCGCGGCGGGAAGGGGGCCCATCCCGATATTCAGGTAAGACTTCGCCGGGGAGTTCGAAGTTGTGGGCTGGTGTTCGCAAGGGGATTTCCGGGGCGTGCGGCTGATCTCGTCCTCAGTCGCCGGCGGCGGGCCAGCCGCCAGCGGGGAATGGTGCATCTCACCCGATCTGCCGCTGGCTGCCGCCGCCGTATCGGGGAGTTGAGGGGAAGGAGTTCGACGGCGTCATCCGCTTGATCTTCAAACCCTCCGGCCGCCTGGTCGAGCGCGCCGAAACCTTCGCGGACCCCGATGCGATCGGCGGGATGACTCCCTTCACCCCAGCGCTTCCCGCCTGGCGCTTCATCTTCGAGATTAACGTCATCGGCGATGTGATCTGCCCGGTGGACCGCTTCCAGTAGCCGGCCCTGCTAAGCTCGAAGCAGGTAGGCTGCTCCCGCCCCGGGAACGCCACATGGGGAGGAGTGTATGCGCATAGATCGCAGGTCGTGGTTGACGGGCAGCCTGCTGGCCGGCGTTGCGCCAGCGGCCAAGCCCGCGCTCGGCATCCCCGGCCCGTTCCGCGGGCGCGTGGTGGCGGTACGGCACCCCGGCAGCATCATCACCGGCCAGTATCAGCGCGCAGCGGTGCGCGCCATGATCCGCAAGGGGATGATGGAGCTGACCGGCGCCCCCAGCGCGACCGAAGCCTGGCGCTTTTTCTTCCAGCCCGGCGACGTCGTCGGCATCAAGCTAAACCCCGTGGGGCTGCCTCACCTGGTCTCCGCGGCGGAGGTCTTCCAGGAAATCGTCGCGGGCCTCCGAGACGCCGGCGTCAAGCCGCCCGACATCGTGGCCTTCGAGCGTTATCGCAACCAGTTCCTGGCCGCCGGCTTCGAGCAGTGGCTCCCCGAGGGAGTCCGCTGGTCCTCCGCCACCGAGAAGGCCGGGCTCTTCCAGCTCGACATGGAGGGCTACGACCGCGACCAGTTCGTGGAACTCCCCTTGGTCCCTGAGAAGGCCGACCCTCGCGATTCCCACGTGCGCCGCTCCTACGTAACCAAGTTCCTCACCAAGGAAGTCAACAAGCTCATCAACCTGGGGGTGTTGAAGCACCATCAATCCGCCGGAGTGACCATCGCTCTGAAGAACCTCTCGCACGGCTTGGTCAACAATGTGGCCCGGAGCCACTTGAGCCGGTCGGCCAACGCCTGCGGCGTGTTCATCCCCGCGGTGATAGACCTGCCCGTGTTCCGCCAGAAAGTGGTGCTGCACATCATCGACGGCATCAAGGCCGCCTACCACGGTGGACCGGGCAGGACCGTCGCCAAGTACCTGTGGGAGCACCAGACCCTGTACTTCGCCACCGACCCCGTGGCGGTGGACCGCGTGGGCTGGACGGTGATCGACGACCAGCGCGGCCAGAGGGGCATGCCGCCCCTGGCCCTGGCCCCGGCCGACGAGGTCAGCGTGTTTGTCAGGATGCAGCCCGAGCATGTCGAGCTGGCCGGCGCGCTCGGCCTGGGGGAGAGCGACGAGAAGAAGATCGAGCTCAGGACTTTCGAGCTGGCTTAGACCGCCTGGCACTACCTGGCACTGAGGACCCGCACGGGATCAACCCTCGCCGCCCGCAGAGCCGGGAGTGCCGATCCCACGCCGGACTATCATCTTCACAACGCGCAGGCGGTCGGCTCCGAGGGCCATCCGGATCCCGACTTCGCGGGCGCGCTAGCCGCTGTGAACAGGCGGCCGGCCCGCAGCGGAATACCCATGGCCCCGAAACACTCGGACGTGACCCAGGAGCGCTCGACCAACGGGCGAGGGGCCTTGGCGTCATACTTCTCACCCTCCACCAGGTAGCTGCCGTTGGTTCCCCCATTCAGCGGCAGCTTGGTCGTCACGCCGGCCTCGCGCACGCCCGGGATGGCCAGGATCCGCGCCGAAGCGGCGCTTCCAGAGCCCGTGGCTGAGCAGGACAACCCGGTCCCCCTCCGCCTTTTCTTGGTCCGTGAAAGACCGGCCCACGGCTGGTTCCACGCCCACCGCCCGCAGAAAGCTGGCCGTGCAGATCGATCCCCAAACGCGCTCCGGTGTGCCTCCGCCCGCAAGGTTGACCGGACGCAGCGTCTGCACACCGAACTCCTCGAACGACCGGCTGCGTTCGCGGTAGTCGATGTAGTCGGGGTTCGACAGCGGCTGGCGCCAGCGTTGCTCGGGCGGTCTCTGCCACACCACCATCAAGCGCTCAGGCTCCGGGTAGGGGAGAGGCGCGAGAAGAAGGCCGGTCTGAGGACCTTGGAGCGGGCGTGGAGGGCGGACTACTTCAGCGTGGCGGCGAAGAAGTCGTGCATCTTCTGGAGGGTCTCCTCGTGCCAGAGGATGCCCTGGAAGAAGCCGTGGGCGGCGCCCTGGGCGGTGAACAATTCGGCCTTGACGCCGGCCGCCTTGAGCTTGTTCAGCATGTTCACCGACTGCTGGTAGGGCACGGTCTGATCCTCGGCGCCGTGCAGCAGGAGGAAGGGCGCTGAGTCGCGGGCCACGTGCGTAATCGGCGACGCCTGGGCGTAGAGCTTCGGCTGCGCGGAGTAGCGCGCCCCCAAGAACAGGTAGATGGGGTTCATGCGGATCTAGGCAGCGGGGTCTTTCTTGGCCAGGTCGGCCAGGTCCAGGGCGGGGTTGAAAGCCGCCACCGCCTGAACCCGGCTGGAGACGCCCGGGTTGCCGCCGGCGCCTTCCAGTTGCTGGAGCCGGTGCGTCGTGCCCAGCATGGCCGCCAGG
>Ga0315289_10014994_pt1 | contig 10780 bp, 9 predicted proteins | sample YL17G11_40_MG_FD_203452 | JGI IMG/M metagenome (GOLD analysis project Ga0315289, IMG submission 203452) | Sediment microbial communities from Yellowstone Lake, YNP, Wyoming, USA - YL17G11_40 | ecosystem: Environmental > Aquatic > Freshwater > Lake > Sediment | place: USA: Wyoming | collected...
AGTCAGACCTTCACCCTGTATAGCATAATTACTCATCTCATCTCCCTCCTTTATCCTCAACGATCTTACCATCTGAAAGAAAGATTATCCTTTTAGCTCTTTTAGCCAACTCCTCTGCATGAGTTGCCACAATTACTGTCATCCCCATAGAGTTCAGCTCCTCAAACAGATTAAAGATGACCTCGCTATTCCCGGTATCTAAATTGGCGGTTGGTTCATCTGCTAAAAGGACTTTTGGTCTATTTACAATGGAACGGGCAACCGCAACCCTTTGCATCTCCCCACCTGAAAGGTGCAAGGGTTTATGAGTAAGCCTGTGACCCAGACCTACCATCTCTAAAACCTTTTTAGAATAACCCTGCTCAACTTTTTTATCACTGGAGAAAAGTAAGGGTAATTCTACATTCTCAGTTGCAGTTAAAGAAGGAATCAAAAAAAAGTCGGCAAAAACAAAACCGATATTTTCTCTTCTGAACTCATCCAGTCTATTCTCCTTCATATTAGTCAGGTCAAATTTATCTCTATTATCTCCATAAAAAATCAATTTTCCAGAAGTTGGAGAATCGATACAACCCAACATATTTAAGAAGGTGGTCTTACCTGCACCTGAAGGACCCAAGATAGAGATATATTCACCTTTATCTATCTTCAAATTTATACCATCCACTCCTTTGATCTCCTCATTACCCCTCTTATAGATTCTGGTTATCCCTTCTAAGTTAAAAAGCTCTTTTGTCATCTTTTTCTCCTTTACCTATTCGGTTCTAATAGCCTCAATCGGCATTAGATTTGAAGCCCTATAAGCTGGATAAATCCCAGCCAGAATTCCCATTATCACCGCAAACAGTACCGAAACGACTATGACTACCATGTCAGCCGATATAAGTTGACCACCCGGAGCATAGGGCATTAACTTTTTTATGAACTTTTCTATGCCGCTTGAACCGACCACGGCTAAGAATGAGCCTAAAAGCCCGCCGGTCACGCAAACGATAAAGGTCTCATACCAGATCAGCCTGAATATATCCATTCTGGAAGAGCCTACCGCCTTCATCATCCCAATCTCCCGGGTGCGTTCAAATACCGACATCAGTATAGTATTCAGAACCCCAACTGCACTGATCAGAATAGCAATTAAAACTACCGCATAGATTAAAACCCGGGTGGAGCTGACCAGACCCATAATTGCGCCAGTAACCTCTTTCATCGAAACCACATTCATATCGCTTTCTGTCGCTCTTATTTTCTCTGCTATCTGTTCAATTTTAGATAGATCATCCACTTTTATGGGAACTGCCACTAAAAGACCTTCTTTACCTGAAAGTCTGGTTAGAGTCTTAATAGGCAGAAAATAGAATCCATCATCCTGATCCCCGGTCTGTTCTAAGATACCGGTAACGATGAACTCTTCTCCCAAAGCTTTAACCTTATCACCAATTTTCAGCTTTTTGTTCTCAGCCACATATTCCCCGATTACTGTTGAGTACTCATTTTTAAAAAAACCACCCGCTTTAAATTTCCAGCGTGGTTTAAAATTTAAATAATCCTGATCAATGCCAAAATAGATTTTAGTCTCTTTAGTCAAAGAGTCTGTCTCAGAGTTCATAAAAAGTCTGGCCGATTCTTTAACTCCCTCCACTTTTCTTATCTCTTCCACATATTCATCCTTCAGATACCTGGGAAATTTCCCTCCATGTAAGACCAAAGAAGCGGCCTCATAAGGACACCCTTTAGGAACGATTAAGATATGATAACCTAAATAGGCTAACTCCTTTTTCATCTCCTTTTCATAACCCCGGTTAAATGCTAGCAAGCTGAAAAGGATAGAGATGGCAATTGCCACACTCAATATGGTAAGGGTTGTTCTGATCTTCCTTCTTAAAAGGTTTTTAACGGCTAAAGTAAAGAAATTCATATCTCCTCCATTCCTCGGACTATTCTGTTCTGATCGCCTCTATCGGTTTAAGTTTTGAAGCTCGATAAGCTGGATAGATCCCTGCTACTAAACCAACCAAAATCACAAACCCCAGACAGATTAAAAGGATATTCAGGTCAAATGAGACCACACTCCCTTCAGGTGTTAAAGGGAGAAGTTTTTTGATTATCCTTTCTACCAACCCCATCCCCATAAAGGCTATGCCTATCCCCAATACTCCACTTATTAATGTCATCACTAAGGTCTCCACCCAGACTAACTGAAATACATGTTCCCTGCCCGCTCCCATAGCTCTCATAACTCCGATCTCTTTGGTTCGTTCGAAAACCGACATCAGGACTGTGTTTAAAGCCCCTAAGGCGCTGATGATTATGGCTATAATAATAATAGATAAAATCAAAGTCTTAGCTTGAGCCACCAGATTCATCATAGTTCCCATAAGCTGGGACATAGTTATTACCTGCGAATCCGGCAGCTTCTCTAACTTCTCCACTACCGTTGGGATTAAAGTAGGGTCTTTAACCCGTATTGCAATTCCGGTTAACTTATCTTTTTGCCCGAACATTTCCTGAGCCGCTTTTAATGGAATAAAGAAAAACCCATCGTCCTTTGTGCCGGTCCTCTCTAAAATACCGGTTACCTCAAACTCCCGATCCTTTTCTTTAACATAGAATTTCTGACCCGGCTCATCCGTCTGCTCTATATAAGCCGCATCCCCACCCATAATCATTGAATTTTCATCTTTGAAATAGCTCCCCTTTATCTTCCAGTATCTTTTCATCTGGAGCATAGTCTCATCCATCCCTAGGTAGATATCAGTCCGGTCCTCATCTGGTCTTATTATGGCTGACATGAAGAAAGGTGCAGATATTTCTATCTCTGGAATCTTTTTAACCTCATCTAAAACTGAATAGCTGAAATAGTTCGGGATTTTTCCTCCGGATAAAGCTAAGGATGCTGCTTCATAAGGGCATCCCCTGGGAACAACCATTATCTGATAACCCATTTTACCTAATTCAGTAGTCATCCCTTTTTCATACCCTTTAGTAAAAGAAAGGAGAGAGAACAATACCATAACCGAGATGGACATTGAAAGTATAGTCAGAAGAGTTCTAACTTTGTTCCTGAATAGATTCTTTAAGACAAATTTGATGAATTTCATTTTTTATTTTACCTCCTGAAAAAGGAATTTATAAAAAGCTAAGGTTTTCTTAGCCCCATAGGCAATGGCGGAGGAACCTTTTTCTGCTCCCTCCACTGGCTTGATTAACTTTGAATTGATCTCTCTTTTCTTCTCAACTGTAAAAAAAAAGTTAATATCCTTACCCGCAAACTGTTTCCTGAAAGTTGGACCATTAAGTTCTTTCCCTTTCTTCTCTCTATCCCTCTGGATTGTAAAATCGATAATCTTACCATCCAGAGTGAATGCCCAGACAACTTCTATGGTGCCATATTCACCTCTTTCCGCATGCGGGTGAATCATACCGATTAAATCCTTACCTTTATAGACCTCATAGAAAGTAAGCTCAGTTTCATCTTCATCTAAAGATTGACCAAGCAAAGCCTCTATTTTCACCTTAGCGGTTTTATCCACTTTTTTCAAAACCGATTTATAATTGGTAGCTTTAGGATAGAGCTTATAAACATCTCTATCTGGAAATCTGAAAACACAGACCGCCGCAAAACTGGAAATTGGGAAACAGATTGCCAGAATCAAAGCCAAAATTAATATAGTTTTTCTGAATTTAAGTATTCTCATTTTTTCCTTCTTCTTTCTTACGTCTTACTTCTCACGTCTCACATCGCCTTTAAAAATTCAAGTTCAATTGAGCAGTAAAAAGCCCTACTTTTTTATTCATTCCTTCTGTATCTTTTGACCAGCTGTTCTCATAGGCAACTCTGGGGGTAACATATTTATTGATGCGATAGCTCAAGCCAAACCCCAGATCCATTATGTAATCATTATTTTCAAAGTCTGGATCCCAAAAATCATATTTCAAGCTGGCAAAAATTTTAGGAGAAATCTCATAATCTGTTCCTAAATAGAACCCACCAACGTTTATTTTCTCATCTCTTCCAAAAACTGCCTCACCTCTTAAGGTAAAAGCTCGATAAGGATATTGTATATCAAACCCCAATCTATTTTTGTGAACGTAATTAATCTTCTCATCCTCTTTATGCACCATTCCTATCATATAATCACCTTCCGGTGCTCCACCTGAAAGAAAAGAAAACCCATATCTCAAATCACCATTTGTTCTACCAAGCCTGAATATGAATAGACCTTCATTTTTAAAGTTTATCCTCCCGTCACCCCGTCCGGTGGTAAAAGACATATCATACTCATAATCCTTAAAATATCCGCCTACCTCTGCGCCTATATCCTCTCTTATACCCAGACTTCTTGCAAACATAGGTTGAAGGACCAGAAGATGGGAGACATAATACTGCAGGTTTCCAAAAGGAACCACGAATTTACCGATTTTGAAATTTACCTGCCCTTTAGGACCTTTTAGAACAAAATATTTATCCCCGTAGTGGTAATTAAACTCCCTGGAGAAATAATCAAAATCCGGAGAATAAGACCCCTGCAAAACCAAAGTTGCCCAGTCACCGGATTCGCCCTGAAAAATATATCTGAAGTTCACCTCAATCCCGTGAAGCAAGAAATTGTCCCTGTTTATTTTCCCCTGGTTATCGTATAGCATAAACCTCGAATCCAAAGCCCCGGTAATCTGATAATTCCTGGCATAGACTGTAGCTCCTACTATCAGAACTGAAACCAAGCTCATTGCTATAATTTTGACTTTTCCCATATCCTTCCTTTACCATTCGAAGCAATCTATATCGCAATAGCCCTGCCAAAAACAAAAAAACCAATTATGTTTCTCGTAAGTGGTTGATTGTTAATAGGATATAATTAGTCCCGTTTTTACACCGCTTCTACATATCTCTGGTATTTGAGCCTTTTCCTACAAACGCTGTAGCAGGTGATACAATGCTGGAGTGCCCGTAGGGCTTTTGCAAGCATCAACAAGTTGATGCACTCCATTCTCCGCTCCTACTGGATGTTAACATCCAGTAGGAACAAAGAAATAACATACCTCACAGCAGATTAATGGGATTAAGTCGAATTTGACCTTGAGGCTGATATCCATTACCCTTATCCGCTTAATCCGCTCCATCCCTACGGGTCGTAAAGCTTTTATCGACTGCTGTGAAATACTCATTTATTTTCCCTTGACTTTTTCAATTTTTGGGTTATAAATTGTAGTGATTTCGAGCATACTAAAGACGTAGAATGTAGCAAGCCTTTAGCCTGAAAAAGGAAGCAAAAATGTCGAAGAAGTTGCTCGTTTTAGTGATTTTGCTTTTAGGCTGTATGTGGTTATACACTTTGCCCGCATTATCACTTTCTTCCAATGACAAGGTTTGGTCGATGTACTTTCACGAGGAGATGCATACATCAACTTACATTACTATACCACCTCGTGGTGATGCTAATAGCGATGGTAAGGTATCAATATCAGATGTAATCTATCTAATTAATTACCTATTTAAAGGTGGTCCTGATATTACACACGAAACTGAAGAAGAACGGTTGTATAAAGGAGATGTAAATGTAGATGGTTCGATAACAATATCAGATGTAGTTTATTTAATTAATTTCCTATATAAAGGTGGTTGTGATCCTGGTACACCTTGTTATGATACTGTAACTAAAACATGTTATGCTCCGCCTTGTAATCCCTGACGTAGTTTGTGGATCAACTATCCCGAAGAGTTGTTGACATTTTTCTTATTTCTCCTTGACACCCTGAGAAAAAACCTTAAATTGCAATCTAAACTTTATTTTTATACAGGAGATTTCGTATGAATGATAAAAATCAAAACAAGCTCAATCGGAGGAGCTTCTTGAAAGGAGGAGTAGCTTTGCTTACCGCACCTTTCTGGTTAAATAATGCCCTTGGTTTCACGGAAGATACTAAAAATATCTTAGAACAAGCCCTTGCAGATGAGGATTTAAAAAAAGTCCTTGAAGCTGCTTTATCCAGAGGGGGGGAATTTACAGAGATCTATCTTCAGCACCTTATCCGTACTGAGATACAATTAGATGAGGATAAGATTAAATCCTTTACCTATGGTATAATCAAGGGAGGCGGGATAAGGGTCATCTCCGGGGAAAAAACCGGATATGCCTTTTCAGATGATTTAAGTTATCCCGAGCTGAAAGAAGCAGCAGAGGTGGCAGCATTTATCGCCAGCTCTGACAATATCCAGAAACCGGCTAACTTAAGCCTGCAAAAACTTAAACCTTATTTCACCCTTAAATCACCTGTGGCTTTAACTTCTGAGGCGAAAAAAATAGAGCTTTTAAAGAGAGCTAATCAATCTTCCCGGGATTATGATAAAAGGATTGAGCAGGTAAGGGTAGATTATTATGACGAAGCTAAGAAGATTATGATAGTAAACTCTGAAGGTTTGAAAGCTAAGGATAACCAGTTTATAGTAAGGTTAGCGGTTTATCCTTTAGCAGTCGAAGGAAGTAACAGGTTTGAAGGTTATGCCTCTGCTGGAGGAAGGGTTGATTTCGATTATTTCCAGAAAATTCCTCCGGAGGAGACAGGTAAAGATGGAGCCAGGCAGGCTATCGTTATGCTTCAGGCAGAGGATGCTCCAGCCGGATTAAACCCGGTTGTAGTTGGACCTGGGTGGGGAGGAGTTTTAATCCATGAAGCGTTCGGCCATTCGCTGGAAGGTGATGGTATCAGAAAAAATACCTCTTTGATGGCGGATAAGCTTGGGAAAAAAGTTGCCTCTGAGGTAGTTAGTGTGATAGATGATGCCACTATTCCCTATGGCAGAGGTTCTTTCAACATTGACGACGAAGGAACTCCTGGACAGAGAAAGGTGCTGGTCAAAGATGGAATACTGGAAGAGTATTTATATGACCTGCTTAATGCCAGATTGATGAAAACCAAGTCAACTGGAAACGGTAGAAGAACCTCTTATCGTGAATTTCCAATACCCAGGATGACAAATACATTTATTGACCAAGGAAAAACTGACCCTGAGGATATAATCAAATCAGTCAAAAAAGGAGTTTATGCTAAAAAAATGGGAGGCGGTTCAGTTGACACTACCTCTGGAAACTTCAATTTCTTAGTCCGGGAAGCCTACCTGATCGAAGATGGTAAAATAACTAAGCCCTTAAAGGGTGCTGTACTGATAGGTAATGGACCGGATGCCATTCAGAAAATTGAAATGGTAGGTAACGATTTACTGGTTGACCAGACCACTGGCACCTGCGGAAAAGATGGTCAATGGGTCTATGCGGGAGTGGGTCAGCCGACCATAAAGTTTTCAGAGATAACTATTGGAGGGACTGCTTTTAAACCTACAGTGATTTAATCTGAGCCTAATATAAAATTAAGGAGATAAAATGGAATATAAAGAATTACCTGCAGAACTTGTAAAAAAATCACTCAAAGCCGGGGCTGACCAGTCAGAGGTCTATCTGGAAGAAGGCAAAGAGCTTTTACTCCGGGTCAGAAAAGGGGAAATTGAAATCTTGAAACAAACCCGCACCAAAGGATTAGGACTAAGGGTTTTTCTTAAGAAAAAGTTGGGCTTCTCCTATACCTCAGATTTCACGCCAAAACCTTTAGATGACCTTATCGAAAAAACTATCTTTCTGGCAAAAAATTCCAGCGAGGATGAATTTAATGGACTACCTGAGAAAGTAGAGCCAATCCCTGAAAAAACCGATTTAAAAATATACGATAGCCAGTTGAAGAATTTCCCAACTGAGATGAAGATAGAATTAGCCCGTAGGGCTGAAGATACTGCTTTCAGTGTTGACCCGAGGATAACTAATTCCGATGGTGCAGAGTACCGAGATCGCGAAGCACAGATTCATCTGGCTAATTCCTCCGGCGTGAATTTGAACTATCAAAGAACCTCCATCAGCTTATCCTGTTCACCCATAGCTGAAAAAGATGGTGAGAAAAGAGGGAATAGTTTCTGGGATTATAAATCTCTTTTAGAGGATTTAGAATCTCCTGAAAAAATTGGCAAAATATCCGCAGAAAGGGCTTTAAGGATGCTCGGCTCCAAAAAAATAGAAACTCAGAAAGTACCTATCATCTTCGACCCCTTAACTGCTTCAGGTTTTCTGGCTGGACTCTCTTATGGAGTTAATGGAGATTTAGCTGCAAAGAACTCCACATTTCTTGCGGGTAAGCTGAATCAAAAAATAGGCTCTGACCTCTTGTCTGTGTGGGACGATGCCATTTTGCCTAAAGGGGTGGGCTCCAGTCCTTTTGATGGTGAAGGGACTACCACTCAGAGAAAAAAAGTGTTCGCGAGTGGGATTCTAAAAACTTTTCTGCACAACAGCTACTCCGCCAAAAAGATGAAAACCTTTTCCACCGGTAATGCCTCACGCGGTTATGACTCCATCCCCAGAATTTCTGCTTTGAATTTCTACCTGGAGAATGGAAAAATCGACCCGAAAGATATCATCCGCAGTGTTAAAAAAGGATTTTATGTAACCGATTTAGCTGGTTTTGGAATGAATATTGTTACAGGGGATTACTCTCAAATGGCAGAAGGTTTGTGGATAGAAGATGGAGAGCTTACTTTTCCGGTCTCTCAGGTAACCATTGCTGGAACCATAATGGATATGTTAAAAGGTATAGAGATGGTAGGAAATGATCTGGTCTTCAGGGGAAGCATCTCCTCCCCTACTATAAAATTCTCTGAGATGGTAGTCAGCGGAAAGTAATTAATTTCGTAGCGCGAACCTTTCAGGTTCGCCCTGGTTGAATCTCGTAAGGACAGCCACTATGGCTGTCCTTTTATTCTATAATTCTACTATAGGATCTGATGTTATGCTTTTGCGCATCCAGTTAAAGGTGCTGGTCCCCCTTTAAAAAGATAATTGATCAGATAAATAACGTCATTGATGTTGATTTGACAGTCACGGGTCACATCACCTGAGGCTAAAAAATAAGGCTCCGCACCCCCTTTGAAAAGATAGTTTATCAGATATACCACATCTGAAACTGAAACCTTATGGTCCTGATTTGCATCTCCATTTAGATATATCTGATTCAAATTATAAAAACAGTAATTCTCCCGGTCCCAGTTACTAACTGCTAAATCCTGTTTCAAAGAAAACTTATAATTAAATAAGACCTGAGAAACAGGAGGATTTTTAAAAGAGACCCAGCCAGAGGCTAAACTATAACAATAGTCATCTATAGTTAAAGTATCTTCATCTGCTATAACCCGATCTAACTTATGAGCTGGATAATGGTTCAGATAGAAAACTTTTTTTATACCATCAGCCGGATGAGCTTCGTTTTTAATCTTTATCAACCCATCCCCATCTAAATCTGCCCAGACCATCTCTTCGATAACACTTTGATAGGAAGAAGTACAGCTCCAAGCAGGGGTTGTAGTGAGATTCCCCCCTGTATTTTCATAGACCATTGAATAACCCCACCATCTACCTGCAGCTAAATCTTTATCTCCATCGTTATCCACATCGCAAAAGGAAACTGCAGAACCATAACCTCTGGTGGAAGAGGTCCAGAAAGGAAGCGTATCTAAAACTCCGGAATAATTCAGATAGACTTCAAAATATCCTTTTCCGCTCAACTGAGTATTATTAGCTACTGCTAAATCTAAATAACCATCGTTGTTCAAATCCCCCCAGGCTAAACTATTCCCGTTATCTGAATTTTTTGACTTCCAGGAAGGGAAAGTTTCAATGGAATCACCATAATTTTTATAAACTTTTATCTGCCCTCCAGAAGAGATAAAAGCTAAATCCAGATCGCCATCATTATCCACGTCTCCCCAATCCACGTCGTAACAGTACCCAGAATCCCCGGAGATCCAGGAGGGGGTCGTTTCTAAAATTCCATTTTGATTATAATAGATTCTATTCTTTTCCCTGAAGTAATGATAAGCCTCACCACAGGCAACTGTTAAATCTAAATCCCCATCCCCATCTGCATCCCCAAAAGCGCAAGAGAAAGTGTGCATCGAATCAGCAGAAGACCAGGTGGGTGAAGCGGAAAGAGAGCCATTCTGGTTATCGTAGAGCTGAACAACTATTTTCTTCCAGTTATTTTCGATATAATTAGAAACTGCAAGTTCCGGATAGCCATCCTTATCTATATCCCCCACAGAACAGTGACCTGAAAATTCAGAGTTAGCTGAGACCCAGCCAGCAATAGTATCTAATCTACCATTATAATTGAAATAGACGAAATTCGGAGCCTTAATCATATCATTCCCATTTGAGACCACTAAATCCAAAAACCCGTTCCCATCCATATCTCCAAAAACCGCACCAGTTGAATAGACACTTGTTTCAGTCGAACGCCAGGAAGGATAGGTCTCTAAAGGTATAACTGCATAAACCAGTTGAAATAAAAAATGAAGAAAGAAAAGATTAAGTATAAAAAAAGACAACCAAATGAAGCGGGGGGATTTCATACATTCTCCTTTAAAAAGATAGAAAAAGCCTTTTTACAAATTGAAAATAATCTAAAAGCTAAATATGTCAATAGGTAAAATTGCAGAACTTCGTAACTGATTGTCAATTATACACTTTTAGACTTATTTTGAAGTGATGGATTAAGCGAGATGCAGAGAAGCATCGAATGCGTCTCTGTATAACCAGTTAGCCACAGACGAAATACATCCCGCCTGAGTGTACTACTTCATAATTTCGGTAACAGATTTAAGTTTGTCAAGAGGTGTAATATAACCTAATCCTCCATGTTTTCTTAGATAATTATAACGATACCTAAAACCGTTTAATTCAGC
>Ga0315289_10014996_pt1 | contig 10779 bp, 10 predicted proteins | sample YL17G11_40_MG_FD_203452 | JGI IMG/M metagenome (GOLD analysis project Ga0315289, IMG submission 203452) | Sediment microbial communities from Yellowstone Lake, YNP, Wyoming, USA - YL17G11_40 | ecosystem: Environmental > Aquatic > Freshwater > Lake > Sediment | place: USA: Wyoming | collected...
ATAAAGATGGTTTGCTATTTGAGGCGTGAATCGGATATCAAGTTTTTCTGCCAGGCCGAAGGCCATTTCTCCCACAGCGGATACTTTGGGTTCAACCCAGTCTATGTCGGCATAATAATCATTAGAATAATGGTGGTCGATATTGATTTTGAAGTATTTATCAAGACCCTCCTGTCCGGAGCGGGAAACATTGGCGCACTCAAGGAGGATGACGATATCAAATTTTTCAGGTGCGATTTGTCCAATTTGGATTTTTTCGATGTCAGGAAAGCGGTTGAACGGAAAAGGAGTGGGGTCTTTGTTTATAATCTTGGCCTCTTTTCCTAAAAGCTCTGCCGTAAAGGCTAAGGCAAGGCTGGTGCAGATGGAGTCGCCATCAGGTCTGAGGTGGGAGGTGATAGCGATGCGCTGGGTTTCGAGAATCTTTTTGCAGATTGAACCTACAGGGTCATTTTTCATTTTTCTTCATTTTTTCTAAGATCTTGTCTATTCTTGCTTCGTAATCGAGGCTCGGGTCGAAAGAAAAAATTAGCATCGGATTATACTTTAATTTAACCTTAGAGGCAATAGATTTCCTCAGAAAGCCCTTTTTTCTTTCCAGAAGTCGAAGAGTTGCTTCTTTTTCTCCGCCGCCAAAAATGCTGAGGTAGATGTGAGCTGTCATCAGGTCGGGGGTCATTTCAACTCGGGTGACTGTGATCAAACCTGAGGATGAGTCTTGAATTCCTTCAATAAGAAGACGGCTAATCTCTTCCTTGATCACGCTGGCAACTCTTTTCTGCCTTAAAGAAGTGTTCATTTTAGCCTGCTTCTCTTTTTCAATATGTGAAGAGATTTTTTCCTTTGATCAATGGTTTTGCTTTGCGCTTTGTGTTTGTTAGAAGTAGTGTATGTGTTGATTGATGATCTGTCCGTCAATATTTTGTTCTGCGTCAGCTACGATTCTCTGAAAGAGGCCTTCGATGACCCTTTTTTGGTTATTAAGAGTCACAATGCCGATTGTTGTCCTCTGCCACTTTTTTTGAAAATCCAGCTCGGCAAAAGCCGCATTGTATTTTGTCTTCAAGCGATTGATGAGGCTGGATAATCTTTGCCTTTTGTCCTTCAATGAATGGGAATAAGGGAGGTAAATCTCCAAAGATAAAAACCCGATAACCATTGAATTTTGTTACTCAGGCTTCACGGTTTCAGTCATAAAAGCTTCGAGAATATCGCCTTCTTGGAAATCCTTGAATTTCTCGAGTCGGATACCGCATTCATAGTCTTTGAGAGCTTCATTGACAGAGTCTTTGAGATGTTTAAGGGAAGAAATTCGACCCTGATGGATGGTCTCATTGTTCCTGATAACCCTGATTTCTGAGTTTCGAGTTATTTTCCCATCGACAACATAACAGCCAGCAACTCTTCCAACCTTCGATAAATCGAATATTCTTCTGACTTCTGCCCTTCCAAGGGAGGTCTCCTTTTTGACCGGTTCCATCATTCCGGAGATGGCCTTTTTTAAATCTTGGGTCAATTCATAAATGACATTGTACGTTCGGATCTCAACATTTTCTTCTTTGGATAAATCCAGGATTTTTTGGTCTGGTTTGATGTTGTAGCTGATGACGATAGCATTTGAGGCAGAAGCCAGAAGGACATCGGATTCGGTGATTTTCCCCGTGGCTGAATGAACAATTTTTATTTTTATCTTCTCGCCACTCAGATTGGGAAGAATGTCGTTCAGAACTTCGACTGAGCCCTGAACGTCGGCCTTGATGATCAGGAGAAGCTCTTGAACCGTGCCTTCCTCCATTTTCTTGAAAAGGGCATCAAGAGTCAGATGCTCTGCCCGGTGCGGTTCTCCTTTAATCTTGGAGAGCCGATAGTCGACGATTTGTTTGGCTATGTCTAGACTGTCGACAACTTGGAAAAGCTCTCCTGCTTGAGGGACCTCGGAGAAGCCGAGAATTTCAACAGGCATCGAAGGCTCTGCTTTTGTCATTGCTTTTCCGTTCTCGTCAAAGAGCGCCCTCGTTTTTCCGTAACATAGGCCTGAGATAAAGGCCTCTCTTTGATGGAGGATGCCATGCTGAATGATAACCGTGGCCACGGGACCTTTTTTGGCATCCAAACGAGCTTCCAGGACGACGCCATGAGCTTTAATTTTAGGATTGGCCTTGATTTCGATAACATCGCTCAAAAGAAGAATCATCTCCAGAAGCTCATTCAAATTTGTTTTTTCTTTTGCAGAGACCTCAACACTAACCGCGTCTCCTCCCCATTGCTCTACAGTCAACCCCTCCTTCTGCAACTGGAGCTTGACTTTTTCCACGTCGGCCTGGAGTTTATCAATTTTGTTGATAGCCACTATAATCGGAACACGGGCCTCTCTGGCATGGCTTATGGCTTCCCTTGTTTGAGGCATCACTCCGTCATCGGCGGCGACAACCAGGACAACGATATCGGTGACGCTCGCACCTCGAGCCCTCAATCGGGTGAAGGCCTCATGGCCGGGGGTGTCGATGAAAGTTATCGGCCGCGTATTGTGAAAGACTCGGTAAGCGCCGATATGCTGGGTAATCCCGCCGAATTCTTTTCCGACAAGATTGGATCGCCTGATGGCATCGAGAAGAGTGGTTTTACCATGGTCAACATGACCCATGATGGTTACAACGGGAGGCCTGAGAATCATGTCCTCCGGATGACTCTCAGCCATAAGTCGTGTTTCTTTCTCGATTGAAACCAACTCGATTTCAAGGTTAAATTCTCGAGAGATGGCGGCAGCCAGAGATTCATTGATCGCATCATTGGCGCTTATGTCGTAACCTTTTTGCGAGAGCTTTTCGACGATGTCTTTGACCTTGATTCCTGTCTTATCAGAAAGTTCCTTTAAGCTTAAACCCTCCCTTAGCAGGACTTTTTTCGGCGCAGCTTTTGCGGCTTTGGCTTTTGGCTGAGCCGCTTTTTTCTTTTCTTGCTTGTCCATGATCTATCGTTTCAATAAATTCTATCTTTTGAGCTTTATTCTTGCTTAATTTCTATTTTCCATCCGATGAGTCTTGAGGCAAGTCTGACGTTGATCCCTTTCTTGCCGATGGCCAAGGAGAGTTGGTCTGGTGAAACAAAGGCCTGCATGACTTTTTCTTCTTTATTGAGGATTAAGACCTTATCAACTTTTGCCGGATTGAGAGCCGCTTTGGCATAAGTCAGAGGATTTTCTGACCATTCGATAATATCGATTTTTTCTCCGTTCAACTCCTTGCTGATGGCCATGATTCTATTGCCTTTCACTCCTATGCAGGCCCCGACAGGGTCTATATCCTTCTCTTTTGTGTAAACCGCAACTTTTGATCTCTCTCCCGGCTGGCGAACGATATTTTTTATTTCGATATTTCCGTTGGCAATTTCAGGGGTTTCAAGCTCGAGGAGCTTTGCCAAGAATTTTGGGTCAGCCCTAGAGACAATGACCTGCGGCCCCTTATTCTCTTTCAAGACCTGGATGACCAAAGCCTTGATTCTATCTCCTCTCTGGAATTCCTCGTTGGGCAGCTTTTCACGATAGGGTAAGAGAACATCAACCTTATCCATTTCGAGACACATGTTCTTGTTTAACTCAAATCTTCTTAAGACGCCAGTTATGATCTGAGTCAATCGGGGAGCGAAGAGGTCATAAATTTTTTCCTGCTCTGCATCTCTGACTTTTTGAAGAATGACCTGTTTGGCAGCTTGGGCCGCAATGCGCCCTAAGGTCTCTGAAGGAAGGTCGAATTCTACGTAATTTCCGATTGTCGCTGTTGGGGCAATTTTTTTTGCATCTTCAAGGGAGATTTCTTCAGCCAAGTTCTCTGGCTCCTTGCTGATTTTCTTGATGGCATAAACTCTTAGCTCGCCTTTTTCAGGAGAAAAGGAAATGTTGATTTTTTCATTGTGGGTAAAGTATTTCGAGGAGGCAACTTTAAGAGATTCTTTGATAGCGTTGACAATAGTCTCTGTGCCCACTCCTCTTTCTTTGCTGAGCTGGAGGATGGTATTCCAGACATTGACCTTCATCTCGTTGCCTCAATGATACTCCTGAGGAGTTAAGAGCGCGAATTATAACTGAAATGAGAAAGAATAGCAAATGAATCGCTCAGCCTTCAAACGGTTTTTTCACCCACTGGCCTTCGCAAGGTAGAAATAGGTTTGATATAGCCTGCATATTTTCAAAATACTAAGCCTGATTCATACTTCATTTTTATTATAGAAAAAATGCTTGCTTATCAGGATTGATGGTTGACGGAAAACTCATATTTATTATATTGTTTATTCAACAAAATGGCTATGGAAGTGTCGCACAGAGACCAGGAAGGCAAGATTTGGGCCGTTGGCGGCGGCAAAGGAGGGACAGGGAAGAGCTTCATCGTCAGCAGCATAGGAAGTTATCTCGCCTTGAAAGGAAAAAGTGTCGTCTTGGTTGATGTCGACATCGGCGGCGCAAACCTTCACTCCTTCCTGGGAATCAACAGGCCCAAAAAATCTTTGACTGATTTTTTTGAGAACGGGACTCCTCTCAGCAAACTGGCCTTGAAGATTGATATGGGGAATATGTATTTGATCAGTGGAGACATTCATTCCCTTGCTTCGGATAATATCAGATTCACCCAAAAGCTCAAATTGTTCAGGCACATCATGAAATTCAATAAGCAATATGTCCTCATTGATTTAGGGAGTGGAAGTCATAACAATACCCTCGATACTTTTCTCATAGCCGACAAGATGATTGTTGTTTTAGAGCCGGAGATCATTGCGGTTGAGAATTTATATCATTTTATAAAGAATGCTCTATTCAGGAAGCTAAAAATGGTGCTGCGGGATTATGGCTTTAAAGAAATTGTTGAGCACATGTGGGAGAAGAGGCAGAAGTATGGGATTGAAAACTTGAGACAGCTTGTCGATTGTTTGAAAAACAGCTTTTCTTACATTGGAGATATTCTTGACAAAGAGCTCGCTGAGTTCAAGATCAATCTCATTTTGAACAAAGTCAGAAGCACTCAGGATGTGTTGGTCGGAGCTTCGATCAAGAGCATTTTTTTGAAATACTTGGGGCTCAATACCCAATTTGTTGGCTATATTGAGTATGATGATACGATCTGGAGAGCTGTGCGTCGAAGAGAGCCCTTTATGTTCACCTATGCCACCTCCCGTTGCGGAAGGGAGATCGAAGTTTTAACAGAAAATATTTTGCAGGGAAAAGAGATAAAATTGCTGAGGAGCTGACGATGTCAAGAGAGGCATACAAAAAATATTTTGATGTCCTTGAGCTCAATCCCGATGCCTCTCTGCTGGAGATTAGAAATGCTTACTTGCGTCTGAAAAAGTTATATTCCTCTGACTCAGAGGTCATTTCTCCCATCGCCGATGAGTTTCCCCAGAAGCAGAGAGATGAAATATTGAAGCAGATAGAAGAGGCTTATAGAAACTTGATAGACCTCTTGAAGAGTGAACAAACTCGAATCGCCCCAGCAGAAAAAGCTTTGACTTCTGAAGATATCCAGAAGAAAATAGAAGACATTCCCGCCTACAGCGGGCAAGCGTTGAGGCAAATAAGGGAGAGAATGGGAATAGAATTGTTTGATGTCGCCCTCGATACAAAAATCCGCATGGAGCTTCTTCAAAACATTGAACTCGAAAAATTCGACACGTTTCCACACGAGGTTTATCTTAAAGGGCATATCAGCAATTATGCCAGCTATCTTATGCTCGACCCTAAAAAGGTTGTTGATGATTATCTCCGAAGATACAGAGCTTGGAGAAGCAGCAAGGAGAAAGAGTAGAGGGTTTTGGGAAATAGCTTCGCTCCCAATCGGATTTTTAACGCCATTCTCCGTTCGCTCTTCTCGGCGGCTGCGGAACTCGCTGCGCTCAGACATCCTCGCCCAGAAAAAGGGACAGTCCCCTTTTTTCATTTTTTTTACCGTCGCCATCATTAGGAAAAGGGGAAAAATCAGAAAAAAGGGGACTGTCCCCTTTTCTGTACTAGAAGAGCGAACTTCGAAGGCTAAATCCTCAATGGTCGCTTCAGCTATTTCCCAAAACCTCTGAATGGAATGGAAACAAGAGAAAAAGAATAGAATAAGGTTTGTCCATTATGGAATTCTAAGGATGGTTTTAATCTTGGGAGGAGATGCTGTCCAAATAAGACTTGAGCTCTTGAAGTGATTCAGGGGGGATGTGGGTAAACTCAAGACCAACGTCATAAAGGGCGCTTGAGCCCGGGGGAAGAACCATTATCCAGATCACTCGAGCTGAGGCGGCAACGGACTTTCCATTGGGAAGAGCGAGTTCGATATCCAGAAGCTCATTCTCTTTTAAGGGCTTGTTGCTGTAGATGCGCACTCCTCCAAGGCTAAGATTGGAAGCTTGGCGGGTCATTCCAAAAGTACTGGAAGGCCGGTAGAAAACGGGCGTTTTTAGACGGGGGAAACGTCGTCTGCCCAACTCAGTTCGGTCTGGTGCTCTCATCCTCTGGACTTACTTCGATGATGCAAACCCTTTTTTGATTAGGGTAGTATAAAATGAAGCCCGGAGCGTGTCAACTGATTGATTAATTTTATAAAGAATGGTAATTTTATTGATCTAAAAATAAAGAACTAGATTTTCTGAAAAAATCTGGCCGTCAAACAGAAGACAGCGCCTGTATTAGAGTTAAGGAGATTTGTATGATCGAAGCCACCGTTTTTGAAAGATATGCTCTTTGGGCTGTCATTGTCATTGCGTTGCTTGGTCTGGGATATGCCCTCTTCTTGAGGCGCCAAGTCATGGCCAAAGACAAGGGAACAGATAAGATGCAAGAGGTCTGGAATGCCATCCGGCAGGGTGCAGATACTTATTTGAGCCGCCAGCTGCGAACAATTCTTCCTCTAATCATCCTCTTGACAGTTGCCCTCTTTTTCAGCGTCTATATCGTGCCACCATCAGCAGAAGCGCTGGAGCGATTTCCTGGCATAAGTGCGGCTTCGATTCGGATGATTATCGGGCTTGGACGGACCGCAGCCTTTGTGCTGGGAGCTCTATTTTCCTTGATGGTTGGCCAATTCGGGATGAGAATGGCTGTTCAGGGCAATGTTCGCGTGGCTTCAGCAGCCCGAACCAGCTTTGACCAAGCGCTCAAGATTGCTTATCGTACCGGCACCATCACCGGGATGCTCACTGATGGCTTGGGGCTTTTAGGCGGAACTGTGATCTTCCTCATTTTCCAGAAAGCGGCTCCTGATGCTCTTTTGGGCTTTGGCTTTGGCGGAACCCTTCTGGCCTTGTTCATGAGGGTCGGAGGCGGAATTTACACCAAGGCGGCTGATGTTGGTGCAGACCTTGTGGGAAAGGTTGAGGCCGGCATTCCCGAGGATGACCCTCGCAACGCTGCGGTTATAGCCGACCTGGTCGGCGACAACGTCGGAGATTGCGCAGGGATGGCTGCTGATATCTTTGAGAGTTATGAAGTGACCATCGTTTCGGGATTGATTCTTGGCTTGAGCCTTGTGCAACTCACCGGACAGATCAAATGGATCATCTTCCCCCTGCTTGTCCGAGGAATCGGCGTTTTTTCATCCATCGTCGGGACATACCAGGTGCGCGGCAAAAAAAAAGAGGAGCGAGGAAACGCGATGGCTTCCATCAACAGGGGATTTTACACCTCAGCAACCCTCTGTGTTGTTTCCTTTGCCTTTCTCGCTCATTTTTACATGCATGAATGGCGCGCATTTTTCTCTGTCGGCGTGGGCATCGTCCTGGCGATTGTCATCGACGAATTGACAAAATATTTCACCGACACCCATCATGCGCCTGTCAAAGAGATTGCAAGATCATCCACCACTGGAACAGGGACTCTCATTCTGTCAGGGCTTGGAGTCGGCTTTGAATCCACAGTCTGGGCTACCCTGGTCATCGCCGGCACTATCCTTTCGGCCGTATTGATTTACTGGGGTCAACCTGTGGCTTATATCCTTTACGGCGTGGCCATGACAGGGATAGGTATGCTGACTTTGACCGGCAACAATGTGGCCATGGACTCCTTCGGCCCAATTTCGGACAATGCCAATGGCATCGGCGAGATGGCTAAGATGGACAAGAAAGCTCGTCAGATCATGGCTGACCTTGACGCTGTTGGCAATACCACAAAAGCCATCACCAAGGGAGTGGCCATAGGATCGGCAGTCATCGCAGCAGTCTCTCTTTTTGGGTCATACCTGACTGATGTCAGCAAAGTTCAGGCTCTGCAAGGCCTTGAAGCGGGCAAGAGGCTGCTGGACATCGGCATCAGAATCTCAAACCCCAGCGTCTTCATCGGTCTGCTGATTGGTGGAGCAGTCCCTTGGCTTTTCTCCTCTCTCTCGATCCATGCTGTCTCCAGGGCTGCATCGCTGGTCGTCAATGAGGTCCGCCGCCAGTTTAAAATACCGGGCTTGATGGAGGGCAGAGTCCAGCCTGACTACCGGCATGCTGTTCGCATCTGCACAGTGGCTGCTCAGAAAGAGCTCATTAGCCTGGCTCTTCTGGCCGTGCTCACGCCCCTCATCATCGGCCTGGTCTTGCAGGTTGAAGCTTTGGGCGGCTTCCTGGGCGGCGTAATTCTCTCTGGCCAACTCCTTGCTGTCTTCATGGCCAATTCAGGCGGGGCCTGGGATAACGCCAAGAAGACCATCGAGGACGGCCTTTATGGCGGGAAGGGGTCGGAGAGTCACAAGGCAGCTGTGGTCGGGGACACTGTTGGTGATCCGTTAAAAGACACAGCCGGTCCTGCTTTGAACCCGATGATTAAAGTCATAAACCTGGTCTCGGTTCTGGCTGCACCGGTAATCATTCAATACCATCGGCCATCTCCAGGGCTTATAGCTGTTGTGGTTGTGGGGATTATCATCGTTGCTGTTGCCATCTGGTATTCCAAGAGGCCAGGGAAGAAAGAAATTTTTCAAGAAAAAGATTCTCCTCCCAAGAAAGATTGAAGTTTCCATCCAGCTGATACAAAACGGGAATAAATATAAACCTGTTTCAGCCCTTCTAAAGCTCTTTCTCAAGATTCATAAATTTGAGTCATGAGAAAGACTTCGTCATTCCTTCGTCACTGGATAAGGATTGAATGTAAGCTTTTGAAGGCTTTTCGATTAAGAATAATGTCCAGGAAAGAGAGAAGGGGAGAGAAACAGGAAGAATCGAGATTCTCCGTGAATGCTTCCGAAGCCTTGAGAATTGCTCTCGAAGATTCAGAGACGAGCTATTTCATAAAGACGAATTTCTCTTATCCAGAGCAGGGTCCGGAGATTGTCTCTCGAAAGTGGCTTTCAAGTTATGATTCTGGCTATAAGTGGAATGTGGAAATCATCGAGAGGATTTCGAATTCTACTTTGGGAATTGGGGGGATGGTGAATGTTGCGATTGTCGAGGTGGATTCATCGAGCGGAAGAATCATTAGACGCCAGTTTTTCAATAATATCTTTACTTACGAATATCAAAAAATCATTGATTTACTTCTCCGCTAATCCCTTATTCGAATGATTTTTAGCTTGGAGTAAGAACGGAGGTTTATGGGATTTTCTCTCCGATGAGGCTGTAAGGGCCGAAGGAAGTGATGCGGATATCGACAAAGTGCCCGATAACGTCATTCTTTGACTTGAAATTGACAACCCGATAGCCCTCATTCCGGCCGGAGAAGAGGTCAGAGTCCTTTTTGCTTTTTCCCAAGCAGAGGACTTTCATCACCCGGCCGACGAGAGATTTATGGAGCTCAAGCTGCAATTCCTTCTGAAGTTGCTGAACTAAGGTGAGCCGCCTCTTTTTTTCCTCAAAGGAGATTGTATCTTTTTCCTCTGAAGCTGCAGTGAGAGGCCTGGGAGAGTAGCGGGAGGAAAAGATATTCGTGTAATGAACTTCTCTTAAAATACTCATCGTTTCCTGGAACTCTTCCTCTGTCTCTCCAGGAAAACCGACGATGATGTCTGTGCTGAGGCTGATATCAGGCATAAGATTTCTGAGGATGGATATTTTTTCAAGATAGTCTTCTTTTGTATAACCTCTGTTCATCCTTTTCAGGACAGTGGAGGAGCCGGACTGAATCGGGAGGTGAAGCTGGCGGCAGACCTTTTTGGCTTCTTTCATAGCTCTGGCGATTTTCTCGTTGAAATTTTTTGGATGGGAAGTGATGAACCGGATCCATTCGATTCCCTCAACCCGGTTGACTTCACTTAAAACCTCTGAAAAATCCTTGCCAGTCTCAGGGTCCTGGTAAGAGTTTACGTTTTGGCCAAGGAGCTGTATCTCTTTGTATCCACGATCGGCTAAGTATTGAACTTCCCCGAGAATATTTTTCATTGGCCTGAATTTTTCTCTGCCTCGAACGAAGGGAACGATACAGTAGGAGCAGAAATTATTGCATCCCTCCATGATGGTGACATAAGAACTGACAGCGCTTTCCCGGGAGAAAAGATGGGGCGGAATTTCCTGAAATTCCAGGCTTCCACGAGTGGAGATGAATTTTTCTTCATCGCTGCTGAGGATGACCTCTCGAAGCTGGCTATAATTATCAGGCCCCAGGACAAAGTCGATGAAAGGTCTTTTCTCTAAAAGCTCGGATTTATAGAGCTGGGCGACGCAGCCGACAACGCCGATGATGATTTTTTTCTTCTCTTTGAGCGAGGCCAAGCGGCCGAGATAGGAATAGAGCTTTTCCTCCGACTTCTTCCTCACAGCACAAGTGTTAACGATGACGAGGTCGCTTTGTTCAAGAGAATTCGAAGCATTTGCCCCGCAGGCTTTGAGGATTCC
>Ga0315289_10014997_pt1 | contig 10779 bp, 9 predicted proteins | sample YL17G11_40_MG_FD_203452 | JGI IMG/M metagenome (GOLD analysis project Ga0315289, IMG submission 203452) | Sediment microbial communities from Yellowstone Lake, YNP, Wyoming, USA - YL17G11_40 | ecosystem: Environmental > Aquatic > Freshwater > Lake > Sediment | place: USA: Wyoming | collected...
GTTTCCGCCGTCAGGAAGTCGGCGATCGGCGGCAGGCTCCCCGCCTACTGAAAAGTAAACGAGTGGAGTCTGGCCTTAGAATAGGCTCAGGCAGCTGGACTGAACCGCTTGCGTTGGACAGAATGTGTTAGAGTATTCGACAGGATCTTGAGCCCCGAAAGGGGGCAGAAAGAGGATTCTGGGGTCAAATCTTTAATCTTGACAATGGGGGAGAGATAGAAGAGAAGGCCAAGAAGGATCGAGCGTTGGGCAAAAAATAGTAGTAATCCGGGTCAGGGCCCGAGATGTTCTTGAGCAGGTCTAGTTCGAATGGATATCCGATACTGTCCAATACCCTCTAAAGCCTAGACAAAAAGGAAGGCCCCTTAATAAACGATTTCAAACTCTATTTCCGTCCTTGATTTTTTTTCGGCTCAGACCCATACTCCTGCTGGAAATTAAGCCAAATTCTTGACGTCATTATCATTTTGGCTCCTTCCTCTCTCTCCCCGCCGAAATTATTACCAATAAATTTAACGGGTTATAAGGAATAATCCCTTTCGGAGTGTTGGTATAGTTTGTGCTCCATAAAGGGAAGGATCAAATAGAGAGTTGGCCGGGTCCGCCCGGGAAGAAAGCCAAAGAAGCTATTCCTTCATAGTATTTTTGCCAGCAATATTAGGGTAATGATTTTCAAGAAGGGGGAAGGCTGATGGTTAGAATATTTTTCCTGCTGGCCATATTTTTCATCCTTGTCTTCATGACCGCCTGCTGACCCGTTCGATAATACCAGCCCGGAGGGCTGCTTTTCAGATGTCTTTATATGGAGCGGGGCGGAAATGAGTGTAAGAAATTCTTGGAGGGTGAAGAGCCTATGAGCAAGAGAATTGGTAGCAATGGTTCTATATATTTCATGGCGGGACTATTATTGTTTTTGGGAGCAGGGTGTGCGACGGTGATGACTGCGTCTCCAGTCGATGTGAAAGTACCCCCTCCTGCCGTCGCTCAAAAAATGCCCCTGAAGGCGGCGATCCTGATTTCCGATCAGGATGAAAATTATACCTTTGTGGGGACCCCCCAAACTCCTGGAGGGCCAAAGAGGGACTATGAACCCGGCTGGAATATAGAAGCCATGAACCTTCCTTTGGGGCAGATGGAAAAGAAAGGTATCCTGAATGGTTTTTCCCAGGCTTTTGACAAAGTGGTTCTGGTCAAAACCAATGATTACCCCGCAGATGTTGACCTGATCGTTATTCCCAAGCATGTCCATTTTCAATTCTGGTACAAAGATGTCTCTAACAATCTTTTTTCCAGACAATGGGAAGCCAAAGCGAGAATTTCCATGAAATTTAGGTTGCTCGATAAAAAGGGAATGCTCCTATGGGAAAAAGAGGTAGTATCGCCGGATATCGGGGGGGTTCTGCTGAATGCCAATAAAAGGGATGAATTTCCTCCGGCGACAGCCAACGCTGCGGCGGGTTCGATAGCCGCCGCCTTACGGGAAGCACTGAATGCGATGGCATCGGCACGTGAAATACATGCCTATATTTCCGAAAAAAGCAAGCCCGGGGGCCTAAGTTCCGACATGGTGGCAGGTTCCGCTTCTACCCGTCAAGGAAGCACAGAAAGAATTCTATCTGTTTCTCCCGGCAAAGACCTTTCCAAGCTTGCGGTTTGGGATCTTTCGGCGAGGGAAGTCAAAGCAACTTATGCCCAGGAATTGACCTCCATTCTGGTAAGCGAAATCAGCAAATTGGGAGGGTATGAAGTCTACAGCCAGGAGAATGTACGAACCCTGGCCGGGTGGACCGCGGAAAGAATGTCCTTGGGGTGCACGGATACAAAATGCCTGACGGCATTGGGCCAGATGGATGTGACGAAGCTTATTTCCGGAAGCGTGGGGAGGATTGGTGATACTTATTCCATTTCTCTAAATCTTTTTGATACTCAGAAAGTGAAGGCAGAAAGATCCATTTCTGAGTTCTGCCGAACTGAAAACGAGTTGATAGGCTTGCTTCAGCAGGGAGTGCGAAAACTACTTTCGGCTGCTCCGTAAAGCTTGGAAGGCGTTGTGTCCTAAGTTGCATAATAATTTACCTTTCCCCCCAAGAACGAGTAGATGCCCGACAGTATGCCGTGCATGAACTATTAGTCGTCGGTTATGGCCGACCAGAGTAGCTGCGCATTTCGCCCACGTGTAGAAACCGGGACGTTGGTTCAAAGACAATTTGAGAGGGTCTGATCCTCTCGCACCGCAGAAGATCGGTTGCGCATAGGGGATGGGGTCAGACATAAGTAAATAAGTATTGACAAGCGATTCCGTTTTTGGTGGAAATTTCTCATGGCAAGGAAGCCGCGGGTCCATTTTCCAGGAGCCTTTTACCACGTCATCGCCCGGGGAATAAGGGCGCAAAGGTTTTCAAAACCGCTAAAGATTTCAAACTCTATTTGCGGTTCCTGAAAGAATACAAAAAGCGTTATCCCTTCCTCCTCTACGCCTATGTGCTTATGCCAACCCACGTTCACCTTTTGATCGAAGTCCAGGAGACCCCTCTTTCAAAAATCATGCAAAGCCTGCAGTTTCGCTATACCCGCCATTACGAAAGTACTAGGTACCGGACACCTTAGAAGATGCAAGGCCTTGTTTTTATTGAATGTGGTTAGCAATTCTTATTAGGCGTAGGGGTAGGGGGTTGGGAAGCTATGACCTTATATGGTGAGAAATATCGTGCGCTTCGACCTGTCCTTCAGATTGCCATGCCCCGTTCGCCGCGAATCTATGCGCCCGGGGGGACGATGCATGTGGTGGCTCGGTGCAACAATCGCGAATTCTACTTCGCCGCACGGAGGAGTCGGAAATCGGTGGACGAGCCAGCGTGCCGTAGGCAGTCTCGAGTTCTTAAAACGCCATCATCCTTCAGGCAGGAGACAAGGGATCCTTCATCTACCTGAACGAATTCGAGGGGTTAGAAAATAAAAGGTGCTATTTCATTTTTGCATCTGCATGGAGGGGAAAATCCTATGAGAATCAGTGCTGTAGCAATACTATTGATTGCCGTCTTTTTCGCAACCCCACTCTTTGCATCCCCTGAAGCACAAATCAAAGAATATTTGGAAGCCTGCCGGAATCTGGTTAATGGAAACATGGACAGATTTGCAAGCATGAAGCAAGACGAATTGCTACGGCATCTTTTCATGGCGCTTATCTGTAGTGAGCCGGAAATAAGCTCAAGACTGGAGGAGCACGAGAGGGATCGAGTTCATGGTTTGACAGAACGCTTTAAAGAAATCAAGAAGACTCTACCAAAGGATAAACTGAAAGGGATGGAAGATTGGGAAATGTATTTTAAGGTTAAATATGAAGAAGAGATGGGGAAAGCGCGCATATATGAAGGAGAGGAACTTCAATCCTTGGATGCTCACCTTAAAACAATCTGGAGAGAAATGCTCAATGCGCTCCGGAGAAAAGACGTAGATCGGGCTGTGAGTTATTTTGCGCGGGAAAAACGTGAAAAATACAAACAAATATTCTTAGCGATAAAAGATAAGCTTCCTGAGATGGCGAGGGATCTTGAAGACATACAGCTTATTGAGATGCGTATGCATCGGGATGTTCTATGCGATATACAAAGTGTAAAAAATGGCAAAAGATACTCTCAAGCCTTAATTTTTATAAAAGACGTAGATGATGAATGGAGGATTTTTTTCTTTTAAAAAATGGGAATTCCGGAAGAGCTTTTCATGAGGAGGTTAAATATGAAAATCACTGATTTAGTCGTCACTATGTTTAACTGGAAGAGTGCGGTATGGCGAACGGGGAGCGGTTCTTTCGGCGGCCATCGGCTTTTGGGTATAGTCACTGTGCAAACCGATGCAGGGGTCGAGGGCCACGCCTTTCTCGGTTCCTCAAGACAGGGGGCTGATGCTTACGCCGGGCCACTCATAGAATTTGTCAAACCAGCTATCATGGGCGCAAATCCTCTGGATATCGGGGCCATTTGGCACCGGCTATGGAAGATGAATCGGTCGGTCTCGACTAATGCTATCGGCGCCGTGGACGTGGCCCTATGGGATGTGGCGGGCAAGGTCGCCAACCTTCCCATTCACCGACTGTTGGGCACATGTCGAGACCGGGTGCCGGCTTACGCCAGCTCAGGATGGCTGCCTACCCCTGAGGCCTATGGTGAAGAAGCCCAACATTTTAAGGCCCTGGGATGGACTGCATACAAAATTCATCCGCATGCGATCCCCCGTGACGACATAAAAATTTGCCAGGCGGTGCGTAAGGCCGTCGGCGATGACATGACTTTGATGCTGGATTCCACGTGGGCATACGGTTATGAAGATGCCGTGCGAGTGGGTCGGGCCATTGAAGAGTTGAACTACTTCTGGTACGAAGACCCACTCGTAGAAGAAGACCTTTATAACTACATCAAGCTGAGAAATAAACTGGATATCCCGATTATGTCAACCGAATATGCCCCCGGCCGCCTCTATGGCATGGCTCAGTGGATACAGCAAATGGCCACGGATATCCTGCGCGGCGATGTGGCCGTGACCGGCGGCATCACGCCGCTAATAAAAATTGCCCACCTAGCCGAGGCCTTTCGTATGAAGTGCGAAATCCACCACGGCGGGAACTCCCTCAATAATGTCGCCAACCTGCATGTCACCATGGCGGTTAACAACTGCGATTATTATGAGGTGTTTCCATCCAGTGGGGCCAATAAATTTGGGCTGGTAGAAGACATCGAGGTGGATAACCAAGGCTTAGTCTATGCACCGGAGAAACCGGGCTTGGGGTATGAGATTGACTGGGATCTGGTTAAGCGGGAAACGGTGTAAGTCGCAAAGTAAGTATCAAAGGTCAATAGGTCAGATATGGGGTAGCCCCGCCTATATGCAAACGTTTTTGTGCATATTATAAGGGGGACGTAGCTCCGTTAATTCCCATATTTATGATCCCGGGCGTAGTTGCATACGTTGCATTCTCAGTGGCAGGATATAGGGGTTTCAGCGGGGAGGTGATAGCCAAGAGGCTATTCCATCCTGGAATATTTACCAGCAAAATGCGGGTAAAGAATTTCGAAGGAGGAGAAGGTTGATGAATAGAATATTCTTCCTGCTGGCCATAGTTTTCATCATTTTCTTCCTGGCCGCCTGCTGACCCGTTCGTTAATGCCAGCCCGGAGGGCTGTTTTTTAGGAATCTGCACAAGAAGGGAGTCGGGGGCGCAGCTTGAAGGCTCAGGGTTCAATCTTGGAGTTGAGGGGTCAAGTCTGCTTTCAACTCTTGGGACCGAGACCTGAGCAGTTTTAAAACCAGGACGGCTATTGCATTCCAAATGTCTGTATTCTTCATTGGCTGGCCATGATAAAATGAATGCATGGTCAAATATCCTAGGGAACGGGACGTTGTTGACTAGGTTTAATTGCTCTTTTATCTTCTTGATTGTCGGCTAACAATCCAGGAGGTATTATCTGACCACCTTCCTCCCTACACTGTTAACTCCAGTCGTCTTGGGGCAGATGATTTCTTCAGCAAAAATCCGGGCGATACCCGGTATCACATCGAGCTCCGTACCGAGGCATATTTGGCGGATCCTGTTTTCGAAATCTTGAAAAAGCATGGGGTAGGATTGGTCTTTTCCCTTTCAGACCGCTGGATCCGGGCCGATCTTGACGAGCATCTTGCCGAAGTTCTCGCCTTTGAACAGGGCGATGAATGCTTTCGGCGCGTTCTCGATCCCGGCGACGATCGTCTCCCTCCACTTGATCTTCCCTTCAGCGATCCACTGGCTCATGTCCTTCAAGAACTGCGCCCGCCTGTCGAGATGGTCGGAAACGATAAATCCCCGGACCGTCAGTCGCTTCGTCGTCACATAAAATAAGTTGCGCGGGCCGGGTTCCGGCTCGACAGAATTGTACTGGGAAATCATGCCGCATATGACCATGCGCCCAAAGAGGTTCATGTGCTCCAGGGACGCTTCGAGATGCTTGCCGCCGACGTTTTCATAGTAGACGTCAATCCCGTTAGGACAGTGTTTGCCCACCTCGGCAACGAGATCGCCCGCTTCTTTGTAGTTAAAGGCACCATCGATTCTGGCTTCATTCATCAACCAGGCGACCTTTTCCCTCGACCCGGCGCTTCCGATAACCCGGCAGTCCTTGATCTTGGCAATCTGGCACACAACCGCGCCCACGGCACCCGACGCCGCGGAGACAAAGACGGTCTCGCCTGCCTTGGGAAGGCCTATGTAGAGAAGTCCGACATACGCCGTCATTCCCGGCATACCAAGGGCGCCAAGATACGTCTGGATCGGCGCAAGGTGCGGATCAATTTTGGTCAGGGCTGCTCCCTCCGATACGTAATACTCGCGCCACCCCTGGGCGCCGGAGACATAGTCGCCAGCCTGAAACATGGCGCTCTTGGATGCCACCACCTGCCCAACACAAGCGCCGGCCAGCGGCTCGCCGATCTGAAACGGGGGGACATAGCTCGGGCGGTCGATCATACGTCCGCGCATGTAAGGATCGACCGACATGTAGATATTGCGCACAAGCACCTCTTCCTTTCTAGGTTCAGGAATGCGCACTTCGGCCAGTTCGAAGTTGCTTTCCCTCGGTAGGCCGATGGGCCGGTGGGCAAGGCGGATTTCACGGCTCAGAGTTTCCACGATTTTCCCTCCTTCACGTTTTCCCGACCTCGATCGGAGGTCAGAGATTGATGCTTTTCCAATTATTCTGTGCTTTTTAAGAGAATCTTGCAATCGCGAACAGCAAGAAGAATTATCTTACTTAAAGCCAGGGTTTGGGGGTCAAATCTTTAATCTTGATAATGGGAGGAAGCAGAAAAGGAGGTCAAGAAGGATCGAGCTTTGGGTAAAAGAATTGCCGAGATTCAAAGAGTCATTTATCAGGAATAAAGATTTGACCCCCATTCCACCCCCGGCGCCCTTCTGAACCGGCTCACTCACCGGTGCCACATCCTGGAAGCGAATGGGGAAAGCTACCGACTGCGACAGGCCAGGAAAAGATCTAACTGGAAACCCTCATCGCGGCAGGATTCAAACCCACAAGAAAAGGACAAATAACTTGACAGGAAACCTCAAACCCCTATATTTATAACCCAGGTGTCTCATTTTTTGACCGCCCCCGTCTAACTTTTTCTCCGCGCGTTCCAGACAGGAGAGAATCGACATAAAAGACCAAAGCGACAGGGTTTAATGAACGTACAAAAAATATTTGACATGTTTCATCGATTTCATGGAATCCCGCAACCAGATGTTCAAGGAGCGGCGGAATGTCGTCGTCGGCGGGCTGAGGGACATCGGGCTGGAAGTCGAGAGCCCTTTGGCCACTTTTTACGTCTGGTCCACAATCCCAAAAGGGGATACTTCTCAGGAGTTTTGTTTTAAAGTATTGGAGGGTCTTCTGCAAATCGAGTGGGTAAATTTTGATGAAAAATGGGAGTTATCCATAGGGAGGTAGAGAAGCGGAGAGATTTTAGCCGACCCCAAAATGAGGTCGGCGGCCCCGCCTTGCGGGGCAAAATCTCGTAGCGGAACGTACCTTCCTGTGGATAACTCCCCACCTCTAACTCATGACGGCATCGTTCAAGCCATACCTCTATTGGAAGCCCGGGAGTTACCCACAGCCCCGGCGCTCACCCGCCCATTTTGGGCGTCGCGCCGGGGCTATGGATAACTCCCTCCCAGCGAAAGGAGGGGGGAACCCGTCCTTAGATCGCTGGCAACATGCAGGTTAAAACCTTCAGACGAAGGTACTCTTCGTCTCGTAACCCATAGGCGCGGCGCTGGATGACTCGGATCTTGTTATTCAATCCCTCGACGAAGCCCATGGAGACCTTGTCTTCCAACTGGATAAATGCGGCAATACCGCCCCAATGGCTCTCAATCATCTCGGCAAACTCTTCATACGGCTTAAGCCGCTGCCACTTTAGGGAGGCACGCCAGTTCTCAAAGAACTTCCTGGCCCAGCCCTCTTGCTGGTACTCCCAAAGCTGGCTAAAGGACTCCTTCAGGAGGTAGGCCGTGTTTAATCGCTGGTTGGCTTTCAAAAGGATCTTTAAAGCCTTTCGCCCTTCCGTACTCAGGTTCTTTTTCCGGGAAAGCAGCGTATATTTCTGCCCCTTGATGAATTGCCGATCCCTACCAGATAGCCGGGCATATTCGCTCTTGCGGACTGTATCCAAGGCCTCATTCAGATGACGCATCACATGAAACTTGTCAAACAGAATCGCCGCCTGGGGGGCATGCTTTTGGGTCGAGTTTCGAAAGGGCTTCCACATGTCCATGACCGCCAATCGGATTCTCTTGCTCTTCTTCGGCCCCAAGCCCGTAAAGAAGAGACCCAAACTCGCCTCCGAACGGTCTTGGCCCCCAAACCAAATCGGCCGCTTCCTCTCCAAGTCGCTGACCACAATGCGGTAATCGTGGCCTTTCCGAATCGAAATCTCGTCGAGGCCTATCACCTTCGGCCCAGGCGTCCCCACGCGACGTACCTGTTCCCGCAGGTACTGCATCTCCAAGCCCTTGACCGTTCTCCAATCCAGATGCAGTTCTTCGGCTACGTCCCGAATACTCGAATCTCGGCAACGACGGCCGACGTAAAAAGCAAACCGTTTGGTACAGAAAGGATAATCGGCCAGCCAATCCAGCTTCTCCTGCTTCACCCTCCGGCACCTTCGACACTCGACCCGGCGGATCTCCACCTCCAGATAAATCCGTACCTCTCCACAGGGCAGGTCGCGAACCCTGCGGATTTTCCGGTCGTAGTAGGTATAATGGACACGGCCACAGGCGCCACACACAGTTTTTTTCCCCTACGGATGAGAACCATGATCCGAGATCGGGAATCCCCGAAGAGGCCGGACAAAGCGTGCTCGGGAGAGAAGCCAGGAAAGCGATACAGGTCCCAGAGTCGTTTATATTTTGGCATGAAAAATTCATAGCACTATTCTTAGACCCTTTACAAGTCAAAATGACCGCATAAATAAAGGGCTATTTGATGTTTTTGGGTCAAAATTTACCCACTCGATTTGCAGAAGACCCCTTTTTAGGTTGCAGGAGATGAAGCCCTGAACCAGGAAAAATCATATCCCGGATTTCCCTGGCATGATTCAAGCGGTCGAGAATTTCTTCGAGTTTACCCGCCTGCTTGGGTTGAATGCCCTTCTTCGTACCATCGAAAAAGAAATCTTCGAGTCCTTTATGGGCGAAGGTTTTTATCATAATTTATTGTAACCTTATAGGTTACGATTGTCAATAATTTATACAACCGTGGAAATTTCCGTTTGAGATCAGATTCCTCTTCTTCCTCGTAAGCTCAACCTCCACTACCACACAGCCCCTACAACCACCTGCCTTCGAACGCCAGATTAAAGCTCCTTTCTCCCATCTCCTCGACCAAGCAATTTTTGTATGACCGTCCCCCCCCCGCCGTCACAATGCACCGTAAGAATCAACATCCCCGAAAACATTAAGACACCGCCAAAATGAAAAATGCAAATTTTCCACTAAGCCCCCCATCTCATGTCCGATTCAGAAAAGGCTTCCGCGAAAACCCCTCTGATTAATCGGAGTATTGCCTCGGCGAGGCCATTCCACCTAATTTTTCCCTCGGCCCCGTCAAGCACGTTCTGCAGTCGCGGTAGGGACGGTCCTTGCGGGCCGCCCCCGCACAGATCCGGACGTGAGATGCTATCTCATCCGGCTCCTACCTTGGGTAAATAACGCAGAGGCATTGCGGCCTCTCGTACCCGCTTAAGTCCGCATGACAAATCTTACCCTGTCACTGTGTACAGGCTTTGTCAGACTCATGCAGGTTCCCCTTGGTCAGGCTCCCTTCCCTCCACCATCTCCGCCCATCCGTGGCCATGCTCTGCATGGTTGAAGGACCGTTGTTCGATGGCTTTCCGGGTACTATGGGCCTGTCCGACTGCTCGGCAGCGTTCATACTGGGATTACGGCCTCCGGCCTTCCCCAGCCGGACTGGCGGCAGCACAATCCGCCAGCCACTGCCGAGCTCTCCCGGTTCCCGCACATGGAGCATACGCACATGCAGCAGGTCTATGACTCCGGAGAGCTGAAATGGCACTCGCGCTATCGCACCGGCTCCATGTTGCCTTCCCCACCGTTGTACAAGGTCGGCGCTCCCGAGGGGTGATTTCGGAGATCAATACTGCGCCTGCGCGCCCCTCTGCTAACGCTTCGCCACGCCATCGCTGGACGTCGACGCATAGCTCGAGGCCGAAGCGAATCGCTACTCCTTCTTCGTAGAAGACTTTCACCACCTACACCATGCCGGTTTTGGCCGGCGCTTTCACAACGCCCCCAAATTTACCATGCCCGATAAAAACGATAACCTTCAATTCTATTAGAATTTGTATAGCAGACGTCTGAAGGACTAACATAGGCCCAATTAAAAGTCGGCCAGTTATACAAATCAAAGCCATAAGGTTTTCTTTTAAAATCTGCTTGTATGGAATTAACGCTAGTAGTTATATATTTTCCCAAAGCTCCTCCAATTTCAGGACGGCCTTCACAAATTACTACAGCGCCACAATCACATTTATACAATCCACCGCCAAATAGTTTTTCCCCAGTGTCTTTATCAAATACCCATCCAGCACTAGAAGGTCCCATCTTATGAAATTGATAAAGTGAACATGGGGCAAATTCAAAGCCAATAGGTCGCAGACGAGCTACTTCAGCAAAAACAAAACTTGTATTGCATAATAATAAGCTGATCACTACTAATAAATATATAATTCTTTTAT
>Ga0315289_10014998_pt1 | contig 10777 bp, 11 predicted proteins | sample YL17G11_40_MG_FD_203452 | JGI IMG/M metagenome (GOLD analysis project Ga0315289, IMG submission 203452) | Sediment microbial communities from Yellowstone Lake, YNP, Wyoming, USA - YL17G11_40 | ecosystem: Environmental > Aquatic > Freshwater > Lake > Sediment | place: USA: Wyoming | collected...
TGGCCACGGCACGCCTCGGCGGAAGCGCTGGCTACGTCTGCAGGCTCGGCGGCGACGAGTTCGGCCGCAGCTTCCTCGACCTCTGGCGGCGGGAGGGAGTAGACGCGAGCCGCGTAATCGTAGAGCCTGACGGCTTCACCGCGGTCTACATCATCTCCCTCACCGAGGGCGGAGGCCACGACTTCACCTACTACCGCGCAGGCGCAGCGGCGAGCCGATACTCGCCAATGGACCTCGACACCGAGTACGTTGCGAAGGCCAAGGCCCTCCACACGAGCGGAATAAGCCTGGCCGTCAGCGGGAGCCTCAGGGAGGCGAGCCTAGAGGCCATGCGGATCTGCAAAGAGGCAGGGGGCATGGTCAGCTTCGACGTCAATATGAGGCCGAAGCTCTGGCCACTCGACGTCGCCAGAGCCGCCTGCGGGCGCGCCGTCGGGGACTCGGACGTCGTCTTCGCCAGCGTCGAGGACACCCAGACCCTCTACGGCGTCTGGGAGCCTCAGGGGGCCGCAGAGAAGCTGAGGAGCCTCGGCGCGGGCACCGCCGTCATCAAGCAAGGCGGCGAGGGGTGCCATGTATCCTCGGAGGAGGCGTCCTTCGACTCCCCCGGCTACAGCGTCGACGTCGTCGACACGACGGGCTCTGGGGACGCCTTCGACGCCGCCTTCATGATCGGCCTCCTCGAGAAATGGGGCATGGAGAAGTCGGCTGCCTTCGCCAACGCCGTCGGCGCACTCACCGCGACGGGGCTGGGAGCCGTAGCGCCCATACCGACGAGGGAGCAGGCCCTCGGCCTCATAGCCAGTCGAAGGCGAAGCTGAGTTCAACGCCTCCTCGTGAAGAGCGCGACGATGAAGGCAAGGCCCAGCCCCGCGATGATGTAGAAGATCATCGAGCTGCCACCCTGATCACCCTGCCCCGCATGAGCCTCGTCGTAGAGTGCTGAGAGGGCGTCGGCGACGCCGTTCACCGCGAGGTTCAGTGACTCCCCCGCCCTGTCCAAGAAGGCCGCGCTCGATGTATCATAGTGGCTGTCCATCCACACGGCCGTGTAGGTTCCGCCAGAGTCGAAGGTTGTGTCACGCGCCAGATTCAGTGCAACTTCGTACGCGGTGGTGTCTTCGAGCCCGCCGTCGAAGCTCAGGTAGCTCCGGAAGCTCGAGGAGTAGGTCGACGTCTGCGCATTGACATACTCCTCGTATTCGCTGTGATGGACCTCTGCGCCCCAGTCCGTCGAGGAGCCCATCACGTGGCTGAAGACCGCTACGTCCGAGACGTAGTGGGCCATCGCGCCGGCGCGTTTGGCGGCGTTCACGTAGTCGCCCTGCTTAAGGTAGTTTAAGGCGGCCTGATACTCCTCCTGCGCCCTCCTCGCCGCGGCGTCGTCCTGCAGTGAGCCGCCTGAACGGAAGTAGATGTGGTGATTAGCCGTGTCCCCTATGCCGTCCGCCGCCCTGTTGTTGTCCGGCAGCTCCGTCCCGTAGAGGTAGGCCTTCAGGTTGTCCGCCAGCCACTGCCTCTTCGCCGAGGGCAGCATCTCCAGGGCGTGCTCCGCGACCCAGTCGTGGGTCCCGTAGTCAGGGTTCGACGGGTCCGAGCTGTAGCCACCGTTGCCCCAGGCATATGAGGCTGTTGGAGGGGGTGAGAACAGTAGAAGGACGAGCACAAGAGGAAGAAGGCGTCTCCTCATCCTGTCGGTCAAACCCGATCAAACCAACAAGTTCCGGGGATTTATCTGGTTCGATCCAGTTCCACGAGACAGACAGATAAATTCCTTAGCTGCTCAGAGTCCCCGCGGGGAGCCTCCTTTCCCGAGGATTTCTGCATTACGCGGGCTCACGGTACGTGAATCTTATGTAGGCGCCGTAGACGATGCCGATGAGCATCCCGGCGAGGTGAGCCCCGTGGGCGATGTCGGATGGCATGAAGAGGCCGGTGAAGTCGAGGAACGCCCAGACGAATGCGGCGACGACGAGGGGCACGGGCATCATCCCGTAGATCCAGACGAGGGTGAGCGGGGAGATCACCGCCAGCGTCCCCATGACGCCGTAGATCGCCCCAGAGGCCCCTATCGCCGGCACGTACGGGCTCGAAGCCGTCAGCATGTAGCCGACGTTCCCGACCACGCCGGAGACCAGGAAGAGGACGACGAAGTTCCTGCCCCCTATGACCTTCTCGAGGGTGGTCCCGAAGAAGAGCAGGGCGACGATATTCAGGAGCAGGTGCGACGTATCGGAATGGAGGAAGACGCTTGTGACGAACATCCAGGGCATCCTGAGGGCGAGGCCGGGGAAGAAGGCAAGGTACACCCAGCCATCCGTGAACTGCTGGATCAGGAAGACGACGAAAATGACCACCATGAGGACATAGGTCCACCGTGGCTTGTGCCCGTATGGCTCGCCGAGAACCATGTCTTTCACCCACTCCTACTATGCACGATAGATTAAGAGGATTACCGTGCCTCGAATCGTTGGTGATCATAACGCATCGGGCTGCTCAACATGTCGCGGAGGGAGAATCCAAGCCTTTGGGGCTCAAGGTCGTCAGTGCTTTTACGAATACATATCTTTAAAGGCGGGGGACACGCTCCCATATCAGTACAATGGGAGCCTTTTAGGTGACCGTTATACGAAAGAAAAGGAGTGAATGAAATGGGTTATAGAGAAAGGCGCAGCTTCGACAGTGGGCCACGCGAGATGCACAAGGTAGTCTGCTCTGACTGCGGCAAGGAATGTGAAGTTCCATTCAAGCCGACAGAGGGCCGACCGGTCTACTGCCAGGAGTGCTACGCCAAGCACAGGCCACCGAGAAGGTACTAAGCCGGACAGTGAGCCGCAAGCGGGCTACGCCCGCGGAGAATCGTTTTTTTAGTTTTTTCTTCATTAATAGAATGTCGCGTGTAGACACGTTTTATTCGATTCTATGAGTCTTTCCCCTTCGAAGCCGACCACAGCGTCCCATTAAGAGTGAAGGATTCTAGTCGTATGGCACGGGGGTGAGATTCGAATTTTCTTGAGATAAATATTTAAATTATTCATCTTCTAATTCTTCATATAATTATGACAGGAAAAAATTTTATTCGAATAGACGATTTTCAAATATTGAACAAAAGAATATTGTTATTTGAGCTATCTTTTTCTAATGATTTAAAGAAGTATTTTAAAACCAATTCTTTTTATGTTAAATATGATGAAATTTTAAATAATATTAGTGAAGAATTTCTTAATATTCCTGCGATTTCCAGTATCATAGGCTTATCTTGGACTGTCGGTGCGAACCTACATGTAAATAAAATGGATAAAACATATCTAGAATCCCTGGGTGAAATAAAAGATATATTTAAAAAATGGTATCCTCAACTAGCTTTTGATAGTGAAATAGTTGCTGAAGAAATTACTTCAAACAAATTTTCAAGTAATAAAAGTGGTATGCTGTTTAGTGGTGGAGTAGATTCAACTTTTACTTACGTTAAACATAGAGACGAGAAACCAACACTGTATGTAATCATAGGCTCTGGTTTACCCCTGGATAATAAAAAATATATTCAAAATATGAAGAACAAATTATCAGATTTCGCTGATACGGAAAAAGTAAAGATCAATTTCATTGAAACAAATGTAAGATTTATTTTAAATGAAGCTCTACTTAATTTTCAGTTCGGCAGATTTTTCGAGTACAGGCAATGGTGGGAAGGGATTAACCTCGCTGTCACCCTGACCGGCCTATGCGCGCCTCTAACCATCAACAAGATAGGGCGCTTCCTCATCGCCTCTTCGAGCACCCAAGCCACACTGGCATACTACGGGTCTGGCCCCATGATCGACAGCAAGATTGCGTGGGCCGACGTTAAGGTAATCCACGACGGAGTCGAGACACGTAGGTCGGGTAAGATGAGGTACATAGCGAAAAACTATGTCACAAAAGAGGGAAAATATCCGACGCTCAGGGTATGCAATTATATCCCCTACGCCTTTCATGAGATAAACTGTAATAGATGCGAGAAGTGTATCCGGACCATCACCAACCTCGTCCTGGAGAACGTCGACCCTAAAAAATGTGGATTCGACATCACCGACGGCTTCTTTGATCGTCTTAAAGAAAAAATAATAATGGATAAACTATTCGAAAACGTTGACAGCTTCGAGTTCTGGAGAGACATTCAAAGAAGTATCCCGGACAAAATAGAACACAATCTATATGATTCAAGGTCCTTTTTTGAATGGCTAAGAGATTACGAGCTTTCCAATAGAAAGCAGGGTTCTCTTTTACTCGAAGCGGCGAAGAATAACATGTTCTACTTCTTCTCGTATTTGCCCAGAAGAGCCCAAGAATCGTTGATGGAAATATACTATAAGAGAAAAATATCGGGCTAAACGTAAGCAGATGGAACGATCGAACTTTGAGCGACCATTACGATGTAAAGCGGAGAGGAAGAGATTCAGACAATGGTTTAGACTGGCAAGCTAAATTCATCATATTTTTTGTTGATCCCCTTCCCGCACGCTGCCTTTTCTTCATGATGTACTTAGCTATCTTGGGGAAGAACTTTGGGTCCTTTCTCTGCCGGGGGTGGCAGCACTCGCCCTCACCCTCAAAAAAATTCAGGTCATCGTCTTTCCTTGACAGAATACGACGTGATTATTAGATGAATGTTTATTCTCCTGGAGGTATCAGTTTGGAGAGCGTGTTGTATCCCAGGATCAGCCCCTTCTCTTCACGCCCATAGGCGTCAACGATCCCTGACTCGGTATCAATCTTCTCCTTCGCACTTGCGGCAGCAAATACATCGTCTTCGTGCTCGATGTCGATATTACCCCTGTAATTCACCTCTATCAGTGCCGTGATGAACTTAGGCCAGTCCATCTCGCCCCAACCCGGGAGGCGCGCCCGCCACCAGCCGTGACCCAAACCTATAGTTTCGCCGAAGGCCTGTCCAAGGATACCCACGCGTTTAAGTATCCTGCGGTTGATCTCCATGTCCTTGGCGTGTATGTGGAAGATGCGGTCGCCGTAGTCGTATACTGCCTGAATGTAGTCAATTCCCTGCCAGACCATGTGAGATGGATCCAGCTCGATGCCCAGCGCCTTCGAGGGCACCGCCTGGTACATCTCATCCCATACCTCTGGGCTGATGGCGATGTTCTCGCCGTGGAGGTGGGAGCGGTCCATCATCGGGCAGTTCTCGATGGCGATGCGCACGTTCCGCTTTTCAGCCTCGTCGCAGAAGCGTGTAAAGACTTCCTCGAACAGAGGGATGTTCTCCTTGATGGACTTGTCTGGGTCTCGGCCGGCGAAGGTGCAGACCACGTCGACGCCCATCCGGTTGGCTAGCTCCATGACTTTGTAGAAATATCGGCTGGCCTCCTCCGCTCTGGCCTTGTCTGGATCCAGGTAATTGGGATAGTAGCCGAGGGCTGAAATCTCGATATCGTGTTCTTCAAGGTCCTTTTTTACCTCAGAGATGCGCCGGTCGGTCACGTGGTCGGCGTTTAAGCTCGAATCCGGCCAAGCTGAAAGCTCCATTGAGCGGAAGCCGACTTTGTGGGCAAAAGCAACAACCTTTTTATCATAATTAGTGTAAAACCCGAGTTTCATGCTTACATCCTTTTCTGAAAGGCACTATTAAGATTATTCCCTGAGCACAAATACGTTTTCAAGGGTAAGGTTGATTAGTATAAACAAGATTATTGGCGTCTTTATTAACTAAGCATTAACATGGCTTCTTTTCCTGAAAAGGACTCTAAAACAGCTTAAATTAAGGATTTTTTGGCGCAGAGGAAGGGATTCGAACCCTTGAGGCTCAAGGCCACTAGTTTTCGAGACTAGCCCGATAACCGCTCCGGCACCTCTGCCCAGAGAGAAGCATAATCATGAGCCTAATTAGTCTTACCCGTCGACGAGTTTCCTGACGCCGCTCCAGCCATCCTTCTTCTTCGCCTCGACGACATCGAGGGCCTCCTGTGAGGAGTTGATCCTGGGCCTCGCCTCCCCGGCCTGTCTGAGGAGGTACTCTGCCGCCCTGAGCGTCCTCCTGCTCAGCTCGGAGTCGGCCAGGTCAGCGATGCTCACTATGAGAGCTTCGACGCTCTTCGGCTTCACAGGGCTGACGTCCCCATGGTGTGACGCGGCCACGTGGATAACATCCACCGGGAAGCCACGCCTGTATAGCTCCGCGACGAGGAGCGTCAGGTGGTCGACCTGCTCGCCTAGGCGCGAGGAGATGTAGCCGCCCTCCTGGCTCGGCGTGTACGTGTAGCACTTCATCACGTCGTGGAGTAGCGCGCCCGCGACGACGACGTCCCTGTCGACCTTCCCCCCGTAGACCTCCTCCATGAGGTCGCATAGTGTGAGGGAGAGCTTCGTGACCGCTATCGTGTGCTGGAGGAGGCCGCCCGCGTACGAGTGGTGCTGATAGGCGCCGGCGGGACACTCCTCCAGGGGCAACGAAGGGTACTCCAGCTCTATCGAGGGGTTCGCGATGACGTCGAGAACCTTCCTCCGCAGGCCCTTATCCTTGACGAGACCAGCGAGCCTCTCTATCTCCGCCATCATATCCATTGACCAGCGATGAATCTAAGAAATTGCCCGCTCAGCCAACTTAAATTTATCCACTCGGAGGTTGGAGTCGGAGGTCACGGCCCATCAACTAGACAGGAGTCAGAGCCTGCCCATCCTCGCCTCTATCGCCTTGTAGGCCTCCTCTGGATCGTTTATCCCCTGAACCATGCCCTCGAAGGGGCAGTAGATCCTCCCGTCCTTGACCTTGACGGCCTCGACCTCCTCGGCGTAGAAGACCCTGACCCCGCCGTCCTCGAGGAGCCGCCTACCTCCGACGGTTATGACGCCGGCGTGGACCTCGAAGGGCAGGCTGTAGAGCATCAGCAGCGCCGCCGCCCTTCCGACAATCTTGTCGGCAACCACAGTCCCCCTCAGCGCCTCCCTGCCGAGCCCCCTTACGGCCTCCAGGTGGGGAAAGAGCCCTTTACTCGAGCTTCTGAAGACGACACGCCCCTCCTTATGGATGATGAGGCTCATCCCGGAGGCCTCAAGCTCTGAAATGTAGATGTCCATTGGGCTCCCCAAGACGATCCGCACGGTCACTTTTCTTCATTGCGAAGCGTAAGGGAGACGGTGAATAGATCATCGTCGCGTGCCTCGATGAGCCGCTTCAGAAGGCGGTCCGCCTCCTCGCCCTCTCCGAGGGACCGCCTCATCTCCTCCTCAGCCTCTCGTCTTAGCTCAATCATCGTCGCCCCACGCCCGCCCTCGAACTCGGCGGAGACGCCCTCGCCCTCCGAGACCTCTATGTTCATCTTCCCCATGGTGCACCCGGTCGCCACCTGTATGCCGTCTAGCACGCAGGAGTCTGGCGGTGAACGCCTCAGATGTGCCCTGCACCGGAGATCGAACCCCCCGCAGGCGTCGAGGTCCCTCAGCGCCCTCAGCCCCATCCTTAAGCCGACGACGAGGAAGGGGCCTCCATGTCCATGAAACTCACCCGCTCTCAGCAGGAGCTCATCAGAGAACTCACGCGGCTTTTCAGACTTTGAACTCATCATATTCACCGAACGTTGGCTGATCTCGCTCATCTCAAGTCAACTACATTAAGTAAAAAGGGTTCTCACCAACACCCGAAGAAATGAAACACCTTGAACTGAGTCGTCCTTCAGCACATCATCATAACCTAAATTAAGGCGTCACCCGAATAGCCCAGACATGCACGAGTGGGCCCTCGCCGAGGGGATCGTCTCGACCGCGAGGAAGGTAGCCGAGGAACAGGGGCTTACCGAGGTCACCGAGGTTAAGGTCATGATCGGCGAGCTTCAGCAAGTCGAGCACGAGATTATAGAGTTCGCCCTGGAGCAGCTCAGGACGCCAGGGATGGAGAAGACCAAGTTCGTTCTTGAGGCGGCGCCGGCCAAGTTCAGGTGCAGGAAGTGCTCAACGGAGTGGGGCTTCAAGACCGAAGGCCTCACAGACGAGGTCTCTGAGGCGATCCACTTCGTCCCAGAGATGGCCCACATCTACATAAAGTGCCCGAGATGCGGGAGCCCAGACTTCGAGGTCGCCGAGGGCCGCGGCGTCTGGGTAACCCAGATTAAGGGGATGAGGAAGGATGCGTGACCCCCGCCTCGAGATAGTCGCGGAAAGGTTCACGGGCATCAGGAGGATAGTCGCCGTCTCAAGCGGAAAGGGGGGCGTGGGCAAGAGCATCGTCGCCACCACCCTAGCCCTGACCCTCGCGGAGACGGGCGGCAGGGTCGGCCTACTCGACTTGGACTTCACGAGCCCCAGCACCCACGTCATCCTCGGAGTCGAAGGTCTCTACCCCAAGGAGGAGAAGGGCATCGTCCCGCCCATCACCAGCAACCTCAGCTACATGTCCATCGTCTACTACTCGGCCGACGAGCCCGTGCCGCTAAGGGGCGCCGATGTCTCGAACGCCCTCGTCGAACTGCTCGCCATAACTCGGTGGGGCGAACTCGACTACCTGATCATCGACATGCCGCCGGGCATAGGCGACGCGACCCTCGACCTCCTCAGGCTCATCCCCAAGATCAGCTTCCTCGTCGTCACAACACCCTCGAGGGTAGCGTTCGAGTCCGTGAGGAAACTCCTGCTGCTACTCAGGGAGACGGGCACGCCCGTCCTCGGCGTCGTCGAGAACATGGCGACGAGGCCCTCAGGCTACACCCGCGGCCAGGTCGAGGGGCTCCGCTTCAGATACCTCGGCTCTTTAGGCTTCGACCCCGAGATCGAGGACGCCATCGGGGACCCCGCGAAGCTGATGGCAACGGACTTCGCCGAGGAGATCGAGGGACTCTCGAAGAAGATCTCAGCCTAGGCCTTCCTCTGCTCCCTTATGAGGAGGGTCAGGGCGAAGGCGGCCGCGCTCAATGATGCGAAGAAGTAGAAGACGTAGTCCATCCCGTAGTTCTGGGCGAGGAAGCCGGCGACCGCCGGCGGGAAGAAGCCGAAGCCGTACTTGACTGTGAAGTTGATGCCGTACGTGACGCCGACGGTATCCTTGTTGGAGAGGTCGCCGAGGAGGGCGTTCACGGGCGCCTGTGTGACGAAGAAGGTGAAGCCGAGGAGCACCACCAACACGAGGAGTATCGGCAGGGACCCCGGCGCGAGGGTCAGTGCAACGAGAGAGGCCGTGAAGACGCCGAAGCCGAACAGGAGGATGACACGCCTGCCGATCCTGTCGGATAGCTCGCCGCCGAATATCTGGGCGAAGGCGCCGACGGTGTACTGGAGCGTGGACAGCCCCCCCGCTATCAAGAGGGCCACGCCCTTCGTCTTGGTGATGTACGTCAGTATCCAGGTTGAGACGCCCGTCCATAGGGCACCACTCAGGATGATTATGAGGAACACTATGAACAGGGTGCCCCTCCTGTCGGTGGCGAACATCTTCTTTATTGTCTTGAGGTAGCCCTCCCTCTTCCCCAGCACACCGGCGCCCACGGGGATATCAGCTATCGTGAGCCAGTCGATGAGAGCCATGAGGAGGCCGACGACGCCCCAGACCAGGAACGTGTTCCTCCAGCCCAGCGCGACGCCGAGGACCGCCGACGTGATATAGGCGAGGGCCATGCCCATGTCGCCCCCGAGCCCCTGGATGCCCATGTAACGGCCCCTCAGCTCAGGCGAGCAGAGGGCCATGTGGCTGTATCCGCAGGGGTGGTAGAGGCTCGCACCCACGCCGAGCAGAATCATGCCGACGGCGGTCAGCGGGAGGGAGTATGAGAGGCTGACGAGGATGGCCGAGCCGCCGCACAATAGCATCGATAACGTCATGAGCGTCTTCTTCGAGACGACGTCTGCGACGAAGCCGACGGGCAGGCTGCCCCAACCGTAGAAGAGCACGACGAGCGAGGAGAGCAGCCCGAGCATAGCGAGGTTCCCCAGCTCGCCGCCGAGCAGAGGTATCAGGGCGGGGAGAAGAACGAGATACGCGTGCATTATGCCGTGAGAGGAAGTAACCGCGATTATGCTCACGTCGGACCTGTTCAAACCGGCTCCCCCGATGAACGCTATTGAAGGAGAGGCGTCCCTATTTAATTCTTAATCCAGCGATCTCAAAAACACCTTAACAGGAGACCCAAATTATAGCGGACGTGTACGACCGACTGGTTTCATATCTTGCTGAAGGTGCGGCTTTAAATATCTGCGCTTCCTACGGAGGCGTCAAATTCTTTAGTCGAGGCCACCGATCCATGAGCAGGATCAAGGATGTCGGCTAAGCTGAAGAAGGAGGCCCTGAAGTTGCTGCAGGAGAAGACCATGTCCCTCACCGAGCTCGCGGAGGTGATGGAGCTCAAGGAGAAGAGAGTGTTCAGGATCCTGCGCTCACTCTTCCAGGCCGAGGCAATAACCTCGCTGAAGGCGCCTGACGGCGTCAGAAAGTACAGAGCCCTCACTGACGAGGAGAAGAAGGCTTCAGCCGCAGAGGCCGAGGAGCCAGAGGAGCTGGACGACGAGGAGGAGGACGAGGAGTAGCCCTCAGCCACTCCGCCGCCTTATCTCGGCCTGGATCTTCGCCACCTCGTCGACGTCGACATCAATACTGAAGTTGGCTTTTAGGCGTGACTTGCCTGCGTCGAGGTCGGCTCCGCCGCCGGAGGCCTTCGCCACTAGGTTACACAGGTCCTCAACGTAGTTCCAGGGGAAGATGACCCAGCGCCAAGTCTGTTCCTCGCCATAGAAATCGGGTTTGAACTTGCTGTCCTTCAGGAGGATCAGGGTAGCCGTCCTGACCTCTAACGGTTTCAGC
>Ga0315289_10014999_pt1 | contig 10777 bp, 12 predicted proteins | sample YL17G11_40_MG_FD_203452 | JGI IMG/M metagenome (GOLD analysis project Ga0315289, IMG submission 203452) | Sediment microbial communities from Yellowstone Lake, YNP, Wyoming, USA - YL17G11_40 | ecosystem: Environmental > Aquatic > Freshwater > Lake > Sediment | place: USA: Wyoming | collected...
ACGCCGAGCGGGTAAGGCGCGTCGAGCTGGACAGGACCCTGGGCCATCTCTCCAACCTCTCCCCCGAGGAGAGGGCGCGCGTCGAGGCCATGAGCCGCGCCATCGTCAAGAAGATCCTGCACCGGCCAATCGCCCGCCTGAAGTCCGAAGGGGGCGACGGCGAGCGGTACGTGGCGGCCCTGCGCGACCTCTTCGCCCTGGGTGAGCACCCGCCCGAGTCCTGACCGGTGTCTCCCGAACGCGTAGTCACTGTCGGCAGCCGGGGAAGCCGGCTTGCCCTGCGACAGACCGAGCTAGTGGTGGCGGAGCTGAGACAGCGCTTCCCTGGCCGTCGCTTCCAGGTGCGGCAGGTGCGCACGACCGGCGACCGCCGGCCGGAGGTCTCGCTGGCCGCAATCGGCGGGCAAGGCGTCTTCGTCAAGGAGCTGGAGGCGGCCCTGCGCGCCACGCGGGTGGACCTCGCCGTGCACAGCCTGAAGGACGTGCCGGCGGAGGTGGGTCGAGGCCTCGTGCTGGCCGCCGTCACCGAGCGCGGCGACGTGCGGGATGCCGTCGTCAGCCGCGGGCAGCGCCGGCTGGCGGAGCTGCCAGCGGGATCGCGCGTCGGGACCGGCAGCCTGCGACGGGAGGTGCAGGTGCGGGCGCTTCGCCCAGACTTGAAGGTGGTGACCCTGCGCGGCAACGTGGACACACGCCTGCGCAAAGTGGAGGAGGGCCTGATGGACGCCGCCATTCTCGCCGCCGCCGGCCTGGCCCGACTGGGCTACCTGGAGCGGGCGGCGGAGCTTCTGGATACGGACGCCATGCTGCCCGCCATCGGGCAGGGGGCCCTGACCCTGGAGGCCCGCGCCGACGACGCCGAGATGATCGAGATGGCTTCTGCTCTGGACCACCGCGAGACCCGGTTGGCCACGACCGCCGAACGGGCCTTCCTGGCCCGACTGGGCGGCGGCTGCCGTCTCCCCATGGCCGCCCTGGGCATCGTCGAGGGCGATTCGCTCCGCCTGCGCGGCCTCATCGCCGATCCCGAGGGCCGACGCCTCCTCCGCGGCGAGGCGGCAGGCCCCGCCTCGGAGGCCGCGGCGCTGGGCGCGGCGCTGGCAGAGCAGCTCCTGTCGGGGGGAGCCGCTGAGCTCATCGCGGAGGCCGCGCGATGAACCCTTCGGGCAAGGTCTGGCTCGTCGGCGCCGGGCCGGGCGACCCCGGCCTCATGACCGTGGCCGGCGTCGCCGCGCTCGCAGAGGCGCAGGTGGTGGTCTACGACCGGCTGGTGAGCGCCCAGCTCCTGGAGTCGGCGCCTTCCTCCGCCGAGCGCATCTTCGTCGGCAAGGAGGCCGGCGCCCACGCCCTCCGCCAGGAGGAGATCAACGCCCTCCTGGTGGAGAAGGCGCGCCAGGGCAAGCGCGTCGTCCGCCTGAAGGGGGGCGACCCCTACGTCTTCGGGCGTGGCGGCGAGGAGGCCGAGGCACTGGCGGCCGCCGGCGTCCCCTTCGAGGTCGTGCCCGGCGTCACTTCGGCCGTGGCCGTCCCCGCCTACGCCGGCATCCCCGTCACGCACCGTGGCCTGGCCTCCTCCTTCGCCGTCATCACCGGCCACGAGGACCCAACCAAGGCGGAGACGGCCGTCGATTGGTCGAAGCTGGCCACCGGCGTGGACACCCTGGTCTTCCTGATGGGGGCCGCCACCCTGCCCCAGATCGTCGAGAAGCTGGTGGAGCACGGACGGCCGGCCGCCACGCCGGTCGCCGTCATCCGCTGGGGCACGACACCGGCCCAGGAGGTGGTGACCGGCACCCTGGCCGACATCGCGCGGCGGGTGAAGGAGGCGCGCCTGGAGCCGCCCGCCGTCGCCGTCGTCGGCGAGGTGGTGCGCCTGCGCGAGAAGCTGCGCTGGTTCGATTCGCCGCTGGCGAAGCCCCTCTTTGGCAAGCGGGTGCTGGTGACGCGCACCCGCCAGCAGGCCAGCGCCCTCAGCCGCCTGCTCTCGCAGCAGGGGGCGGAGCCCATCGAGCTGCCGGCCATCGAGATCAAGCGCCGCTTCAACAAAAACGATCTGACCCGAGTCGTAGAGACCCTGCGCAAGGGCGGGTACGATTGGGTGGTATTCACGAGCGCGAACGCTGTAGACATCTTCTTCGACTTCCTGTGGGACAGGTGCCTGGACGCAAGAAACGTCGCGGCCGGCGTCGCCGCCATCGGCCCAGGCACAGCCGAGGCGTTGAAGCGTTGGGGCATCTACGTCGATGTTACGCCTGACCCCAAGAGGTACACCGCTGAAGGGCTGCTCGCCGCGTTCGACGAGCAGTTCGACCTGCGCGGCCAGTCGATCCTCCTACCGCGCGCCGAAGGAGCCCGCGATGTGCTGATCGATGGGCTCGCCAGGCAAGGGGCGAAGGTGCATGAGGTCACCCTCTACGTGGCGGCGCCCCCCGGCGCGCCAGAGCCAGAGGCCCTGCGACGGCTGCGGGCCGGCGAGGTGGACGTCGTCACCTTCGCCAGCTCGTCGGCGGTGAGGAACCTGCTGAAGCTGCTGGAAGGCGATACGGCACCCCTCAAGGGCCCCCTCATCGCCTGCATCGGGCCCGTCACCGCCCGCACGGCGCGAGAGGCCGGGCTGGAGGTGGGCGTGGAGGCGAAGGAGCACACCATCCCGGGGCTGGTGCGGGCGCTGCAAGATCACTATGGTGTCAAGGCGGGGGCTGGCGGAAATGCGGCGTCTGACGTATGATGTCAGATGTCAGATGTCCGAAAACAGTCGAGGTGGGCCACAGTTGAAGGCGATACTAAGAGACAGGCGACAGATTACCATTCCCCGCGCGGTCTGCGAGGAGCTGGGCATTCGCCCCGGCGACCGACTGGAACTGCGGATGGAAGACGGCGCCCTCATCATCCGGCCGGGTCGGGTCGCCGCGCTGGAGGCGCTGCGGGCTATTCAGCAAGCGCTGGAGGAAGCCGGAATCACCGAGGAGGAACTACTGGAGAGCGGCCGCCAAATAAGGGACGAACTCTTCCGAGAGAAGTACCCGGACCTGGCTAAGAAGTATGGTGTCTGAGGGCAGCCCACGGGTGTTCCTCGATACCAACGTGCTGTTTTCCGGGCTTCGTACACCCGGCGGCAACCCGCATCGCGTCCTAGAGGCAGCAACAGCCGCAAGCGTGCAGGCTGTCGTGTCCACAGGCGTGTTGGTGGAGTTGGTCCGAAACATGCGGCGCAAAGCACCCGCCCAGATGGCTGACCTGGAGCGGTTCATCACAGACACTCCTCTCGAGGTTGTTCCAGAGCCGGCTGCGGAGCACACGGAGCCATTGTCGCAGGCCGGGCTGGGGTCGGACGCTCCCATCGTGGCCGCCGCCGTGCTGGCGGAAGTCGACTACTTCTGCACGGGCGACCGGCGGCTGTTGGGCAAGGTCTCGCTCATGGAGCGCGCTGGCTTCCGGGTGGTGACGCCGGGGGAACTGCTCGAGGCACTCGGGTAGGGGCCGTCGGTAGGCCTGGTGCGGGCGCTGCAAGATCACTTCTCGCGGCCCGGCGACACGAGACTATGACAGAACTGCGGACGGTCCAGCGCCTCTATGGTCTCGTGGCCGGGATCTACGACCTTCGCGTCGGCGTGTTCCTGCGCTGGCGCAAGCCCGCCGTCAAGGTCTTGCGCCTTCGCCAGGGGGACACGGTCCTGGACCTGGCCTGCGGCACGGGCCTGAACTTCCGCCACATCATCGACCGGATCGGCCCCGATGGCAGGATCGTCGGCGTGGACTGCACGCGCGGCATGCTGAAGCAGGCCCGGCGCAAGCTCGCCCGCCATCGCTGGGACGGCGTAACGCTGATGGAGGGGGATGCCACCAGCCTGCCCCTGGCCAGCGACTCCTGCGATGCGGTCCTCTGCTCCTACGCCATGGCGATCATCCCCGACTACCGTCGGGCGGTAGTGGAGGCGGTGCGCGTCCTCAAGCCCGGCGGCCGGCTGGTGCTGCTGGAGCCCAAGCGCGGCTCCGCGCTGTGGGCCAGGGCCGTGACGCCCCTGGTGGCTTTGGCCGGCGTCGGCGTCGTGCACCTGGACCGGAGGGCCTGGGAGGAGCTGCCTGGCCTGCTGGAAGACGTCTCCCGTCGTGACTACGTGGGTGGGTTGGTGTACATTGCGAGCGGGACGAAAGCGCACAGCGGCTGAAGCGGGAGCTGCGCGACCTGCCCATGATGCTGGCGTGAGGGAGTGCGGCCGCCGTCGTCCATGGCCATGCGCGGGGTCGCCCAGGGAGGTGTGCTGACCGTGAACGCCGCATCTGTCGCCGAGAGGCTCCGCCAAGAGATTGATGCCCTGGTCAGAGAGGGCAGGCAGTTGTCGGACAATGTTCGGCAGGCCAATCCTGCGGAAGTTGTCCTAGGATTCAGTGAACGCTACCAGAAGTGGTACACACGTGCGTTGGCTGTCGTAAGGACGCTTGCTCTGGAGCGCCTCGACGAGTTTCGCCGCCTGTACGAGGACGACGAGAAGCGCAAGGTACTCGACGCGACTTCTTACTGCATTGCAGACTATGTGCGGGGTCATCGCCCTGCCCCGCGCGGCATCCCGGAGAGAGAACCCTTCGATGTCAAGATGGCAGCGTACGTAAGGGTCAACACCCAGGTCGACATTGTCGCCTCTGCTGCGTGCAGGCTGGACGACATCCTTGCGAACATCCGCGGTCTTCTGCAAGCTGACCTATTCGATTCCGAGCTTGATGCCGCCCGCGACTTGAGCAAGAACGGCCACGTGCGAGCTGCCGGGGCGGTGGCGGGAGTGGTTCTCGAGGGTCACCTGGCACAGGTGTGCGCGAACCACGCCGTCGACGTTAAGAAAGAGCAGGCAACAATCTCTGATCTCAACGACGGACTCAAGAATGCAGAGCTCTTCGACATACCTCAGTGGAGGGGGATTCAGAAACTGGCAGATATCCGCAACCTCTGCACTCACAAGAAAGACAGGGAACCCACAGCCGAGGACGTCCAGGAGTTGATTGACGGCGTCGACAAGGCGACGAAGACAGTGTCGTAGAGGTGCACGCATGACCACCCACACCACGCCCCACGCCCCCTTCCCCCGCTTCCGGCGCCTGCGCCGCACTGAGGCGCTACGCGGCCTGGTGCAGGAGACCCGCCTCTCGCCCGCCGACTTCGTCTATCCCCTCTTCGTCGCCCACGGCCGCCGCCTGCGACAGGAGATCGAGTCCATGCCCGGCCAGTACCACCTCTCCCTCGACGGCCTGGCCCGCGAGGCCGAGGAGCTGCGCGCCCTCGGCATCCCCGCCGTCCTCCTCTTCGGCCTGCCCGCCGCCAAGGACGAGGAGGGCAGCGAGGCCTACGCCGACGACGGCATCGTCCAGGAGGCGGTGCGCGCCCTCAAGCAGGCCGCCCCGGACCTGGTCGTCATCACCGACGTCTGCCTCTGCGAGTACACCAGCCACGGCCACTGCGGCATCGTAGTGGACGGCGAGGTGGACAACGACCGCACGCTGGAGCTTCTGGCCCGCACGGCCTTCTCCCACGCCTGCGCCGGCGCCGACATGGTGGCGCCCTCGGACATGATGGACGGCCGGGTGGCGGCGATCCGCCGCGCCCTGGACGAGAACGGCTTCGCGCACCTGCCCATCATGGCCTACGCCGCCAAGTACGCCTCGGCCTTCTACGGCCCCTTCCGCGTCGCCGCCGACTCGGCGCCCCAGTTCGGCGACCGCTGCGGCTACCAGATGGATCCGCCCAACGTCCGCGAGGCCCTGCGCGAGATCGAGGCCGACATCGACGAGGGGGCGGACATCGTGATGGTGAAGCCGGCCCTCGCCTACCTGGACGTCCTGGCGCAGGCGCGCCAGCGCTTCGACCTGCCCCTGGCCGCCTACAACGTCAGCGGCGAATACGCTATGGTGAAGGCGGCCGACCGCCTGGGCTGGCTCGACGGACGGCGGACCACCCTGGAGGTGCTCACGGCCATCAAGCGGGCCGGCGCCGACATCATCATCACCTACCACGCCAAGGAGGCCGCCTCCTGGCTGAGCTGAGGGGGACTAGCCACAGATTGGCACAGATAGACACAGATGATGCTGAACTAGAAGGTCATCGCTTCCCTCACTCAGCGCTAACCAGGAGGATCATTGGTGCTGCGTTCGAGGTACACCGTGTCCTTGGTTACGGCTTCCTGGAGAAGGTGTACGAAGCCGCCCTAACCAGAGAACTGCGAAGCCGTGGCCATCGCGTGGTCAACCAGGCGGAAATGGAGGTGAGCTACAAGGGCGAGTCGGTGGGCGTGTATTACGCTGACCTTCTTGTGGACGACGCCGTTGTCTGCGAGGTGAAAGCCCTGGACAAGCTCGCGCCGGCTCACGAGGCCCAGCTCCTGAACTACCTGAAGGCTACCGGCACAAAGGTCGGCCTGCTCTTGAACTTCGGGCCACAGGGGGTCCAAGTCAAGCGCATGGTCTTCTAACCCCAATCTGTGCTTAATCTGTGTGTGTCTGTGGCTAACTCATCGTTCGTCACCTGCCCGCGCTGCGGGGCCCGCCACTCCCTGTACCGGCATCCCGTCGGGAACAGCATCGTCTGCCCCGACTGCCGCGCCGTCTTCGAGGTGGAGACGCACCGCTTCTGCCCCCTCTGCGGCGCCGGACTCGAGCGGCGGAGCGTCGGCGGCCGGGAAAGGCCGGCCTGCCCCCACTGTGGATACGTCCTCTACGGCAACCCGCTGCCGGGAGTGGCCGTGGTCGTCGTGCAGGGCGGGAGCGTGCTGCTGGGGCGGCGCCGCAGCTCCCCGTTCGAGGGGCAGTGGTGCATCCCCTGCGGCTACGTGGAGGCCGACGAGGACGTGCGCGATGCGGCGCGGCGCGAGTTCCGAGAGGAGACGGGCCTGGAGGTGGAGCTGGGGCGCCTCTACGCCGTCCACTCCGACTTCCAGGTGGCCGGCCGGCCGGTGGTGGGCCTCTGGTTCCTGGCGAAGGCCGTCGGCGGCGAGATGTGCGCCGGCGACGACCTGGAGGAGCTGCGCTTCTTCCCTATCGACGGGCCGCCGCCCGATCTGGCCTTCGAGGGCGACCGCCTGGTGATCGAGCAGCTACGGGAGGAGACACTAGCGTGAAGCCGCCCCTGCGCGCCATCGCCTTCGACTGCTACGGGACGCTGGTGGACTTCGGCGACCACGGCTTCCAGCGCGCCTACGACGAGGTGTGCCGCCTCCAGGGGCTCCCCTGCGGTGGGGCTGCCCTCTGGGACAAGTGGATGGACATCTGGCGGCGTCTGGCCCGTCAGCCCGGCGGCGGCGAGAGCCCGCCGAACGCGCCCATGCTGGTTGTGGAAGGCCGACCCCTCAAGGGCCCCCCGCCCTCGTTCCACCCCTATCGAGTGGAGTGGCCGGCCCACTTCGCCCAGGCTTTCAGCGAGCTGGGCCTGAAAGGCGACCCGGAGGCGGCCTATGAGCACGTGCGCCGTCGCCTCGCCGAGGCCGCCGCCTTCCCCGAGGCCCACGCCGTCGTCGAAGGGCTGCGCGCCCGCTATCGAGTAGCCCTCCTCTCCAACGCCGACGACGACTTCCTGCTGCCCTGCCTGGAGCGCAACGGCATCGCCTTCGAGACGGTGGTCTCCTCCGAGTCGGCCCGTGTCTACAAGCCCCATGAGGCCATCTTCCACGGCCTGGCCGCCGAGCTTGGGCTCGAGCCGGCGGAGATCATGTACGTGGGCGACAGCCACTTCGCCGACGTGCTGGGAGCCAAGCACGCCGGCCTGCGTGTCGCCTGGCTCAACCGCGAAGGGCGCGCACTGCCCGAGGGCGTCCCCCGGCCCGACCTCGAGCTGCGCTCCCTGAGCGAGCTAGCGGACGTCCTTGAACAGGCAACGCCAAAGTCGGCGTAAGTTCGAAGACCCAGGCGTGCTGGTTGGGGGGACACGATGTCGTACTACTACGCAGACCTAACGTCAGAGGAAATCGCAGAAGCCGCCAGAGCCGACGCCATCGTCGTGCTGCCGACCGGCTGCACCGAGCAGCAGGGCCCTCACCTACCCGTCGATGTCGATTCGTTTCTGGTCACCACCTTGGTCAGCGAAGCGGCCGGACTGGCCCAGCAGGAAGACATCAAGGTCTACGTCTTGCCGACGCTGCCCTACGGGCCGGCCGAGGAGCACATGGCCTTTCCTGGCACCATCAGCCTCAGCGCCGAGACGCATGCCCGCGTGGTGGGCGACATCCTGGATAGCCTGGTGGAGCACGGCTTCCGCCGGCTGGTGGTCGCTGAGGGCTGTGGCGGTCACCAGTTGTACCAGGCCTGCCTTGAAGCGCGGGCGCGGGCCCGCAAGCAGGGCAAGAAGGTTCTGGTCTGGCGGATTCCTGCTGGTGGAGATGCCTGGGTCCCTCTGCTAAAAGAGGTGTTCGGAGAACGTCCTCTCGATATTCACGCCGGCGAGGTGGCGACTTCCATCCTCCTGTGTCTGAGGCCAGAGGCCGTCAGGCGGGAAAAGCTGGCGAAACCCGACCGCACGTTCTTCAGCGGCAACCTCACATGGTTTGTGGAGGAACTGAGCGATTCCGGCGCCGGGGGGGACCCCGGGAGGGCCAGCGCGGAGGCAGGGCGGAGGCTGGTGGACGGTATCGTCCACTTGTACCTGGAGCAGTTTCGGCAAATAGCGGCCACTCCTATCCGAGATCGATGACCGACAAGCCTTTCCAGCGCTCTCGCGAGCTCTTCACCCAGGCGCAGCGGTTCATGCCTGGCGGCGTGTCCAGCCCTGTGCGCGCCTTCAACGCCGTCGGCGGCGAGCCGGTGGTCATCGCCTGCGGCCGCGGCTCGCGGCTGGTGGACGTGGACGGCAACGAGTACATCGACTACCTCTGCTCCTGGGGCCCCCTCATCCTGGGGCACGCCCACCCGTCGGTGGTGGAGGCGCTCCAGCGCGCCGCCGAGCGAGGCACCAGCTACGGCGCCCCCACCGAGCTCGAGACGGAGCTGGCCCGCCTCATCCACGAGGCCATGCCGTCGCTGGAGCTGGTGCGCTTCGTCAGCTCCGGCACCGAGGCGACGATGTCCGCCCTCCGCCTGGCCCGCGCCTTCACCGGCCGGGAGAAGATCGTCAAGTTCGAGGGCTGCTACCACGGCCACGCCGATGGCCTTCTGGCGCGCGCGGGCTCCGGCGTCGCCACCCTCAGCCTGCCGGACAGCCCCGGCGTGCCCGCCTCCTACGCCCAGCACACTTTGCTCGCCCCCTACAACAGCATCGCGGCCGTCCAGAGGCTCTTCGAGCGGTGGGGAAAGGACATCGCCGCCGTCATCGTCGAGCCGGTGGCCGGGAACATGGGTGTGGTCCCGCCTGCCCCCGGCTTCCTGCCGTACCTGCGCGACGTCACCCGGCAGGCCGGCAGCCTCCTCATCTTCGACGAGGTGATCACCGGCTTTCGGGTCGCCCTCGGCGGCGCCCAGGCCCTCTTCGATGTGCAACCTGACCTAACCTGCCTGGGGAAGATCATCGGCGGCGGACTGCCGGTGGGCGCCTACGGCGGCCGGCGCGACATCATGGAGATGGTGGCACCCCTGGGCCCCGTCTACCAGGCGGGCACCCTCTCCGGCAACCCCCTCAGCATGGCCGCCGGCGTCACCACCCTGCGCATACTGGAAGGCGCTAGCGTGTACGACGAGCTGGAGACCCTGGGGTCGGCGCTGGCCGAAGGGATGGAGGACGCCGCCCGCCGGGCCGAGGTCGACCTGCGCATCAACCGCCTCGGCTCCATGATGACGCCCTTCTTCGCCGCCGACCCGGTGATCGACTACGACAGCGCGAAACGCTCCGACACGGCCCGTTTCGCCCGCTTCCACCAGGAGATGCTGGCACGCGGCGTCTACCTGCCGCCCTCCCAGTTCGAGGCGCTGTTCGTCTCCCTCAGCCACACCCACGCCGACCTGGAGGCCACCATCGCCGCCGCCGAGGAGGCCTTCCGGGCGCTCTCCTGACCCCCGCGAAGGCTTCACATTCCATGCCTGGGGACGGACCATATGGTCATTGAGATAGTGGGCCGACACATGAAGCGACTTGAGCTCCGAAGGCCAGGCTTGCCTGCCCGCCGGCAGGCGGGAGCCTGGCTGCCCCGCCACCCCGAAGGCCTTCAACAATGTAGGGACGGAGCTTTAGCTCCGTCCTCACGGCCTGGTTTCACACAGATTCCAGGATCATCCGAATCTAATTCGCCGTCAGTGCCAGTCTGTGTCAATCTGTGGCTCATGGTCTTGCCGCCCGCCCAGGGCTGCGCTATACTTCGGTCAAACCGATTAAGTGGGTGAGCGCTATGAAGGTTTCTTGCCTCCAGGAGAACCTGACCAAGGGCCTCGGCATCGTCGGGAGGGCGGTGGCCGCCCGCACTACCCTGCCCATCACCTCCCACATCCTCATGGCCACCGACGAAGGCCGCCTGAAGCTGGCCGCGACCAACCTGGAGATCGCCCTGAGCTGCTGGATCGGGGCCCAGGTGGAGGAAGACGGGGCCATCACCACACCCGCCCGCCTTCTCGTCGACTTCGTCAGCTCTCTCCCCAGCGAACGCATCGACATGACGCTGCCCGCCCGCACGCGACAGCTCAAGCTGGTCTGCGCCCGCAACGAGGCCACCATCGGCGGCATGGACGCCGACGACTTTCCGCCCATCCCGAAGGTGGAAGGCGGCCCCAGCGTCAAGCTGGACCCTCAGGCGCTACACCGGGCCATCCGCCACGTCGTCTTCGCCGCCGCCACCGACGACTCGCGGCCAGTCCTCACAGGCGTGGATGTCGTCGT